>TARA_R110002096_G_scaffold115365_2_pt1 | contig 165005 bp, 146 predicted proteins | sample TARA_R110002096 | Tara Oceans TARA_R110002096 (sample SAMEA4397295) | marine metagenome | biome: Polar Biome; feature: [DCM] deep chlorophyll maximum layer (ENVO:01000326); material: water (ENVO:00002006), including particulate matter (ENVO:01000060) such as... | depth 35 m
TAATTAATTTTTTTTCACCACTAAATTTTATTTGGGACACATGTGGTTTGAATTAACACAATGCCCTCAGAAGACATTTAAAAATAGCTTATCTAAACTAAGAAGAATTGTTTGCATTATGCTAATGGCCCATAATTTTTACTTAATTTCATTAAAAAATTAAAGCGTCGATTTTATGAGTATTGTTAAGCCTATTTTCAAAATTTCTTTTGGTTTTTTGTTTTTGTTAATCTCTTCATTTGGGCTTAAAGCACAAAATTATAATACCGCCATTGGTTTAAGGGGTGGTACAGGCCTTGGTATTTCTGCCAAACATTTTATTCAAAATGATATTGCCCTCGAAGGAATTTTAAATACCAGGTATTCTGGTTTTAATTTCACCGGACTTTATGAGTGGCATAAACCCGCTTTTAATACTGAGGGCTTTAATTGGTTTTACGGTTTAGGTGCTCATATTGGTTTTTGGGATGGAGATAAAATCCCTTGGATAAATGATAATGAAGCCTATACCATTATCGGTGTTGACGCTATTGGCGGCCTGGAATATAAAATCCAAAATCTTCCAATAGCAATAAGCCTTGATTGGAAACCAGCTATCAACCTAATTGGTTACACTGGTTTTTGGGGGGATAATGCTGCCTTCTCAATTCGTTATTGTTTTTAGTGGAAAATTTTTCTTCGGCTTGATTAGAATCAATGGTCGCACGGATAGCCATCAATGGTGAAAGCACCCAAAGGGGATAGTTTTGTTTTAAATCAAAAACAATATCTATGAACCTCAAAATAAAATTAATATCAAGCCTTTTTTTAATGGGGACACTATCCCTTTCAGCGCAAAATTCTGAGCCTAAAGTGGGTATTAAAGCAGGATTAGGACTGTCTAATTTAATTAGCAATAATATCAATGATCAAAACATGAGAGTGGGATTTACTGGTGGACTATTTTTTAAATCTCCAGTGTCATCACGGCTTTCCATTCAACCAGAAATATTAATAAGTGGAAAAGGAACTACAGCTTTTTACGAAGGGTACTTTTCTGGTGAAGGGGAGTTTACCCATAAATTTGACTATTTAGAACTACCTGTTTTAGCCGTTTTCAACTTTACAGAAAATATTAATATTCATTTAGGGCCTTATTTCGCCTATATGTTGGATGCCTCCGTTCAAAATGTTTCGGAAAATAGCGACTACAATTATGTAGAGCAAATGAATGCAAATGATTTTCAAAGATTAGATTATGGATTTGCTAGTGGCTTAGGTTTCGAGTTTGAAGCAATTGGTTTTGGAATGCGCTATTCCTATGGAATGAATGAGGTAGGTAAAGAACAAGGACAAGGAAATTCCGGCTTATTCCCAGATCAAAGTGAGGAATCTTCCGAAGCCTTTAAAGATTTAAGAAACTCAAGCTTTTCCTTTTTTCTAAGCTTTGGATTTTAATTAAAGTTCAGTAGCAGACAATAGTATTAGCCAGACAATAGTCTGGCTTTTTTTTTCAATAAAGATCAATTTTGGCATTGATGCTACTCAATTTTATTTCGCCAAGCTCCCCCTAACTTTGGGTATAATTTTAAAAATAAAACTATGAATATAATTGAAAAAAAGGCCTTTGCGAAACTTGGATATGAAGAATCAGAATCCAAGGAGCTGGTCTCAAGCTTAAATAATGTACTTGCCAATTACCATATCCACTATCAAAAGCTAAGAAACTTTCATTGGAATATTGTAGGCCCAGATTTTTTTGAGCTTCATGAAAAATTTGAGGGCTTATACGATCAGGTACAATTAAATATCGATGAAATTGCTGAAAGAATTAGAGTCTTTGGTAAAAAGCCAATGTCTAAACTCACAGAATATCTATCACATTCGGAAATTAAGGAAGTGAATGAAGAATTTTCGGCAAGGGAAATGGTAATTGAAGTAAGGAAAGATTTGGAAATTCTCCTTTCCTTTTATGTAGACACTTTAAATATAGCCCATAAAATTGGTGATGCTGCCACAGCAGATTTAATGACTAATTATATTAGAGAAGCAGAGAAAAACCACTGGATGTTCCATTCTTGGTTGTCTGCCAAATAATTACCTAGCCCCCGCCAAAAAAAAGCGTCTCAAGGAGACGCTTTTTTTCTTTTAGATGCTACTATTAACTATTGGATATTAGCATACAAATGGGACATTTGAAACCTGGGTAAATCATAGTTTGCCTTTACAAAGTATAAAGCAGGAGTACAATGATGTTAAATTTCAGGAGCAGTATTTAGGAAATATAGCATGCAAAAAAAATAAGGAGAAGGCAGCCTAATCAGCCACCTCCTCCTTTAACCAAACCAAACCAAAATTATTTTACCAACAATACCTTACTGAAAGTGCAATATCTCCTACCCATACTCCTCTATAGGAAGCAAGGTTTACCTCTGGTTTCCAGTCTAATGATAAGTTTATGGGTACTTCTTGAAAGTCATATGCCAAGCCTAGAATTCCATCAAAGCCCACAATAACTTGATTAAAATTTTGATCATCTCTAAACCAACCTGCTCGATCACGATCATCCCAAATTCCTACATGTCCTCCAACACCATAATAGAATTTAAGGTTTGCAGGATTCAAATTTTTATGAATTTGATATAAACCGGTTAATTGTAAACCACTTCTTGGGAAACTTCCTATAATCTCTACTGCTCGGTTGGAATTTAAAAACTGTTTGTAGCTAATACCACTAGAACCACCAAATCGGAGTCCCAATGAATTTTTATAGGATTGTGCGTTTAAGGAAACCGTAAAAATTCCCAAAAGAAATATTAAACTGATTTTTTTGATGATTGACATTGTGTAAGTTTTTATGGATTAATAGGAATAGCCTTCTTGTTTATTTTTTAAGCTCTTGAATGAGATCTTTAATTTGGCTGATCACCTTGAGTATATTCTGATAAACTTGAATTCCAGATTGAAATATATTTTGCCCTTCGAGCTTCTCTCCCTTATTTTGAATTCCAAAATCCGCTTTTACACCCAATAGATCAGCTAGCCAGCTACCCTTTTCAATCATTTGCTTGGCTTCCTGCTGTAATTCTTTTTCCTTGAGGATTAAAAGCTTTTCGTTTTGAAATTTTTCCTGATAAAATGGACTTAAATGATTCATGGTTATTTGGGTATATTTTGGTTAGTATAGTTGTGAAAGAAGCGGGCGATTATTGCTTTTCTAAAAAGTAATAGGAGAAGAAAGCTTAACAGCCAGCATAAGGCGATAAGACCAAAACCAAGAAATTCACTTTCCATTAGGCTGTTTAACCAAAAGGCCCCGAAAAAGCTTCCAAAAATCAAAACCCCTAGGAATATTATTCCCAACATGGCAGAGACAAAAATCTCAGCTCTTTCTTTCGCCATCCACTCTACCAATTCAAATCTAATTTGACGGTATTTTAATTGAGCGTAATGGGTAAGGTTTTCTTTTGAAAGCATTTTTTGGAAATTTTATGAATCTTGGTTTTGGGATTTAAATCAGAATTAACTTAACTCTGATTCTACTTCTGATAGAGATTTCTTTAAATCTTGGATTTTAGCTTCTAGGGCTTGCCTAGCTTCGCCTGTTAAACTTGAAATTTTGGATTGTAATTCCTGGATCTTATTCATGATATCCTCACGAGTTTCCTTGCCACTTTTGGGGGCCGTTAAAATTCCAGTGATAATTCCAGCGGCTATTCCGCCACCTACTAATAATGTGTTTTTTAATATGCTATTCATGGTTCTTTGTTTTTAGGATTAAATATTTTCTTGTTGATGCCGAATTCTATTTTTTCAGCTCTTTCAATTTTTTATTGATTTTTTCTTGAAGTTCTTTAGACTTTTTTTCAAGCTCATCGATATTCTCCTTGCTCGAAGTTTTTAATTCTTCTAGGGTTTTGTCCAATTCCCCTTTCATCTTTTTTAAGCTCTCTTTGGTATCATCAGAAGCTTCAGCAATTTTTGCTTCCAACTTCCCTTGAGTTTCATTTAATGATTCTTTTATTTCATCTTTTTTGTCTCCCAAATAATCGCCTAGCTCTTCTCCAGCTTCAACGACTTCTTCCTTCACCTCTTCGGCACTAGTTTGCTCTTGGCAAGAACTTAATCCCAAAAGGGCGAATCCGGCGAGTGCTAATAGACTTAATTTTAAAATTTTCATGGTTTTCTTTTTTGATTATTGATAGTACAAATGTACTGGTGGCATGGCTTTTAGCCATTGATGGTGGTCAACTGATCCATTGATTCTAGATAATTTTAACTATTGGTAGAAAGAAATAAAAAAAAGGCAGTGGTAATTATTTATACCACTGCCTTTTTAGGACTTCTATTTTAGAATCTAACTAGCTTTTGCAGGTCCTTCTGGTTTTGAAATGTCTTTCAATTTTTCCAAATCACCAGACCTAAAATCCAGGGTTCTAATGGGGAATGGAATATTAATATTCTCCCTATCATAGGCCTTTTTTAAGGCGATTATGGCATCACTTAAGGCATCGAGAAATTCCTTTTGCCCAGGATATTTTAACCAAAACATTAGGGTGCCATTTATAGAACTACTACCAAATTCACCAAAGACAAAAGAGGTTTGCTGGCTGTTTTTTACAAATGAAAGATTGTTAATGGCATCTATGGCCGTTTTTTGGGCTAATTTTAAATCGGTTCCATATCCAACTCCAACTTCCAGGTCTATTCTTCTTTCTCCAGATGAGGAGTAGTTTACAAGCTTATTTTGGTATACTTCCTTATTAGGGATAAAAACATGCTGCCCCTGGAAGGATTCTACAACCGTGTTTCTCAGCGACATTTCTATAACCCTTCCCATGATGTCATTAGTTTCAACTATATCCCCAATATTTAAGGGTTTTCGCACCGCTAAAAAGAATCCAGAAATTAAATTTGCTGCAGAATCTTGGAAGGCAAAACTCAGAGCCAAACCAATAATACCGGCACCTGTTAGAAGGGAGGTGAGGGCTTTGTCTAAATGAAGAATACTAAGGGAAGTAAAAATCCCAATACTGAGAACCAAAATAAAGCTAATGGTGGCAACCAGTTTTATTAAAGCCAGATTATTAGTAATTCTTTTCCCTAATCTAAAGGCCAACCTACGCAATAGTTTGGCGACGATAAAAAAGAGCAGCATTACAAAAATAGCCACTATCAGGTTGGGCATTATTTTTATAAATTCTTCGGCCCATGTCAATACTTTCGCCTCAACAATTTCATAGGCAGATTGAAAATTTAGGTCCTTTATTTTATTGATTAATAATAGCATACATATGGTTTTTTAAATTTGGCATTTGTTGGTCATCCATTAGAAATACCTCTCCTTGGTGGTTAATGGTGTTTAAAGCAGCAAGATTTGACAGGGAGGTGTTTTCTTGCTCCTGGGTTTGAACTATCACAAAATTGTTTTCTTGGTCAAAAGCCCCATAAACATCTTGGTTTTTTTGTAGAAATAGAGACTTTATTTGGCCCATAGCTGAGTATTTCAATATTTCGGATACATCGTATATGTTTTTATAGCTGGAATCTGAATGGGCCAATGATAATTGAATTTTACTTCTTTCTTTTTTGGCAGCATTTAGAATGGTTTTGACCTCTTTTTTTAGTAAAAGCCTATGGAATTTTTGTGGATTGAAAACCAATTCTTCATCAAATTCCTGATGCATATTGCCATAGTTTAAAAATTCTTGAATCAGATTCTTTTCCCCACAAAGCACCTTTTTAAGGATACTTTCGGAAAACGGAATATTTTGGAATTTTTTCACCTCCTTAAAAAAGGCGGATCTATTTGCTTTTAAAAATGGCCCTTCCTTTTCAAGCTTCATTTTTAAAGCAGCAATCCTGTTTATTTCCAAATGGCTGATATTAAATAATCGGGCTCTATCTCTTTCTAAATACAGAAGTCTCACAAGACTATCGGTATTATATAGTTGGGAAATAGGTTTTAGATAAAAATGATCGTTGATATAAACTCTAAAATTGGTTTCAATAGGCAAAACAAAGGCTTGCGTGTTTTCCTGACTTATAAAAATGCAAATGTTCTCAGGTTTCAAATTGCTAGACCATTGAGCAATAGTTGGTTCAATTTGATTTAAATGTTCCTTTAATGCAGAAGAAGTTAAACCTTGATTTTGGTGTAGTTTGGTATTGATTTCAATTTTTCTTGAAATCTGAAATACTAAATCGTCAAAACTTTTATCAGATTTATAGGATTGGGGTAAATACAGGCTGATGCAATATAAATCTTGATGTCTAGCAAGGTCTTGGAATCCTTGATTCGACAGTGGATTTAGTAATAGGTCTGTATTTGAAGTCATCTTCTGCTTTGCTAGTTTTTTGATTAATACAAAAGTCTAGAGAAAACAGAATTTTACAATTGACGTCGCTTTAGCTTCTCATTGATTTAAATCAATAGGTATTATGACCATTTTTGCAATTCAATAAGTTTCGAGATTTCAAGAATTATAATATTGGTGCCATCAGAATCAATTATCCCATCTTCTTTTAGGGAGCTTAATACTCTTACCAAGGTTTCTTTAGAGGTGGCTATTAAATTTGCAAAATCTCCACGGCTAAGGTGAATAGTATTTTCTGGATTGGATTCACATAGTTTTACTAACTGTCCGGCTACGCGTTTTTTAACGGAATCATAGGCTAGTTTTACCAATTGCTCCTCTTTATCACTTAGGTTTCTTGAGATCATTTTTATAAACCTAGAGGCCACTGCAGGGTTGCCATAAAGCAATTTTAAGAAATCTTCTTTTGGGATTTTATAAATTTCCGTATCCTCTAGGCTAGCAGCAAATACGGAATACTCTCTATCTTCTAATACTGCTTGATAGCCAAAAAAATCACCTTTATTATAGATTTCTAAAATCAATTCTTTGTGATGATCATTGTGCTTATAGGTTTTTACACTTCCCTTTTCTACGAAATAAATAAAGTTTGCAAAATCCCCATCTCGAAATATAAATTCACCTTGGGAATAGGTATAAAGTTTTCGATCGGAAGTAAGGGAACTAAGCTTATTGATAAGTTCTGCTTCTTGAATAAAGGCCTGTATTCCTTTACTATCTTGTGAAAACTCTTTTTTCAAGGACTTTATTTTTTTTATCCTCGCTTCAATGGTATTCAATAACTCCAGTTCATCAAATGGTTTGGTGAGGTAATCATCTGCTCCAAGGTTCATCCCCTTTCTAAAATCTTCTTTTTCCGTTTTGGCGGTTAAAAAAATAAAAGGAATAGTTGCCGTTTTAGGGCTTTTAGAGAGAATATAGAGAACACCATATCCATCTAATTCTGGCATCATTATATCACATACTATTAAATCAGGTTCAAATTCCTGTGCTTTGTTTACACCAATTTTTCCATTCTCAGCTTTTTCCACTTCATAGCCAGAAAGCTCCAGTAGTTCCGCCGTATTCTCCAGTAGAATTCGGTCGTCTTCAATTACTAAAATTTTAGATTTCATTGCGCCTAGGGATTTGGATGCTAAAGGTAGTTCCTTTGTTTAATTCACTCGTAAAAGAAATTTCTCCATTCATTAAATCCACATATTTCTTCACAATATTTAATCCTAAGCCAGTACCTTGAATATTGGTGGAATTTTTAGCTCTAAAAAATCTATTGAATAAGTTTTTCTGATCCTCCATTGGAATACCTAGGCCATTGTCCTCAACTTCAATTTTCAATAAATCGGCATTAGCCCTTAGTCTTAAATAGATATTGCTGTTTTTTCCTGAATATTTAATCGCATTGCTCAATAGATTATTTAGAATATTAGTACACATATTGGCATCCAGGATAAATTCTGCCCCCCCTAAATCAGAATCTAGATTTATACTTTGTCCATCCTTGCATAAGGATAATAAGTCTTTTCGTATTTCGCTGGCTAATTCTTCAAGCTTTACCCTTTCCCATTTACAGGAGATTTTTCCTTCTTCCAATTTCCCTACGGATAAAAACTTATTTAATATTTGGGTAAGATTTCCAACAGATTCTTGGATTTTGTGACAATGGTTTTCAATTTTTTCTTTGTGGATAAGAGGATTTTCTAATTCCTCCATGGAGCTTAGATATCTTAAAATTAAATTGGTGCTCGAAAGCACTCCCGCTAAAGGAGTTCTAAACTCATGGCTGGCCATAGTTACAAATCTAGATTTCAGCTCTCCTAATTCTTGTTCCTTGTGCAGTTCATCAACAATCTCTTCTTTGTTGCTAATTTGCTTCTCTACTTCAGCCTCCAATTTCCGCCTTGTAGAGATATCATTTAGTATTACAATATAAAGTTGATCGGAAACGGTAAGGCTAGAATTTATATTTAATTCAACAGGTACTGTTTTGCCAAAATTGTCAATCAATTTGAGTTCTGTAACATCACTATCCACATTCTCTTTGTGATTGATGAGCTTAGACCAAATATCCTTGAACTTAAGCTTTGAATTTTCTTCTAAGAATGTTTCGAAATTAGATCCAATAAGTTCTGAAACCTCCATTTTCAGAATTTTTGAACATGCGCTATTTGGTGAAGCAATTTTTCCATTTTGGTCTATAAAGAGAATTCCAATTTCTATGGAGTTTAAAAAATTACCTAGTGAAATATCACTTTGTAAAAGAGGGTAGGAACTCATACTTCTAAAATTGCGTTTTGTAAAATGCCCATTCCAGATTTTGAAAGGCCTAAGAGCTAAGATAAAACTATAATTGAACCTTTTATTTTTTGAGGTGTACCAATTATAGAAAACCATAAAATAACTTGATATGAAATCTAAGTTTCTTTGTATAGCATTGTTCGCCAGCATAAGCCTTTGGGCTCAAAAACCACAGGCAATTTTAGGTATTGCCAAGGAAAACAAGAGTACAGAATATTATAAGGAACAATATGGCCTTTGGAAAAAGGAAGCACAAGAGAATCCTAAAGACGCCAATGCCTGGTACCAAACTTATAAGGCACATAGAGCTTATTTACAAAAATCTCAAGCCCAAGATTGGCTAAAAAACCAATCCGTAATTTATTCTAAACTGAGGGAAACTATTGATGCTAGTAAAAAGCATATAGGTTCTAGCTACGAATATTATGTTATGGAAGGAATGAATTGCAGAGGTAGCAAATCCGCTCATTTTTCTCAGAAGGCCTTTGATATTAACCCAAAAAGAACAGAAACCCATGAAGGCCTATTGGTTTATTATATTTCAACCTTCGAGGCCGAGAAAGCGAATAAAATTGCGAAAGTGATGATGATGAACAATCACTTTTCAAACTCCAATTTAAAATGGAATTACAATAGTTTGCAAACAGCCGAAAATAATGGTGTAATAATAACCCATGGAGATTTAGATGCCATTCCAAAATGGGTTTTACAATATGGAGCAGGAATAAGAACTGATGTTTTGGTGGTAAACAAATGGCTGCTTTCTGATGACGATAAATATAGAGCGGAAGTTTTTAAAAGACTTGGAATTAAGGATTTGGATAAAAAGCAAAAAGATTATAAGGATGCAGTATTTTATATTAATGATTTAATGGCTCATGTTCTTAAGAACTCTAAAAGTCCGGCTTATATCGGATGTGGAACAGATATAAGCTTCTTTAAAGAATATGGAATTGAGGATAAAATGTACCTTGTTGGTACTTGTTTTAGATATTCTGAAAATAATGTAGATAACCTAGCTTTAGTGATCAAAAATTTTGAGCAGGTTTATGATTTAGAATATCTTTTCAATAATTTCCAAATTCACCCTGATGATATTATGATAAAAATGTATCTCAATGTTACCTATATCCCTGGCTTAATGAAATTGAAAAAACACTATGAGCTCACCAATGATTTATCCAAGGTGAATAAATGTAATAAGCTCATTGATAAAATAGCGGAGGACAGTGGTAGAAAAGAAGAAATTATGGGCTGGTATAAATAGGGATGGCAAAAAATATTTCAAAGGTAATTTTGAAACATTCATCCCTAAGCAGTGATGAGGAAAATATGCGATGCTTTTCCAAAGATGGCAATGAGGAGGCATTTGAGAAGATTTATAATAAATACTTCCCCTTGTTGAGTAAATATTTAAACTGGCTAATTGGAGATTTTGAGATGGCTAGAGATTGCTGTCAGAATATTTTGGTAAAGCTTTATCAAAACCCAAATTTGTTCGATAACCAAAGAAATTTCAAGGTTTGGATTTTTTCAATTGCCAATAATCAATGGAAAAATCATCTTCGAAATCAATCAACAAGGGAAAGGGAGAAAGAGGAATTGAAATATCAGTTGAAAGTGGTAGATGAGGAGTTTGAATCTAATGAAAATCAAATTCGACTAGCCCAAATTTCGGAGGGCTTAAAAGGATTGTCTGAAAAACACAAGGAGGTTTTCCTTTTAAAATATTCTAATAATTTGAGTTTAGAAGAAATCAGCCATGTTTGCCAATGTAGTATCGGGACCGTGAAGTCGAGATTGTTTTATGCTATGAAATATTTAAAAGAATTTATTGCCAAAGAAAAAGTTTAAGGATGAAAGAATTTGAAAATATACCAGAGGAAATATTTGATTTATTAGTGAGCAAATCTTTTGATGAATTGTCTACTCAAGAAAAGAAACTTGTTCTTAAAAATATTAGTAAAGAGGAATATGAAGATTTATCTAGGCTTCTTTTAGATTTTCAGCAAATGGATGCTGAAATTCAATTGGAAGAGCAAGACTTTGAGACTTTTAAAAGCCAAATTCTTCCCCATAAAAATAAAAGGAAAAGTGGGCCGGCCTATTATCAAATCGCAGCCTCAATTGCCATATTGTTTTTTGCAGGCCTAAGTTTTTGGGATTTAAGTCGAAATATGCCAGATGATAGTGAGGAAATTTTATGGGCAGATAGTTCCAGTGTAAGAGTAGAGCCACAAATAGATCAGCAATGGCTTGAGGCGAGGCTGAATATTTTAAAGGAAAGCACGGAAACTTCGGGAAAAAAACCTGGGCTCTCCTTAGCAAATGATGAGTATCCTGAAGAATTAGTTTTTGATTTTGGAAGAGCTATTATTCCGGGTGGGGAATTGAGGGAAAGTTTTTAATCCTTGCTCTTGCTACTGGTTTGCTTTTGAAAGGTTTTTGTTAAAATCAACCAGCCCTTAGGTGATTTATAAAGCGTTAAAACCTCCCTCGCATAGGTTTGATTTCCGATTAAAAAGGTGATTTTTACATGTGCCATATTTCTGAAAATATCAACATTATGGTAACGTAGTGAAACTTTTTCAGTGGCAGAAACAGGGTATTTTCCGTCTTTTATTCTTTTTTCTACTTCGGCTTTCCATTGCTCAAGGTTTTGGACAGACATATTTCCATCTTTATCAATTTCAAAAGCCTGAAATTTTTCACTGAAGCCCAGTTTAATATTTCGCAATACCCCTTCATTATAAACTCCGTTTACATAGGCTTCAAGGATAACTTCCTTAATGGCTTCTTCTTCGTATTGCGCAAAAGACGGGAAGGACAATACTGTGATTAGGATAAGGCTAAACAAACTTTTAATCATGCTAAATTATTTTAGTTAGATGGGCTTAACTCCCCTCTTAAATTGCTTTCATACTCCTTTTTAAAAGTGAGAGGATCTAAATTTTTAGCTAGTAGATACATCATTTTCGTAAGACCCGCTTCCAGGGTCATGTCTCCACCTTCTAAAACCCCCATATCTAAAAGTGCTTGACTAGCTTCATATTTCCCCTGCTTTACCCCACCGCCAAGGCATTGGGAGATATTGGCAATATAAACACCTCTATCAATAGTTTCTTTAAGGATATTTAAAAACCAAGCATCCATAGGAGCATTTCCAGAGCCGAATGTTCTTAAAATAAAACCTTTTATTTCTGGGTTTCCCAAAACGGAATTTACAAAGGAGGGGCTCATCCCTGGAAATACATTGATAATACCTACATTCTCACACCATTTTTTAGCAACTATTATTTCCAATTTTGATGGAGGAGCAATATCCGCGCGATTATATTTAATATTCACACCAGCCACAGCTAGGTGGTCGTAATTTAGGGAACTAAATGCCTCAAAATCTTCTGCAGAAATTTTGTGGGTACGATTTCCCCTATAAAGGTTGTATTCAAAATAAATACAAACTTCGGGAACCATAGGCTCTCCTTTTTCATTCTTAGCGGTAGCTATTTCAATGCTTGTAATAAGGTTTTCCTTGGCATCAGATCGCGCCAAACCTATAGGTAGCTGTGAGCCAGTAAGAATAACAGGTTTTGAAATATTTTCTATTATAAAACTTAATGCAGAGGCGGTATAGGCCATAGTATCAGATCCATGAAGGATTACGAAACCATCGTAATCATTATAGTTTTCGGCTATTCGATTTCCCAACCGTAACCAATGTATAGGTTTGATGTTTGAGGAATCTATTGGTTCGTCAAATGAATCAATATCAATTTGGCAATCCATAGCCGATATTTCTGGGATTCTATCGAGAAGGGATTCAAAATTAAAGGGTTTTAAGGATTTACTTTTCGGATCTTGAACCATCCCAATAGTACCACCGGTATAGAGCATTAAAACTTTGGCTGGCTTATTCATCCTTAAATATTTCTAAACTGTTTTTTGTGCAAATTTTTTGCAATTCTGCTAGTGGAATTTGATGTAAATCTGCAATCTTTTGGGCAATATTTAAAAGATAGCTTGGTTCATTTCGTTTTCCTCTATTTGGACTAGGAGAGAGGTAGGGAGCATCTGTTTCCAAAACCAAATCTTTGAGATTCAACTTTTCTACCACCTTGTCTAATCCTCCATTTTTAAAAGTAACCACACCACCAATTCCAAGTTTTAAACCCAATTCAACGGCTCTTTCGGCATGATTTTCATTTCCGGTAAAACAATGGAAAATACCAAATAACTGATCATCTGCATGATCTTCTAAAACTTCAAAAACCTCATTAAAAGCATCTCTACAGTGAATAACAATAGGAAGATTATGTTTTTTGGCTAGTTCTATTTGCTTTGCAAAACAATACTTTTGAGCTTCAATAAAGGTTTTGTCCCAATAAAGGTCAATTCCTATTTCTCCTATGGCCTTATAAAATTTGGGTTTTTTTTCAAATTCCTCAATTACTATAGAAAGTTCCTTTTCAAAATCAGCTTTTACAGACCCAGGATGTAGGCCCATCATTGGAATACAACAGGGATCATTTTCAGCTAAATTTTTTAGTCTTTCTATGCTTGAGGAATCAATGTTAGGAAGGTATATTTTTTCTACTCCAGCATCCTTAGCTCTTGCCATCATTTGTTCTCTATCCTCATCAAAATCTTTGAGGTAAATATGGCTATGGGTATCTATCATTGGCTTGGAATGGATATTTTGCCAAATGTACCATTGTCCTTTCAATGGATAAAATCCAAATTCGGAATTTGGGTATTTCCTTCAAAAAAAAAGGCCAAATCTTTCGAAATGGCCTTTGCTAAAATTTAACTAGAAATTAAATTTCTAAAGCCTTTTTCACTTGATTATCCATCAGGTGTTCGCTAGGGTTTTCCAGTGCTTCTTTTACAGCCACTAAGAAACCTACAGACTCTCTTCCATCGATTATTCTATGATCGTAAGATAGAGCTACATACATTATAGGTCTTATTTTAACCTCACCATTCACGGCCATTGGTCTTTCTACGATATTATGCATCCCTAAAATCGCACTTTGTGGTGGATTTATTATTGGAGTAGAAAGCATGGAGCCAAATACACCACCATTAGTTATGGTAAATGTTCCACCTGTCATTTCATCAACGGTTATTTCACCTTCACGAACGCGAATAGCCAATCTTTTAATTTCCTTTTCAACTCCTGCAAAGCTCAAGTTTTCTGCATTTCTTACTACGGGAACCATTAGGCCTTTAGGTCCACTAACGGCAATACTGATATCGCTATAATCGTAGCTAATGGTATAATCACCATCGATCATAGAATTTACTTGAGGGTACATTTCAAGGGCTCTGGTTACCGCTTTTGTAAAGAAAGACATGAAGCCTAAGCTTACATTGTGTTTTTCTTTAAACTCCTCTTTAAATTCCTTTCTTAAATCAAAAATTGCCGTCATATCCACCTCATTAAAAGTGGTAAGCATGGCCGTTTCATTTTTCACGGAAACAAGGCGTTTCGCCAATCTTCTTCTTAGCGAGCTCATTTTGCTTTTTTCGCTGCCTCTTGTACCACCAGATGTTGGTGCACCCATGGCTACTTCTGCATTTACAGCATCGTCTTTGGTAATTCTACCATCAACACCACTTCCTTTTACAGAGCTGGGGTTTATACCTTTTTCATCCAAAATTTTCTTTGCCGCTGGAGAAGGGCTTCCACTAGCATAGGAATCTTTTTTTGGAGTCGCTGTTTCTGGCTTTTCAGCCTTTGTTTCTGTTTCTTCTTTTTCCGAACTTTTTTCTTCTCCACCTTCAGGTTTAGCGGCTGAGGTGTCTATAGTTCCTATTACTTGTCCAACTTCAACAGCTTCACCTTCTTCTACAGAAATGGAAATAATTCCACTCTCCTCAGCAGGCATGGCCAAGGTGGCTTTGTCAGAATCCAACTCTACAATTTCTTGATCTTTTTCTACATAATCACCATCTTCAACAAGCCAAGAGGCGATTTCTACTTCTGATACGGATTCTCCTGGAGAAGGAACTTTAATTTCTACGCTCATTTTGTTTTGCAATTAGGCGTTAAATATATTTTGAATTAACTTTTCTTGTTTTAGAGCATGTGCTTTAGAGGAGCCTGGGGCTGTACTTGCACTTGCGCTTGGGGAAATAACTTGGTCGAATTTGCGGGGGAAATTTAATAGCATAAAGCTAGCTGCTCCCATATTTGCTGGTTCTTCTTGTGCCCAAATAATTTTTTCTGCATTCTTATAAGAATCAATCAATTCCTCAATTTTGGAAGGAATTAAAGGGTAGAGTTGCTCCATTCTTATAATGGCCATTTCTTCATGGCTTTCTTCATCTCTAACTTTATCCAAATCGTAGTATAGTTTACCACTTAGGAAAACGAGTTTCTTTATTTGATCCTTATTTGTTGCTCTAGGATCGTCCAGCATTTCTTTAAAATGGTCATTTGCCAAATCTTCCAATGGAGAAACCACCTTTGGATGTCTCAACAAACTTTTTGGAGTCATAACCACCAAGGGTTTTCTGAACTCTCTATTCATTTGTCTTCTCAACAGGTGAAAATAATTTGCAGGGGTTGTAGCATTACAAACCTGCATATTTAATTGGGCACATTGTTGCAACCACCTTTCTAGTCTAGCACTAGAATGTTCTGCTCCTTGTCCTTCATAACCGTGAGGCAATAATAAAACAAGGCCATTTTGCACACGCCATTTATCTTCGGCAGCGGAGATGAATTGGTCTACGATTATTTGTGCACCATTGAAAAAGTCTCCAAATTGAGCTTCCCAAATAACCAATGTTTCTGGGGAGGCCATGGCATAGCCATAATCAAAACCTAAAACGCCATATTCAGATAAAAGGGAGTTGTAAATGGCAAATCGGCCTTCACGACCTTTAATATTATTAAGAAGGATAATTTTTTCTTCAGAATCTTCTACTTTAACTACTGCATGACGGTGGGAAAATGTTCCTCTTTCGGTATCTTCTCCACTAATTCTTACATTATTTCCTTCATAAATAATACTACCATAGGCCAGTAATTCTGCCATTCCCCAATCTAGGGAATTCGTTTCATTTACCATTGCCCAACGTTGTTTCAACAAACGTTCAATTTTGTTAAAGAACTTTTTATCAGAAGGAAGGCTGGTAATAGTTTTGGCAATCTCTCTTAATTTATCAATATTAAAAGAGGTGTTTACAATATTTTTAAAATCTTCAGGGCTAGCGAAGCGGTAATCACTCCATTCATCTTCCATGAAAGGTGTGATTTTATTCTTTTCTATTTTTTTAGATTCATCATATTTGATTTCTAAAATATCCTTAAAGTCTTTTTCTAGTTTTTTAATAAAATCCTTTTCAATAACTCCTTCTGCCAGAAGTTTATCGGCATAAATCTTTTTAGGATTTGGATGTTTAGAAATGGCCTTATATAATTTGGGTTGAGTAAATCGAGGTTCATCCCCTTCATTATGCCCGTATTTTCTATAGCAAAGTAGGTCTATAAAAATATCTTTATTATAACGCTGACGGTAGTGCATAGCAAAAAGAAAGCTATGAACTACAGCTTCTGCATCATCACCATTAACATGCAATACTGGGGCAAGTATTACTTTGGCAATATCTGTACAATAAATACTTGAACGACCTTCAATATAATTGGTTGTAAAACCAACTTGATTGTTGATAATCACATGTACAGTACCGCCAGTTTTGTATCCTGGTAGGGTTTCCATTTGTATTACCTCATAAAGTATCCCTTGGCCGGCAATTGCCGCATCGCCATGGATAAGGATGGGCATTACTTTAGACTCATCTGCATTGTGGTCATTATTAATTTTCGCCCTAGTAATTCCACCAACAACCGCATCTACAGCTTCAAGGTGAGAAGGGTTTGGAGAAATATTCAATTTAATTTTTGAGCCATCATCTAGGGTTTTTTCGGTAGAATATCCCAAATGATATTTTACATCACCATCAAATTCAGTTTCTTCATTTTCAATTTCAAATTCCTTTCCTTCAAATTCACTGAATATATCCCTAGCTGTTTTACCGAAAATATTGCTCAAAACATTTAGCCTACCCCTGTGGGCCATTCCTACAACAAATTCTTTTACACCAAGTTCGGAGGCTTTGTTAATTCCAATATCAAGAGCTGGAATAAGAGATTCTGCCCCTTCGATGGAAAATCTTTTTTGGCCAACAAATTTTTTGTTTAGAAAATTTTCAAAGGAGGCAGCTTCGTTTAATTTTTGAAGAATCTCCTTTTTATCTTCAACAGTAAAATTGGGTTGATTATCATTTTGATTTAGGAAAGACTTTATCCACGATATTTTTTCGGGCTCACGGATATACATGTATTCTATCCCAATAGATTGGCAATAGGTTTTGCGAAGTCTTTCTATAATATTTCTCAATGAATCAGCCTTCTTGGAACCAATTTCTTTGGCGGCCTCAAATTCTTCATCTAAATCCGCATCGCTAAGGCCATGATTTTTATGGTCTAGAGAAGGGCTATAGCTTCTTCTTTGTCTTACTGGGTTAGTTTGAGTAAAAAGATGACCTCTAGATCTATAGTCATCAATTAACTGCAATACTTGAGATTCTTTTCTAATTTTTGTGGAAAGCTGATCTCTTAAAACAGATTTTTGGGATTCACTTATTTCACCTTCATAAGTGCCATTATCTCCATATTCTTCTAAAGCAAAGTCATAACCTTGAAAAAAGGCTTTCCAACTAGGCTCAATGGAATCAGGTGATTTTAGATACTTTTGGTATAAATCATCTATGAAGGTGGTATGAACTCCCCCGAGGAAGGAAAAACGATCCATATTTTAAATTCAGATAGCTAAAAAATTTAAACAAAACTAAAACATTTTACTTGCCCAGAGACCATCATTTTAAAAAGCTTATCAAATGATATATTCCTTTGATACCTTTGCCAATGCTATTTACCAAATAATATCAAATATTGGGAATGGTCCAAGGATAATTTAAATGGGTTTCCCCTCGTTTATTTTTTAATTTTAAGCAAAATGAAAAAGCTATTTATAATTCTAAGTCTTACCTTTTCCATTATTAATTTGGGGCAAGCTCAAGAAAATGAGCGATTTAAAACCAAGCCTCAAAAAATAAGCGAAAAAACTCCAGGTGCTGATGAAGATTCTGAAAATGAGTCTGTTAAAAACCGATTTGGAATTTCCGACCGCTTAATTTTTGGAGGTAACCTAAGTTTCAATTTTGGAACCAATAAATTTATTTATATAGCTCCTACAGTGGCTTATAAAATATCCGAAGAATTATTTGCTGGAGGAGGGTTTATTTATCAATATTCGAGCTTTACCACCGCTTATAATACGGTTACAAATACTTTTGAGCCTTTCGAATATGAAATTAGTGTTTATGGACCGAAAGCTTTTGCTTTTTATTCACCAATTGAAATTTTATACTTTGGAACTCAAGTGGAATATCTAAATCATGATGTAGCCACTAGTCTTTTTGGTGTTGGAGAATTAACAAAACAATGGACAACCGTGCTTTTTCTGGAAGTTGGTTATTTGCAAAAAATTGGAACTAGAGGCTTGGTGCAGTTTGGGATAAAATATAATGTTCTACACGATTATGATTCCCCTTATAATGGAGCATTTGTTCCCTCTATTGGGGTTTTCTTTTAGTTTAGATATTCTTAAACTGTTCTCTAAACAATACCTTCTGAGCTTCCCTTTCCAATACCATATAGCTCAATATTTTGAAATCGCTTAAGCCTTTTAGTTGATTTTCATTAATATCTATTTGGTATAAAAGCATTGCCATTTCTTTTTGCTTAGCAATCAAAACATCTTCAATTTGCTGCGCTAAACTTTCGAAATCTTCCAGTGGCTTTTTAAAGCTATCAACCTTTAGGTCTTTATTAAGTTGCAATAGCAATTGATCGATTAAGCTTTTGTTGGCTGCTAATAAACTTTTACTCGGAAAATATTTCTGCTTATTAAACATCACGAAGGATAAGGTATTTAGCAAAATCGGCTAATTCCTTTTTCATTTCAGATTTTACCTGGATTGAATCTAACTGTTCCAAGGCAAGTTCATAGTATTCCTGCATTCTCTTTTCTGCATAGTCCTTTGCTCCGCATTCTAGAAAAATATCTTTTACATGGTTTATTTTTTCTTCAGGATTTTGTTTATCGCCAAACCACTTTTCCAAATCTTTGGAATGGCCCTGGGCGAAAATCATCAAAATGGTCTTTTTATCGTTTAGAATATCTCCTCCGGTTTGTTTTCCAAATTTGGCTTTTTCGCCAAAGGCATCTAGAATATCATCTTGTATTTGGAAGGCGATTCCAATATTCACTCCAAAATTATAAATGGAATCGGCCTCCATTGGATTTGCCCCAGCTATAATAGCCCCTATTTTTAATGAACAGCCAAGTAGAACAGAAGTTTTTAGCCGAATCATATTTATATAATCATCTTCACTAACATCATCTAGGCTTTCAAAATTGAGATCGTATTGTTGGCCTTCACATACTTCAATTGCCGTTTGTGAAAAAACTTCCAAAACTGGAGCAAGAGCTTCGGGTTTTACCTTTGAAACATATTGGTAGGCTTTTACCAACATGGCATCGCCAGATAAAATGGCAATGTTTTCATTCCATTTTTTGTGTACTGTAGCTTTGGCTCTTCGCATGGGTGCCTGGTCCATAATATCATCATGGACAAGAGAGAAGTTGTGAAAAATTTCAATGGCTAAAGCTGGTTCAATAGCTTCCTTAAGTTCACCGCCAAAGAGTTCGTTTGCAGCCAAACATAGGGCCGGTCTTAATCTTTTGCCTCCTAAGGATAATATATAGGAAATAGGATCGTAGAGTTCTGATGGCTGATGATTAAAGTTTTGAGCGCCGAGGCTTTCCTCAATTAATTGAGTGTATTCCTGAATTTTTTTCATTTTGAAATTTAGTCTTCCAAAAGTCCGAGAAGATATTTGCCATAGCCACTTTTAACAAGAGGTTTAGCAATTTGTTCAAGCTCTTCTTTATTTATAAAACCTTGTTGGTACGCAATTTCCTCTATACAACCAACTTTTAAACCTTGGCGTTCTTCAATTACTTGTACAAACTGTCCAGCAGCCATTAGGCTAGGGAATGTTCCTGTATCCAACCAAGCTGTTCCCCGGTCTAATATTCCTACTTGAAGGCTTCCTCGGTTTAAATATTCCTTATTGATATCTGTAATTTCATACTCTCCTCTTGGAGAAGGCTTTAAATTTTTTGCGATTTCAATTACATCATTATCATAAAAGTAAAGACCTGGTACAGCAAATTTAGATTTGGGTTTTGAAGGTTTCTCTTCAATGGAAATTGCTTTTAGATCTTGGTCGAATTCAACAACCCCATAGCGCTCTGGATCCAAAACTTGATAGGCAAAAACCACTCCACCTTGAGGGTCTTTACAATTTTGAAGTAATGGTCTCATTTCCGTTCCATAGAAGATATTATCACCAAGAACAAGGGCCACACTATCCTCGCCAATGAAGTCAGCACCTAAAACAAAAGCTTGGGCCAAGCCATTTGGTTCTTCCTGGATGGTATACTGAAAATTGCATCCAATTCTGCTTCCATCACCTAGAAGTTTTTGAAATAATGGCATATCATGAGGAGTGGAAATAATAAGGATATCCTTTATTCCAGCTTGCATAAGGGTGCTTAATGGATAATAAATCATGGGCTTATCATAAATGGGCATCAGCTGTTTGCTAATGGCCAATGTAAGTGGATGAAGTCTTGTACCTGATCCTCCGGCGAGTATAATTCCTTTCATAATATTATTCTATTTCTAAATCTTTTTCATTTTATTCCTCATCATCATTTTCCTCATCATTTTTGTCTTTATAGATTCGGATCAATGGTCTGTCAAAATCTTTATTGGCCACTAGTTTTTCCAAGCTCATCAGCAAGGTAGGAAGTAAAATTAAATTACTCACCATGGCTACGATTAAGGTTACAGAAACAAGGATTCCCAATGAAACAATCCCACCAAAACTTGAGGCGATGAAAACACTAAAGCCAAAAAACAAGATGATGGAGGTATAAAACATACTGACCCCTGTTTCGTGTAGAGCATTTTTAATGGATTGTTTTATATTCCAATTTGAATATCGAAGCTCTAATCTATATTTAGCTAAAAAGTGGATGGTGTCATCAACAGAAATTCCAAAAGCTATGCTAAACACTAAAATAGTGCTAGGTTTTAGAGGAATTCCAGCAAAGCCCATAATCCCTGCCGTAATCAATAATGGAAATAAATTGGGAAGCAAGGAAACTAGCACCATGGCAAATGATCTGAAAAGAAGGGCCATGATAAATGCGATAACCATGATGGCTATTAATAAACTAAGAACCAAATTTTTAATAAGATAATCAGTCCCCTTGAGGAAAACTACGGAAGCTCCAGTGATGGTAACATCATAACGATCAGGTTCAAAGATAGAATCTATTTTGGCCCTTATTTTTTCTTGAAGAATATGACTTTCATCGGTGCCCAAATCTTTTACTTGCACCGTAATTCTGGCAATTCCTCCAGTGGTATCAACTAATGAGGTAATAATATCTCTTTGGGTTTCTTCTTGAGGGATATATTTAAAGATAAAATTTTTCTCTTGGCTGTTTGGTAAATCGTAGAAAGAGCTATCCCCTCTAAAATAGGCCTGTTTGATAAACTTTATAGGGTCAACAATGGATACTGGCCTTGATAATTCTGGAAATTTTGAAAGTTCAGATTGTAGTTTATCCATTCTCTTGAGGGTGGATAATCGTTGTACACCATTTCTTTTTTTGGTATCTACCAAAATTTCGAGTGGCACTACACCTCCAAATTTTTGTTCAAAATAACGAAGGTCAATTTTTAGGGGATCATTTTCTTGAACTTCCTCTGCCATACTGCCTGTGGTGTACATTTTTGAAGTACCATAAATGGCTACAACAACGAATATTAGGGCCGTGAAATAAACATGTTTTCGTTTATTTTCCACCAAAAAGGTTAGGGTTTGAATAAAAGAATTAACCCATTTTTTTTCAAGGTGCTGGTAATGTCTTTGTTTGGGAAGTTTTGAAAAGCTATAAAAAATGGGGATGATAATAATAGAAATAGCAAACACCATTAAAATATTAATGGCGGCTACTATTCCAAATTCCTTGAGAATAACACTATCGGTAAGGGTTAATGCTGCAAAGCCCAGAGCTGTTGTAGTATTAGTAAGTAGGGTAGCGGCGCCTATTCTTCGAATAACCCTTTGTACAGAAAGAACTCGATTTCCATGTTCTTTAAATTCTGCATGATATTTATTGATGAGAAAAATACAATTGGGTACTCCTATTACAATTATAAGAGAGGGAACCAAAGAGGTGAGCATGGTTATTCTAAAGCCAAAAGTGGTAATGAGTCCAAAACTCCAACATACTCCAAGAACCACCACTAGTAAGGAGATAAGCATGGCTTTAAAACTCCTTAAAAAGAGGTATAATAAAAGGCTTGTAACAAAGAGAGAAAGACCAATAAACATGAAAATTTCTCTGGAAGTTTTTCGGGTGTTGGCCATCCTAATAAAGGGTAAACCACTACTGTGAATTACCAAATTATTGTCCTTTTCAAAGTTCTTAACCTTCTTTTTTAAATCTTCAACTAGGTAAAGTACCTTTTTAATATAAAGGACTTCAGGATCAATTTGTACTAATAATAAGGTAGCGGATCTATCCTTACTATAAAGCAAGCCTTCATAAAAAGGCATTTTATAAAATTCACTTTTTAAAGAGTCAAGATCAACATTAGTATATGCTCCAGGAAATGGGAAAAGTTCTAATTGTTCTAGGCTGTCATTTCGTTCAAGGTGGAAAGTTTGTGTAGGAGATAAAACGCTTTCTACACCATCAATAGCGGCGATATCACTTTCAAATTTATGCCATTTTTCAAAGTTTCCTTCTGCAAAAACATCATAGTCTTCTACAGCTAAAACAATAGTGTTTCCAGACTGTTTAAAGGTTTTTTGAAAATTATCGTAGATTACTTGTGTTGAATCCGTAGTGGGTAATAACCTGGAAAATTTATAGCTAATTCGAGCATCTTTAGCCTGAAAAATCATAAAGGCTGTGCAAAGGAAAAGCCCCACCAAAAAGGCGGTTCTATTTCTAAGAATTTTGCGAGCAAGAATCGTAAACATAATTTTAATCAGCAGTTCCTAAGGGGCAACCAAAATAAGCACTTTTAAAGAAACCCATAAGTGGCAAGGTTAAATAAATTTGCTTTAAAAGATCAATTTGGAGGTAATCTTTAAGGCAAAATTGTTTTCAAATCCATCCAAGCTATATGGGCCATAGCGATAATAAGTTCCTAATCCTATACTCGCATTTATAGAGCCAATTTTATTGCTTAATAGATTATTAAACTCCAATCCAGACTCATAATATCCTTTTTCTAAACTTCTACTGGATAAATTGAAATGGGATTCTGGGTTTCTTAGGGTCCCCCAAGCCATTCTGGTTACAATTTCCAAATGTGGAGCAAATTTCTTTCTTCTAAACAACATTGTTTTCAAATCTTGGCGGAATAGAAATTGAAAATAGGTGTCAGACAAAAATTCATTTACCCTCATGGTTTCAAAACTATGACGATCCGCTAAGGCTGCATATCTTTTTGCTGCGGCATCGGCATTTGTCATATTAGACATATTGGTGTATAATTTTGAATAGGGTAATGCGGTACTTACCACACCCGCTTGTGCGATAAGGGTAAAAGTCCCAAGCCAAAGGGTTGGAAATTGATTTTCATACAGTGCATCTACTTTGTGATAGTCAAAGTCTGAGAGCCAAACATCTTTCAAACCCCTGGTATATTGCAAATATAAAATGGGGTAATTTAATTCGTAGGCAAACTTTCCAAAGCCTCCACCTTCAATAAATTTTTCGTTTGGAGCATAGCGAATGGAGCTAATAAGTTCTGTATAGTTAAAACCATTTCTCAGTGTATTACTATTTTCGTCAGAATCTATTAAATAGCCATAGTCGCCAACGGTATACCTATTTTCCCTTTGCATTTTCACTTCCAAATGAGCTTTGGGTAAAATATCGTAGTTAAAACCTGCGTAATACCTAGAAACTTCATCCCATTGCATGATTTTCATAGCTCTGTAGATATTCACTGAAACTCCATAGTTTTTTCTTTGTAAAAACTCGGCACCTGCACTTTCAAAAATGTCGAATTGGTAACCCCCGGTGATTTTAAAATTTTTCTTTTTATCAATAAAAACTTCGCCATCCCAACCATATTTTAATCGTTTATCACCTAAGCCATATCCAAAATAGCCACCTACTCTAAACCATTTGGAGACCTTAGAATTTGTATAAACATTTCCTCCAAGACGGATTCCTTCATAAAAGTTATATCGAAGGGTTTTGTCCATACCAAAATCTACAGGCCCCCAAGGAATATATCCCCTGGCAAGGGAGTTTAGAAAAAGCATTTTAGCTTCTATATTTTCTGCTTTACTTAGGGAATCAATAAACAGGTAAGTGGTTTCTTCTTGCAGATTTAGGCTGTCATTTCGGTATTTTGGGAGGATTATTGCGGCTTGCTCCACAGCATTATCGAGAATGGTAATTTCGGCAGAGCTAATATCCTTTGCTTCAAATACAGGGTTTATTTCAATATTCTTTAGTGAGGTGCGAATCCGACCATAAGGAACAATATCATTAAAGCTTAGCGAGGTGAAATTCAATTCTGCATTCAATTGCACAGGAAACCATGTATGCTGACCAAACTTCTTATATTCTTGCTCAATTTTTATTTGAATATCATCACTTTCAAAGGGTTGTGAAATCACATTTTGTATGGCCCAATCGGAGGAGTTAATGTATAATAGCCCTTTCATGGGTTGGAAGCCATAATTGGGTTTAGGTCTAAAGGAAATAACAAATAAGCTGTCTGTAGGAGAATTAAAAAGGGTGTCTTCTAAAATGAAAAGGTATCGAGAATCACTGCCAGGTGTAATAGGATTTAAATATTCCTTACCCATAATGGTTATGAAGTTTTCATAAAATGAAAAAGACTGCATTTGGGATGAAATCAAGGAAAACATAGGGCTTTTAAAGCCTGATGTTCTACTGGCAATTACGGTTTCATTATCGCGGTAGGGGGCCAAATAGTTTCTCTCCGTTACAGATTCCATAAAGAAAAGATGCTGTTTTTGTATAAAGCTATGGACCTGGTAATTGGAGGAGTCAATCTCCGTGTAAACCGAATCGACCTTCACAATTTCACGTTCCTCTATTTCAGGATTTATAGAGTCTGTATTGAGGCTGATTAGGAATTTAGAATAGGTTTGATAACTAAATGCGGGGATATTATTGGGGTTATTTTCCTTCCTGAATTTTACAGCATTTTCAATAATTCTATGGGCGGGGTTTTCACCTGGTAATAAGGTGATTTCGTTCAGTTGAGCACTAATTTCCTTTAGTTCAATTTGCTGTCCATCCTTTAAATTTGTGATGGTCTTTTTTTCATAGCCTACATAGCTAAGGCTGATGAATTTTATTTCTCCCACATATTCAGGTAGGATAAAATTTCCGTCAATATCAGTTGCGGTTCCATATCGTTCGCCATTGATAGTGATATTTACAAAGGCTAATCCCTCTTTGGAATTACTGTCTACAACTGTGCCTGAAATAGACTGTGCCCAGGCAGAAGGAAAGGAAAAAATAAATAGGAGTAGAAGCTTGCTCTTCATGAATAAAATGAAAATTTTATTGGGTTGCTTTTACTACCGCTTTATTTAGTTTTTTCAGGTCTTTGCTTTTCGCATTTTTACCTGCTTTGCTGTAGGAAAAAACTATTTCCATAGTTCTAAGGTTTACAATTTGATAAAGTTTTAGACCGGTATTGCTAAAAAAGAGGAGCACGTATTTATCTTCCTCATGATTTTTTAAAAGTTCCTTTTCTAATTTGGAAGATTCCAATACCTCATAATTAAAATCATATTTTTCAAAAAGCTCGCTTTCCTCGAACCTGCCATTTGTTTTTTTAAAAAGATTCTTTTCGATTAAAATACTTGGGTGAACGATCAGTTTGGACTTGGCAATTTTTTTTAGGGAGTTTAAGTCCTTTTTTTTAAGCCGGAAATTCAGGGGTTCGTTTTCCAGCAAAGATTTATGAAGCAATTTCATATAAAGAAACAAATGGCCAGCACTATAGTTGTGGTACTTCAATACTCCTTTTGAAATTCCCATCTGGGCTTTTTTTGCCTTAAAATTAGAATCACTAATATATTTTTTTTGAATCATATCTACATAGGATTCTCTGGTATAGTTCAGATGAATTTGTCCCATAGAGTATTTCGTGTCATCCCTATAATAAAAGAGATCCCTATACACCCTAAAATTTTGAACATAGGTACCTTTACTACTTCCAGAATTTATGATGGCTAGGTTGGTAAGAAAGAAAAAACTGTATTGGTTGGGATTCTTGCTTTTTAAATAACGATCTTTTTTAGAGACTGGGACAAATTGAATATCGGTGATAGTCCAAATTTTGATAATTTTTTCTTTTACCTCTTCAACTAATTCTTCTTCAAAGGCTTCATATAGAAAAATGGTTTTGGTTTTTTTAAAGGCTTTAAGGTTTTCTTCGCTAAAAGGGGTGGATGGACCTGCAAACTTGTAATAATTGCCATTTTGAATTTGAGCCGTGATTGGCTCTGCATTAAAAATGAAAATAGCAATGTAAAACCAAATAAATGTTTTAATGTTCATGATTTAAAATTTGACTAAATGGGGTAATAAACTGATTATATGAAAAAAAGCCTTTTCATTTTTTGAAAAGGCTTTTTTAATATATTTAAAGGATTAAAGTGTTCCTCTAGATTCTTGCTCTCTTTCAATAGCTTCGAAAAGAGCTTTGAAGTTTCCTTTACCAAAAGATTTAGCACCCTTTCTTTGAATAATTTCAAAAAACAAGGTAGGTCTATCACCTACTGGTTTAGTAAATAATTGTAGGAGGTATCCATCCTCATCTCGGTCAATTAAAATTCCAAGTTTTTTAAGAGCTTCAATATCTTCATCAATATGTCCAACACGATCTAAAAGATCATCATAATAGTTAGTTGGAACATAAAGGAATTCTACTCCATTGGCTTTTAGTCTGCTTACAGTTTCCAAAATATTGTCGGTTGCAACTGCGATATGTTGAACTCCAGAACCGTGGTAGAAATCTAAATACTCTTCAATTTGTGATTTCTTTTTACCTTCAGCGGGCTCATTAATAGGAAACTTAATTCTCCCATTTCCATTGGTCATTACCTTACTCATAAGTGCGGTATAGTCTGTAGAAATATCTTTATCGTCGAAAGAAATTAGTTGAGCAAATCCCATTACTTTGGCATAGAATTCAACCCATTTGTTCATTTCTCCCCATCCCACATTACCTACCATATGATCTATATATTTTAGGCCTGCTCCAGATGGATTGTAATGAGATTCCCATTTTTTGAAGCCCGGAAGAAAAATACCCTTATAAGCACTCCTTTCCACAAATATATGTTCTGTGTCGCCATAGGTTTTAATGGAGGAAAGAACCACTTTTCCATTTTTGTCTTCAATTGTCTTCGGCTCAAAGCCAGATTCTGCTCCTCTACTTGTTGTTTCCTTATAACTTTTTGTAGCATCATCCACCCATAAGGCAACATACTTTACACCATCACCATGTTTGTCTAAATGTTCGTTTATTTCTCCACCAGGTCCTAATGGTGAAGTAAGAACTAAACGTATTTTATCTTGCTTTAATACATAAGAAACGCGGTCTGTCATTCCCGTTTCCAAACCTGCATAGGCCAGGGATTGAAAGCCAAAAGCTGTTTTGTAAAAATGAGCTGCCTGTTTTGCATTTCCAACATATAGCTCCACGAAGTCAGTTCCATTTAAAGGAAGAAAATCCTCGGCATCAGAAAACTCTTTCTTAAGTTTCAGTGAGCTATTATCATATATAGTATCCATAGGCTTATTAATTTTTGCCAAAGGTAAGAAATGTGAGTATTAGATTTGGGCTTAACCAATAAGGCTCATTGAAATTTCAAGATTAAATATTGGGTGATAATGGAATCAAATAAAAATACGATTTGAAAATTTTAAAAGATTTATTTTTATTGATTTTCGAATGTTTTCTAATATATTTTTAATTTATATCTTGTGCCAAGAGAAAGCCGAAAATCTTATAGAGTAGGCGACCAAACAAAAATTTCAATTAAAGATGAAAAAACAAATTATTAACCTATTTATCGCAGCTGCAATGTTAACCAGTTTTTCAGGGTTTTCACAACATGAAGAAGGCCAAAGCAATATTAACCTTGGAATAGGATTCGCTGCATTTGGTTTAACAGGTGATGCTACCGTACCACCAGTTAGCGCCTCCTATGGATATGGTATTAATGACAATATCAGTGTAGGGGCCTTTGTGGGTTATACTGCTTCAGAACAAGATTTAATTTTTGCAAAAGCAACTTATTCCTATTTAGTATTTGGAGCTAGAGCAGCTTATCACAAAGAATTTATTGATGACATTGACACCTATGCAGGTATTATGGTAGCCTATAATTCTGTTGGATTTGACATTGACGATGAGGCTTTCGAAAACCTTTTCGACACGGATTTAAGTGGTGTTGTACCTGGATTTTATCTTGGTGCTAGATACCATTTCACCGATAATTTAGGAGCATTCATGGAATTAGGTTATGGTGTTTCAGCTGTTAATCTAGGCTTAACATTTAAGTTTGATTAGTAGTTAAAAATATTAACTATAAAATAACCCAGCTTTTTTCAGAAGGCTGGGTTTTTTTGTAGTATAATTTTAAGCAATATAACCCGGGTATTTCACTTTACTTTTTACGATGAATAATATGTTTAATTATTTGGTGCTTAGCATTTTGTGCTTTAATTTCTGCTATTCTCAAGGAAAAAGCGATTTAGAGATTGCGCGAACTATTTTTAATAGCTATAATTTTGATTCTGGCTCTACTGGAAATAATGAAATCGATAGTCTTAATGGGGAATTATCTTTTTACAAAAAATATATTTCATCGCAAGATCAGCAGGTTTGTACATTTTACCCTAGCTGCTCAGAATATTCTACCTTGGCCTTTTCCAATTTTAATTTTATTCTAGCCTGCCTCATAACTTGCGACAGAATTCATCGTTGCCATCATTTAAGTCCTGAGAAATATCCTATTCACTTTGCTAGTGGCCTTCAACATGATCCTATTCCAGTAAGTGAAAGCAAGGATGACTAGGATCGTTGGCTTATTATTCTCCCTCGGCCTTATTTTTTTGGCAATTCCACAAATAGCTAAGGGCCAAGAAAACATTTTTGATTTTAAAAACTCCCTTATATATGCCGAGCATCTCAGCTCAAAACAGGAGTATAAATATGCGGCATTGGAGTATCAGAGGCTATTAATCCTTAAACCTGAGGATGATAGTATCCGCTACCATTTGATTCGATCCTATCGACTGGCCAAACAATGGGATTTAGGGATTGGATTTATTGAAGATGAATACCCAGAAATAAAAGCAGTTCCGAATTTAGTTTCACAAGAGTATTTAAAAATCCTATTTCACAATGAGGATTTCCAAAGAATTGACGGTTTTTTAAACCATAATTCTAGCCTTCCCGTAGATTATAAATCAAATATGTTAGTAGGAAGATTTCTTTTGGCAAAGGATTGGACAAGGGCCTATAGCTTATCGCAAAACCTTCAAATATATGATCCTGTTTTATTATCATTTGCCGAGCAAGGGAAATCTATAAAAAGAAAAAGCCCGGTACTTGCATCTCTGCTTTCTGTTATACTTCCCGGACTAGGAAAGGTTTATAGTGGAGACTGGAAAAATGGTCTCGTTTCTTTTGTATACGTTGGCACAGCTGCATTTGGAGCATATAGGGGGTTTAAAGTTGCCGGTATAAATAGTGGATTTGCATGGGTTTTTACAGGAATAGGAAGCGCATTTTATTTGAGTTCTATTTATGGATCACATCGAGAGGCTAAAGGACATAATCAAAGGCAAGAAGAAATACTTAAAAATGAGGTGGCCAGTTATTTATATTCTAATTTTTAGCGTTTTTTCCTTGGGCCTGGATGGGCAAAGTATTGAAGAAACTCGGCATTATTCCGATCATAAATTTGATGAAGGGGAATATGAACTAGCATTACAAGGCTATAATAGGATTCTATTTTTCGATAGCATAAAGGAATGGCAAGATCTTTACAAAATTGCTGTTTGCCAGTGGAATCTGAATGAAAAGAATAAGGCCTTAAAATCACTCAATCAATCCTATTTTTTATGTGAGGAGGACAGTGGTTTGGCGGCCATCTATTTTAAAAAAATTGAATTTTTATTGAGGCTTTCTAAATATGAAGAGCTGTTAGAAGAAATCAAAATTTCGGATCTTAATTTGGATTCGAGCAAGCTCCAACGTGAGTTTTTTTACCAGGGTGTTTGTTATTATACCTTGTGTAATTATTCTCAGTCTATTTCCAATTTTTCCATGTGTTTTCCTACTGAGGATTCTTTGGCTTTGAATAGGCTGGCACTAATTTTTGATGATACTTTAAATTTTAATTCTCCAAGCTCAAAAAAGGCAAAAATTCTAAGTTATTTCCTGCCAGGATTGGGGCAGACTTATGCAGGTAACCATGGTGATGCTTTGAATTCTTTTATCCTAAACGCCGCATTTATTGGCTTGTATATTTACAGCGCTCAAGCTTATACAATTTTGGATGCTACTTTATTTGTCTTTCCCTTAGTGCGTCCATATTATGCTGGGGGGGTGGAGAATGCAAAACAAGCTGCATTAGCAAGGCAGGAAGAAAAAAAGGCCCAAACCTATTTTAAGATTTTGGCCCTATTTGAAAAATAATTTATTCCAACCAGCTTTTCCAGTAAGTTCCATCATCTAGTTTTAAAGCGGCTTCTGTTACCTGAAGGGGTTTAAAAGTATCAATCATCACTGCCAATTCCAAAGTCTCCTTTTGCCCAACGGATTTTTCGTAAAGGCCGGGATGTGGACCATGGGGTATTCCTGCTGGATGCAAACTGATAAATCCCTTATCCACATGCGAACGGCTCATGAAATCACCATCTACATAATAAAGGACTTCATCACTATCTATATTGCTATGATTATAGGGTGCAGGAATTGCCTCCGGATGATAGTCGTACAAGCGTGGGCAAAACGAACAAATTACAAAAGCATTGGTCTCAAAAGTTTGGTGAACTGGGGGTGGTTGATGGACTCTTCCAGTGATGGGTTCAAAATCTTTAATATTAAAGGCATATGGGTAATTATAGCCATCCCAACCTACCACATCGAAAGGGTGACTAGCATAGCTTAGTTGATGCAACATATTGCCTTTTTTGATCTTTATTAAAAAAGATCCCTTTTCATCAAAAGTTTCCAATTCTGAAGGAGTACGAATGTCTCTTTCACAAAATGGTGAGTGTTCTAGCAATTGACCAAAATAATTCCTATACCTTTTTGGAGTATAAATTGGGCTAAAAGATTCTACAATTAATAGTCGATTATCCTCGCTTTCAAATTCCATTTGATAAATCATCCCCCTTGGAATTACCAGGTAATCCCCATAATCAAAATCGATATTTCCTAAAAATGTTCTAAGCTTTCCTTTCCCTTTGTGAACAAAAATAAGCTCATCAGCATCTGTATTTTTATAAAAATAGTCAGTCATGCTTTTTTTAGGAGCAGCTAGGCCGATATGTACATCACTATTCACTAATACACGAACTCTAGCATCCAGAAAATCATCTTGAGCTTTCACATCCCAGCCTTTGAGCATTTTGCTGGTAATATTATTTTCCACGGCAATCTTGGGACTAAGATCTATGGCCTTGCCAATTTCTTTTACTTGAGTAGGACGATGAAGGTGGTACATTAGTGATGACATGCCATCAAATCCAATGGTGCCAAAAAGCTGCTCATAGTGAAGGCCTCCATCCGGTTTTTTAAAGGTAGTATGTCTCTTATGAGGTATTTTTCCTAGTTTTTGGTAAAAGGGCATAGTCTTATTTTTACTTAGTAAATGTAATAATATAATAGGTCTTTACTTAGGGTTTATCCACCTTAAGTTTTGCTTTTCTATGGCTGTGGAATCGCTTAGGGTTTTTCCTTCCTTTTCTTAATTCCTTTTGCTTTTCAGGAGGTAATTGGGCAATTTCCCTGCATTCTATAGAGCAGCTATGTTCATATTTCTCTGAGCATGAATCGCATTGAATAAAAAGCAAGTTGCAATCCTTATTGGCACAATTTACATGAACATCACAAGCTTCTCCACATTGGTGGCAATTTGAAACTACTTCACCGCTAATTTGCTCCCCTAATCGCTCGTCAAACACAAAATTCTTCCCTCTGAATTTATTGTCAAGCTTTTCTTTTTTTATTTGCCGGGCATAGTCTATTATTCCGCCATGTAATTGATTTACATCTTGAAACCCATGATGCTTTAAGAAGGCACTGGTTTTTTCACATCGTATACCTCCTGTACAGTAAAGCAAAACCTTTTGGTCTTCTTTGCCTTTAAGCATATCTAAAACTTCGGGTAATTCTTCTCTAAAGGTTTCAGCTTCAGGAAGGAGTGCCCCTTCAAAATGTCCTATTTCACTTTCATAGTGGTTTCTAATATCTACAACAATTGCATTTCCACTTTCTATAGCTTCATTCCATTGTTGAGCGTTGAGGTGTTTTCCAACATTGGTAACATCAAAAAAACCATCATCAAGTCCATCTGCTACAATCTTCTCTCGAACTTTTACAGTTAGTTTTAAAAAGGAGGTATTTTCATCTTCCACAGCAATTTTAAAAGGGACTTTGTCAAATTCTTTTAGAGAATATAGATGCTGAACAAATTCTGTCCAATGATGCTCAGGAATGTTCATTTGAGCATTTATTCCCTCCGATGCCAAATAAATTCTACCCAGGCAATCCATCTCATTCCATTTCATAAAGAGCTGGTCTCTCATTTCATCAGGTTCGGAGATCATCACATATTTATAAAAGGAAATGGTTCTCCTTTTAAAATCTTCAGCTTCTAATTTTTTTCGCAATTGCTCAGGTCCCATTTTATTATAAAGACCTTTTTTTCCGGCATTCGGATCCATCTTCCTAAATTTATTTGGATGCAAATTTACAATAGATACAAAGAAACATAGCTATTCTATTTCAGCTTATGACAATTGTCAGTTCTATTAAGAATAAATTAAATAAGCTCTAAGTCAGCATCTTCAATTTTAGCTTGGAGTTCTTTGATTTTTTGCCCTTTCTATACCTTATATTTGTTCAAATAAGACAATTTTATGGAGGACAAAATATTAGTTCTAGGAGCATCTGGTCAAATAGGAACAGATCTAATCATGCAATTGAGGTCGGATTATGGGAATGACAATGTTATTGCTTCCGATATAAAAAATCCAGTTGATTTTGTGTTGCAAAGTGGACCTTTCGAAATCATTGATGTTTTAGATGAAAATCGCCTTCTTGAAGTTGTAAAAAAATATAAGATTAATCAAATTTATCATTTGGTTGCCATGCTTTCTGCCACGGGTGAAAAGTTTCCTGCTGCGGGTTGGAAATTAAATATGGAAAGTCTTTTCTCAGTTTTAAACATGGCCAAAGATGGTTTGATAAGCAAAGTGTATTGGCCTAGTAGTATTGCTTCCTTTGGACCAACAACTCCTAAAACTCAAACCGAGCAGTATAGTATAATGGACCCGGGCACCGTATATGGAATTAGTAAATTATCTGGAGAACTTTGGTGTGATTATTACCACAAGAAATATGGGGTTGATGTAAGAAGTGTTCGCTATCCTGGTTTGATTAGTTATAAAACACAACCTGGCGGTGGTACTACAGATTATGCTGTAGATATTTTTCATCAAGCATTGAAAACTAATTCTTATGAATGCTTTTTGGACGAAGAAACTATTTTACCAATGATGTATATGCCAGATGCTATAAAAGCCACTATTGGAATTATGGAAGCACCAAGCGAGAAGGTGAAAATCCGGACTTCCTATAATCTAGCAGCATTTAGTTTTGATCCAAAAACTTTGGCGGAAAAGATAAAAAGCCATTTACCAGAATTTAAAATGTCTTATAAAATCGATTCTCGAAACAATATTGCACTGAGTTGGCCACAAAGTATGGACGATAGCCGAGCCAGAAAAGATTGGGGATGGCAGCACGATTATGATTTGGATGCCATGGTTGTAGATATGCTTAAAAATCTTAGATAATTAAGTTTTTACAACTTCGAAAGAATATCTATCCACGGATTTTATTCCTGTAGTTAAATCCACATCTTTAAATTCATAGATGATGATCATGCTGCTGGCGGTTCTCAATCTGGTGTTATATCTAACTATGGAAGAACTTTGTCTGTCATTTACCTCAATAAGATCTTCATCATTCTCAACAAGAGAATAGTACCCATTTTGACTAACCTGATCTGCAACCTGAACAGATTCACCTTCAACTGGAAATTGGTAAACGAAGTTTACATCGTGGTAGGTAGAATCACTTGTAAAGGTAAAACTACCAACAGCTTGAATACTTTTATAGCTAATAGCTGAGATGCCAAATTCTGAAGTGTATTTTACAGAAACCACCTTCCAATTACCTACCAATATTTCAGCTAATGCTGCTTGGCTAACATCTTCAATGGGTTGCTTGCTGCAAGATGTGCTTGCAAACAATGAAATAGCAAAAAGGCCAGCAAATAGAATTCTCATTTTGGTTATTTTTTGGGAAAGCTCAAATATAATAAAAGATTAAACTTTTAAATCATTTAGCTTTTTTAAGGGGAAAAGCCAAATGGTTATTGTGCTTAAACTCTTTTCAGCCTTTATTTCGATAAATAGATATACAATAAAAACCCAGCGTTTTGCCCCGTAATGGTTGTATTTATCGGAGTGGATAATTCCAAGCTATTATTGGTTTTATTCTCTACAGTATAAAATACTTTTTGATTGGAGGAGTCCGTAAAAACTATGCTGCTATCTGCATCAAAAGCCCATGTTCCACTGGTAGTAACCGCAGGCACAGGAATGGTTGGAGTTTGATTTGGGATGATTGGATTTTGAAATTTAATATCCAATTTCATATCATATTCGAGGGTGGAGTTTAGGGTGTTTGGGTTTTCACTAAAAACCATGGTTCCGCTAACATTTTCGCCAACACCGGTAAAAGTGCTTACCAAGGTAGAAGTTCCAGGCAGGAAGTTTTTTCCTTCCTTTTGTTCAACATCATCTACATTCCAATTTCCAGGTAGAATTTTTTTTATGGAAAGACTAGGATTGGTGTTTGGGTTGGTATTACTAGAGCTGCTGCTGCTGCTGGAATTGTCGTCTTCACAAGAACAAAAAACAAAAACGAGACAAAAAGCAAAAGATTGGAAAAGAAATTTCATGATAGGATTTTGATTTAAAACTGGTCGAAGCTAAGAAGAAAAGGCTTTATTCTTCCCCCTGATATTTATTAAGTTTCAACACTGTTATTTCTGGCCAAATCCCTACCCTTCCTGGGAATGCGAGATATCCGAATCCTCTATTAACATAAAGGTACCTTCCTAATTCCTCATACAATCCTGCCCATTTTGGGTATTTAAATTTAACGGGACTGAATTTTATAAGTCCTGGAATTTCTATCCCAAACTGCATACCGTGGGTATGTCCGCTTAGAGTTAAGTGAATAAACTTTCCAAATGTTTTTACTTGTTTATCAAAATGGGAAGGATCGTGAGACATTAGAATTTTAAAGGAATCTCCAGACAAACTTTCTGTTGCCGCAAGTAAATCTCCGTGTTTTACAAATGAATCTCCCCAGTTTTCCACACCAATAAGATCTATTTTTTGTCCATCTCTTTCAATTTGAACATTTTCATTCCTCAAAAGTTTAAAGCCAATTTCTTCATGAGTGCTAAAAAGCTTTTCCATGTTTTTTTGCTTGTCTTCCTGGCTGTCCCATTGCACATAATCTCCATAATCGTGGTTGCCAAGTATGGAATATTTCCCCATTGGTGCTGATAGTTTTGAAAACACCTCCTTCCAAGGCTCCATTTCATCGGCAACATTATTTACCAAATCACCTGTGAATAGGATTAAATCAGATTTCTGGGCATTTATTAAATCCACCCCATAGGCCACTTTTTCAGCATTGTCAAAACTTCCGGAGTGGATGTCGGAAATTTGAGTAATAGTTAGACCATCGAAAGCAGAAGGTAAATCTTTGAAAACCAAGTTTTTTTGAATAACCTTATAATTGTACTTACCCTTCCAAATACCATGAATAATTCCAAGAAAAGGAATTGATGCCAAAGCTAGAGCCCCTTGGCTAACAAATTTTCTTCGGCTATCTAGAAATTCTTCTCCCTCATTTCCAGAAATTTTTCGAATTATGCCCAAACCAATACGCACCATATCCTCACCGAACATCACTAAGATGAGAATCAATTTTGGAACTATGAATAAAATAAGTGAGCCCATTAAAATTTGTACCCTAGCACTGGCACTTGCTCTTCTATCCAAATTAAACATGGCCCATAGAATAAAGACAATAAGCCCTATAGAGGTAATCCAATAGATCCACTTTACAAGGGTATTGTCCTTAAATGCTGTTTTGAAGGATTGAAATGCATAGAAGTCCAGGAGAATCATAAAAAGCACAAAAACTATGATCCTAAAAATGATGGTATTTGAATTCATTTAGAAAAACTACTTATTGATATAAACAAGGCATTTGCCCTTTTTTATACTGTCCTGAACAAGAAAAATAAAATTTGGTTCAGGAAAGATTGTCAATATTACTGTTTACACGAATAGAATATTAATTTTAGCAGAAAATAATTTTACCTATGTCCGAGAACCCTAAGAAACTATTTCTTCTCGATGCCTTTGCATTAATTTATAGAGCATATTTTGCTTTTATCAATAACCCCAGAGTAAGTTCTAATGGATTAGATACTTCAGCAATTTTTGGTTTTGTGACTACCATGCTGGATGTTTTAGAAAAACAAAAACCATCGCATATTGCTGTTGTTTACGATACTTCGGCACCAACGGTAAGGCATGAAGCCTTTAAAGAATATAAGGCCAATAGAGACGAAACTCCAGAGGCAATAAAAATTTCGGTTCCCTATATCTCAAAAATTCTCGACGCTTTTAATATTCCCTTTATTGGGATTGATGGCTATGAAGCTGATGATGTAATAGGCACTTTGGCAAAAATGGCTGAAAAGGAAGGTTTTGAGGTGTTTATGATGACACCGGATAAAGACTATGCCCAACTTGTTTCCGATAATATTAAAATGTACAGACCAGGAAGATCTGGAAACCCTCCAGAAATTTGGGGAATTCCAGAAGTTCAGGAAAAATTTGGTATTGAAAGAGTGGAGCAGGTTATTGATTATTTAGGGATGATGGGTGATGCAGTAGATAATATTCCTGGATTTCCTGGTGTAGGACCAAAAACCGCTCAAAAGCTTTTGGCCCAATATGGGAGTATGGAGAAAATGTTGGAAAATTCCCATGAAATAAAAGGAAAGCTAGGTGAAAAAATAAGAAACAATAGAGAACAAGGGATTTTATCGAAATGGTTGGCCAGAATAATTACAGATGTTCCAGTAAAGTTTGATGCCGAAGAATTTGAAAAAAATGAACCTAATAAAGAAAAAATAACGGAAATATTTTCTGAACTAGAATTTAGAACCTTAATAAAAAAGGTAACCGGTGGAAGCTTGGAAAAAACAGCCAGTGAGAGGCCAAGCCTTCAAGAGGGAATGCAAACCGATCTTTTCGCTGCCCCAGCAGTGGCAACAGATAAAGGAGGAGTAAGTAATGGGTTTAGGACCTTGGAAACCAAAGATCATTTATATCAACTCGTAAATCACCCCTTGGAAAGGAAGTTATTAATGGCAAACCTCCTTAAGCAAAAATCGGTTTGTTTTGATACAGAAACTACTGGCCTGGATGTGAATAAGGCTGAAATTATTGGAATAGCTTTCAGCTATGAAACAGGAAAAGCATATTATGTGAACATCCCTATTGGGGAGGAGCAAAGTATTTTAAATGAGTTTAAACCCTTTTTCGAAAATGAGGAAATTGAAAAAATTGCTCAAAACCTAAAATATGATATCTCTATACTAAAGAGGTATTCTGTACAGTGCAAAGGGCCTTTATTCGATACTATGTTGGCTCATTATCTAATTCAGCCTGATATGCGACATAATATGGACGTATTATCAGAAACTTATTTAAACTATAAACCACTTAGCATTGAGAGCCTTATTGGTAAAAAAGGTAAGTCACAGAAGTCTATGCGAGATGTGGATCTTGATCTTCTAAAGGAATATGCCGGCGAAGATGCGGATATAAGCTTCCAACTAAAACAAGTTTTTAGCGAAAAATTAAATTTGGGAAAAACCAAGGAAGTTTTTAGCAATATTGAAATACCCCTAGTTTCTGTATTATCGGAAATGGAAATGGAAGGTATCCGATTGGATGTTCCCGCTTTAAAGAGTTTATCACAAAAGCTTGAATCTGATATTGCCTTATTGGAAAAAGAGATTAAGGAAATTTCTGGGGAGGACTTCAATATCGCTTCTCCAAAACAATTAGGAGAGGTTTTGTTTGCTAAAATGAAATTGGTGGAAAAACCTAAAAAAACCAAAAGCGGTCAATTTTCCACTGCCGAAGATGTTTTGGTGGAATTGGCTAAAGAGCATGAAATAGCACAAAAGATTGTCGATTATAGGCAGATGGTAAAACTAAAGTCTACCTATGTAGACACCCTCCCGGATTTGGTAAATCCCAAAACGGGTAGAATTCACACTTCCTACAACCAGGCTGTTGCGGCAACGGGCAGACTGAGTTCTAACAATCCAAATCTCCAAAATATCCCCATCCGAACAGAAAGGGGTAAAGAGGTGAGAAAAGCTTTTATTCCAAGAGATGAAAATCATGTTTTATTAGCAGCGGATTATTCGCAAATAGAATTGAGGCTTATCGCAGAATTTAGCAAAGACCCCTCTATGGTAGAAGCTTTTGTTAAAGGTGAAGATATCCATACCGCTACAGCTGCAAAAGTTTTTGGAGTTGATTTAGCAGAGGTAAGTAGGGAACAAAGAGGAAATGCCAAAACAGTAAACTTTGGAATTATTTATGGCGTAAGCGCTTTTGGTTTAAGTCAACAAACTACCCTTAGTCGTTCAGAATCTTCCGAGATAATTAAATCCTATTTCCAAACTTATCCTGGAATTAGAGATTATATAGAAAGTCAGAAAGAAATTGCTCGCCAGGAGGGTTTTGTAGAAACCATGTTGGGAAGAAGACGTTATTTAAAAGATATCAACTCCAGAAATGCCGTGGTTAGGAGTCATGCCGAAAGAAATGCCGTAAACGCTCCTATTCAAGGTAGTGCTGCGGATATTATTAAATTGGCCATGATAAAAATTCACGAGAAACTTAAAAATTCGGAATTAAAAACTAAAATGCTTTTACAAGTTCATGATGAATTAGTTTTTGATGTTCCTAGAGATGAGTTGGACATCGTAAAACCTATAATCCAAAAAGCTATGGAAACTGCGGTAAAAACTGAAGTGCCACTTATAGTAGATTTTGGTTATGGTGAAAACTGGCTAGAAGCACATTAAGCTATTATTCCTTTAAAGTTAAAAGCCCTACCAGTTTCGGTAGGGCTTTGTTTTTTTGATCGGTGAGAGTTCTACTCAATAATTAATTTTTTGAAAGCTTTTTGTTGATGGTCATTTTCAATCGCTAAAACATAAACTCCTGGCGCCAAATTTTGAGATTCTAAGTTTATATTCCATTCATCTAAATTCCCATTTTCATGGTTTTTAAGCTTTAATATTTCCTTTCCAGTGATATCTAAAAATCTTAGGCTAGCGCCTGAAAGCTCAAAATCATTGGAACTGCTTAAAGTAAAAGATTGACTAGCCGGATTTGGAAACAAACTAATGGAATTGGAGAAATACTCTTCCAGGCCAATTGTTCCTGTAAAACGAATATTATCTAGGTAAAAATTATTTCCGCCGCCAGAAATGAATTCAAATTTCACCAATAAAGGATTAGGCCCAATATAGGCATCAAAGCCAATTGATTTTGTGCTCCATTCGGAAGCTCCAGATGGGGTAAAAGCTTGGGTGTTAATTGGAGCGGTTTCCAATTGTCCACCACGGTAAAATCTTCTTAGGGTCCAAGTTTCGCCACAATCTGTTGATGCATAAATTCTCAATTCATCATCATCTGTACTTGTTTTAGAAGCGAAGGCATAGTCAAAACTAAGATCCAGGTTTTTGGTGAAAATGGTGGAAATAGCCGGGGAGACTACTTCATCTATTTCTTCATCAAAGTCAACATTAAAATTATCGAGTTTTAAAGATTGTGTGCCGCTACTCCCGGCCTGGGTAAATAATTGAAAGCTTACAGCATCTCCATTATCAATAATAGTAATATCATCACTAGGGCTGCTAATATTTTCAAAATCATCCGACCAATTTGGATAATAGGTGCTTGAGCCAGGTGCCTTTACACTTACGGCTCTGCTATAAACTACTGAATCTGTACCCGCACCAGTGTTAATACTCAAATGAACATCATATACCCCTGGGATAGTGTAAACAATGGTAGGATTTTGTTGATTTGAGCTGGAGGGATTTCCACCAGGGAAGGTCCAATTCCAAGATGTTGGGTCACCATCTTCAGAGGCATCAAAGAAATTAATTGATTCTCCAGCGCAAATTAAATTTTTATCCTGTTCGGCAATGGCCTCAGGTTGTGTGCAATTTGGAGGATTGGTGATTCCGGTATTGGCTAAATTTGTAGTACTTCTTAAATTGAGCCTCAAATTAGAGTTTTGCAAAGTAGCTCTCATTCTTAAAGCTTGCTCTGCAGTAAATGTATTTTGGCAAGACCCATTAGTATAATCCATATAATTTTCAATCATATCTGGCATATCGGGATTATCAGTGCTACAAGTATTTGTAGTAGGGTCGCATCCATCGTTTGCTTCCAATACTGGTGGAGTGTCTGATACTCCGTCACCAGAACCATTGCAACCATTTTGAAAGGTATGTCTCAGGCCTAAATAGTGACCTGCCTCATGAGTAATAGTTCTACCTCTAGAGTTGGCTGCGTTTGAAATAGGGGAGTTTAAGGCAGTTCCAATCATTCCTACCTGGTCATGCCTTAATACCATTCCATCTTGGCTAGCAGGTTGAGATCCGAAAACGGGCAAATAAGCATAACCTAATACTGTTCCTGTTGAGGTGGAGCTTGTGTTAATACTATTCACTAGCCAAATATTTAAATACTTACTATTGTCCCAGCTTACTAAGCTTTTTACATTATCCCTAGCATTAATAGAAAGAGGAGATTGTGTTCTTGTAATTCCTTCGGTACAATTGCCATTGGGATCAATTTTCGCCAATTCAAATTGAATCTCTACATCTGCGGCAACACTAGTAAAAATCGAACGAAGGTTTGAGGCATCTGCATTCATCCTTCTAAAGTCTTCATTTAATATTCGCAGCCCATCTTCAATCTGTAATCGGCTAATATTGTCGCGGTAATCATTATAAATAACATGAAATACAACGGGTATGGTATAGACAATACCTTGAGACTTTTGTTTGATATCTGCAAGGTCCAAACTTTGGTAATAGGCTTCGAGTTGGTTTAACTTCTGGGCGTATTCGGGATCATTATTGATCAGTTCTGCAGTAAATTCATCTGTTGCACAATGTTGAACATGTTGGGAATAGGACGTAGTTGTTCCTATAAGTAGCAGAAATAATAGGGTAAATTTTTTCATCAAGATTTTATATAGCTAGCAAAGTTATGATATATATACTAAAAGCCACGTTCGGAAATCTGCAAAGGTTGGCCATTGATCGAGGAAATTTATTTTGTTTTAGGGCTTTTTAGGCTTGTAAAATTGGGTCTATAAGTGTAGAGATTAACGGAATTGAAAAACTATATTTGCCCGCATTATAGAATTTTTGAAAACCTGATGATAATTCAATGAATTTAAGCAAACTATGTTTGGCTAATTCAGATTTTTAGTTGTAAATTCGCAGCCCCATTTTAGGGGAGGTATAATTGTATACGTAACAGATTAAAAATAAAATAGTTGTGAATACTATCAGTTACAAAACTATATCCGCAAATAAGCAAACTGTAACCAAGAATTGGGTTGTGGTTGATGCTGAAGGACAAACTCTAGGAAGATTAGCATCAAAAGTTGCTTTTGTTTTAAGAGGTAAGCACAAAACAGATTTCACTCCACATGTTGATGGTGGTGATAATGTAGTTGTGATTAATGCTTCAATGGTAAAGCTTAGCGGAAGTAAAGTTGAAAATAAGGAATATGTTTCTCACACAGGTTTTCCTGGTGGACAGAAATTTAGTACTCCTGCAGAACTTTTTGCAAAGCAGCCTATTAAGGTTGTTGAGAATGCAATTAAAGGTATGCTTCCAAAAAACAAATTAGGTCGTCAGATGTTTCGCAATCTTCATGTATATGAAGGTGCAGAACATAAACAAGAGGCTCAAAAACCTAAAGTTTTAGATTTAAATACTATTAAATAATATGTCAGTAACGCACGCTATCGGTAGAAGAAAAAAATCCATTGCTCGTGTATTCGTACAAGAGGGTAAAGGAGAAATTACCATAAACAAAAAAGACCTTAAAGAATACTTTGACACTAAGCCCCTACATTATAAGGTAGAGCAAGCATTTGCTATTACCGAAACTTTAGGAAATTATGATGTTAAAGTAAATGTTGAAGGAGGAGGAATTACTGGTCAAGCAGAAGCTATCCGTTTAGGGATTGCTCGTTGTCTTTGTGAAATCAATCCAGAATGGAGAGCCATGTTAAAGCCAGACAGCTTATTAACAAGGGATCCACGTATGGTTGAGCGCAAGAAATTTGGACAAAAGAAAGCTCGTAAGAAATTCCAATTCTCGAAACGTTAATATCCTATTTGGTTTAGTATCCAAATTTATTGGGCGAGTTCTCTACGAACAACCACCAATAAGTTGATTTTAGTGAAAGTAAACAGATTTTTAAAATGGCAAATATCAAAGTAAAACAAATGTTAGATGCAGGGGTGCACTTCGGTCACCTTACACGTAAGTGGAATCCTGCAATGGCTCCTTATATCTTTATGGAGCGCAATGGTATTCATATCATTGACCTTTACAAAACACATGCAAAATTAGAGAAGGCTGGAGAAGCAATGGCCAAAATCGCTGCTTCTGGAAGAAAGATCATGTATGTGGCAACTAAAAAGCAAGCGAAAGAAATCGTAGCTAAAAATGCTGAGGCAGTAAATATGCCTTATATCACTGAGCGTTGGCCTGGTGGGATGCTTACCAATTTCGTTACTATCCGTAAGGCCGTAAAGAAAATGCAAGGTATCGACAAAATGAAGGAAGATGGTACATTCATGACTCTTTCTAAAAAGGAAAGATTACAAGTAGACCGTCAGCGTGCAAAACTGGAAAAACAATTAGGTTCTATTTCCGATATGACTCGTCTTCCTGGTGCATTGTTTATTGTTGATATTAATAAAGAACATATTGCAGTGGCTGAAGCTCAGAAATTAGGAATTCCAACTTTCGCAGTTGTGGATACCAATTCTGATCCTAATGAAGTGGATTATGCTATCCCTGCAAATGATGATGCTACAAGATCTATCGAATTTATCGTTAGTGAAGTAACTGAATCTATTAAGAGCGGTTTGAATGAAAGAAAAGCTGAAAAAGCAAAATCTTCTGATGAAAAATTAAAGAAGATAGCCGCCAAAAAAGCTGATCTAAGTGAAGCTCCTGCCCCAAAGAAAGCTGAAAAAGCTGCTAAAGAAGAAGCTCCAAAAGCTGAAAAAGCAGTAAAAGCCCCAAAAGCTGAAGCAGCTCCAAAAGAGGAGGCAAGTGCAGAAACCCCAGAAGTAAAAGAAGAGGCTAAAACTGAAGAATAATCAGCTAAAGCTTTATTATAAAATGACTTTAAGAGAGGGGTGAAAAGCAATTTTTATCCCTTTCTTTATTTTTTATTAAGACAAAAATTTTTTTAAAAATGACTAAAATTACAGCAGCAGAGGTAAATAAATTAAGAAAGCAAACAGGTGCCGGAATGATGGATTGCAAAAAAGCTCTTCAGGAAGCTGAAGGAAACTTTGAAGCAGCTATTGATATTCTACGTACTAAAGGACAAAAGATCGCCGCAAAACGTGCCGATCGTGAAGCAACTGAAGGTTGTGTTTTAGCAGCTACCACTGCTGATAACGCTTTTGGTGCTGTTGTTAGCCTGAATTGCGAAACTGATTTCGTAGCCAAAAACGAATCTTATATTGCCCTTACTCAAAGCATCCTAGACCTTGCTATCCAAGAAAAAGCAGCAGATAAAGATGCTCTTTTAGCTCTTTCTTTGGATGGTATGACTGTAGCTGAAAAGCTAACAGAACAAACTGGTGTTATTGGTGAAAAATTGGAAATTGGTGGTTATGAAGTGGTAAATGCACCTTTTGTAGCTCCTTATATCCATGCTGGAAATAAACTAGCCACCTTAGTAGGTCTTAATGAAGAAGCTGCCGAAGCAGGACGTAATGTTGCTATGCAAGCCGCAGCTATGAACCCTGTGTCTTTAAATCGTGATTCTGTAGCCCCAGAAATTGTTGAAAGAGAACTGGAAGTAGGTCGCGAACAAGCACGTGAAGAAGGAAAGCCTGAAGCTATGTTAGACAAAATCGCTCAAGGCCGTTTGAATAAATTCTTTAAAGAAAGCACTTTATTGGAACAGGAATATATCCGTGACAATAAAATGAATATTACTAAATATTTAGATTCTGTAAAAAGTGGATTAACTGTTACTGAATTTAAAAGAGTGGGACTAGGTATTTAATACCCATTCCATAATATTTTATAAGCCCGGTTTCTTGAGAAGCTGGGCTTTTTCATTTTTAAGAACAATCTATTTCAGGCTTTTTATACCTCCACCTTCTCCAAGCTTATTTTCACCATTTTGGAAGTTGGTGTATTGCTTTTATCAGCAGCAGAATCTATAGGTACCAGCACATTTGTTTCTGGAAAATAAGTGATAGTACAATTTCTACTTACATCATAAGGAATCACTAAAAATCGAGGGGCATATCTTTTTTCTCCTTTAAAATGACTGTAAATATCTACAACATCGCCACTTTTTAATTCAGCCTTTTCCATATCCTCGGGGTTCATTAATATTACCCTTCGTTCATTCATAATGCCCCTATACCTGTCGTTTAATCCATAAATAGTAGTGTTGAACTGATCATGGGTGCGTACCGTTGCCATTAAATACTGGTTTGCTCCCAAATTAAATTCAGGGATTTCTGTAATGCTAAAATGTGCCAATTTATTTGGGGTGTTGAATTGGCCTTCCCTTGGACCATTTGGCAAATAAAAACCAGAAGCTTTTCTAATCCTATTATTATAGTCTTCAAAACCAGGAATACAGGCTTCTATTTTTTCCCGAATTAAATCATAATCCTTAGCCATTGCCTTCCAATTCACATCATATTTATCTTGGAAAATGGCCTGTGCTAATTCACAAACAATTGCTGGTTCACTTTTCAATTTAGAAGAAAGTGGTTTTAATTTTCCACTAGAAGAATGCACTATGCCCATAGAATTTTCTACACTTACAAATTGAGCAATACCATCCTGAAAATCTTGATCAGATCTACCCAAGCTGGGTAAAATCAAAGCTTCCTCTCCTGGCACCAAATGCGATCTATTTAGTTTGGTGGAAACATGAACTGTTAGTTTACAATTCCTTAAAGCATCTGCAGTATAGCTAGTGTCTGGAGAAGCCGACAAGAAATTTCCACCCATAGCAAAAAAGACCATTCCCTTTTGGGAGTGCATTTTTTTTATGGCTTCTACTACATCCAAACCATGTTTACGAGGTGCAGAAAATTGAAATTCTTTTTCAAGAGAATCTAAAAATTCATCCTTTGGCTTTTCCCAAATCCCCATGGTTCTATCTCCTTGTACATTGGAGTGACCGCGAACTGGGCAGGTGCCAGCGCCTTCTTTACCAATGGAGCCTTTTAAAAGAAGAAGGTTAAGTACTTCTTTGATATTATCAACACCATTTTTATGCTGGGTAAGTCCCATTGCCCAACAAGCAATAATTCGATTTTTTCCAGCAATAATTTCCGCAGCTTTTCTGAGCTCGATTATATTCACCCCGGCATTTTCGCAAAGTTCATCCAGCTGAAAAGATTGTAAAGATTCCACCAAAGCTTCATATCCGGATGTTTTATTTTGAATAAAATCATGGTCTAAAATAGAGCCTCTCTCCTCCTCAAACTGTAGGAGTAATTTTGCCAGTGCCTTGAAAAGTGCAACATCTCCATTTATCCTTACCTGCAAAAACAAATCACTTAATTTGCTGCCGCTGCCAGCCATTGCCCTTATACTTTGTGGGTCTTTAAAATTTATTAGACCGGTTTCTGGAAGAGGGTTTATGCTGATAATTTTAGCATTGTTTTCTTTGGCCTTTTTTAGTGCCGATAACATTCTCGGATGATTGGTTCCCGGATTCTGCCCAATTACCAAAATCACTTCAGCCTTACTAAAATCCTCCAATTTTACAGAGCCCTTCCCAATTCCCAGAGTTTCAGACAGAGCAACACCGCTGGATTCATGGCACATATTTGAACAATCTGGTAGATTATTGCTGCCATACATTCTCACCATCAATTGATAAAGAAAAGCGGCCTCATTACTAGTTCTTCCTGAGGTATAAAAAACTGCATCATTGGGACTTTCCAGCTCATTTAAGCGGTCTGCAATGAGGGAATATGCCTTTTCCCAGCTTATTTCCGAATAGTGGTTTTGCCCCTTGGCTAAATGCATAGCTTGGGTAATTCTTCCTCTTTTTCCTATCCAAAAATCACTTTGTTCTGATAATTCTTGGATGCTATATTTTTGAAAAAATGAAGTTTCTAATTTTTTTGTAGTAGCCTCTTCCGCAATGGCTTTTGCTCCATTTTCACAATATTCACCCAGTTTAGAACGATCTTCTGGATCTGGCCAAGCACAGCCCGGACAGTCTATACCACCCTTTTGGTTCAGTTCAAAAAGAACCTTGCTGGCGCGAAGCGGATTCATGGCCCCTAAAACATGATTTACGGCTGCCCATACTCCAGCTAGGCCTGCTGCAGAGCTTTTGGCTTTCTCAAGTTTAAGGCCAGTGAATTTTTCGGGACTAAGCTCAGGAGCTTTTTGATTTTTTTTCAAACTATTATCAGGATATTCTTTGGCTTCCACTGTAGATATTAAATTGAGAATTTCGGGTAAATCCGCAAAGACTCAGGTTAAAATTAATAGCTGTTTCTACAGCTAAACTAGATGGTGCTCCAATAGCGGCAATAATGGGAATTTCAGCCATTAGGGCTTTTTGGATTAATTCAAAACTAGCTCTTCCACTCAATAATAAAATAGACTTCTGAAATTTTATTTTTCTAAAAAGGCCTTCACCAATAAGTTTATCCAAAGCATTATGCCTTCCTATATCTTCCCTCAAAATCTCAATTTTTCCGTCTTGATTAAAAAGAGCTGCGGCATGCAATCCACCCGTATGTTCAAATACGCTTTGAGCTTTTCTCATTTGGGATTCTAAGGAGTGGATAGTTTCTGATTTTATTTCAAAACCATTGCTCAATTTATTGGGGCAAACTTTCTCCAAATTTTCAATGCTTGCCTTTCCACAGATTCCGCAGGAGGAGTTGGTAAAAAAATTTCTTTGAAGATCTTCCCATACTATATCTAGACTTTCGCTGAGTTCAATACGGATAATGTTTTTGTTGATCTCCCCATTATCGTCTTTGCAAAAGCCTATATAGCTAATTTCTTTAATGGATTGGATAATATTTTCACTAAACAAAAATCCCAAGACCAAGTTTTCATCATTACCGGGAGTTCGCATGGTGATGGCTAGGCTTTTCTGTTTTCGTTGGGATTTAGGGCCAAAGCCAAGACGAATTTCTAGAGGCTCTTCCACAGCTAATAGGTCTTCTTTAAATTGAAAATCAGAATGGTGGAAAACCTTGGTTTTTATAGCTGAAACCCTTTGGCTCATATGGGCAATGAAATTTTAATACTAGGATGATTTTCGAAATTAAGCATTAAAATCTAGAAACTTTGATAAAAGAAAAGCCCTTGCCTAGATGTTTTTAAGAGCCATAGATTAAGAACTTATAGCCTTGACCACGAATGTTTATAATTTCCACAGTAGGGTCCTTTTTGAGATGTTTTCGAAGTTTGGAAACAAAGACATCCAAGCTTCGAGAATTAAAAAATGAATCATCCCCCCAAATCTTATTGAGAATGGTCTTTTTGTTCAGAAGTCGGTTTTCATTTTCACAAAATAATTGAAGTAATTCCGCTTCCCTACTGGTTAGTTTTTGAATTTTACCCTGATGATACAACTCCATTTTTTTGCTGTTAAATTCAAATGCCCCAAGTTGGAAAATTTGACGGTCAGACTTTTCCAGAACATCCAAAACACGGTTTGTGCTTAGCATCACCTTGATACGGATTAACAATTCTTCTATGCTAAAAGGTTTGCGTATATAGTCATTTCCTCCAGCTTCAAAACCTTCAATCACATCTTTGGTTTGCACTTTGGCACTGATGAATAGAATTGGAGTTTTCCTATCTGCGGCTCGGATGTTTTTAGCCACTTTAAAGCCATTGGATTTAGGCATCATCACATCCAATAATACAATATGAGGATTTACAAAAAAGAATCTTTCCAAGGCTTCTTCACCATTTTTGGCGTGGTAAACTTCATAGCCATTGCTTTCTAAATTTTCTTTAACCAGCATAGCCAAGGCCATCTCATCCTCTACATATAATATTTTTTTAGAATTTCCCAAAGCAATTATTTATTCAGTTCAATGAGGAATGTACTACCTTCCTTGCTGCTTTTTTTCAAACTAATAGTAGCATTCATTTCAATTAAAATGGTTTTTACATAATAAAGGCCTATTCCTAAACCTTTTTCATTTCCTGAGTTGGCCCTGTAAAACTTATTAAATATTTTGTTTTGATCCGATTCTTTGATTCCCGCACCATTATCCTCTATTTCAATTTGAATCGTATCGTCAAGTTCCGAAACTTTTACTTTTACCTTAATAATAGGCTGCTGACAATATTTAATGGCATTATCCAATAAATTATTGATGCAGTTGGTTAGATGCTCTTTATCCGTTTTAATTAATAATGACTTTGGACCTTGTACTTCAATTTCTACTCGCTTTTCACTTCTTTCTATATGATAGTGTTTGAGATTTTCCAATAGCCCGATAAGTTCTGTTTCTGAAAAATTCAAGTCAATTTTCCTGTTTTCAAAAGAGCTGCTTAATAGAACATTGTGGAATAGGTCAGACATCCTTTCCAGTTCTAGATGGGCAATATTTAGGTATTTTTCAAATTTGGCCTTGTCTTTTTGGATTTCAAAATTCTTAATGCTTTCAAGGGCTACACTTAAAGTAGAAATTGGGGTGAGCATTTCATGACTAATATTATCCATAAAATCATCCTTCATAGCGGAGAGTTTCTTTTGTCTATTTAATATTCGCATTAAAAGGATAAAGGAAAAAATCAACATTAAAATTACCAAAACAGAACTGCCTATTAATAAGGCAGATCTGGATAAAATGGTGAAAAAAGGATTGTTAAATTCAGCGATGTAGGCGTTTTCCTCAGAGTGGGTTTTCCATTCCATCGGCCGGGAGTACAAGGCTCCTTCTTTGGTGGTATGAGTATTACTGTCTAAGCTTGTAGTAAGAAGGAAATATTCGCTTTCAATATTTCTATTTCGGAGCTCTTTGTCAAAATCAATTCTTAGCGCCTCTTGATTTAGAGGCATAGAATCTTTATAGTTTTGGATGAGGTTCATGAGAGGGTCATCCCAAATGATGATATTTTTTTTGGAACTCTTATTTTTTATTCCTTCTTGAATATATTCTCGTCCCATTTTTAGTACGGCATCCAGCAAATCTTTTTTGCTTACCTCTTTTTCTTCTCCAAGTGATAGGGTTATAGATATCCCTCCGGTTTTGGGATCGATCACAGCAATTCTCAACCCTTCAATAGAATCTTCTAAAAATTTGAATTTTACAATGCTCGTATCCAAAGCATCTCTTTCAAATAGTTTTAAAATTGAATCTGCCTTTCTTTCTTCTGCCTTGGTGATAGCAATTTCCAGGGAGCGATTGACATCTTTTACAAATTCAATTTTTTGGGCATGGTATTCCTTTTTGGAATACAGAGTTTGAATAACTATTAAGCTGCCTAGGCAGATAACAATTAAAATGGCGATGGTTTTTTGTGTTTTTTTCATAGCCTAAAAGTAGCAGGGCTTTGATTTGGCCTTAAAATATTAACAATCATTTACATTATTTAATGCTTTATAATTAGGATGAAACAAGAGGCTTTGGAAATTCGAAATCACATTATTTAAATCTTTCATTTCCGGGCTATTCGCATTATATTGCAGAGGCTAACAACACATTGCCGCCTTTCGGATGTCCAACCTAAGGAAATTTCTGCTACTACTTCTGTTGATCTTTACATTTCAACTTACTGCTCAAAATATTTATTTTGGTATTGGTGCTGGACTAAGCAATGGATTAGCCAAAGAATCTTATCTAGATTTTTACAATATTGAAATTATAGACGAAGACAACAGCCTTGAAACTACTGAGCCCATGTCATTCGGTAGTGGTTTTAATGGACATTTAAAGATGGGCTATCGTTTCCATAAAGATTTTGATTTTGTTTTAGAAGCCTCTCGATTTGCAGGTGGGAAGTCTAGCTATTCCAAAGACAGGTTTGTTTCGGATGGTAGCGTGCTTAATGAAAGAACAGATTTGTATGGAAATTTTTGGAGTATTAGTCCGTCATTATTGTTCAGCCCACTCGAGGGTAGATTCTCTCCATATTTTCGTATTGGACCAAGTTTAAACTTTGTAAAAAGCTATGCAGCCACGAGTCATTCAGGTACTTCTGTAGATATAGAAATACTGGAAGAATATACTGGAGATATGGCCCTAGGGTTTTTAGGGAATTTGGGATTCAATTATATACTTCATGAAAATTGGGAGTTTTTTTGTGAACTTAGATTTCACAGTTTTTCTTTTGAACCAAGCAATGGAGAAATAATAGAATTTAGAAATTCGGGTCAGGATGAATTGCAAAGTTTAGAAGTAGCTGAAAAGGAAACGGTTTTTAAAGAGAAAATTTCAGATCCAAATGGAGAGGTAGGATATACGGGACCAAATGATCCCCTTCAAAGGTTGAGTATTAGTCAGCCATTTTCTAATGTCCAATTTGTTATTGGGATATGTTTTAGTTTATGAAGAGGTTAATATCAATGTGCATTCTACTCCTGTTAATGAACCCTCAGGAGCTTCTAGCTCAAAAGTTCTATATGAAATCCAATTTGGGCTATTCTATGGCAACAGGTCCACAATCCATTGTGGAGTTTTATGATTTAATTGAAGAAAATACCGGTTCAATTTATATAGAACAAAATAAAATTTCACTAGGCCAAGGATTGCAAACAAATTTGGGATTTGGCTATGGTATAAATCCAAATTTCGCCTTAGAGTTGAATTTTTCCTATTTCCATGGAGCTAAATCCAAAAGAGAAATAGGAACCTTAGATAATTATTTTGAAATGTCTTTAAGGGGAAGAATGATTTCTATTAGCCCCTCAATAGTTTTAAGCTCAGACAAGGGATATTCTGATTTGTCTTATTATTCTAGGGCTGGCTTAATTATGGGATTTGGGCCGAGTATTGTTTTTTTAACTCAATCCTTAGGAGAACGAATAACCTTGTATGAACAAAGGTTTATATTGTCGGGTTCCAGTGCATATGGATTCAATGGGGCATTTGGTGTGAAGAAGAAATTTGAGCGCTTAGATCTTTTTTTAGAATTGGATTATCGGGCCATTTCCTATACACCCTCCAAAATGACTATGGTAAAAAGCACGGTTAATGGAGATTCCAATTTGGATAGGTACAATACAAGTGAAATTGAAACGGTTTTTTTAGACGAACTGAGGGTTGATAATCAAAGTTCAAATAATCCAAGTAAAGCTTCAGAAGCACTAACGAGTTCATTTGCTTTTTCCAGCATAGGCTTAAATTTTGGATTATCCTTTATTCTCTTTTAGAAACCTACTGCTTACTTGCCATTCTGGATAATTCTTGTAATTCTGTATTGAGCTTTTGAGAAAGTATTTCCAAAGAGGCGGCATTATTTTCTGTGGCTAATACTGGAATCAGTTTGCGGCAAGCGAAATAATGCATAAAGGCCAGTTCTCGGATTTTGTCGTCGTGGATTTCCCAAATATCCAGTACAATACTGAATAGATCTGGTTCTTTATCACTTTTTAAATTGAGCCCAACTAAGTTCAAACCCTTTTGAAATTGTTGGTTTTTTAAATCTTGGAGAATGATTTTTTCGGTGTATGGCTTTATTTTCATTACTAAACTTTTTATTTCGGCCTAAAGTTAAAGTTTAGTTTTTGTTTTCTTTGTAGTTTTTATTCTACAAAACCCCTGGAATTCTTGATGACATCGGCAATTACAATAAAATCGGGAAGAGGTTTTTTTAATGACTTTTGAGAGCAAAACATGACTTTACACTTTTGGGAGAAACAATTTCTTTGTCAATATAAAATCGAAGCTGGAAAGAAAGGATAAGGAATGAATAGGGTGGAGAAATAAAAATAAGGAATCCTATTTTTCAGTTTCAAAATAATCTTTAATACCATCAACCAATTTTTGTAGTTCAATTTCTGGTTTAAGTAAGAAAGGGTGAAAAACGGAAAGTATGGAGTTTTCAGCCATGTTTGAAAATGGAAATTCTTCTTGTGTTTTAAATGCACCTTGCAAACGTTCTTCTCCTCCAATAAATTTATAACCTTTCAATACGGGCAAACCTTTTTCATTCAAATATTGAAGAAGACTCTCTCGAATAGATCTTTTTACTTTAAATGAATACCTCATTTGAGCCCTCCTTTTTGTTCCTTCAAAGGCTTGAAAAATTTCAATACCCTCGATTTTTGTCAATTCTCTATCCAAATAATTCATCGCAGACTCCCGCTGTTTTCCCAATTCATCAAGCTCACTTAATTGAGCCAATGCCATTGCGGATTGTATTTCCGAAAGTTGGTAGTTTTCACCTATTATTCCAAAGGGGTTCATTTCCTTATTTAGTAACAATCCACGGTTGCAAATGGCATAGCACTTTTGGTAATCTTCTTCTTTTTTACAAAGGATTATTCCACCCTGACCTGTAGTGATAAGTTTTACTCCACCAAAGCTGAATAGGGAAAAATCACCAAAGCTTCCTACCTTTTTATTTTTGTAAATGGCACCATGGGCCTGTGCACAATCTTCAATAAATATGAGTTTATGATCACTGGCGATTTTGGCAATCGCATCTAGCTCGGCCACTGAACCATCAATATGTACCGCAATAATAGCCTTTGTTTTAGGACCTATTTTGGCTGTAATATTTTTAGAATCGAGGGTGAAATTATTTGGATTTACGTCGGCAAACACAGGCTTTGCGCCAAAGTTCATCACACTTTTAGGAAGGGAGTAAAAATCATAGGCCGGAAGGATTACCTCATCTCCTTCCTTTAATCCTATTGTTTTAAAAATTACATCCAAGGCTAGGGTGCCATTGCAAATACTTACAGCAAAATTAGAATCGTGAAATTCTGCAAAATGTTGCTCTAATAAATTAGCTCTATGGCCTTTGTATTTCCACCAATCTTTACTTTCATAAACTTCCTGCAAGGCCTTTAATACTTTCGGATTTTGATGGGGTTCAAACATGTGCTTTAGTTTTCGGAATCAAGGTGAAATTTATTCATTTTTTAGGTCGAGATCAAAATCTGCATAAAAGCCTAAATCTTTTTTACTGAATAATTTTGTCAATAAAGCGATTTGCCCAGTATGGTAGGAATAGTGTTCCGCAACATGAATACAGGCAGCTAGACCTGTCATTTTGAAACCTTGCACGCTTCTAACTTTTTGGAGCTTCTCCATGGAAGATCCATTTATTACTTTAATGGCTGCGCTACAGGTGGTTTCCATTTTTTCATATAGTTCATTTTTAGTGAAACCTTTGCGGCTACTAAATTCCAATTCTCTATGGCGAAAATCTTTTTTTTCGCCTAGCGAGGAAATTATAAACTGGCCAATATTTCCACATAGATGCAAAATTAAATTGGCGATACTATTGGTTTCTGGCCCCGATTGCAACCAAACTTCTTCTTCTGAAAGCAAGCTCAAGCATTTCTCTATCCTAGAACTGTTTTCCTGTATTCTAAAAACGATTTGCTCCTTGAAATCTTCCTCAAATGTTAAGGCCTTATTTGGCATTTGTCTCGCGCTTTTTCTTATACAACTTAGCCATTATAAAAAAGATCAAGCCCATAGCAAGTAAAAGAATTAAGCCAAACCACAATCCGTCCAAATTTTTCCAAACTGCAAGCATTACAATTGCAATTAAGATTAAAGTAGGAAGCTCATTATATAGGCGATAGCCAAAACTGGATATACCTGAACTATTTTCCTTCAACTTTTTCATTTGCTGGGCACAACTAAAATGGTAAACACTTAATATCAATACCAAAGTTAATTTAATATGCATCCAAGGTTGCTGGAGCCATTCACTATTTATGACAAGCATGGATATTCCACCGATAAAGGTTAATACCATTGCCGGAGTTTGAATTATAGAATAGAGTCGAGATTCCATAATCTCGTATTGCTTTCTAAGAATGGGACTAGCCGTATCGTTTTTTTCCCAAGCTTCTTTATGGTAAACAAAAAGTCGGACTAAATAAAATATACCGGCAAACCAAGAAACAAATCCAATTATATGGAGGGCTTTAAAGAAGAAATATAGACTCATAGCTATAAAATAATAGCAAATATGGGAAATAAAAAAAACGGAATGGCTCCTCTCCATTCCGTTTTAAAAATCTGAATTCAAATAGACCTTATCTTGTTGAATTCAGCAATCCCTACTTGTTCTTTATTTTACTGAATTGAAAAAAATGCTAAAAGTGCAAACCATGCTGTAGCCAGAACTCTTCGCGTTATTATTTTGGCTTTTGGGTGATTTAAATAATTTAAAACTATATTTTTCATCTTTCTTTAATTTTCTTGTTTTACTGGTGTAAATGTAGTGGTAGCATGTTTTTTAGAAGTTTTATTTCGATGGATCTTAGCATTTGAAGGATGGAATTTTGATTTTAATCGATAAAGGATTTTTCTACATTTTCAAACAAAAAAAAACGACGAGGCTCCTCTTCCTGTCGTTTTTTTTTGATCACTATCTACTAAATCATGAAAAATCTATGTCATGGGCAAAATCTATTTTTATTAAGAAATGATAAAGAAATAAGCTGAGGATGCTAAAATGCCAATCCAGCTGAAGCTTAATATTCCTCTCATTATTTTTTGAGTTTTCTCCTGCTTAAACTTTATTTGAATTCTCTGAATCATAAGGCAATTTCTTTTCTTGTTATTACTGGTGTAAATGTAAGGCTAGTAGGGCTTGTGGAATTTTAAATTCGATAGAACTTCGGTTTTAAAGGATGGATTAAGGAATAATATCGATAAAGCTTGGATGGAAAGAATTGCCATAAAAAAAAACGACCGGGCTCCTCTCCCAGTCGTTTTTTTTGATCAATTACTACTATTTTATGAATCTTCTATAGGCTTAATATTAGAGTTTTACAAAAATGAAAAAAAAGAATAAATAGGTGGTTAAGGCTAACAATCCGGACCAAGCTATTATAAAGGAAGCCCTTAATACTTTTTGAAATTGAAACCTTGGAGAGTATAATTTTATCTTGTTTATCATGCTTTTTGTTTTTAAAACTGATGTAAAAGTACTATCCGCCAATTCCCTTACGAGTTGATTTCGTTGGTTAATCCTTTTTTCAAGATGCTTTAGACTTATCCTTCGATGAATGGAATTCCATCTCCTGATATATATCATAGTTCAGGCAAATGGCTGGGATTATTTTTGAAAAAATTCTGATACCATGTTCATCGACCTTTTAGAGAAGTATAATGTTGCCGTTCCTAGATATACCAGTTACCCTACCGTTCCTATGTGGGATAATATTGAAGTAGATAGCAAAAAATGGATTTTTCAAGCCAAAGAATGCTTCGATAAAAATGAACAAATCAGCTTATATATTCACCTTCCTTATTGTGAAAGCCTATGTACCTATTGTGGTTGTAATAAATATATAACCAAGAACCATTCGGTGGAAGAACCTTATATAGAAGCTCTATTAAAGGAATGGAGCATCTATGTTAAAGCTTTAGGAAGATTGCCAAAGGTGAAAGAGCTCCACCTCGGAGGTGGCACACCAACATTTTTTAGTCCCGAAAACTTAAATCGTTTAATACAGGGAATTTTTAAGTTCTCACAAATCGATGGTAAATGTGAAATGAGTTTCGAGGCTCATCCATCTTCTACCAATTATGAACATTTAAAGGTATTAAAGGAAATTGGTTTTAATCGTATGAGTTTGGGTGTTCAGGATTTTGATGAGGGAATAATGAAAACCATTCACCGCTTTCAAACCTTAGAACAAATTGAAAATATTAGCAGCTATGCCAGAAAACTAGCTTATGATTCCATAAACTACGACCTCATTTATGGCTTGCCAGGGCAAAACAAGGAGCATATCCAAAAAAATATGGAGCTTCTAAAATCTTTAAAACCAGATAGAATTGCTTTTTATAGTTATGCCCATATCCCAACGGTGAAGCCTGGGCAAAGGGCCTATAGCGAAGAGGATCTTTTGAAAGGCAGAGACAAGCTAGAGCTTTACCAATGTGGAAGACAATTGATGTTGGAAATGGGCTATGTGGATATTGGTATGGACCATTTTGCTCTGAAAAATGATTCCTTATACAAATCCATGAAAAACAGAAAGCTACATAGAAATTTTATGGGCTATACTGCAATGAAAACCGATCTTTCTATTGGCCTTGGAGCGTCGGCAATTAGCGATTGTGGGAGTGCCTATGCCCAAAACGAAAAGAATGTGAAACTCTATATTCAAAAATTACAAGACAGAGAGGAAGTTCCCCTGATTAAAAATCACTTTCTAAATGAAGAGGATAAAAGAGTGAAAGACCATATCTTAAATTTAATCTGTCATTTTGAAACCAATTGGTTGTCTGCAAGTGATGCCTATCTTTTTGAAAATAATGAGCTTCTAGTCCAAATGGAGGAAGATGGTTTGGTAAGAAGGTTTCCGAGGCAAATTAAAGTTAGCCCAAAGGGTAAAAACTTTATTCGAAATATTTGCTCAGCATTGGATATGAGGATGAAGGCTAGCCAAGGAACAGCTGTTTTTAGTAAGGCGGTTTAGCTTCTTGAGTTTTTAAGTTGTAGCGAAAGGAGCTAATCACAAACTTGTGTATCACCCATTGCGGGCTGTAAATCGGGAGATAAAAAAGGAATTCCTAAATCCATTCCTCTTAAGATTAATAGGCCCGCAGTAATCACAATAATAATGGGGCTAATTTTTTGAAGTAAGGATCTTCTTCTTTGGAAAAAACTAGCTAAACTGATATTACTTAAAAACAATATGGGAATAGTTCCCAAACCAAAAATCAGCATATAGATAAAACTAAAAAGTGGTTGATTTAGTCCCATTGCTGGGAAAAGAGCCAAATAAACCATGGCACAGGGTAATATTCCGTTTAAAATTCCGGTGCCCGTAAAATAGGCAAATTTGGAATTTTTGTTTTCTTCAAGTCTGCTTCTCAATCTATGGATATAAGGAAACAATAATTTAAAAAGCCTTTGATCTAATTTTAAGAAAAAGAATAGGAGAAAGGCAAACAATAGTAGTAAACCACTTATTAGAGATGTTTTTTGTTGCCATTCTTGTAAAGAACTAAGCCTTCCAAAAAAACCAATAACAAGGCCTAAAATGCCGTAAACGAGAATTCTGCTAAAATGGAATAAAAAAAGAAAATAATAGTGTTTTTTACTAAGAAGGGAGCTTGTAAATGCAGCTTGTAATGGACCGCACATCCCCAAACAATGAAGGGAAGATACGAGACCTAAAACAAAGGCGCTCCAAAACATTATAGGATAATTTCAGGTTCAAAATAATAGTCTATGCCTTCACAATTTAGCTTCACCTTGGCGATCCACCTTCCATCTCGAAATCTGGTAAACGGGATGATAGACTTGTTGATGAGAAGATTTTTTTCATCCCATTCAAAATCCATTCGGGCATCTTTTTCACAATACATCAAAGCTGAAAAACTTTTGTTTTTGCCTTTAAAATCATCGGGAAATTCCAATGCGAATCCTTCCTCAGTTCTTACTATTCTGGCCTTGTCTTTGAGCTTTAATGAATTGCTTTTTTGGTTGATCACCTCTTGGTAATTTAACTCCTCTTCATAATAGTTTTCACTTACCAAGTCAAATCTCTGCTGTGTGGCTTTATAAACCATTGTAGTCATTAAACCTGCAAAAAGGAATAATGTAATGGCAATGCCTGTTCCCCAATTTAGTTTCATTTTCTTTGTATTGGTCCGTTAAAACTAGTTTTTATTTCATCAATTAAAAGCCCTTCTTGGAACAATCCGATTAGGACTTCGGTTTTTCTTCCGGTGAGTTTATTTTTATCTAAATAAATCAGTAAAACACCTTCTTTTAAACCACTTTCTGGAAGAACAATTTTCCCTTCCCCAGCAATTTTAAGGCGACCATCGGGGCTCAATAATTTCATTTCCATATTAAGGTCTCCCGTGGTTTTATTGATCAATTTATAATTGTAAACATTGGCCAAAGTATCCTGGCTAACCGTTTGGTATAATTGCCCTGGAGTTCTAAGAATGATGGCTTCTACCATTACCCTACTGTTTAATAAAAATCCAAAAACAAGCAATAGCACACTTAATACAGCAGTATAGGCTATCACCCTTGGGGTAAAGATTTTCTTTTTATTGCTGGCAATATTTTCTTCACTATCAAAGCGGATTAGGCCTCTTGGACGATTTATTTTGTCCATTATACTATCGCAAGCATCAATGCATGCTGTACAGTTTATGCATTCCAGTTGAGTACCATTTCGAATATCAATTCCTGTAGGACAAACATCAACACATTGATGGCAATCAATACAATCTCCTTTTCCAGCTTCTTCTCTATTTTCCTTCTTCCGAAATTTACTTCTTATTTCACCTCTAATATAATCGTAGGCAATCACCACTGAGTGTCTATCCAACAATACAGATTGTAATCTTCCATAAGGACAAACGATAATACAAACCTGCTCTCTAAACCAAGCAAATACAAAGAAGAACACTCCAGAGAAGATTAGGATGCTGAATAAACTTGACAAGTGATTTGCGGGATGATCACTTACAATTGCCCACCATTCTTTTTGGCTGATGAGGTAGATCATAAAGATATTAGAAATACCAAAGCTGATGAGGTAGAAGATACTATTTTTCAGTACCCTCTTCCTGATTTTTTCGGCATTCCATGGCATTCTTTTAAGTCTCAACTGCTGGTTTCTATCTCCATCAATCCAATATTCTATTCTTCGGAAAACATGTTCCATAAAAATAGTTTGGGGGCAAATCCAGCCGCAAAAAATTCGTCCAAATGCCACGGTAAAGACCACCACGAATAATACGCCGATGATCATCGCCAAAACGGCTAAGTGGAAATCTTCGGGCCAGAAAATATTCCCAAAGAGGATAAATTTCCTCTCTAAAACATTAAAAAGGAAAAGAGGATTTCCATTTACATAAATGAAAGGAAGCCCAATAAGTAGTGCAAGTAGTATATAACTTGTCCATTGGCGGTAATTGGTGAATTTTCCTTTGGGCTTTTTTGGAAATAGATATTTACGGTTTCCATCTTCATCGATGGTAGCTATAGAATCTCTAAATCCATTTTCTTCTTGGGCTTCCATAATTTTTAAAGACTATCCTGTGCGGCGGTGGTGTCTGTAGTTTCTGCTAGTGCGGGTTTATACAAATCACCTTCAGCATCTTTTGGATTAGCGGGAGTAGTTCCTTGAAAACTTAAAATATAAGAAGCAACTTTTTGCATATCAGCGGCGCCAATTTCAGATTTCCATTCGCGCATTCCCTTTCCTGTAATTCCATATTTTATAGTGGTAAAAATATCCTTGATATCACCACCATGCAGCCAATATTCATCGCTAAGGTTTGGTCCTACTAATCCTCCTCCATCTTTCAAATGGCAAACGGCACATTTTTCATTGTAGATTTTACCACCTTCTTTGAGTTTTACTTCATCGGTTAATACTACTACATTGGTTTCATCCACTAAATCGGCTGCATTTTTTAGATATTCCTCTCTAGCCTTTTCGGCTTCGGCAAGTTCTAGTTTATATTCTTCGATTTGAAGGGGGGCATTGCCTGTAATATGATATCTAAAAACATAAACAATGGCAAATAGCATGGATAGGTAAAAACCTATTAACCACCATGGAGGAAGGTTATTGTCTAATTCACGAATCCCATCATAGCTGTGATCCAAATCAATTTCTGCTTCTTCCTCAATCGGGCGACTATCCTGTAATTTTTGCCATAGTTTGGTGAAAAAGTCTTCAGTTTCTGGCTCTTCCTCTTCTAGTTCTGCTTCGGTAGAATTATTTTTTTTAACCAACCATTGCAGAGTTTCCATAGCCTTAAAAACAGCTAAAAAGGAAAGGATCAGAAATAAGGCAGCTACAAAAACCAGCCAAACCACGGGGTTGCTTAGTAATTCATAACCTTTTTCAGGTTGTAGGCTAGTAATTCCTATTGCCATAGCAAATACGAGAAGCCCGAAAACAATAAATACATTATTTAGCTTTTTCATAGTCGTGGTCTTGGTTATTTTCTAAGGGTAAATTGCTTAATACTTTCAGTCTCTGCTTGTCGGCTTTTAATACGTAAACAAGCATTAAAACAAAAAAGGTGAAGAAGATGAGAAAGGATATCATCGGAAATATTTCTATTCCCGATATACCTTCCATATGATGTTTTATGAATTTTAACATGGCTTTTTAATTTTGGCTAGTTGCAGTAGTGGCTTTGGTGGCGGCTGAAGCTTCCCCAGCCTTAATATCTATTCCCAATCTTTGGAGATAGGCAATAAGGGCCACTATTTCATCACTACTATTAATCTCTACATTAATTTCTCGCTTAATTTGACCTGCGATTTCCTCAGCTTGTTTATCCATTTCAGCCTCCCAATTGTCAATATATTCCATACTATAGGGTACTCCCAAACTCACCATTGCTTCCAGTTTGTTTTTAGAAATACTTCTATCTAAAGTGTTTTCAAATAACCAAGGATAGCGGGGCATAATGGATTTTGGACTCATGGAAGTAGGATCCAACATATGGTTATAGTGCCAGCTATGAGAGTATTTACCTCCAAGACGGTGAAGATCTGGTCCAGTTCTTTTAGAACCCCATAGGAAGGGATGGTCATATACAAATTCACCAGCTTTACTATACTCACCATACCTGGCCGTTTCAGAACGGAATGGTCTTACCATTTGGCTATGACAAGCATTGCAGCCTTCTCGTATATATAAGTCTCTACCTTCTAATTCTAGTACGGTATAAGGTTTTACACTTTCAATAGTTGGTACATTGGTTTTTATCATCATGGTGGGAACTATTTCTATAATTCCACCAATTAGAATTACTACTAAACTTAAAACCATCAGCTGAACAGGTCTTCTTTCTATCCATCTGTGCCAGTGTTCTCCTTTGGGTTTCAAAAAGGTTTTTACCATGGGCATAGCTTGAGCTTCTTCTTCTGCTTGGAAAACTCCACTAGCCACTGTTTTCATCACATTCACAACCATAATTCCCATTCCAATGATATATAAACTACCACCCAGGGCTCTAAGGGCATACATGGGAATAATTTGGGTAACTGTTTCTAGGAATCCATATACTAAAGTTCCATCCGCATTGAATTCCTTCCACATTAAACTTTGTGTAAATCCAGCAACATACATGGGAAGTGCCCAGAAGATAATTCCTAAAGTTCCCAACCAGAAATGTGCATTGGCTAATTTTTCAGAAAACAAACTGGTTTTGTAAATGCGGGGTAGCATCCAGTAAATAATACCGAAGATCATAAAGCCGTTCCAGCCCAGAGTTCCAATATGTACGTGTGCCGGAATCCAATCCGTATAATGGGCAATAGCATTTATATTTTTCAAACTCAATAGTGGCCCTTCCAGGGTAGCCATACCATAGCAGGTAATGGCAACTACAAAGAATTTTAAAACGGCACTTTCTCTAACCTTATCCCAAGCTCCGCGTAGCGTTAACAATCCATTTATCATTCCTCCCCAACTTGGGAAAATGAGCATGATACTAAACACGGTTCCAAGTGTTTGTGCCCAATCTGGAAGTGCGGTATATAATAGGTGGTGTGGTCCGGCCCAGATGTAAATAAAGATTAATGCCCAAAAGTGAACAATGGATAATCGATAAGAATATACAGGCCTGTTTGCTGCTTTTGGCACAAAATAATACATCAGCCCTAATACCGGTGTGGTAAGGAAAAAGGCTACGGCATTATGTCCATACCACCATTGAACCAAGGCATCCTGTACTCCAGCAAAAACAGAGTAGGATTTGGTAAAAGATACAGGTAGCTCAATATTGTTTACGATATGTAAAACGGCTACAGTTACAAAAGTGGCGATGTAAAACCAGATGGCGACATAAAGGTGGCGTTCTCTTCTCTTAAGAATGGTCCAAAACATATTTACTCCAAAAATCACCCAAACCAGAGCAATGGCAATGTCAATAGGCCATTCCAATTCTGCATATTCCTTAGAAGAAGTAATACCCAATGGTAGAGTTATTACAGCAGAAAGAATGATTAATTGCCATCCCCAAAAATGGATTTTACTGAGCAGGTCGCTCGCCATTCTTGTTTTTAATAAACGCTGAAGCGAATAGTAAACCCCTGCGAAAATGGAGTTTCCTACAAAGGCAAAAATGGCCCCATTGGTATGAAGCGCCCTAAGCCTACCAAAGGTAAGCCACGACAGGTCCATATTTAAATCAGGGAATACAAGTTGAAGGGCTGCTGTGAGTCCTACAAGGGTAGCAATTACCCCCCATACTATTGTAGCAATAGTAAAATTTCGAACCGTTCGGTTGTCGTAATAAAAGGTATCCTTTAGCATAAATTAAGGTTTTTTAGTTCCTTTAGTTGTTTTTATTTGGTCATCCATCAGCATGCGTACTGAAGGCGAATAATCATCGTCATACTGGCCATTTTTTATGCTCCATAAAAAGGCAATAAGAAATCCTAAAGCCACTAAAAAGCTGATTATGATAAGTATATAAATGGCGGACATATAACTTTAATTTGAAATCAAATGTATTGGCAGTGTATGGTCTGTGAAATGATAATTATCATGTTTTTTAATGTCCTAGGTTCCTTGGCTTTTTGAAGCTTTAGATAGTTCTCTAATGCTCAGATATTGAGCAGATAAGGTGCTGAAAATAATTACTGAAATGGAGCTGATAGGCATCAAAAGTGCAGAAACTAATGGGCTCAAATATCCAGCTAGGGCAAAGCTTAATCCCACAATATTATAGGCAAAGGACAAGGCGAAAGACCAGTAAACAATTTTTTTACTTTTTCCACTAAGCTTTAGAAAAGATGCTAAAAGTTTAAATGAATCGGCTTTTAGCAAGGCATCGCAAGCGGGAAAATAATTTACATTTTCCTCACAAAGACTCAGCCCTACATTACTTTGTTTTAATGCTCCAGCATCATTTAATCCATCGCCTATCATCAAACAAGAATTTCCTTCCTGCTGATGTTTTTCTATAAACTCTAATTTATCCGAAGGCTCCTGTTCAAAGTACAGTCCTGATCTTTCACCAAATATGGATTTCAATTGTGTTCTTTCTTGATCTGTATCACCACTTAAAACATTGAGCTGATAATCTCCTTCAAGCTCCGCAATAACATTTGGAAGATCTTTTCGCATTTGATGATAAAAAGAAAAGGAACCTAATATTTCCTGATTTTTAGAAAGGTAAACGGCCGTGCCAGAAACGGTTTTTTCAACTCCAATAAAACTATGTTTACCTAGTTTAAATGCTTCTCCTTCTACTTCAAAATAAATACCCTGTCCAGGTGATTCTCTAAATGCCTCAATTTTTATATCCAGTTCTTTGGAATCTTGAATATAGGCTTGTAAACTTCTCGCTAAAGGGTGCTGGGTTTGTTGGGCAGCGAAATAAATAATGTTTAAATCCTTATCCGATAAGGCTCTTCCATTCCACTTCAGTTTTACAGAGTTTTGCTCCGTTAGGGTTCCTGTCTTATCAAATATAATTTCATTTACCTCAGATAATTTTTGAAGAACCTGGGCATTTTTTAAATAAAATCCAAAGCGTCCAAACCAACGCATAAAACTTCCAGATGTAAATGGTTCAGCCAGAGCTAAGGCACAAGGACAAGCAACTATTAAAACACTAATGAAAACAGAAATGGATTTTGAAGAATCTTGAAAATACCAAAATAGGGCACCCGATAAGGCCAAAAGAAATACTACTGGGGTAAAATATTGAGAAATCTTATCTGTAAAACTTTTGCTTTTGTTTTCTTCTTTGTGAAAAATGTCTTTTGACCATAATGAGGATAGATAACTTTGAGTAGAGTTGGAAATAAGCTCAATTAAGGCTGAGCTATTTTCAATTTTTCCACCAGCATATAGTTGCTCTTTCCTTTCCTTGTTTACTGCTTGAGATTCTCCTGTTATATAACTATAGTCGATTAAGGAATCTTCGGATATTAAAATCCCATCACAAGGGATTAGCTCCCCTTTTCTTACAATAATATGATCCCCTTTTTTTAATTTTTCTATTGGAACAATGAATTCCTCTTTATCCTTAATGACGGTTGCCGCTAGAGGTAAAAATGATTTATAATCCTTATCGAAAGAAAAATTCTCATAGGTTTTTTGCTGATACCATTTCCCAAGTAAAAGGAAAAATATCAAGCCACATAAACTATCAAAATACCCCGGTCCGGTTCCGCTTATTACCTCAAAACTACTTTGGGCAAAAAGGGCGCTTATACCTACCGATATAGGGAGGTCTATGGAAAGTACTCCGGCTCTTAGCGAAGCTATAGAGTTGGTAAAATAATCCCTCGCGGAATAAATTAAAACGGGAAAACTAAATACCAACATCAGGTATCTAAAAAAGTATAATAACCCTCTATCGTAAAGAATTGAGGATTGAAGGTATTCTGGTAATGCCAGCAACATAGTGTTACCAAAGAAAAAACCGGCAATACCCAATTGATATAATAATTTTGATTTTGCCTTTTTGCTAGAAGAGTCTTCTTCATTTTGCTGTTCCTCAAAATTCGGTGGATAGCCAATATGTTTAAGTAAGGCGGCAAGGTGAGAAAGGGGAATTTTGGAGGAATCAAATAATATTTCAGCACGCTTTCTACTGAAATGTATATTCACCTGTAATACCCCCTCATGTATTTCAAATAAATTCTCCAATAAAAAAATACAGCTAGAACAATGGATTTGCGGTAAATGGACATTTATTTTTTCGATTGTTCCATTCTGAAAGGTCAATAGTTTGGACTTTATTTCTGGATTATCGAGGTAGGAATAGCTTGAAGTGTTGAGGTCTTTGCTGATTATTATTTCCTGCTGTCCTTCAATAAGTTCAAAAACGACCTTGCAGCCAAAGCAACAAAAATTATTTCCTAAATCATCAGAATAAACTTTTCCTTTGAACTCTTGCTGACAATGGCTACATTCAGATAATGTTTGGGGTTTTTTATTCACATGGTAAAAGTCTATCCCAAATTAGGCTTAGAAAATGATATTTATCATATTTTTGATATATGGCAAAAGATCCACTTACTATAGTTCCCCATCATTGCAAATTGTGCGAACACAGGCAGTTAAGTGCATTTAAAAATCTTGGCGAGGAGGATTTGGATCAATTTAGCAAGATGAAAACCTGTGTTTCATTTAAAAAGGGGCAGGTTATTATGCACGAAGGAGCAAGACCCCAGGGGGTTTATTGCCTGCATAGTGGAAAAGCCAAGATGTATAAACTTGGTGGAGAAGGGAAGGAGCAGATCATTCGTTTTATGACCAGAGGGGACCTTTTAGGCTATCGCTCCATTTTGAGTGACGAAACTATTTCGGCCTCTATATCTGCCCTAGATGACACCCATGCCTGTTATATTCCCAAATCTTCATTTTTTGAAGTGATAAGGAAAAACCCGAAGTTTTCTCTAAATATTTTGGAAAAAGCATGTCATGAACTGGGAGAAACTGGAAAAATTATTACCAGTCTTGCTCAAAAAACAGTTAAGGAAAGGCTTGCTGAAATATTATTGATTTTAAGGGCCACATTTGGAACCAAAGATGATTATCTTGATATTTCTCTTACCCGCGAAGAAATAGCAAATATGGTGGGAACAGCTACAGAGTCTGCAATTCGATTGATTTCTGAACTTAAAGAAGAGGGGCTTGTGGAAACCAAAGGGCGAAAAATTAAAATTTTAGATGCCGCTAAACTTCGTCAAATTGCTGCTGTTTATGACTAGTAGTTTTAACATTTTAATTTACAAAGGCTGATAAAAGTCATTTTCTAGGCAATGTGAGAAAAATACATTTGCCTAATGCTGAGCATGGAAATGATAAAAAGTCGAATGGAAGCCTTTCTTCCTTTTCCGATAGGTGATGAGCTTATTTCGGATTTATCCTATTGCTGTAGCTCCATAACTTTTGAAAATGAAAATGAATACCTATTCAGGAAAGGCGATTCTCCAAAGGGCTTTTACTGGATTTTAGAAGGGGCTGTAAAATTTGAAATATCTCCTATTCATTCTTTCCAGATTGGTGAAGGAAGTTTTGTGGGTATGGACAATTTTGCTTCCTTCCACCCCCATGATTTTAATATCAAAACCATAGTTGAAAAGGTAGAAACCCTATTCATTGATCGTAGATGTTACAATAATATTTTCTTAAAAAGACATGATCTCTCGTCATTTATGCTGCAAAAACATCTAAATCAGCTAATTGAAATAAAGAACAATTTAAGTAGTGATGCCGTTGCTTGATTTGTAGTATTTTCACACTTTCTTTTGAATTTTTATCCATGACCGATACAGAAGTTTGTATTGTTGGTGCTGGTCCTGCAGGAGCTTCACTTTCCATTTTTTTAAGCAATAAAAAGATCCCTCATGTTTTACTGGACAAAGCTAAATTTCCACGTGATAAAATCTGTGGAGATGGCATTACAGTAGATGTAATGAACAGCCTCAAAAGAATGGGTAATGGCATGTTAGAAGATTTTTTAGAGCACTCTGAAATGGATCCCTGTTGGGGATTTGCCTTCCACTCTCCAAAGGGTAAACAAATCCGATATGATTTTAAAGATGCGGGCTTCCCCTATGCACCCTTTTTTACAGCAAAACGATTGGAACTGGATAATTATTTAGTTTCAAAATTAAACCCAAACTATTGTACATTTCTTAGCGAATCAAAGGTTACGGGAATAAATCGTAGCTCCGATAAAATAGAACTGACCTATAAGAAAAAGGATGGTGAATCAACAGTTAGTTGTAAAATTATAATTGGAGCCGAAGGTGAAAAGCCTATTGTAACTCGCTTTTTAGGATTGGATCACTATAGAGAAAAGGAGCATCTTATAGGTGCATTAAGAGTTTATTATAAAGGGGTTAAAGGTTTTCATGAAAACCGTCATTTAGAATTTTTCTACGATAAAAACTTGTTACCCGGATATTTTTGGGCATTTCCTCTTCCCAATGGAGAAGCGAATGTAGGGTTGGGAATGACTAGCACGGCCATATCAAATAGAAAGGCGAATTTAAAAACTTTGCTATCAGATATTATAGAAAATCATCCTGTGGTTTCTGAAATGTTTGAAAATGCAGAAGCCCTAGAAAATACTAGAGGTTGGTAGCTGGAGATAGGTATGCATTAATCGGAGATGCCGCAGGAATGATTGAGCCTTTTACCGGAAAGGGAATTGGGCCAGGAATGGTAAGCGGGAGATTGGCAGCCGAACATATAGAAAATGCCTTAAAAACTGGCGATTATAATTTGATGCCCTATCACCATCATATTTATAAATATTATAGTTCGGAGATTAAAGTAGGATATGGTCTTCAAAAAACCTTGAAATATCCATTTGTACTGAACAATGTGATAAGTTTATCCAATTTGGCGGCTTTTAAAAATTGGTCGCACCAGACCATGGTGAAAAGTTGGAAGCAGTGGATGTAAATTTTTCTATTTGATTTTCAGTTGTTTACAAATTATTTTTGCCTAGCTTGTAATTTTACGCTTCCTCGTACTACTAATAGGGCATAATCAAAAAAATAAACAACTATGAAAAGATTAATGGCATTTTTAGGCTTTGTATTAGTATTTACAGCTTCTGCCTTTGCACAGGAAAATTCGCTTTTATGGAAAATTAGTAGTCCAGATGGAAAAACTCAATCCTATTTATTTGGCACCTATCATATTATAGGTTCAGATTATTTAAAAGAGCATTTAAAAGTACAATCTGCTTATAGCGCTGCGAGTTCAATTGTTGTAGAAACTGAAATCGACTCCTCACAAATGATGGCCGTAGCTTTGAAGGGAATGATGATGGGGAAGTCCCTAAAAGGAATGATGGATAGTGCCGACTACTCCTTGGTGAAAACAGAATTAGAACCTTCCCTAGGCGCAGATCTAGCTCAATTAGATCAATTTAAACCTGTGTTTATTTCCATAATGTATTCCTTGGCTTTGGCCCAAAAATATACTCCTGAAAAATTAAATTATGGGGGACAAGCCATAGACCAATATTTTGCTCATCAGGGTAAAAAATCAGGAAAGAAGGTATATTCATTGGAATCTTCAGCGGAGCAAGCCGAAATACTGTTTAATAGCAAAAGTTTGGAAGAGCAAATTGAGGATTTAGTGGAAATGGCCAAGGATAAAGAAGCCGTAGTGAAAATGACAAAATCTGTTATCCAATCCTATTTGGATGAAGATTTAAAAACCATGTATGAAGAAGCTAAAAACTTGGAAGAAGCTTCTGGAGATTTGGATGTATTGTTAGACGACAGAAATCTACGTTGGATAGAAATCCTAAAACCCATTTTGTCGGAAGGAAATGCCTTCATCGCTGTAGGAGCACTTCATCTTCCAGGAGAAAAAGGATTAATAGAATTGCTTCAAAAAGAAGGGTATATCCTAAGCCCAGTTCTTAAATAATATTATCTAGGATGAGTCACCATCAGGAAAAGAAATTTCTGAAATTAATTGATGAAAATGCAGGGATTATCTATAAAGTAATCCGCATTTACTCAAATTCCATGGCAGATGAAAAGGATCTTAAACAAGAGATTCTCTTCCAGGCTTGGCAGTCTTTCCCAAGGTTTAAAGGAGATAGTAAATTTTCTACCTGGCTTTATAAAGTAGCTCTAAACACTGCCCTCACCCATCTAAAAAAGGAAGATAGATTCCGTGAAGGTGTTGAGGTAAAAAGAGAGGATAAAACTGAATTTGGAAATGACAGTAAGGAATTATTGATAAAGTTAATTCGAAACTTTAAGGATATCGAAAAGCTAGTGATAATGCTTCATTTGGATGGTTATCCCAATGAAGAGATTTCAAACATTTCTGGTTTGAAATTAAATCACGTAGCGGTTATGATTTACAGAATAAAAGAAAAACTAGCTGAAAAGCTTAAAAATAAAAAGGTATGAAAATAGAAGATACCTGGAACAGCATAGAAACTGAAAAAATTGCCCTCGGAGAAGGAGAGGTGCTTGAATCTATTCATAAAAAAAGGACGAATGTGATGACTAAGCTTCAAAAAAAGTTAATCGCCAAACTAATTTTTGCCATCACCTTTACCATTGCCTATACATTAGTTCTCTTCTTTGTAAAAGACCTATTGGTTATTAGTCTTTTTGCCTTCCTCATTTTTGTTCACCTATTGGCCATTGCTTATTTTCTAAAGGAATATAGGGATATGCAAAAATTAATACCCATGGATGGAAATGTATTGGAAACCCTAAAGGAATTTCAAAAACGAATATTGAGAGTGATAAAAAGTGAAGAAACTGGAGGCTTAATTTTATATCCAGTTGCCATTTCTGCGGGTTTTTTCTTTTCCATATTATCAAACAGAACAATGGAAGAATTAATGATGGACAGATGGATTTGGGTTTTCTGGATAGGCCTAATGATTGCCTTCACGCCAATAGGAAATAGGATGGCTAAAAAATTAAATAAAAAGGCTTTTGGTGAGCAGCTCAATAGATTGCAGGAAATGATTGATGATTTAGAAAGTGTAAATGAAAACTCCAAGCCATGAGATTTGTTTTCTTAATTATAGGATTGGCCTCTTTCGCAGCCATAATTTTAGGGATCTGTAGCCAGTCCCAAACATCCTTTGAAAACCTTAGTAGCTTAATATTCAATTTTATTTTTTGCAGCATCTTTCTACAAGCCTATTGGTCCGAAAAGTTTAAAGACAAATCACCTTCTTAATTGCTGAAATGTAATACAGCGGATAGTTTAGATTTTAGCTACCTTATAAATTTGAAATTAAATACAATTAAGGATGAGATCCCAGTCTGTAGAATTTTTAAATGATGATGCTGAAAAACTTAGCGCCAAACTTGAACTCCCATTAGATGGAAAACCTAGCAACTTTGCCATTTTTGCTCATTGTTTTACATGTAGCAAGGATTTAAAGGCGGTAAGAAATATTACACTCGCCCTAGCGCAAAAAGGTTTTGCAGTTCTGCGATTTGATTTTACCGGCTTAGGGCAATCAGATGGAGAATTTGCCAATACCAATTTTAGTTCCAATGTAAATGACTTAAAGTCGGCCGCTAAATTTTTAAAAGAAAAATACCAAGCTCCAGGGTTGTTAATTGGCCATTCTTTTGGGGGTACTGCTGCTCTAATGGCCGCAAGTGAATTGGAATCTGTAAAGGCTATGGCTAGCATTGGCTCTCCTTGTGATCCTAGCCATGTTCTCCATTTACTGGAAGATGATATTGAGGAAATAAGAAGAGAGGGCAAGGCCGTTGTGAAATTGGCTGGACGAGAGTTTAATATTAAAAGCCAATTTATTGAGGATCTTCAAAACCAGGGGATGGCCAAAATTTTAGGCGAAATGAGAGGAAAGGCACTGCTCGTTTTACATTCTCCACAGGATGATACCGTTGGAATACAAAATGCCAAACAGATTTATGAAGCTGCCCATCATCCCAAAAGTTTTATTTCCCTGGATGGAGCAGACCACCTTCTTAGCCGAAGTGGAGATTCACAATATGTTGGAAAAGTAATTGGAGCCTGGGCAGAAAGATATTTACCCAATCCAAAAAAGAAAAAACTGCAAACGGATTCACAGGTGCTAGCTCGTTTAAATGAGGGCCCTTTTTTGACAGAAATTTTGGCTGGTTCTCATCATTTAATTGCGGATGAACCCGAAGAAATAGGAGGTAGTGATTTAGGACCTTCACCCTACGAATTACTGAGTTCGGGTTTGGCGGCATGTACAGCTATGACCATCAAAATGTATGTAGCACGAAAAAAATGGCCTATGGATGAGCTTAAGGTGCATGTAGACTTCGATAATAAATATATTGAGGATTGTGAAAATTGTGAGAAGGAAGAAAGGAAAATCGGAAAGTTTATAAGATTTATTGAACTAAGTGGGGATTTGGATGAAAAGCAAAAACAAAGAATTTTGATGATTGCCAACAAATGCCCGGTTCACAAAACATTGGAGCAGGGAGTTACTATTGAAACCACTCTAAAATAGCCTGTTTATAGGGTCTTTAATTCCAAAATTTATTTTGCTAATTATTGGCTTAGGCTTTTGTATTTTTGCTGCAATGGAATCTAATCGACTTAAAAAAGTTACATCTCAGCTACAACAAGATCTTGCTGTAGTAATGAGAGAAATTGCTCAATCTAAATTTGCAGGAACCCTTATTACTGTTTCTAATGTAAAGATCAGTCACGACCTTGGATTTGCCCGTATTCATCTTAGCATATTTCCTACAAAAAATGGTAAAGAGGTGATGGATTGGGTACAATCGGAAAAAAGTTTGATTAAAGATAAAGTCGTTCGAAAGCTTAAAGGGCAGTTGAGAATAATGCCAGACCTTCAGTTCTTTCTAGACGATTCCTTGGATTATAATGATGAAATAGACCGACTATTAAAAGGAGAGGGAGAGTCTCCTATTTCTTGAATTTTACCAGCTATATAGCGAAGAGATACTTTTTCTCTAAAAAATCTAGCAATACAGTAAATATAATTACTGCTATTTCCATGTCTGGAATTTTGGTAGGTACTGCTGCACTTATTATTGTTCTGAGTGTTTTTAATGGTTTGGAGGGTTTGGTAAAAGGCTTTTACCAATCTTTTGACCCAGATCTTAAAGCTAGCTTGGTAAAGGGTAAATACTATACTATCAGCCAGGAGGAATTGGATGAAATTCAAGGTGTTTCAGGGATTAATTCATTTGCTGAAGTTCTCGAGGAAAGGGTATTATTTACCTTTAGAGATAAGGAGCATATCGCCTCCTTAAAAGGTGTTTCTGAAAATTTCAATGAGGTTTCCAATGTTCGGGAAAAAATCATCTCCGGAAGTTATTTTTCAAGTGATTCTAAAATCCCTCGAGCAGTAATCGGTGCTGGAGTTTCCTATTATTTGGCCTATGGGCACAATGATTTTGAATCTGGTATCTCTGTATTTGTTCCCAAAAAACAGACGGGAACAGATTTTAGAACCGCCTTTGCTACTAAAACATTTTACCCTTGTGGTGTTTTTAGTGTTGAGCCAGAATTTGATAAAAAATTTGCCTTAGCTCCTATTCATTTTGTTCGGGATCTCCTAGGACGTGCAAGGGTAATTTCTGCTTTGGAATTCAATTTAAATGAAGAGGCAGATGAATTAAAGATTAAGAAGCAATTGCAATCCATTCTCGGAGATCGTTTTAAAATTCAAAACCGGGATGAACAACAAGAGATTTTGTTTAAGGTTATGAAAAGCGAAAACTTCTTTACTTTTTTGGTTTTCGCATTAATCTTGGGCATTTCCACCTTCACTATTATGGGTAGCCTTACCATGTTGATGATCGATAAAAAAGAGAATTTAGCAACACTTTGGGCCATGGGTACTGATATAAAAACCCTTCAAAATATTTTCTTCAAAGAAGGAATGATAATAGGTTTGGTAGGAGCTATTTTAGGACTGACAATTGGCGTATTATTAATTTGGGCACAATCTAGTTTTGGACTCATCTCCTTGGCGCCTGGCTATGCGATTGAAGCATATCCTGTAGAATTAAAATTTAAAGATATTATTACAGTGTCATTTACCGTTATGGTTTTATGTAGTCTGGCTTCTTGGTTAACTTCAAAAAGACTATCCTTAAAATTGATCAAATCCACACTCTAATAAAGATTTAGAATTGACATTTAGCAAAGCTTTTTTTCCAAATTTCAAACTCCTCAATGGAAGGTTTGTTTTGGTTTTAACAATGCTTTTTTCATCTCCACTTTTTAGCCAATACACTACAGGCAAATATTTTCAAGAGGGACGATTGGAGCTCAACCAAAAGAATTTCATTAAAGCCATAGAAAAATTTAGCGCTGCCATAGCCTTTGAGCCAAGGATGTACGATGCCTATTTTTATCGAGCGGCAGCGAAATTAGAACTTCAGGATTTTGGTGGAGCAGAAGACGATTTGTCGGTAGCAATTTATTTATACCCCTATGATGTACGCTATTTTTTATATCGAGGATTAGCAAGGAGTCAGACCTTCAATTTTAGAGGGGCACTTTGGGATTTTGAAAAAGCCCTTGATATAGATAGCAATGTGGCTGAAGTGTATATTAATAGAGCCATAGTAAACCTTTCTTTGCGAAATTTTGAGGCTGTACTAGCGGATTGTAAAAAGGCCGAAGCTCTTAAAATTAAAGGCAAAGATCTGTTTTTAATACGGGGTACAGCTTTTAAGGAAATGGAAAGATACCAAGAGTCCATTGAAGATTTTAATAGGATTATTAAACTAGATACTAATTTAGTAGATGCATGGATTAATCGCGGTCTATCTTATCTGGCATTGGAGAATATGGACTCCTCATTTGCAGATTTCACCAAAGTTGTTGATTTAGATTCTACTAATCCTATCGGGTATTTTTACCTGGGAAATTGGTATTTGCAAAACGACCAGAGTGAGGAAGCTATTAACTTTTTTAATACCTCCATTCAATTATCCTCTAAAAATTCTGCCGTTTATTTTAATAGGGCAATAGCAAAGGCAAGATTGAAAAAGAGGGAAGAGGCGATTTTGGATTTTGATAAAGTTCTAAGCCTAAGCCCCAAAAATATCACGGCTCTGTATAACCGAGCTGGGGTGAAATTTGCCAATGGTGATTTGCAAGGAGCCTATAAAGACTATTCTAAAGCCATCCATTTATATCCCAAATATGCCGATGCCTATTATAATAGATCCTTGGTAAATGCCAATTTAGGCAATAGACAGGAGGCTGAATTGGACAAAAAGAAAGCGGGTTATTTACAGCAAACCGGACAAAGCTTTAGCAAGGATGCAAGTGTTTATGAAACTGGAAAGCTATTAAAATTGACAGATTTTAAAAATGAGTTTTATTCTCGTAAAAGTCAAAATACTCATCCGGAATATAGGGTGGTAGATATTGAATTTTTCCCCATTTTTATTTTGCATTTGGAGGGCTTGGAGGCTCAGAAATACTTTGCCTTTGAATTTTCCGAAAACTCAAAAAAATCTGAATTACAGTTAATACTTCAAAATGATTCATTGGATTCTCCTATTTCATCAAGGGAGATTGGCAAATTGGACTCCCTAATAAAAGTGGATCCTAAAAATTATAATCATTATTTACAAAAAGGTATTTGGCAAGTCCACACTTCATCCTTTCACGATGCCATTGAAAATTTTAATCAAGCACTTTTGCTTTCGCCAAACAATTTTAAAGTACTATTCGCCAGAGCAAATGCGAGATTGCAATTGGCAAGGCAGTTATACACTCTATTGCCACAAGAAGGTTTATTGAATTATGATGATGGACTAAAAGTGGAGAAAGAGAACCTTGATAAGTTGCATAAATTAATACTGGCAGACTATGAATTGATTTTAAAACAACAGCCAAGTTTCAGCTTTGTTTGGCACAATATCTCTTATGCTCAGGCGCTACATGGTAATTATACTGAGGCCTTAAAAGCGGTTACCGCTTGTGTGAAAATCGATAGGAATATGGCGGAAAGCTTTTTTAACCGTGGTTTATTGCGAATATTATTTTTGGATGAGGAATCTGGGTGTAGAGATTTAAGCACAGCAGGAGAATTGGGAATTTCCAAGTCCTATAGTTTAATACAGGAAAAGTGTCGTTAAAATTCTACACTTAAAAACTGCTCTTCAATTTCCTTTAAAATCTCAAATAGAATTTCAGGTTCATCCGTTGTTACTAGTCGTGTTCTATATTCTTTAAAATGAGAAATTCCCTTGAAATAATTGGTATAATGCCTTCTGGTTTCAAAAACTCCAAGTTTTGGACCCTTCCACTCAATGGCCATTTCCAGATGTCTTCTGCATGCTTCTACACGATCTGCCAAGCTGGGTTTGGCAAGGTGCTCAGCAGTTTTTAAAAAGTGTTTTATCTCATTAAACACCCAGGGGTAGCCTATGCTTGCACGGCCAATCATTATTCCATCTACACCGTATCTATTCTTTTTTTCCAGCGCGGTTTCGGGACTGTCAACATCACCATTTCCAAATACAGGGATATGAATTCTTGGATTGTTTTTTACTTCCGCAATTAAGGACCAATCAGCTTGACCTTTATACATTTGTTTACGGGTTCTACCATGGATGGAAATGGCTTCTATACCAACATCCTGAAGTCTTTCGGCTACCTCTACAATATATTTGCTGTTTTCATCCCAGCCCAATCGTGTTTTTACCGTTACGGGTTTGTTTACTGCTTTTACAATTTCGGAGGTCATAGACACCATTTTTGGGATGTCTTGTAAAATTCCGGCTCCAGCACCTTTGCAGGCTACATTTTTTACTGGGCAGCCATAATTTATATCGATGATATCTGGGTTTGCTCTTTCTGTAACTTCCGCAGCTTTCCGCATGGAGTCTATATCATTCCCAAATATTTGAATACCTATTGGTCTTTCATATTCAAAAATATCCAACTTCTGAACGCTTTTGGCTGCATCGCGGATTAGTCCTTCCGAGGAAATAAACTCTGTATACATAACATCAGCGCCATTTTCCTTGCAAAGGGCTCTAAATGGAGGGTCACTAACATCTTCCATAGGTGCTAAAAGCAATGGAAACTCTCCCAACTCAATATCTCCAATTCGTACCAACTATAATCTTATTTTTGCCAAAAGCTTTTTCGCATATTGAAAGGCAAAATTACTAAATAGATTTCATGAAAGGAAGTTTGATTGCTGGAAGCCCTTGGTATAAACTATTTGTGGTGTTTGCACTAACGATTGCCTCCACAGCATTGGTTTCATTTGTTGCTGTGCTGAGCATCCCTCTTTTTTTCAATATTGAATATTCCGAGCTCTTGAAATTTATTCATGACGATGGTTTTTTTGAAAGGGTTGATATTTTGCTTTATATGCAGGGAGTGAGCACCATTGGAACCTTTTTAATTCCCGCAATGGTGGCTTCCTATCTCATTTCTCCCTACCCTTCAGCTTATTTGGGACTTGAAGTTTTCCCTAAAAAGGTGGGCCTCATTATTATTTTATTATTGGTCTTAACCCTTAGTGGGACAGTAATTTCTGACAGTCTTTACAAATTGAGCACGGCCATCCCATTTCCAGAAAGTTGGTCTGGATTGAAAGAATATTTAGATGGTGCGCAAAATGCTATGGAGGATCAAATGGCTAGCTTTTTAAATATGCAAAATCCATCAGATTTTTTAATGGTATTAATGGTTATGGCGGTTCTGCCTGCTGTTTGTGAGGAGAGTTTGTTTAGAGGAATTTTACAACCCCTATTTATTAGAGCTTGCAAAAGTGCTGGATGGGGAATTATAATCAGCTCCCTTCTTTTTGGTTTGCTCCATCAACAATTTTATTCCTTTTTATCCATTTTTGTTCTTTCTGTTGTATTGGGATATTTAAGGTTTTGGACCAAATCTTTATGGGTTTCGGTTGTTATGCATTTTTTTAATAATGCGAGTATAGTGATAGCTATTTACTTTTTCGATCTTTCCTTGGATGAACTAAGTTCAAGTTCAAATTCTTGGGATCTTTTTTATATTTCTGCTGGAGTTATGGTGTTTAGCCTATGCCTCTTTGCTCTAAATAAATTTTCCAGGGAAAAGGAATTAGTTTAGTGCTAGGTTCATGGTTTCAGCTTCGGAGATAAGCATAGGGTAGCAGCTTATAAGTTCCGCTTTTTGTTTGGAACCAAGATCTTCAAAGGCCATGTCGTATTTTTTTTCTGATAGTTTATTTCTGAGAATATTATAAGCAGCATTCAGTTCATTTTGAACGGAAACATAGGTTTGATAGGATGTTGATCTATCATTTTGTAAAGATATTACAGCTTTATGTGGATGGTCTGAGGAACTGGGGTTTTGATCACCTTCGCAATAGGAACAATTTTCTTCGCCATTATTGTCTATAAAACTGATGGCCCTATCTTTAATTTCAGCCATACTTAGATATTCATCATTTACGAGAATTAAATTATCAGCGTTTACTAGTACACGAAGGATATTTTTTTTGGCTACCGAAGCAGCGGGACCTTCTTCAAGGGAAGGCAATTTTCTTTGTAGGCCTTGATCCTTGTTCATAGTGGTGGCTACTAAAAAAAATACGAGAAGTAAAAATGCGATATCGGCCATGGAGCCGGCGTTTATTTCGGGGCGGAATCTTTTAATTTTCATGATTTTGCTTTAGGATTATGAAGGAAATCAAGCAAAGATCATTCCGTGGATGTTTGGATTCGGAGCAAAAAAAAAGGGCGCAAACTGCACCCTTTTTTTTGGAGATATTTAAAATAGCACTTTCAATTTAGTCTCCATAAATGAGCTACAAAGAGCCACATTTATTTTATCTATCATACACTTCACCCTTACGAGTGGAGTAATTAATTTTTAAGGCTTCTGCCTTACGAAGTTCCTGTTTAATATCTGTTATCAAACCCATTTTCACTTCTTCATCGGCTTTAATGGAAACTGTCATTTGATTTCTTTCAGCTTCATTTATGGCTTCACGTTCAGCGAAAATAAACTCTTTAATATCCTTTAAACTAGCAAAGGCATCGTTTAATTGAATTTTAGGCTCTGTACCGTATGTAGGAATCAGAGATTTTTTAGGTTTTCCTACATAGATATAGGTTACTAAACTTTTCTTTTCCAGCTTTTTAATTTCAGTTGCAAAAGGTTTAGAATTTTTCACCAACAAGGTAACTTCTCTCATCACGGTGGTAACCATGAAAAAGAATAGGAGCATAAAAACGATATCAGGCAAAGATGCCGTTGAAATGGCGGGAGTACCGCCTCCGGTTTTCTTTTTAAATTTTGACATATTCTATCCTCCTAAGTTTACAGGTTCTGCTTCGGAAATCTTTTGTGGGAATAGATCTTGGATTTCTTTTTTTTCCTCTTCATCAATAAGGTCTTCATAAGATTTTCCAAACCTCTTCTGAGATTCACGTTCGCGTAATTCATTGTAAGCCGCTGCGAGTTCATTTTGAACGGAGATGTACAATTTATAGCTTGTACCTCTATCATTCTGTAATGATACAATTGCTTTTCCAGGATTATCAGAAGATGAGGGGCTTCTAAGGCCTTCACAATAGTCACAGCTACCATCTCCATTATTATCTAGGAAAGCCAATGCTGCGGCTCTCAATTCTGAAATTTCCATATAATCATCCTCCACCAAAAGTTGGTCGTTGGAATTTACCAATACCGTAAAAATATTCTTCTTTTTAATCGGTGGTGGTGGATCTGTTTCGATATCGGGCTCATATGGTGGTAGTTTTCGGTTTATTCCCGAATCTACATCCATAGTGGTGGTTACAAGGAAAAAGATTAACAGAAGGAAAGCTATGTCTGCCATAGATCCTGCGTTAATTTCCGGAACCGCCCTTTTTCCTTTAGCCATAGTTATCTATTAAAAATTTTCGTTACTTCTACATAAAGAATACTCAATACTGTAGCACCTGCAAGTAGATAAAAGGCAATTAAACCTGTTCCTACTTGTTTTGCAGTTTCCTCAGTTGCAGCTTCATTTTCAACTACATAAATACCGTGGTCAGAACCATCAGCAAGTAGGTAGGCGATAATAAAAACTCCAATAAGGGCTCCTGCTCCAATAAGTGCATTTTTAGCCTTTTTCATATCCTTAAACAAACCAAGGACAGATAGGATAAGAGCAATTGCCGCAGTGGCAAAGAGTACTATATAACTTTCATAAAGGTATGGGTTAATTAAACTATCCTGCAATTCTGTAGAAATTTCGATAGCCTCATCTCCCTTTACCATTACGATAACTTGAAGTATTGCGGCAATAATCATTATGACAAATGCCACAATTTTTACAATTGTGTTTGTCTTCATAATTATTTGTTGTTGTGTTTCACTAATAAGTCAACTAAAGAAATAGACGCATCTTCCATTGTATTTGTAATGCTGTCTACTTTGGCAATAATATAGTTGTAAAAAATTTGAAGGATCATCGCAACGATCAAACCGAATACGGTTGTTAAAAGTGCAACTTTAATACCTCCAGCTACCAAAGATGGAGAAATATCTCCTGCTGCTTCAATAGCATCAAAGGCGCCAATCATACCGATTACCGTTCCCATGAAACCAAGCATTGGTGCTAAGGCGATAAATAAGGAAATCCAAGAGATATTGCGCTCTAATAATCCCAATTGAACAGATCCATAAGAAATGATGGATTTTTCTACCATATCAATTCCTTCGTCCATTCTATCTAAACCTTGGTAAAAGATACTAGCAACAGGTCCTTTTGTATTTCTACAAACTTCTTTTGCAGCTTCAACACCACCTGATTGAAGAGCACTTTCGATTTCATCAATTAGTTTGTTAGTGTTTGGAGAGGCCATGTTTAGGTAAATGATACGCTCAATACATAGGGCTAATCCTAATATTAATGCAATCAATACAACACCCATAAACCCGGCGCCACCTTGAATAAATTTCTCTTTTAAAATCTGGTGGAAGGTTTTTTCCTTTGCAGGCTCTTCTTCTTTTTCAGCGTCTTTGGCCGCTGCCGCTGCATCTGCTTCAGCTTTTTCTGCTGCTGCTTCTGCCGCTGCGATACTATCAGCCTCAGCTTTTAAGGCCGTAGAATCTTTTTCTACTACGGTTTCGGTTGATTCCTCTGAAGGTTGTGCTACCAGATTAACAGTCCCAAAGGCTACAAAACACACCATAGCCAGGATAGAAAGTGCTTTTTTCATTACTTGCTTATTTGTTAAAAAATTTTTGTGAAAATATAAAACTCGCGCACAAAGCTAAAGTTTTATCCCAATCTTTTTTAGTATAGGTAAGGGAATCCTTAATTTTTTCTAAAAAAATAATATAGTTAACACTGAATTAGAGCCATTTTTCATTTTTGGTTGCCCATTTTTTAATAAGACTCATTTATTCATTTGTAGAACAACTGTTTTTATTACTTTTGCCAACCCTAATGCCAGGAGAGGTGTCCGAGTGGCTTAAGGAGCACGCTTGGAAAGCGTGTGTGCGGGAAACCGTACCGAGGGTTCGAATCCCTCTCTCTCCGCTAGTTTTTTAGATCATATTATTTCCAAAAAAAAAGAGGCCGCCTTTTCAGACGGCCTCTTTTTTTATCTTGAATATGCGATTAGTCTTTTTCTTATACATTTTATCTCTTTCTGCACAAGCACAACGATTTAGCCGAACAGACCTAAACTTTGGTGGAGCAAATAGACCTGCTTTACTTTTTGTAGATAATGACATAGTGATAGCAGATGAAGATCAGGACTCCTTAGGACTTTTACAGGTTGGATTATTCGATAGCACAGGTGTTAAAACCTTCTATAAGTTTTATAATTATTATGATTCACCGGATTCCGTAAGAAGGGTTTCTCCCTGTTTTAAGTGTTTAAAAGCCCACAGAGGATCCTATTATTTAGCCCAGACAGATTTCATTCGGAATGATTCCGCTTTTGTACGATTTACCAAGTTCAATCATAATCTGGATACTTTAGTTACCGCAAAACATCTAGATTATCAAGGTGGAACACCTGAAGTTCATGACTTCGTTTTTGACACTGATACAACCTTTATTGTAACAGGATTTCTTTTCAGGTTGACCAACTATAATAAGTATGATTTATGGGTTGCTAAATTTGATACCGCCTTTAACCCGATTTGGGAGCTTAGAATTCCTGATACGATTCCAGGAATGAGTGGTGGTTATTATGGTAAGGATTTAGTTGTTGATCACTACGGTACCTGTTTAGTAACTGGTAGAGCGAACCATTATGTTCCAACTCAATCTAATACTGATCATTCCTTTGCTGCTCGTATCGACCTGCAGACTGGAGCCTTAAAATGGTTTTACCCTTTCAATCAGGATTTGGGTAGTCAAAATATTGCAGCTTTAGATAATGAGGATGGTACCTATAGTTTTGCTCGGATGGAAATTCTAGGATTTTGGCCTAATACGGTAAACTATGCGTACCCCACGAGGATGAGGTTTGGTCGTATTGATACTTCAGGTCAGTTGGTCTACGACACAACCAGTGGACCTGAGTTGCCTTATTTTCGGTTTGAGGACCTGATAAAAACCAGTGATGGTAATTTCTATGTAGCTGGCGACATACAAATGCTTCCTGGGAATTTTCCAATCTCAGCATACAAATTCACCCCACTAGGAGATAGCATTTGGATGCGCTCTTATTACCATTTAAACGACTCTGCCGACCAAAACCATATTTGGGCTTTTCAGGAAGCACCAGATTCCGGTTTTTTACATCTTGGAAGGTTGATAGATCTAGATAATGATATCGATTCTGCTCGCACGCTTCATTTCTACATGCTTAAAACCGATTCCTATGGCTGTTTACAGGAAGGATGTCAGGGTATCGGGATTGAAGAGCCCCCTTATAGGTATGAAAGATTAAGTGCTTACCCAAACCCTAGCTATAATGTCCTGAATTTAGAGTTTGAGCTCCCAGATGAAGTTCATTATGAACTCTATAATTCGTTAGGGCAGCTAATGCGTGTAGGGAACTTCCAGCACAAGGCTAGAATAGATCTTTCAGGAATTGCCCCTGGTGTCTATTTGCTGAAGTCAAGGGCCAAGGGAAGCTCTTTGGGTTCTCAGAAAATTATTATTGGGACCTGAGTTGAGGACCATTATAAACGTTGAACTTTAAATAAATGCTGAATTCCATTCTCAAGAGTCACCTGTAGTAGGTATAATCCTTTGTTACGAGGTAGTTCTAACTCGGTTTCATTTATTGAATAATTACAAAGCGTTCTACCATTTAGATCTAGAAGCGCCATAGAGCTTATTTCCAAGTCTGTTTTTAGATGAATAATTCCTCGGCTGGGATTGGGGAATATATCCCATTGGGCTTTTTCTAGTTCTTCGCTGGATAATAAAGACCAGTAATCACAAGCTTGGTTGTTAGTGCTGCGGTTGAGGGATAGGTCATTGTCTGAATAACAACGTAGATTATGGCTTGCTAAAGATGATGCTTTAAAAGAACCTCCATTACAAAGATTAGGCTCGCTATCGAAAAGGGTATTATAATTTAAAGCCCCTAGTTTGGGGTAAATACGCTGATTTAAATAAGAGGCCGCGCTAATTTGATAGCTAGGCAAACCATTGATCATCAGCGTATCCATAGGTACACTTATATCGATATAATTTAAGCTGACCCCTGCTATGGTTTCTGTGCCCTTGGCCACTACCGTAGCAATAGGCGTATCAGGACAACCAAATGTGGTGTCCAGTGGGGCGTATTGCCAAGTTTCGCCTACATTTGCATTGAAGTCATAAAGTAAGAAAGGTCCTTGGTTATTAAGTCTAAAGACCGAATCATTGCGGGTGGCCAAAAAGATATCCGGCCAGGTGGCAGTGGTATCCTGAATCAGGTCATTTGGCCCTGGACCCGTACGAATCTGACTTAGTCCACTTACTTCGAAGCGTAGCCAAGACATACCATACATATTAGTGTCTCCGGAGTGACTAACTTTTTTATATCCAGTATAACCAGATTCAGAAAAGGCATAGTACCAATTGGCGTTTTTACCAAAGTCTTGTTGAGCTAAACCCAGTATGGGTAACAGAAGAAAGCAGAGTAAATATTTCATGATTTTACTTTAAGATCTCAAGGTATTGAAATTTTAATGGTTTTTACTCACGATTTAAATGAGTTTAAGAATGGGACCTTTTCAGATCAAATAGTATATTTGGGCTAGTTAAGTCAAGGGTTTGGGTGTAAAACCCTCATGCAAACAAATGGCTTGCCTAGCGGCTTGACTTTGACATATTGACCTCGGTAATTGTTTGGTAATGAGTATGAAACGGGTGTTAGGTTGGAAACCCTCTCTCTCTGCCAGTTTTTTAGATCATATTATATCCAAAAAAACCCGTCTTTTTATCAAGACGGCTCTTTTTTGAATTTTACTTCCTGGATTTCCACAGACCGAAAATTTTTCGAGAATCTTGAGATTCTTAAATTTTTAAAATGCATTCCATAATTTTTGAATCAAGCCAATTGAAATTAATCTACCATTTTCTCAAACAAGCCATTATATTTGTTGCCACAAAAAAATCGTCCTAAAAAAACCAATTCATGAAATACAAAAGAGTCCTATTAAAACTAAGCGGGGAAGCTTTGATGGGGAAACAACAATACGGCATTGATGGCGACAGGCTAAAAGAATATGCCGAAGAAATAAAAACTGTTGTAGACGAAGGATTGGAATTAGCTATTGTTATTGGTGGTGGAAATATCTTTAGAGGATTAAGCGCTTCCAGCACCGGAATGGATAGAGTGCAAGGCGATCATATGGGAATGCTAGCTACTGTAATTAATGGACTAGCCTTGCAATCGGCCCTGGAAAATGAAGGAATTAAAACCCGACTAATGAGCGCTATTGAAATGAACAAGGTTGCAGAACCTTTTATTCGTAGAAGAGCTGTTCGTCACCTAGAAAAGGGTAGGGTAGTGATTTTTGGCGGAGGAACTGGCAACCCTTATTTTACCACAGATACCGCAGCTACTTTAAGAGCTATTGAAATAAATGCCAATGTAATCCTTAAAGGAACTAGAGTTGATGGTATCTATAGCTCCGATCCAGAAAAGAATGTAGATGCTACTAAATATGAAACACTTTCATTTAAAGAGGTGTATGAAAAGGATTTGAATGTAATGGACATGACCGCATTTACCTTGAGTAAAGAAAATGAATTACCTATTTTAGTATTTGATATGAACACCCCAGGTAATCTCAAAAAGATTATGTTCGGTGAAAATGTAGGAACACTAGTAAAAGATTAATATTTAGCCTAGGCTTTATGGAAGAAATAGATATGATAATCGATATGTCCAAAGAACAAATGGGCAAGGCGATTGAAAGATTGGAAAAAAATTTATTAAAAATTAGAGCCGGTAGAGCCAATCCAAGTATGTTGGATTCTGTGAGAGTGGATTATTATGGTTCTTCCACCCCCCTTAGCCAGGTTTCAAATATCAATACTCCTGATGCCAGAACTCTTTCTGTTCAGCCTTGGGAAAAAGGTTTAATAGCAGAGATTGAAAAATCTATTATTAATTCTGGATTAGGCCTAAACCCACAAAATAATGGGGAAGTAGTGATTATTAATATTCCACCCCTAACCGAAGAAAGAAGAAAAAACTTGGTTAAAGATGCTAGAGCAGAAGGGGAAGAATCTAAAATTAGTATTAGATCTGCAAGAAAAGAGGCCAATGATGAAATTAAAGCCTTAGATGGAATTTCTGAAGATATTATTAAAGATGCCGAAGGGAAGGTTCAAACCATGACCGATACCTATTCTAAAAAAGTAGATAGCATAATTGATAAAAAGGAAGTGGAAATTTTACAGGTTTAAGTTTTCGCTCCTTTTCCAGCAATACAAACTACGAATTCCCCTTTTGGGGAATTTTTTTTGAAGTGTTCTTCCACTTCCTTCAAACTACCCCTTCGCGTTTCTTCAAATTTTTTGCTTATTTCCCTTGATACTGAGCAGGCTCTATCCGAACCAAAATAAGCTTGTAGCTCCCCAAGGGTTTTGCAAATTCTATATGGAGATTCATAAAAAATAAGGGTTCGCGATTCTTCGGCCAATGCTTCTAGCTTGGTCTTTCTACCCTTTTTTGGTGGAAGAAATCCTTCAAAAACAAAATTATGAGCTGCTAGTCCAGAATTTACCAATGCAGGAACGAAAGCTGTAGCACCTGGCAATGTTTCCAAAGCTATATTATGGCGAATAGCCTCACGCGACAGCAAAAAACCAGGGTCCGAAATAGCAGGAGTGCCAGCATCACTGATTAAGGCTATGGTTCTTCCCAATTGTAGCTCCTTAATTATTTGTTCTACAATTTTATGCTCATTGTGCATATGGTAAGATCTCAAAGGACTAGCTATTCCAAAATGCTGCATCAACTTCCCACTGGTTCTGGTATCTTCCGCTAAGATTATATCCGCCTCTTTCAATACACGGATGGCTCTTAGGGTCATATCCTCCAAATTTCCTATCGGCGTTGGTACTATATATAGTTTGCCATTCATTAAATAAAATTCTCTTGATTTAAATCTTCCAAAGGATCCCAAAAATATTTTTCAAAATCCATCACCTGATTTTCTTTGACCTCAATCCCTTCCGAAATCAATAAATCTTGCATTAAATTGCTGCCACTAAAATGATGCTTACCACTCAATAGCCCTTTGCGATTTACAACTCTATGAGCTGGAATATCTGGGTGGATATGAGAGGCATTCATAGCATATCCCACCATACGTGCACTTCTTGCTGCTCCTAAAAACTTGGCAATAGCCCCATAGCTGGTAACTCGCCCATAAGGGATGAGTCTTGCTACCTCATAAACCCTCTCAAAAAAATTAGCCATTTTTAAAACCAAATTTCAGGTAAGTTATGGCTTTACCTTTATTTCGAAATAGTTCTTCATAATAGGTAACTACAGCATGCAAAAGATTGTCTCTCGAAACCAATTGCTTATCAATATCAAACCAAGCCTCATATATTGGTAAATCCATCATCTGTAAAAGGCCAACTGTATACCCGTGTAAAAATTCACTGTCGGTCTTCAAATGGACTATTCCATCCTCATGAAGTATGGACTTATACCTTGCCAGCATATCGGGGTGGGTAAGTCTATGTTTTATCCTATTATGTTTTATTTGAGGATCTGGAAATGTGATCCAAATTTCACTGATTTCATTCTCAGCAAAACACTTATCTATCAATTCTATTTGAGTACGTAGAAAAGCGGCATTATCCATTTTTTCCTCAGCCACCTCCGTGGCTCCATACCAAATTCTTGAGCCTTTAACATCAATGCCAATAAAATTTTTCTCTGGAAATTTTTTGGCCAAAGCCACCGTATATTCTCCTTTTCCGCATCCCAATTCCAAAACTATAGGCTTGGAATTTTTAAAAAAATCACTAGACCATTTTCCTTTTAAAGAAAAATTTTGAACTACTTCTTCCCTTGTGGGTTCTATTACATGCTCATAATTTTGATTGTCTTCAAAACGAGCGAGCTTTTTTCTTGCCATTTGGCAAAAGTAAGGGATGGTTAAGAATCCACAATTTCGGATATTGGCCTTTTCGTAATGGAAGTGAAAAAATATATAGTTTTTGGAGTTTTAAACTGGGGATTAGGTCATGCAACACGGTCCATACCCCTTATTCAAAAATTACTTGATCTCGGGTATTCCCCTGTAATTGCAAGTGATGGAGCAGCGCTGCTCTATTTAAAAAAGGAATTTCCTCAATGCTCCTTTGAGGAATTAGCTTCCTATGGGATTAATTACAAGTTTGAAAATCTTTTTTTACAAACCCTTTATTCAGGGCCCAAAATCTTAAAAGCCATCCGAAAGGAAAAAAAGCAGCTAAAGCAAATTATAGAAAAATATAAACCGCTGGCCCTAGTTTCTGATAACCGATTGGGTTTCCACTCCACTAAATTGCCTTGTGCCTATATTAGTCATCAAAACACTATAATAGCCCCATTTCCCCTTTCCTTGGTAAATATTCTTCATTATTATTTTATCAATAAATACCAGGAGTTTTGGATTCCCGACTTTCAAGGCTCCCCTAATCTTGCTGGTAAATTGTCTCAAAGGAAAAGGAGGGCTGAAAAAATTAAATATTTAGGTCCGCTTTCAAGATTTTCACATAAAAACTCAAATCAGCAAGAGAAGGATATTGATCTGCTTATTATTCTCAGTGGACCCGAGCCTCAACGCAGTAAACTGGAAAGTAAATTGCTATCCCAAATTAGTGAGCTTGATATTCGCTCAAGGCTGATTCGCGGATCTGAGAATCTTGCTACGATTGAGGATTATGATGGTTTGGAAATAAGGGACCTTGTTTTAGGGGATGAATTGCTGGAATTAATAGAAAGGTCGGAATTGATATTAAGCCGTTCTGGATATTCCTCAATTATGGACTATTATTTTTTGGGAACTAAGGCGATTATAATTCCTACACCAGGGCAAAGTGAGCAGGAATATCTTGCTAAAAAATTAAGTGAAGAAGCAGTTTTTTATTCTTCAAATCAGGAGGATTTGGACTTAAAAGAGGCTTTATTGCAATCCAAAAAATATCTGGGGTTTAGGAAAAAAGATGGATACCCTAAGCTTAATAATCTTGAGGATATTTTACTTAGCTTTCTTCAGGGTAAAACTGAAGGTAGATCCTGATTTCTCACTACTTCTTACACTGATAGCTTGTTTGTGGGCTTCCAAAATATGTTTTACAATGGCAAGTCCTAAACCTGTTCCTCCTGCAGTTCTTGATCTACTTTTATCAACTCTATAAAAGCGTTCGAAAATTCTGGGAATATCTTCTTGTGGAATGCCAAGGCCATCGTCTGATACTTCTACCAAAACATTTTTATCCATATCATAAAAACGAATTTCTACCTTGCCCTTTTCCTTACCATATTTAATGGCATTGATGACGAGGTTTATAAAAACCTGCTCTATTTTTTGTCTATCACCTTTTACCGTTATAGGGGAGCTATAATCCTTAGTTAGCTTGAGCTTTATAGATCTTTTGCTAGCATTATCTTCAAGTTGATCCAGGCAATCTTTAGCCAATTCTACAAGATCAAAATCTACAATATTGAGGTTCATCCTGTTGGATTCCAAGCCTGAAATAGTTTCCATGCTTTTGATGATATTGATCATTCGATCCACAGATTTATTGGCTCTGTTTAGGTATTTGTCTCTAATTTCCACCTCTTCTACAGCACCGTCCATAAGGGTAAGCAAATAACCTTGAATATTAAAAATAGGGGTTTTTAGTTCGTGAAAAATATTACCTACAAACTCCCTTCTAAATTGTTCTCTGGTTTTGAGCTCTTTAATTTCATTTTCATGCTGCTCCGCCCATTCTGAAACTTCTCTAGATACATCATCCAAATCCGTATTATGGGCAATTTCATTTTCATCCCTTTCGGAGCCAATTTTTAGTTGGTGGATGTTTTTGTAAATAATTTTCACCTTGCTATAGATGAATTGATCTACGGCATAGCGTATTAAAACAAAAACCACAATCATCGCCCAAAGGGTGAGAAGCAATATTTCTATCCAATGGATAAAATCGACTATAATAAGACTAAAAACCGCTCCAGTAAGAAGCACTATTATCCCCAAAATAAGGGATACAACAAATGCCAGTACTATAGGACGGTCCAATCTCATATCTGAAATAATATCAAAGCTTTAGACTTCAAATTTATAGCCTACACCTTTAACGGTTTTAATATATTTTTCACCGATTTTCTCGCGTAATTTACGGATGTGCACATCGATGGTTCTACCGCCAACAACCACATCATTTCCCCAGATTTTATCTAAGATTTCATCACGGTGAAAAACTTTACCGGGGCGGGAAGCTAAAAGGGTTAATAGCTCAAATTCCTTCCTTGGTAAATCCAATTTCTTGTCATTATAACTTACTTGGTATTTATCCAAATCAATACTGATCTTACCAAAATCCTGAACATTTCCTTCTTGTTTTTTACTAAAGGAGCTATGTCTTCGGAGCAAGGCTTTGATTCTAGAAATTAGCACCTTTGGCTGAATAGGTTTGGTGATATAATCATCTGCACCAGCATTAAAGCCTGCAACCTGACTATAATCTTCGCCTCTTGCCGTAAGGAATGCGATAAGAGTATTTTCTAGTTTGGAAGTACTACGAATTTGATCGCAAGTTTCAATTCCGTCCATACCGGGCATCATCACATCCAATAAAATAAGATGAGGGATATACTCCTTTGCCTTTTTTAAACCACTTTCACCATTATCGGCTGTTTGCACTTCAAAGCCTTCCTTTCGTAGGTTATAACTTACAAATTCAAGGATATCAGGCTCATCATCTACTAGTAAAATCTTAAAATCACTATTGTTCATATTATTCAAAATAATTGGGCTCCAAAGGTAGCTATATTCCCTTTTAAATCTTTTTTAGAGTCAAAACCGAGAGGAATGTGAACTTGCTGTTAACTTAATATTAATAGCTGGAGAAAAGCCATTCTAAAAAATTATAAATCAAGCTATTAAACTCTTGGGTTTTGTTAACATTGGTTTTTCAAATACGGCTAAGTTGCTAATAATTCTCCTCTAATTTGCTAAATATCTCGAGAAATTAAAACTGGCTTAACATTGGGGTTACCCTGTCTTTATTTTATGGCTAACAATTATTAAATGGATTAATTTCTCTTAATGAAGGCTTAATATACCGCGGGCATCTTTGCACAAAATCAAAAACACAAAGTTTCGTAATGAAAACTACTAAATTATTTTTAATGGGTGCTTTTGCACTAGCGATGTTTACTTCTTGTGAGGATGATCCAGATCCTGTAACTGTTGATCCTACTACCACTGAAAACGAAGTAAAAGTTGGTCTTATTACGGCCAATGAAACTTGGACAGCAAATAAGGTATACGAATTAGCTGGAAGAGTTGTAGTGAATGAAGGTGTGACTCTAACAATTGAGCCGGGTACCATTATTAAAGGTAGAACTGGAAATGGTTCTTTAGCCTCTGCTTTAATTATCTCTAGAGGAGCTAAGATTATGGCTGAAGGAACTGCTGCTTCTCCAATTATTTTCACTTCAGTTGTTGATAATATTTCTGTTGGCGAAAGTATGGGGACAAATCTAACTAAAACAGATAATCAAAAATGGGGAGGTTTAATCATTTGTGGTAAAGCTCCTATCTCTGCTGCTGATGGTGATGATATCGCCTCTATTGAAGGAATTCCTGCAGATGACGCTTTTGGTTTATACGGAGGAACAGATCCTTTAGATAATTCAGGAAGCTTAAAATATGTTTCTGTACGTCATGGTGGTGCCTTAATTGGTAGCGGAAATGAAATTAATGGTATCACTTTAGGTGGTGTTGGTTCTGGAACTACTCTAGACAATATCGAAGTATTTGCCAATTTTGATGATGGTGTTGAATTCTTCGGTGGAACTGTTAATGCTACCAATGTAATGGTTGCATACCAAGGAGATGATGCTATTGATATTGATCAAAACTATTCTGGTACTATCAGCAACTTTGTAGTTGTACAAGGTGGAAGTACTGATGAAGGTTTAGAGATTGATGGTCCAGAAGGAAGTCTTTCTGACGGATTATTTACTCTTGAAAATGGATTGGTAAAAACAGAAGATGGAAATGGTAGTGGTGCAGACCTAAAATCAAAAGCTCAAGGAACAATTAAGAATGTGACTTTTGAAGGTTTTGCTACTGACAAAAACATTAAAGTAAGATCAAGCTTTTCAGATAATTGTACTACTCCTAAAACGGATGCTTATGATTATTTAGTAGATGCTACTCCTACTTTGAAACTTGAAAATTCTTCTTGGATAGGTTCAGTTACAGTTTATACAGCTTCTGAAGATGATAATGAAGATCCTTGTCCAGTACCAGCAACCTACGGCCCAGCTGCAAATGCAGTAGCAATTTCTGCTACTTCTGCTGGAGCAGATGCTAGTGTATTTGGATGGACTGCCGCTAGTTCAGCTGGACTTTTATAAGCTAAAATAAATTTTAAAAAGTATTCAAAAGCTCTGCATAATGCAGAGCTTTTGTTGTTCCAAAAAACAACTAGTATGTATAATAAGATCGGTGTTTTGGTTTTGTGTTTTTTGTCCTCAATGGCCTATGCTCAAAATGGCTTTTTGCGAGGTACAGTTACCGATGGTGAAGGATCTGAGCCTATGTTTGCGGCAAATGTAGTGCAAGCAGGAAGTACTAATGGTACCACTACAGATTTTGATGGTAATTACAGCCTTACCATTCCTGAAGGGACTTACACTATTCAATTTTCTTTTATCGGTTATTCATCGGCCTCCGTTACCGGAGTTGTAATTAAAGCCGGAGAAACGACTACTTTGGATTATACATTGATGCCTTCTTCAGCAACTTTAGGGGAGGTTACCATCACTGTAGAGCAGGCCAAGAACACGGAAATTTCCATGATCAACCTGCAAAGAAAGTCGGCGAAAATTCAAGACGGTATTTCATCTCAATCTTTTAGAAAAGCTGGTGACTCTGATTTGGGTTCTTCCATAAAAAGGGTAACTGGTGTGTCTGTAGAAGGAGGTAAATTCGTTTATGTAAGAGGGCTTGGTGATAGATATACTAAAACCATCCTTAATGGAATGGCCATTCCTGGATTAGATCCAGATAGGAATGCTGTTCAAATGGATATTTTTCCTACAAGTGTTTTGGAGAACGTGGTAGTTTATAAAACTTTTTCTCCAGATTTATATGCTGATTTTACAGGAGGAATTGTAGATGTGCAAACCCGTAGCTTCCCTTTAGAAAAGACCACTTCTTTTAGCTTAGGTTTGAGGTTTAACCCAAGCATGCATTTCAATGATCAATTCGTAACTTATGAAGGTGGTGCTACTGATTTTTTAGCATTTGATGATGGTACAAGAGCTTTGGGTTTTGATCAAACAGTAGTGATTCCTGATGAGGCATTGGCAGATCCCAAACTAGAAGAACTAACCCGTTCTTTTTCCGGTGTGATGTCGGCAAAAAGAGCTACTAGTTTTTTAAATTCTAGCTTTTCTTTCAATCATGGAAATCAAATCAATAAAGAAAAGGGCACCTATGGTTATAATGTGGTTCTAAACTATAGAAATTCTTATGAATATTATGAGGCGATAAGCTTTGGAGAATATAGAAAAAATGAATCTGATATCACGGATAATGGATTAAGATCAGAATCCGTTCGTCGTGGTGATCTAGGAATAAATGATGTTTTATGGAGTGCTTTAGTTTCTGGTGCATATAAACACACCAACAATAGTTATTCATTAACTTTATTGCACACCCAAAATGGAATTCGTTCTACCTCCGATAGAATAAATCAAAATTTTGAACAAAATGTTTCTACCCTTTTGGAGGATATTCTTGCCTATACCGAAAGATCTATTAGCAATGCAACTCTTATTGGAAAACATTCTTTAGGAGATGAAATGACCATCAATTGGACCAACTCTTTTTCCTACTCTACCATTAATGATCCTGATTTCAGAAAAACGGCCCTGTCAATTGAGGGAAGTGATACTTTGTTAAGAGGTGGTGATGGAGCGGTAATAAATAGGCTTTTTAGGGAATTATCAGAAATTAATGAAAGTGCCAAAGTAGACTTCTCCATGCCTTACCCAAATAGTGAAAGGTCTAGCCTAAAAGCTGGTGCAGCATATACTTATAAGTCCAGAGATTTTACCGTTCTCAACTATGAGTTTGATTTAACAAATGATGTTAAAGGAAATGGTGTTTCTGGAAATCCGGATGACTTTTTTCTGGATGAAAATATTTGGGATGCCAATTCTAGAAGTGGAACTTATTTAAAGGCAAATGGTCAGGAAAAGGCCAATTCTTTTAATGCCTTCCAAAACACTATGGCTGCTTATGCAATGGGAGAATTACAATTGCTAACCAGATTAAAAGCAGTTCTTGGTGCCAGAATGGAGTATAATGCCATGTATTATAATGGACAAAATAATTTGGGAACTCTTGTTTATGATAATGAGAAAACCCTAGATAATATTAATATTCTTCCCTCCTTAAATTTGGTATATGCCCTGGATGAATTTCAAAATTTAAGATTTTCATTTAATCAAACTTTGGCTCGTCCAACTTTTATGGAGAAATCTATTGCTCAGATTTATGATCCTATTAGTGATAGAACAAGAATTGGAAATATAGACCTTGAGCAAACCAATATTAATAATTTAGACCTGAGATGGGAGTATTATTTCTCTCCTGGTGAGCTTGTATCGGTTTCAGGTTTTTATAAAACTTTTGATGGCCATATTGAGTGGGTTTCTTTTGAACAAGCCCCAGATCAGCTAACACCACGAAACCTAAGTAATAGTAATGTATTGGGAGCTGAAGTTGAAATTCGTAAAAACTTGGATTTTATTTTACCAAGATTGAAAGGCTTGGTAGTTGGAGGAAATGTCTCTTTAGTAAAATCTTCGGTAGATACTAGAACGAATGTAATTTCTACTGATCCACTAACAGGTATAGTAACTACAGAGTACCAAAAACGTGTGGAAGTAGCTCGTGAAGGAGAAACCGTGGAAGAATTTAGATCAATGGCAGGACAGTCTCCATATTTAATTAATGCCTTCCTAAACTACCAAGGCGAAGAGAATGGTTTCAATGCCAATCTATCTTATAATGTTCAAGGCGAGAGTTTAAGTATTGTGGGTTCTGGAAATGTGCCGGATGTTTATGTTCGCCCTTTTCACTCCATGAATTTCAACCTTATCAAATCCTTTGGTAAGGAAGATCAATACAGGATAACATTTTCTATCCGAAATATTTTGGGTGATGAAAAAGAACAATTTTATAAGTCTTATAAGGCTGATGAAGAAATTTATTCCATTTTTCGTCCTGGACGAATGTTTGGTTTAAAATTCGGAATGACTTTATAATTCCCTTAATTATAATTTTTAGCCGACCTAGTTTTCTAGGTCGGCTTTTTTTTTGTGCCAAAATTAGGCTTGTATTTGGATTTACTATTACCCTAAGTGAGACAGAAATTATAAAATCATCCTAAGATGTCAATAAACAAGGCCGTTTCAGGAATTAACCTTTGTTTAATATTGATTAATAAAATGAACGCTTTTGTTTGGTACTTTTGCAGTGTTAAAAAAACACTATAAATGAAAGCAAAGTTATTCCTTTTGTCAACGGTTTTTGCCACGCTGATTACTTTCAGCCTGTCTGCAACTGTTCACAATGTTGGTGTTAGTTCAAACCAATTTTCACCTTCAACACTTAACATAACTGCAGGAGATACAGTTATGTGGACCAACAATGGTGGTTTCCACAATGTAAATGGAAATACATCAACTCCAGCCAATGCGGCAAACCCAATGTCTTTTGGAAATGGTTCCGCATCATCCTCATCTTGGACCTATATGTTTAAGTTTACAATGGCAGGTACTTATTCCTACCAATGTGATCCACATGCAGGATTGGGTATGACAGGAACTGTAATAGTTGCTCCAGCACCTCCATCAGGGCTACCATTCCAAAGTTTTGAAGCAGGAGGTGATAATTGGAATTACACTGTAAATCCGGCAACTTATAATATGAGTGGTGATGTATGGGATGTAGTAACTTCCTTGTCTAGCATAAACCCAAGCGCAGGTATAAACTTTTGGGGAATGCAAGATCTAAATAATCCAAATGGTGGCGGAAACTTTGGCCATACTATGGATTTTGATGCCGTTAGTCTTGTAGGAGTTTCCAATGCGAAATTGAAATTTGACTATTATACTATCGGCTTTGATTCTACTGACTCTCTAGCCTATTCCGTAGAATTCAACAATGGAACAACTTGGAGTCCACTTACAGAGTTAAATAAAGATACTCAAGCTTGGACAACTATTGAAATTGTAGTTCCAGGTGGAAGTACTCATGTGAGATTGAGATTATACGGTAAGCAAAATGGGGGTTCAGATTTTGCTGCATTTGATAATATTAGAATTGATACTACTACCGCTGCTCCACCATTAGCAGGAAACAATTACAATATTGGAGATGTAACTACTAGCGATCTTGCAGGTATTGCAGATTCACTAAATGTTGATTGCCAGTTGAGGGGTGTAATTCACTCTATAGATTTTGACGGAAATGCAGGATATAGTTTTTATATGTCTGATGCTACTGGAGGAATAAATGTTTTCAGCTTTTCTGATGTAAGTGGATATACTTCACCAGCAATTGGAGATTCAATAAAAGTAGGCGGAACTATAGCACAGTTTAATGGTCTTACTGAAATTATTCCAGATAGTATTGTTCTTTATACAAGCGGTAATTCTCTACCTGCTCCTATGAATGTTTTCGCCATGGATGAAAGCACAGAAGGAGAATATGTAAGACTAAATGGCTTTAGAGTGGTGGACCCAAGTCAGTGGCCAGCTTCTGGTTCTGCAAATGTTAGCATTACAAATGGTACAGATACAGTAACCATGAGAATTGATAGTGACACGGATATTGACGGATCTCCAGTTCCTGTAGGATCTTTTAATGTTGTTGGTGCCGGAGCTCAATTTGATAATTCTAATCCTTATACAGAAGGATATCAGATTTTCCCAAGCAGCTTGGCTTCTATTCAAATGGTGGCAGCTTCAAATCTACCATTGTACACAATTTCTCAAGTAACAGGTAGCGATGTGAATGGAGTGGCAGATTCACTAAATGTAGATTGTGAACTTAGAGGAACAGTTTATTCTATAGATTTTGATGGTAATGCTGGATATAGTTTTTATATCTATGATGCTACCGGTGGAATTAATGTTTTCTCTTTTAGTGATGTAAATAATTATAGCAATCCACAAATGGGTGATTCTATTCACGTATTTGGAAGTATAGATCAATTTAATGGTCTTACAGAGATTGTAGCTGATTCTATTGTTTTATGGGGAACAAACACTCCATTAGCTATGCCTACTGTTGTTACAACAATGGATGAAACTACAGAATCTGAATTTATTCGTATCAATGCTGTTTCTCTTGTAACTCCATCTCAGTGGCCTTCTGCTGGATCTTCTTCCAACGTAGACCTTACTGATGGTACCAATACTTTTACCATGAGAATTGATAGTGATACAGATATCGATGGAACAATTGCACCAACAGGTACTTTTGATGTAATCGGAGCTGGAGGTCAGTTTGATAATTCTAATCCATATACTTCTGGATATCAAATTTTCCCAAGAAGCTTAAATGATATTATTTTGGCTGCTCCAACAGTACCAACAGTAAACTTTGCTGTAGCTACTGATGTAGTAATGGAAAGTGTAGGAACTGTTCAAGTTAATGCTCTTATTAGCCCAACATCTACTACACTAGATTCCATTACTTTCCAAGCTACAATCGGTTCAAATGTTACCGTACCTGGAGATGGTTTTCTTACACCAACGCCAAACTTAACAACGGGTATTTTCAAACTGGGTGTTGCACCTGGAGAGGATACTGTTTCCTTCAACATTACTATTGTAGACGATGCAATAATTGAAGGAAATGAAACTCTATTTGTTAGCATCACAGGAGTGAATGGAAATTTAAATATGGGAACATTATTAGACTATAAGATTGTAGTTATGGATAATGATGCACCTGTAACTGGAATTCCTTCTTACCAAATCGGACAAGTAACCACTTCTGATGTAAATGGATTATCAGATTCTTTAAATGTAGAATGTAAATTAACAGGTGTTATTTACTCTGATGATTTTGATGGTAATGCTGGATATAGCTTTTATATGAAAGATGCTACAGGTGGAATTAACGTGTTTAATTTCTCCGATATAGGATCTTTCCAAGTAAATCGTGGAGATTTAGTAAGGGCCATCGGAACCATTGATCACTTTAATGGACTGGCTGAATTGGTAATTGATTCTATTGTTGTTTTAGCATCAAATCAAATTATTACTCCTCCAACCTTAGTTACAACATTAGATGAAACTACAGAAGGGGAGCATATTAGAATGAATAATATGAGTTTGGTTACTCCATCACAATGGCCGGCATCTGGTTCTTCAAATGTTGATATTACTGATGGTACAACAACTTTCACCATGCGTATTGATGGTGATACTGATATTCCTGGTACTACACCTCCTCCAGGATTGTTTGATGTTATTGGAGCTGGTGCTCAATTTGACGCCTCTAGCCCACATACTTCTGGATACCAAATTTTCCCATTAGATAGTATGAGCATTATCCCACAAGTGGCTACTAGCCCAACAGTGAATTTTGCTGGATCAGCTCAAAGTCAATTGGAAAATGCAGGTACTGTTACCATTAGTCTTCCTATTGCTCCTGCAACAACTGGTGCAGAAACTATTAAGGTTTATGTTTCCAATGGTGTAGGTGTTACAGCGGCAGATTATACTACAAGCCCAGCAGCTGTTACTGATACTATTAGTATTTCTGTTGCAGCAGGTGCTACCAGCGCAAGTTTTGATATTAACATCGTTGATGATGCTAGTCAAGAAGCTGATGAAGATATTAGTTTCAGCATTGCAAATGTTTCTGCTGGATTGTTGATCGGATTTAATGCAAACCATGTATTCACCATTACCGATAATGACACGCCAATACCAACTTATGATATTGCTGATATCGTTGGCGTTGATGTTAATGGTAATATGGATTCATTAGGTGTGTACTGTAAATTGGTTGGAACGGTAACAAGTCCTCAATTATCTGCAACAAGAACAGATTTCTTCTTCACCAATTCTACCAATACAGCAGGTATTAAAGTGAATAGATCTACCCTTATTGCTTACAATGCAGTAATGGGAGATGAGATTAGAGTTATTGGTACTTTATCCGAATTTAACGGTGGAATTCAAATTGATCCAGATTCTGTAGTGGTAATTTCAAGTGGTGGAAATATTCTGCCAACTACTATTACTACCAATTTAGGAGAAGCTGAAGAAGGAAGAGTTATTCGCTTAAACGGAGTAGAAATGGTGGATACTACGGGTTGGCCAAGTGCAAACTTTGGAAACTTTGATATTGTATTAGCTACAAATGATACCGTAACCTTAAGAATAGATTCCGATTTATTTACAAATTGGGGACCAGCTCCACTTGGTAAATTTGATGTTATTGGAGTAGGCGGTCAATATGATCCAAGTAGCCCTTATACAGATGATTACCAAATTTTACCTAGAGTAGGAGAAGAAATTATTCGTTTCCTTCCTTCTGTAGCAATTACTGAAATTATGCCAAGTAGTAATCATCCTTCTCCAATTAATGGTGATTGGTTTGAAATTACAAACTTCGGTACCGATCCAGTAGATTTAGATGGTTTTAGTTGGGATGATGATAGTCGTGATGCTGGAAAGCATGAGATTACTTCTTCTGTAGTTCTTGGGGCTAATGAGTCTGTAGTATTTGTGGATATAGTTGCTGCTGATGAAGCGGCATGGCTAGCCTCTTGGATGCAATCTACAACTGGTTTAAGAGCCTATACTAAAGATGATTTTGGACCAATCGGCTTCTCTAGTTTGAGCAGTGGTGGGGATGAAGTTAACCTTTATGATGATTTAGGTCAATTAGTATCCAGAGCAACATATACTGGTACCGACGTAAGTGCTGGAGTTTCTATTCGTTTTGGAAATGATGGTAACCTACTTGGACTTTCTGTAAACAATGTTGATGGAGCTTATACCTCTGGAGACGGAGACATCGGAAGCCCAGGTAATTTAGCACCAATTGGATTGGAAGAGTTTTTATTAAATAATATTACTCTATATCCAAATCCTGCTACCGAAAAGGTTACTATCTCATCTGAAACTAGTGAATTAAAAGAAATTAGTATTTCTAATCTTAGTGGTCAGGCTTTATTCCAAACTTCCTCTACGGAAGCTAATATTGATTTGGACTTATCTACTCTTCCTAAAGGAGTATATATCATATCCATTGAAATGGGATCAGCTAAAGCTTCTAGAAAATTGGTTATCCAATAAGGAATAGCAAAGAATAAATTTAAAGGGCCCATTCTTGAAAAAGAGTGGGCCTTTTTTAATGTATTTAGTCTTAATTAAAAAAATAGACTGGGCGCCTGAAGAATTGTTTTTTAGAGCTTATTTGGCAAATAAGATTAGCCCTTCTAGATTTAACCATCTCTTGGGGGCTTAATTATAGTTTGATGTAAAGGAGGCCTAAAACTCTCAGCATCTTATTTAAAAAAGGACCACGGATTTAAAAATTAAACTCGGTTTGCAAGCGGAACACAACTTGATTTTTATCTCCTTCGGTTTGTAAAAGGCTCATATCCCCTTGGATTTTTAAATTGTGCCCTACTATATATTTTGAAACTCCTATTGTATAGTGGGTTTGTTGAGGAATAAAGGTGATTTCTTCTGGATTAACCCTTGTAAACCTTCCTGCCACTTCCCACATATTCGAATATAAATATCCTAATTGCACATTTATCGCCTGTCCGGTATAGAATGTTTCATTGGCTCCTATAAGGATTCCATCCAAATTAAATAAACCATCAACAATAGGTGATTCATCCGTACATCTTCTATTAACAAACTCGCTCATAAAGGAAATCCCTTTGTATTTGAAATGTGCCTCGGCAAAGATGGTTTCCAAATTTCGAGTTTCGCTGAGGTAGTCACCACCTTGCCCACGTGCCCTTTCTGCTTTGGAGTTATAATCATAAACAAGGCCAATCATTAATTTTGGACTTTGGTTACGCCTTAGATCACTAGAAATATAGCTTTTAAATTTTCCAAATGGGAATAATTCTACCTTTCCAGTATAAGAATGACCTTGGGATGCACCTGTTTGGTTAAGGCCTTCACCCTGAGAAAATGCCAATTTTTCTACAATTACAAAATTGGATTTTAAAGAATGGCTATGGTGAAGTTGAAAGCCTGCATCTCGATCTAAAGTAAAACGAGAATTTAGAAGAGAACGATCAACTAATTGAAGTTTTTGGGAGGAAATAATACGCTCCATGTTTCCTGGTAATTTGGTCTGTCCAAACCAAATTTGCCATCCTGGTGCAAAATTATATTTTAAGACAGCATCCAATACAAAACCATTATGAACGTCGTATTCAAATTTATAAGCCCATTTCTTGCTTTTTGTAGCCCAGCCACTTCCTTTAATTCTTGCTCTCCTTACCCTAAACCTATCTGTATAAGTAGGGTCCGTAGAGCCAATCTCACCTGTTGTACTAATACCTTCATATTGAGTTTGAAATCGAAAGGCAATTTTGGTATACCATGTAGAATCCTTGGCATAACGATTTATTAATCCTTTGCCAAAAGTAGCATTGGTCAAATCCTGATTTTGAGAATCTTGAGCTATGGAATGTAAACTAAATATTAAGAAAGTCAAAAGTGTAAAACAGGATATTTGTTTACTGATAATCATAGTCATATGTTTATTTCGCGGCCAAAATTAGATATTTGAATATTAACAATAAATTTATTTTATCTTGACTTGCAAGTTACATTAGTTTTGTAAGTGTTTAAAATATTGATAGCGTGAAGATTAGCTTTCGAAAAATATGATTTACTTCAGCTATTGTTAAGCCAATGTTATCTTTTTAATGTGACCTTGCCAGTGCCTCAGGGGATATTAATTTTGCCCAGTATTTTATATATACCATACTATGACCAAAAAGCCTTGGATTGCCCAATTCCTATTAACATTGATTTTGTTTTCAGGAGCCTTATTAGCCAATCCTCAAAAGGATAATACTGCCCTAGATTCTAGCGCAATTCAAAATCAAAATGAGCTTCTTCCCAAATCTACTGGAAAAGACCTGGTTGTTAGTCCAGATTTTTTTCAAGCAGTCGGCGGAAAGGGAAAAGAAGGATACGCCGAAATTAGTTGGGTCTTAGACTATGATAAAATTGAATTCCTGAGAGAAAAGAAGGTAATCATCAGGTATATTACTTCTATTGATGCTAAAAGGGTAAAAAGTGGAATGCAGGGTAAATGGCATTATAGTGAGCCTATACCTGCTACCAATGTAAAATATACTATTGAGGGACTTGATGGAAATGAAAAATATGAGTTTTATGTAGGCCTTCCCGAAAAAGGAGATGTTCCTGTAATTGATGAAGAAAACGCTAATGTGGTATGGTCTGATAAAATCAAGGTAAAAACTGAAAGAAAATGGGGGATTTTAAAATTTCTTATTCTTTTTGGTTCACTTGGTTTATTCATCTTTGGGATGAAAGTGATGAGTGATGGACTTCAAAGGGCTTCTGGGCCAAAGCTTCGCCAGATGCTTGGATCCATTACCTCGAATAGGGTGAAAGGAGTGTTTACAGGTTTTGCTTCCACGGCTATTGTACAGTCTTCTTCCGTAACTACTGTAATGACCGTAAGTTTGGTAAATGCCGGATTATTAAATTTAAGACAATCAGCAGGAGTAATGATGGGTGCGAATATCGGTACCACTATTACCGCTTGGTTAGTATTATTATTGGGCTTTAAGGTGAGTATATCCAGTTATGCTCTTATGTTAATAGCCCTCGGTATTCCCTTCATTTTTATGACCTTCCCCAGAGCTAAGGAAATAGCTAATTCCATTATTGGTTTTGCCATCCTGTTTATTGGTCTTCAGTTCTTGAAAGACGCTGTGCCGGATTTGGATAAAGACTCAGCCTTGGTGAAATTTTTTATTGATTTTAAGGATATCCCAGTACTCAGTAATATTATGTTTGTAGCATTGGGAGCTTTGGTAACTATTGTGGTACAATCCTCTTCTGCTGCAATGGCCCTTACCCTTACCATGGTTTCTAAAGGAATTATTCCATATGAAGTGGCTTGTGCTATGATTTTAGGGGAAAACATAGGTACTACCATTACAGCAGAATTGGCTTCTATGATAGGGAATGTTCATGCTAAAAGATCAGCAAGGATTCATTCTCTATTCAATGTGGTGGGTGTAACTTGGATGTTAATTGTTTTTCCTTGGTTTACTGATTTAGTAGGATTTTTTATCGGAGGAAGTTCCTTTAATGCTGCGGATACTGAAATGGCGAATTCCGGTATTGCTTTGTTCCATACCTTATTTAATCTGGCCAATGTGCTGGTCATGATTTGGTTTGTTCCTCAACTAGTTAGAACAGTAGAACGAACAGTAAAATCCAAAAGTGATGAGGATGAAGAGTTTAAACTAGACTATATTGGTGGAAACGTTGTTTCTGCTCCTGGACTGGCATTGATGGAAGCCAAAAAGGAAGTTGCAAAATTTGGTAATACCACCTCCAGAATGTCTGAATTTGCACGAACCATTCTAAACAACCCTAGTAAGAAAAAAAGGGTTAAGATGATGGAGAAAATTGCCAAATATGAAGAGATTACTGATAGAGTAGAGGTTGAAATTGCCCAGTTTTTAGAAAAGGTTTCTGTTACCGAAATGTCGGTTAAAAACAGTTTGGAAGTTAGGTCCATGTTAAGCATTACCAACGACCTTGAAAGAATTGGAGATATCTTCTTTCAAATGTCAAAAACCTTTGAAAGGAAAAATGATAAAAAGGTATATTTTGAACCTGAACAAAGGGATAACCTCAATAAAATGTTTGATTTTGTAGACAGAGCTTTTAACGTGATGAATGCTAATTTATCATCCGAGTATGGCTCTATTACTATTGAAAAAGCCATTTCTATTGAAAAGGAAATAAATGAATTGAGAACTTCCTTAAAAAAGGCATATCTCAAGAAAATTGAAAAAGGTGACGAGAATATAAGGGGTAGTATTGTGTACAATGATATTTTTTCTCAATTGGAAAAAATTGGAGATCATGTAATCAATGTTAGTGAAGCCGTTCAAGGTAAAATTTAATAGATCTCAATAATTTAGGAATTGTCTAAAAATTCATTGTCCAATCTTCCAGAAGTAGTAAAAGTTTTTTTTAGGCTTGGACTAATTGGTTTTGGAGGCCCTGCCGCCCACATCGCTATGATGGAAGAGGAGGTGGTAAGCAAAAGAAAATGGATGAGCCGCCAGCATTTTTTAGACCTAATGGGGGCAACAAACCTAATTCCTGGTCCTAATAGTACAGAAATGACCATGCATTGTGGTCATGAACGAGCAGGAAAAATTGGACTTTTTGCAGCTGGGCTGGCATTTATTTTTCCGGCAGTTGTTCTCACTTTGGCCTTAGCATGGTTTTATGGCGAATACGGAGAAGTTCCAGAAATAGCTCCTTTCTTTAATGGAATTCAACCTGCCGTTATTGCCATTATTTTTGGAGCCATATTTAAGCTGGGTAAAAAGGCCTTCAAAAACTACCAGCTGGGAATTATTGGGGGATTAATGGTAGTGGCAGTTTTTTTGGGAATGAGTGAGCCTGTTGCTGTAGTTTCATCTGGAATAATAGCTATGCTCTGGTTTGGATTCCTAAATCGCAATCTTAATACAAAAGCCATTTCTCCTCTATTCTTATTGTTCAGCGTTCCCCTCATAAAGAAAATATCCCTAAGTCATATTTTTTTGCTGTTTTTAAAAGTCGGCTGCATCCTTTTTGGAAGTGGTTATGTTCTTATTGCCTACCTAGATGGAGAGCTGGTAGATAAACTTCAATGGCTAAGCGAATCCCAATTGCTAGATGCTATAGCTATGGGTCAATTTACGCCTGGACCTGTTCTTACTGCGGCCACTTTTGTGGGATATCAATTACAAGGCTTTAGTGGTGCTTTGGCGGCTACGGCTGGGATATTTTTACCCTCCTTTATTTTTGTTTTAATTCTCAACCCCATCATTCCAAAACTGAGCAAGTCTAAAATTGCCAGATCTTTTTTAGATGGTGTAAATGTTGGAGCCGTAAGTATTATGCTGGCAGTTTCTTATAGATTGGTTCTGCACTCCATTGTAGATTGGAAGTCTATACTCATTCTACTTTTTGGAATCTTCTTCACTTTTGGACCTAAAAAACTAAGCTCCTTATTTATTGTTTTTGGAGGAATGGTATTAGGATATCTATTGTCTTTGGTCTAGACCTAAAATTTCTATTTTCAATAAAAACCCTTTTAAAGTTTTGAAATCTCTATTCAATTATTAAAGATGGAGTAGTAACAATATTACTTTGATTTCCAGATCTATCCATAAGGATAAATTCAAATTTCACAGAATCTTGAGTTGGAGAAAAAATATCAAAAGGATTGTAAATAGTTCCTTCTAACACCTTGTTGGAGCCTGTTGGGCTTAGATCTGGAAGATGATTTGCATAAAAAGATTTGCAAGGATCATTGGGAACAATCTCTTCAAATTGTCCATTTACTTTTTTGAAAAACTTCACAGAAATATCATAATAACTAGTGCTACAGGTATCCTTACCTTGAGAAATTCGATCACCAATATCCCCATCACCATCAGTGAAATATAATTCATGCACTAAGGTTGGCCTGTCTATAGTTAGATCTTCATCCGGAACTAGCTCATAACCTCGGTATTCCAAAAAGGGCTTTTCATCAAATTGATTAGAATCTTTACAAGACCATATAGATCCAATAAATACAAGAACTAATGCTATTTTTGAAAACCTTTTCGTCATTTGATTTTTAATTAAACTCCTAACGTTGCACGAACGTCAATATTTCAAAAATAAGATTTTCCAATTAGCTACTGAGAAAGAATTTGTGAATCTGGCGATAGAATTATTCTACTACCAGGCAGAAAATAATCCTGTGTATAAAAAATACCTAGAGAATTTAGGAGAACCTTCTGCATATCAGCGTATTCAAGAAAAAAACATCCGGAGCATTGAGGAAATTCCCTTTCTTCCTATTTCTAGTTTTAAAAACTTTGATGTGCTTGTTGAAGGAAATGATGTGGAGAAAATATTTTCTAGTTCTGGAACCGGAAAAACTGGTTTTAGCAGGCATTTGCTGAAGGATTTAAATTTATATTCTCAAAGTTTCAGCAAAGCATTTGAGCAGTATTATGGCTCTCCAGAAGATTATTGCATTTTAGCATTGCTACCCAATTATTTGGAAAGGGAGGGCTCCTCTCTTATTTATATGGTTCAACATCTAATTTCAAAATCCAAGGATGGTGATAGTGGGTTTTATTTGGATGATTTAAAAGGATTAAGTGAAGTCCTTCAGAAAAAAAAGAAGAGTGGCAAGCCTTTTATTCTACTTGGGGTAACTTTTGCCTTATTAGATTTGGCCGAGCTTTATCCAATGGATTTACGAGGAGGAATAATAATGGAAACTGGTGGAATGAAAGGCCGACGAAAGGAAATGCTTAGAGAAGAAGTACATCAGATTTTAAAGCAATCCTTCCAAGTTCAAAACATTCATTCTGAATATGGAATGACAGAATTGTTAAGTCAGGCCTACTCCATAGGGGCTGGGAAATTTACATGCCCACCCTGGATGAAGGTTTTTATAAGAGAAACAACGGATCCTTTTCGGTTTGTAGGATTGGGAAAGGGTGGAGGAATTAATATAATTGACTTGGCAAATATTGATAGCTGTGCCTTTATTGAAACCCAAGATTTGGGAAGAAAAATTAATGAGCGGGAATTTGAAATATTAGGACGATTTGATAATTCTGAAATTCGCGGTTGCAATTTAATGGTCTTTTAATAAGTTTAATCTCTGATATTCGAAATCAAAGCTATTTTTGAAAGCCTAAAAAAATGAAGATTATGAAGTTTGTTTTAGCCCTTGCTCTATGTTTTATTGCAAGTTTTGGCAATGCCCAATTGATGGAGGAGAAAACTCAAATTATGGATTCAAAAGGAGGAAAAGCCTCATTTGAATTAGAAGCTGATGTGAAAGTTTATTCCTATCCAAGCACCGGCGTTTGGTATAAAATATCCAGGGAGGCATGGATTCCCAAAGATCAATTAATAGCTGATGAATATTTAGCCGAAGACACGGAACTATTTGACAAGGAAGGTGAACTAATCGGGAAAACTATCGCCGAAATTAAGCTTAGCGAAAAAAAATTAGTAGAGGGATTTAGAGGTAAAGATCGCTACCAAATTATTATAAGTGGCTTTGTTTATGGCTCCAAATTCAAAGACCTTTCCTCACCGGAAAAAAGGGTTACTGAAATTTTAGCCATTAAAAATAAGACCAAACAAAAGGAGGCCTTTGAAGCAATTTTTGAACTCTTGGATTTTGAAAAAAAAGAATATGATGGGTTTACTGCCTATGGCCTTCGTGAAGATCATAAATCTTTAAATGAAGAAAAGGATTATAGGATGCTCGTTATTTTTAGGGGAAGCTCCATGGTCATAGCGGTGTTTTCAAATAATGGCCACTCCGTTAGCGCTCCAAAAATTAAAGACTCTTTTGAAGATGGTAAGGAAAAAGGAATCTATATTTTAAAACTCCCAGCAAAGCAAAAAGCCTTGGTAGAGGAAGAAATTAGATACGATTTTTTAGCCCTATAAAAAAGGTAACTCCCTTCCGTAGAAAAGAGTTACCCTGTGTCCATGCTTTATCGAATTATTAGCCTTTGCAAATAACTATCCTTATTAGTGTAAATTCGAACATGGTATATTCCCGCATCTAATTTGTCAAGCTTAATATCATCAGGATCCTTGGATGTAATTACCAATCGTCCGAGATTGTCATGTATTTCTACTGTATTAATTTGATGGATTTGACTAAAATGGATTTTTTCACCTCTTAGAATGGGGTTGGGAAATAATTCCGGAATTTGATTTATTTCGCCCTCCCTTAAACTCACATCATCCCGAATAATAGTAAAGGTTGCATCACTAGTATCCCCTGCAAAGGCTATTAAACAGAGTGTGGAATTAATATTGGGGATATTCCAAAATAATCGCTCTCTATTCATCATGTCGTCGCCAACCCAAACCCATGTTTGGCCGCTATCTGAAGAGAAATAGGCACTGTTATTTACATTCATATTTCCATTTCCATCCCATAAAACCGAATCTTGTGTTCCTCCGGTGAAAACCTCACCGCCATTGGGGTATAGTAATTCAACAGCAGCTACTGGACCCAATTCAAAAATCGCATTTGAGGTATCCGAAATGGTATTGTCTTCAGTTTCTACTATCCTTATCAAGCAATCTGTGCTGTTAAAAGCCGGAGTAAACCATTGATAAAATCCTGAGTTTGCTACAGAGTCTTCCACTAATTGCCAAGCCAAACCATTATTCCTAGAAAAATAAATATCCACCATGGAAATAAGACCTGTGCTATTCCAACTAATACTGTCCCAGGCATATGCTTCTATGAGTTCGCCACCATTAGGATAGCTTATATCTAACTGGTGAACAGGACTAATACTGAAAATGGCATCTGAGGTATCTACACCATTACCAGCGGCAGTATCTTCTATTCTAATTAAACAATTTCTACTGGAAACATTGGGTACCAGCCAACTGTAATTTCCATCATTTAGCTCATTGTTGGCGATAGGTAAAAAGGTATTTCCAGAGTCTACACTATAAGATAGGTTTACAGCATTCACCGATCCCTGATGATTCCAAAGTATTGTTTTGCTAGTTCCAGATATTAGTTTTTCTCCGCCATTGGGATTGATAACCGTAATGCCAGAGCTAATAAACTGAATGGCAAAACTTTGATCAACAGTATCTGATACTAAGGGGTTGGCCGTATCTACCACAGCGAAAAAGCAATGTGGAGCATGAATATTCGGCACGGTATAATAATGACTAGCATATAAACTTCCCACATTATTACTTACTCCTGAAGCAAAATTGGTCCAGGTAGCGCCACTATCTATGGATAGAAATATATCTACACCTTGAATATTTCCAGTAGAATTCCACCGTATATAAGAATTGCTTAGGCCATTAAGATTTTGACCAAGATTCGGATGAATTAAGTCTAAACTTTTGAGCTCTAAAATGAAGTAATTATTGTTTTCATCAAAAATTAAAGGATCAGAAGAATCTACTATTCGAATTAAACAGTGGTTTGAATTTCCATGTGGAACCGTCCATAAATAATTCCCCGTATTGGCAAGGTTGGAAACAATGTTGTGAAAAGTAAATCCTCCATCAAGACTATAATACAAATCCACTTGAGCAATAGTTCCGGTAGTATTCCAATCTATATTTACCATATCTCCTGGGCTATAAATACTATTGGCTGAAGGAAGGGTTAAACTTAACCAGGAGCTTGGGCAGGTTTTGGTTTCTGTAAAAAGAGTGTTTACCTCAGTGCTAGTTAAGTTTCCAGAGTAAAAATTCATATCATCAAGGGAGCCTTCAAAATATAAGTTACCACATGATGTACTATCGGATTTAATTTGACTTCCAAAACCAAAACTAGCTGGTCCATTTTGGATATCACCCAAAAGCCCTGCACTTCCAGCACTGCTAAGACTTTGCAGAACATCATCAATATAAATTTCCAATCTGTCTTGGGCATTACTTTGTACACTTCCATCATAATTAAGAACCACATGATGCCAACCACTAGTAGCAATGTTTCCACTTGTTTGACTGATATCATAATTTCCTAGTCCTAGCGAATAATGACTAACAAATTGAAGTTTTCCAGTGGAGGTGATATTGAGACTAAATTGACGACCATTTTCACCACAATTGCTGTCTGAATTTTTGGAAAGAATAATCCCTGAGTTTCCACCACCCGCTCTGCTAAGCCAAAAGCTAAATGCAAAACTGGTATCGGGTGTGGCGAAAATAGTGTCTAACACATCTCCGAAATTCACATAAGCTTGATTCTGGTTTTCGAAAAGTATAGCGTGGTTTTTACAGCCAAATCTGTCATTGGTTAATTTGGTATTATAGCGCTCTCCTTGCAAGTTTCCAAGGTCATCGTTTACATCACCTTCATCAAAATAAAACTTAGCCACTAAATTAGAATTGGAAGGTTGAGGAAGAATTGAAAAAACTTGATCGCTTTCGTCGCTACTCTGCCCATCTGAAATTCGAACCAAAACATCATCACTTAAAGTACTTGGAACAAGCCATGAAAAGTTTGTTCCCGTTACATTGGAGCTTATTAAAGTCCAAGTTTGTCCGCTGTCTGTAGAATAGGAAAGATCGAGCTGGCCAAATACTCCCGTTTGATTCCAGCTGATGGAATAGCTATTTCCGGCATAAAAGCTTTCTCCCCCATTTGGATAATTTATCAGCAATAAATTGGAAACTTCAAAATTAGCATCACTGGTATCGGCAACAAGAGGATTTCCAAGTTCTCGTACATAAACCAAATAATCGCTGGATAGGGTATTGGGGATAGTCCAGCTATAAGTACTATCATTTACTTCTCCAGCAGCAATTAAATTCCAATTGGATCCATTATCGCTTGAATAGTAAATATCTACAGAATCTATTGCTCCCAAACTTGTCCAATTAATGTTTTGAACACTTCCTGGTAAGTAATTTTCAGTTCCATTAGGAGCTAGCAAGCTTATTGATTTTGGTGGTACAAGGCCAATATTAAAAGTACTGTCAGAAATATCAAAATCTGTATTATCCCAATAGTTAGACACTCGTATTCTAGCATCTGAAGTTGTGATATTTGGACTAGTCCAGGAATAGCTTCCAACATTGGAGATATAGGAACCTATGCTGCTCCAAGTACTGCCATTATCAGTACTATAATCTAAATTTACTCTAGACAAATAGCTATTGGTATTCCAGGTGATACTATAATTGGTTTGAGCATCTAAATATTCACCTCCATTTGGAAAAACTATAGCAAATCTAGAGGGATAAATCTTAAAATTATAGGATGTGCTATCTCTATAAATTGGATTACTATTGTCTACAATTTTTATCCTACAGTATTCAGAATTTTCATCAGGAATTAGCCAGGCATAGCTACCACTGTTGGGGATTGAATCATCGATGAGAATCCAGGAATAACCGCTGTCTACAGAATAATATAGAGATACAGTGTCTCCAGTGCTCATGGATTTATTCCAAACTATATTACTGCTTTGATCTTTAAAATGACTAGAATTACGATAAGGTTGGGTGAGAAATAATTTACTAACTGTAAAATCCGCATCTGAAGAATCACTCAAACTGCTGTTTTTCTCTTTTAATTTCAGACGAACATTGGAGGATTGAATATCTGGCCAGGTAAAGGAATTACTAAAAAGCTGGGATGATAATCCGGATTTGAATAAGGTCCAACTATTGCCGCTATTGGTAGAATAGTATAAATCTAAACTATCAACTTGCCCAGTGGTTTTATAATTTATACCTCCAAAATATTCGGCTGCGAATTTTTCTCCACCATTGGGCTGGCTTATTTCAATAGCCCTTGGTCCGTAAATAATACTGAAAATAGCATCGCTAGTATCGGCTATTCCCGGTAAGCCAATTATATGAACTTTTACAAGACAGGTATTTGAAATTTTATGAAGAGGTACTATCCAAGGGAAGGCACCATCGTCTATAGACCAATCTCCAGAATTTTGCCAGGTGATTCCACTGTCTAAGGAATAATCCACAAGAACCTGTAAACCCAATCCATTTAAATTATTGGAATGGTTCCATTGAATGGAAAAACTATCTCCTTCTGTAAGTATTTCACCACCATTTGGATTTAATAAAGTTAAAGTTTGAGGTACTGCCGATATGCTATAGCCATAAACGATTTGGCTTATGCTGGGGTTTGCGGCATCCTTAATTTGCAATCTAATATTGGTAGAACTATCATTAGGAACTGTCCAATTATAAGATCCTGTGTTTGCAATTCCACTGGCAATACTGGTCCAGGGACCCCAATCTTTGGAATAAGCCAAATCAACCAGGGGAATTGGAGTTCCGGTGGAGGTCCAGCTAATATTACTTGTGCTGCCAATAATTAAATTACTGGGCTGGGGTTGATTGATAGTTAATGTGTTTCCAATTCTTAGAAAGGCAGTAGTATCGCTAATATCTTCAACCGTTTGGTCAAATTTATCCTGCACTTTTATTATCAGCTGGCTGCTATTTAAATGATTGGAAGGTGTCCAGGTATAGGCACCAGTGTTTGAAGTTCCAAAACTTGCATAGGAAAAGCTTTGCCCCCCATTTAGGGAGTATAAAATTCTAACCTGGGAAACGGTTCCAGTGCTAGACCAGGTAATGGTATTTGCTGATCCAGATTGGAGGGTGTCTGCAGTAGAATTAGGATATAAAACTGTAATCGATTTTGGGGCAGCTAAAAACTGAAATGGATTATCATTTTGATCATAATAAGCTGAACTTGAATTTTTAATTCTAATATATCCATTGCTGGACGCAACAATTCCAGCAGGAACCGTCCAAGAATAAGTGCCTGTATTAGGTACAGAACTTTGAATGGAATAAATAACTCCATTTCTCAAATAGGAGAGATCTACATTTGGAATTGAACCTGTACTTGTCCAGGTGATGGTATAGGTTTGCCCACCAATTAATGTGTCTCCACCCTGAGGTGATGTTAGGGTAATGGTTTGGCTAAGGCCAATCAGGCCGTAAAGGAAAAAGATAATGCTTGCAAAGGCTTTCATAATAATGGTATTTATTAATTGAAAACAAAACTATTTGGGATGGGAGCTTGATTCAATAGGGTGATTACCGTAAAGTTGGAGAATGAGAAAAAAAACGCCCAATTTTGGGCGTTTATAATGGATATGGATTGATTTCTAAAGTAGGTTTATGCTGGCTCCAAAGTAAAGTAATGAGTGTAGCACTTTACTAGGGGGAATAAAACCTAGCTCGGCACCTAATGATAAGGTTAAAGTTTTAGTGGTTCTTGTGCTGGTTTTAAAACCTAGCCTACCGCCTAAATTGGAAGTTAAACTTTCAGTATCTAAAGCGGCTTCAATTTCTGCTTCACTTGGAATAGAAGCAACACTTCCTGTGCTAGCTTCCCAACTAGTACCCATTCCTAAAAGAAGATCTGCATACAATTGGAAATGTACAGAATTGGATGAATAATAACTATCATCGATTAATACTTTATAGGCTTGAAAACTTCTCCATTGCAGTCCTAATCCAAGCATGCTAGTACTATATAAGGCGTGGTGGTTACCATGTGGAGGTATGGCAATTTGTCCAATAAAACCTTTATTTCTGATAATACTAAAACGGCCTTCTAAATTATTTTGAAAGGTTTGGGGAGTTTTAATATTGTGATTATAGCTACTTCCTCCTTGAACGGATCTATCAATAGTGATGGTTCTATCCTTTTTGTTTTGTGCACTAAATATGGCAAAGGATGCTCTAAATTCTGTTTTGCTAGCATCAAGTCCAGAGTTTATATCTGTACCTTTTTGCAAGTCGAATTCAATACCAATTTTATTAATAATTGGGAAATAGGATCCTCTAATTTGATAGCCGAAATTTAAATAGCCATCATCGGAATTGTCTTCCAAAGAAAATCCTGCCGTCATCATGGCATCCACACCTATTCGAAGCTTTCGAATATCCATGGGATCGTCGGAAATGGTTTTGTAATTTACGGTTTGTGCTAAAAGTGGGCTACCTAAAAATAAGGCTAAGCAAAAGGATAGTGTTGATTTCATAATCTTGATTTTTTAGCAAATCTAGATTGCCATCAAGGCTCAATCAATACGGTAAATGACGTAAATTCTAGCAGGAAATATTATTGATCTAGTGGTATTTTAATCGTAACAATGGTCCCTCGATCTAGTTGGGAATCGTAATTTAGGCTGCCATGCATGGATTCTACTCGGCTTTTAATATTCTGTAGACCAATACCTTCCATGTTTTTTTCTGTTGTAAAGCCTTTGCCATTATCCTCAAGGATGAGGTGTAGATTATTTTTTAACTGATATAATTGAATATCAAGTTTTGAAGCACCACTGTGTTTCACCACATTTTGGGTAAGCTCCTGAATTACTCGGTAAAGGTTGAGCTCAATTTTTTGGGGTATTCTGTTTTTTATTCCAGAAAACTCATAGTGGAAATCAATTTTTGTGAATTTTAAGGAAAGCTCTAGCAGTCCTTCTACAGCTTTCTCCAAACCAAATTTTACCAAACCTTTAGGCATCAATTTGTGGGAAAGATCCCTAAGTTCTATTGTAGATTGATCCAAAATTTTGAGGAGATCGGTTTTGGAATCATCCTTTATTTGTCGTAGTCCAAAATTTAAACTTACCATTTGCTGTATTACACTATCATGTAAGTTTTTGGCAATCCTCTTTCTTTCTTCATCTTGGGAAAGAATTACAGCTTCTAAGCCCTTTTCCTTCTCCTTTAAGAGAGCTTCATTTTTTTCTAGAATAAGCCTTCTTTTCTTTCTTTGGTAAAATAGAATTCCAATACTCAGAATTAATAATAGTAGGGCAGAAAGGATATAAATCCAATTCTTAATTCTGCTTTTTTCCAATTCTTGTTCTTGGATGGCATTGTCCTTATCTGCAATTTCCAGCTTTTGCTGAGTAATTTGATTTTCCTTTTTCGCTGTTTCAAATTTCAGTTCTAAGGTTTGAATAAGCTCGGCCTTTTCAATATTGTATACAGAGTCTCGAAAAACCCGGCTATCCTGAAAGTTTTGGGAAGAGGTTTTATAGTTTCCTAGATTGTAATTACAATTGCCAAGAGCATCATAAATAAACCCAAGGAGCTTTAGGTTTTCAGTAGTTTTTGATATCTCCAAAGCTTCTTCTAGATATTTTAATTGTTCCCTATAATTTTCTTGAACAGAATAAATATCTGCCATACTATATATGGAAGAGGCTTTAAAGTTTTTTGCACCAATTTGATCGGCAACCTCTATGGATTCTTTAAAGTAATAAAGGGAGGAGTCGTAATTTTTTTGATAATCATGCAAATGGGCCATATGGCTAAATGCCTTAGCCAGAGCGTAATATTGTTCATTTTTTTTATAATGTTCTATAGCTTCCTTCAAATAGGATTTGGCCAAAAAATGGAGATCCTTAGTTCTATAATAAAGTAGGGCTAGATTTGTTTTTGAATCTATTATTCCATTTTCATCTTCAATCTCTGTTCTTATTCTTAGGGCTTCCTTATGTTGCTCTATAGCCTGTGGTTCATTTTCTAAATCCATATGGATTAGTGCCGTATTGTGCATGCAATTGGCAATTCCTTTTTTATGCCCTATAGCTTCAAAAATTTGTTGGGCATTTATAAATTCAACTAGGGCCTTTTCAAATAAGTTTTTATTCCAATAAACCAAACCTCGATTGCTGTATATACTCGCTCGGGTGATGCTGTCTCCAGTTTTTTTATTGTACTCTATTGCAAGGGTATAATGTTCTAAGGATTCTTCCCATTTATTTTGAATGTCATAAGCAATACCCATACGATTATATGCACCTGATATGGTAGTGTCATTATTATTCGCTCTACCCAAATCCAATACTTGGTTTAAATAAAAGAGGGAAGAATCTGGGTAGGAATATTGTAGGGACCAGGAAATAATAAAAAGTGCTTCTGCCTTTTCCCTGTAATTGTCGTAGGTGGGTAAAATATTTATTAAACTATCTGTTGTCCTTGAGATTTGAGCTTGAATCTGTCCAATAAGGAAAAATACCAATAGTACCGAACTGGCCTTAAAAAAATGTTTTTTCTTATTCATAATCTTCTTGATTTTTCCCTCAAGCCCTTTTTTTGGTTTTAAGAATTATCCACGAATTTTCAAATCTATTGGAGATGGGCTTGTGGCGCAATACGGTATATCCCCTAATTAATGGATAACACCTGTCTTTAAAGCAATTCTCACTAAGGAAGCTACATTACTTGCGTCCAGTTTTCTCATAATATTGGTCCGATGTGTGTCTACAGTTCTGTGGCTGATATGTAGTTTATCACCAATATCCTTATTGCTCATTCCTTCAACAATATGGCGGAGAATTTCCAATTCCCTCTCCGACAGTTCCTTTATTTTTTCCTTGTAAAAAACGGTTTTGTTGTCATCTTCCAAAACATTTTCGCGGGTGCGTAGAATCTTAAAATAACTGTTTCCCTTTTGGATTTCTTGTATTACTTCTATTAAGATGGCGTCATCCGTGTTTTTAGATAAATAACCCCTTACTCCTATGTCCTTTAATTTTTCGGCTAGACTTTTATCCTTATACATGCTAAGCATCAAAATTTTTAAATCTTGATCTTTTGATAAGACAGATTTAGCAAGATCAACCCCATCCATCTCGGGCATTTCTATATCCATTAGTAATACATCTATCTTTTCCAAAACATCAGTTTTTAAAAGATCACTGCCATGAGTGCTAGAAAATACTACTTCTGTGCTGGGGTTTCCATTTAGGATTTTGGACAATCCATTGATAACTATTTGATGATCATCAACAATTCCAATGCGGATCATATGTTCTAAGTTTTGTGACGGTTTGGCAAGGTTAGGAAGATAGTTGATTAATTTTTCACACAAAAATTTTTTCGATTTTCGGCATATTAAATTTTCGCAAAAAAAAAAGCCCTGTTTTAATCAGGGCTTTTTTTTTTAATTTCCAAATGTCCTTGTGGGATCCGGAAGTGTATACCATATAGGATTACTTATTCCTCCCGAAGTGGCCCAAAGTTGAAATTGGCTATAAGCATCTAGAATATCGGTTTTTTCCAATGGATGACTCCAACTAGCACTGGTGATAATTTCCATACCCCATGGCAAGCCCGTTGCAGTTTTATAATTTCCATTATCATCCTTGGTATTTACAAGGGCTGGGTTAATGGTTGCAGTATTTGGAAAACCACTAAGGTGAACCTCATGACTCCTATCACCGGATCTAAAAAGATATAGCTCTGGAGTGAAGTCCGTTATAGCATCAGCCACAAAATTAATGGTAAAGGAGAGAGTGTCTGGAACCTTATTCGGGCCTACACCATTATTTTGATAATAATCTGATATGGTGGTGAAAATATTGTTCGATAAAATCAAACCATTAGTATTCCCAGGATCTAAAGAGGCATCTCCACTAACAGATGCAACAATACTGGAACCAAAGGCTTGGCTATTTTCATCGTAAAACATCATGGCAACGCCATTGTGTAATCCTGCACCGATGGCATCTATACCAATTTTAAAACTGGCATCAACTAAATGGCCAGAAGCATTTTTTGAGATTTCTGCTTTTGAAGCCAAAACCATATCATTAAAGTCAAAATCTCCAAGGGATGGCCAAAGATCTTCAAAGGCTAAAATTTGTTTTCCTGCCGTTGGGAAATAACTCTTATAGGCCCTGCTTGGATCTGTTGGATAATCATCTTCAGTATCTGTAATACCATCAGCATCTTGATCGCAAATTACTTGGAAATTATCAATAAAATTTCCCACCGAGGCACCACCAGCTGCAGAAACAGCCTTGAATACAAAAGTGGTATTCGTTTGTCCTGCAGGAACGGTATAGTTTCCAGAATAATATCCCCATGCGCTTGTGCCATCAGTCATGGTAGCCTGACTTACAGCCGTGGCTACTGATGATCCTATTAAAACTTCTGCTACATCTACACCAGCTCTCCCTCTATGGTAAACGCTCCAGGAAATGGTTGTCCCAGGAGTGATGCATACATCTTGGTAAAGGGCGGCAACTTGAGTTGCATTTATTTCAAAAAATTGGTTTCCTTCTTGGGAGGCTACTCCATTAAAGCCACTGGTCCAGATTTCAATTTTGTTATCTGAGGCTGTCGTATTCCAGGAAGGAACTAGTGCTTCATTAATTTGGGTGTAGGAACCTAAAACCAGGGGTAGCTCAATTCCTCCATTATCGAAAGGAGTGCCACAACTAACGCATAAAAAGGAGGAGCTTGCTTTTTTGCCATCAGAATAAAACGAGCCTTCTTTACGCACTGTCATTTCCATAGTTCCCGCGCTTTCAATTCTTTGTCTTCCATCAGCAGCACTCAATTCTATATAAAATTCTTTATCCTCCGGAAGGTCCAAATCAAAATGCACGGCAGCAGATTCAATTTTTGACTTCGCATAAATTTGCCCATTAGCATCCACTATTTGAGCCAATTGATTATCTAGGGAAACTTTTTCCGGATTGTTGAAAATTACATTTAGGCTGCCTTTTAAGCTGGCAGACCAATTAAAGTTCGGTGGTGGATTTAATTCTTCAGTATTGTTTACGGGTACAAAAACTCCAGGTGGAGTTCCAAACTCGTCATTGCTATCACATCCAGTGCTAAGTGCCGCTAGCAAGAGGAGAGCAAAAATATTTTTTAATTGTTTTTTCATAATAGTAGATGGAGTGAATATAAGCTTATTCGCCCATTTTTTAATACTCCACAATTATTCCAAGCCCAGATTTTTAGTCTAAGTCACTTAAAATCAATAATATAATCACCCTTCTCAAAATAGAATTATTCCCTAATTGGGACAGGTTTTTCAAAAACGAAAAGTAATTAAATACTCAATTTACAGATTGTCATTAGCTTAGTCGAAGTAGGAAGTATTCTTTTTTTCCTTTTTGAACTACTATATATTTATCATTAATCAAATCTTCAGGTTTGATAATTCGGTCTAGTTTAACCTTGGATTTGTTGATGGAAACTCCATTTCCTTGAAGCATTCTTCTGGCTTCACCCTTGGAGGCAAAAAGACTTGTATGATCAGCTAAAAGATGAACAATATCGATACCTGCTTCCAAATCATTTTGGTTGAGGCTACCTTGTCCTACACCTTCAAACACAGAAACTAAGGTTCTTTCGTCCAAAGTTCTTAAGGCTTCTTCGGTAGCTTTTCCAAATAATATTTGGGAAGCTTGCACTGCTTTTTCCAATTCTTCTTTACCATGAACTCTTTCTGTAATTTCTTCGGCTAAAGCTTTTTGCAATTGACGGCGACCAGGATCAGTTCGGTGCTCATTAATTAATTGCTCCAATTCCTCCCTTTCTTTTAAGGAAAAAATCTTGATATAGTTTTCACAATCGCTATCTGCAGAGTTTAGCCAAAATTGGTAAAATTCATAGGGGCTGGTTTTTTCGGCATCTAGCCAAATGTTTCCTTTTTCAGACTTTCCAAATTTGCTGCCATCTGCTTTTTTAATGAGGGGAGTGGTTAGTGCAAATGCTTCTCCACCACCTTTCCTTCTTATAAGTTCAGTACCTGTAGTAATATTTCCCCATTGATCACTTCCCCCCATTTGAATTTTAATATTCTTTTCGGTGTTGAGGTGGTAAAAATCATATCCTTGAACAAGCTGATAGGAAAATTCGGTAAAGGACATACCATTTTCAAGTCTATTCTTTACAGAGTCTTTAGCCAACATATAATTTACGGTAATATGTTTACCTGTATCTCTAATGAAGTCTAGAAAATTTAAATCCTTAAACCAATCATAGTTGTTTACAATTTCGGCTGAATTTTCACTAGCATCAAAGTTTAGGAAACGCTCTAATTGTTTTTTTTGAGCATTAAGGTTGTGGTTTAGGATATCGGTAGAAAGTAAATTTCTTTCTTGAGATTTACCAGAAGGATCACCCACCATACCAGTAGCTCCACCAACCAAGGCATAGGGTTTATGACCACATCTTTGAAAATGAACCAAGGTCATAATCTGTACAAGATTGCCTACTCCTAAGGAATCAGCAGTAGGATCGAAGCCTATATATCCAGAAACCATTTCTTTATTCAATAGTTCCTCAGTACCAGGCATAATATCCTTGAGCATACCTCTCCAGCGAAGTTCATCAACAAAATTTTTCATTTCAATCTTTTTATAGGGCTTTTTAGCCCGGGATAAAATCAGCTGGTAAAGTTAAAATCAATCCTGCAATAACAAAGCTTATACTAAGGAAAAAGACGGCTCAGAATAATACTTGCCAATTCTTTTAAAAACAAAGTGCTTGACAATGGACTAAATGAAGGTTTGACCAAAGAATTATCTCATGGCTGTCCAAAACAATTATTTCACTACATAATTTGTCCTTAAATTATCTAAAAAAGGATTTGCACTTTTTAATTCTTAACAAGCTTTTGAAAAAACTTTTTCCCTTCTTTTTCTATTTCAATAAGGTAAAACCCGCTTTTAAAACTGGAAACATCTATTTTATTGAATCCATCATTTAATGAACCAACTAAAAGCTCCTTTCCCGAAACAGAATAGATCCTAAAGGAAGTGGGAAGTCCCTTTGTTTCTAAAACGATAGACAAGTTTAAAGAAAATGGATTAGGGCTTATTTCAATATTCTTCAATACAGAATTTTCAATTTCTTCCTCCCCCACATAGTTAGTGCAGTTCTGTTCTACACAACCATTGCTATCTAATTTCACCAACCAACCATGGAAACCACCTCTAGTAATTACCGGGTCTGCACTTTCATAAAATCCTGAACAAATAAATCCTCCATCTGTGGTTGGTCGTATATCATACAAGATACTCCAATTATCAGGACGGTCACCAATTTTATTACTATGGCTATAGATATTGAACCACAAATCATTTAAACTTGTATCAACCGCTAAGGTGAAACTCAAATAGCCACCAACCCATTCTCCAAACTTAAATCCCGTATTTCGCAATTGTCCCAAAGCGACTAATTTTTCTCCCTGCATGCAAAGATTTGTACTTTCCATAACGTGTTGGGCATCTTGAGTGGCAATACTTCTTTTTAAAATATGACCATCCAAATCTGAAATTTTATAGAAGAAATGCTTGTAACTTTTCACATTATTTTGAGAAATAACAACAATTCCCACTTGATTTGCTGCATAAACCACCCATTTATCATTCCCCAAATAAACTGCTGAGGGTATCCCATCTTCCATACCCTCATCAATAATTTTTGTCCATAAAACTTTCCCTAAACTATCCACCCTCATCAATACCAAATCATCAAACTGATAATCCCTATGCCAACTTCGTTGTCCAGTTATTAAAAATCCATTATCTGGAGCATTATAAACATGGTAAGGGAAAAACCCTACCGAATCCACTAATGGGTAATTTTTGGTCCATAGTTTTTTACCAGCACTGTCCGTCTTTAATAAACTAGCCACAACATGACCACCCCCTGTGTTTTTATAAGAGGCAATAATAAACCCACCATCTGGAACAGAGGCTAAAGAATGAAAATGTGTGAAAGTATCCTGTTCCGGAAAACGGCTCGTCCAAATAGTATCTAAATTACTATCAAACTTTAATAACAAATTATCAAAAGCACTCCCAGTGCTAATTCCCCCAACGGTAATCAGATCACCTTGTAGGGTAGTATCTAGGGCTATAAAATTACTTGGAAACATAATGAATATACTGTCAAAAAGCTCTGTTGTTTTAATAATATTTCCTTGCAAATCGAACTTATGTAAACCGATACCCACTAAATTGGTGGAAGCATCATAAACTTGAGAAACAGAATAATAATTATTCCCCTTCTGGATAGCTTGGTAGGAAGCAGATGCTTCTTCGTAAGCTGTTTTAAAGGTGGTTTGGCCAAAAGCCCCAAAGGAGGAAATTATACAAAAAAGAAAGCCCCAAAAGGGGACCTTCTTTTTATATTTTATTCTTAAAGCCTTTTTCATTTTATTTATTAACTAAAATTTTCTGTACAGCAGACTTTCCATTTGTGCCAGAAATCTTCACTACATAAAGTCCGTTTGAGAGCTCGCTAGTTGATAGAATTCCATACCCGGTGCGAATTTCAGTTATGCCAAGCAATTTACCATTCAGGTCATAGATTTCGGCAATTCCTGAAGACAAATTATTAATTTCGATATTTAAATAATCTTTTACTGGATTAGGGTAAACCGAAACGTTAAAAGTATCAGGAACATTGTCTTTGACAACAAAGTCTGAATTCTCGTTTGTACTGCCCTCCTTTTTTAAATAGGTTTGACTAAAGAGCAAACTAGAAGCCTAATGGTTTTTTTGAAATTGGAATAACAGAGAAAAAGCCCCTGTTTAAAACCACCTAAATCCCTTACTTTAGCCACAGAAAATTTGTCTTTCTATGGTATTAGTTACGGGCGGTACAGGTCTTTTGGGGTCTCATCTTATTATTAATTTACTTCAGAGTGGAGAAAAAATTAGGGCCATATGTCGCCCGCATTCCGATAAGGAAATTATAAAAAGAACGGCGGCCTATTATCAGATTGATATTAGTGCTTTTATCCAAAATCTGGAATGGTTTGAAGCGGATTTATTGGACATTGTTGCTCTAGAACCAGCTTTTGAAGGGATAGAAGATGTTTACCATTGTGCTGCAGTAGTAAGTTTCAACCCCAAGGATAGTAAAATGGTTTTGGAAGATAATGTAACGTCAACTGCCAATATGGTAAATATTGCATTGGACTATCCTATTCGAAAATTCCTTCATACCAGCAGCGTGGCCTCCTTAGGAAGAAAGGCAGAAAACAAGGTGATTGATGAAAATAGTGATTGGGTAGAAAGTAAGAATAATAGCAACTATTCCAAAGGAAAATACGCTTCGGAGATTGAAGTTTGGAGGGCTAGCCAGGAAGGTTTAAATGTAGTGATCATAAATCCCTGTATTATAATTGGTCCTGGAAACTGGAATAATGGTAGCTCTGCAATGTTTAATACGGTGGCTAAAGGTTTAAAATATTTTACTTCAGGAACTAATGCTTTTGTGGATGTAAGGGATGTGGCTAAAGCGATGATCCAACTTATGAAAAGTGATATTAAAGAGGAAAGGTTTGTAGTAGCCGCCGAAAATATTAGCTATGAGAATTTTTTCAATTATATAGCTCAGGGATTAGGGGTAAACCCACCAAAGAAAAAAGTGGGTAGGTTTTTAAGTGAGCTTGCATGGAGGATAGAATGGTTGAAATTTAAGCTATTCAGAATAAAGCCTTTGATCACTAAAGAAACAGCTCGTACAGCGCAAAAGACCTATTTGTATAGCAGCGAAAAATTACAGGAAAGATTGGGATTTACATTCCGGAAAATAGAAGATTCCGCCAAGGAAATTGCCAAATTTTATTTGTCAGATTCAGCCTCTTGAGTTTTTAAGGGACGTAAATTTTTTAGGGCTTGTCTATCTATAAAGCTTGAATCTTTCATCAAGGAATCCAACAGACTTTTGCTTTCAATACTGTCCTTACTTCGCTTATCGTTTTCCCCGTTTAGAGCCTCCATTTCATCCCATTTTGGAACGCTTATTTGCAATTGATTGAGATTCTCTACCACCTTTTCATAGATATCATCCATCCTTTTGGGCTCTGAGCTATAATATCGGTAATTTGCCTCAAACTGTTTTTTGTCAATTTGATATTTTGAAAATACCTTTTGGTAATAGGCGTCCATCATCAAGGTGTCGCCCATTATTTTTCTGCCTATTTTGGCTCCTTCAACAATATGAATATCCGTAAGGATTTCTATCATTTTTTCAGGACTTAGGGTATCTTCAACATTGAGCTCATCTGTATTCTTACTTTCACAAGAAAAAAGAAAAATAGCGAGGACTAATATGGAAATTCTAGCGATCAAACTCTAGTCGTTTTCCGCGAATATTATCATTTACCTTGCCGTTTTCATAGGCAATTTGGCCATTTACAAAAGTGTGTGATATCCTAGCTCTGAAGGTGGTTCCTTCAAAAGGTGACCAGGCGCATTTCGATAAAATATTCTCTCTGTTTACCTTCCATGGTTGGGCGGCATCAATCAAAACTAAATCTGCATAATAGCCCTCTCTAATAAAACCTCTTTCCTTAATATTAAATAATATCGCAGGATTGTGACACATCTTTTCAGCTAGCTTTTCAATGCTTATTTTTTCATCTCTTACAAATTCCATCATAGCCAATAGGGCATGCTGAAGTAAGGGTCCGCCGGAAGGTGCTGAATCGTATTTATTATTTTTTTCCTCTAGTGTATGAGGAGCATGGTCGGTGGCAATAACATCTATTCTGTCGTCCAATACGGCTTCAAAAATTTTTTCACGATCCTGAGCAGTTTTTACAGCGGGATTCCATTTTATAAAGGTTCCTTTTTCTTCATAATCCTCATCGCTAAACCATAGATGGTGAATGCAGGCTTCTGCTGTGATTTGCTTTTCTGCCAAGGGCTGTTTATTGCTAAACAACTCCGTTTCTTCGGCAGTGCTAATATGGAAAACATGTAATCGTGTACCATGTTTTTTGGCCATCTCTACAGCCTTGGTTGAAGATAATAGACAGGCCTCTCTACTTCTAATTTCTGGATGACTTTTAATGGGAATATCTTCGCCGTACTGTGCATGGAATTTTTCAAGATTTGCCTTTATAGTAGCTTCATCTTCGCAATGTGTAATTACTGGTACAGGACTGTGTTTAAAGATTAAATCCAAACTAGATTCTTGATCTACCAGCATATTGCCGGTGCTACTTCCCATAAAGACTTTTACTCCAGGAACTCTCTTTGGATCTATTTTTTTTATCTCTTCAATATTGTCATTACTAGCCCCCATATTAAAACCGAAATTGGCCAAAGAAGTATTTTCTGCAATGGAATATTTGGCTTCCAATAGTTCTATACTAGTTGCTGGAGGTTTGGTGTTTGGCTGTTCAATATAGGAGGTTACCCCACCGCCAACTGCCGCACGAGATTCGGAATGAATATTGGCTTTATGGGTTAGCCCGGGCTCTCTAAAATGAACTTGATCATCAATTATTCCAGGTAATAAGAATTTCCCAGCTGCATCAATAATTTGGGTGTCGCTATCTCTCTGACTTAAGGTACTGTCAATTTGAGCAATTCTTTCACCTTCAATTAAAAGGTCGCCTTGCACAACCTTTCCCTCATTTACTATCCTGGCATTTTTTATCAGGATTTTCCTCATAACAATGGAGTAATTTTATTTAAAGCCTCTGGTTATACTTCTCAATTTCAATTGAAGCACACCAAAAACAGCTTCCTTAATAATACTTTGTGACATTTTTGATTTACCAAGAGTACGGTCCGTAAAAATCACTGGAATCTCCTTAATTGAGAATCCCTTTTTATAGGCTATATATTTCATTTCAATTTGAAAAGCATAGCCTACAAATTTTATCTTTTTGAAGTTTATAGCTTCCAAAACTTTTCTCTTATAACAAATAAAACCTGCTGTGGTATCCTCAACAGGAATGCTTAGAATGATTCGTACATATCTAGAGGCGAAATAACTTAACAATACCCGACTCATAGGCCAATTCACAACATTCACCCCTTTTATATATCGAGATCCAATAACAACATCAATATTTTCGTCTTTACTGGTATGATATAGTCGTACAAGGTCTTCGGGATTATGAGAAAAATCGGCATCCATTTCAAAGAAATATTCATATTCCTTTTCCTTTCCCCATTTAAATCCATCTAAATAGGCCGTTCCTAATCCTTGTTTTCCAGCCCTTTCTAATAGGAAAATAGATTGGGGAAACTCCGATTTTAGATTTTGAACAATGGCCGCAGTTCCATCAGGTGAGCCATCATCAACCACCAAAACATGAAAATCCTCAGGCAAGGACATCACCTTTCTAAGAATATTTTCAATATTCTCTTTTTCGTTATAAGTAGGAATAATGACTAAGGCGTCGGACAATTTGTACTATGGTTTATATTGCAATCGCCAAAAATAGTCAATAATCCTGATTGACGAAGGAAATAATAACGGGTCTTATCGCGAAGTATTTTGCGGGATCAAAAAGCAATAAATTTGAGGTCTAAAAGTTTGTGTTACAATTATTAAATATGGATTTCTATAGAAGAAAAAATCTCTGGAAACTTTTCCTATTCGTTTTCGCCTCCCTCATAGGCCTAGCTACTCTTTGGTATACGGAGAGTTTTCTTGACGAACTTAGAAAGGAAGAGGTAAAAAAGATGAACCAAATAGGTGATATCTACCAGCGATTGATAAGCGCAGACCCCAATCAAAAAATTACTGTTTTTGAGCATAAAATAATTGAGTCTAATAATACCATCCCCATTTTAATAGCCGATAGGGACGGAAATTTTACCCAAGGAAAGAATATCGATCAGGAAAAAGTGAATGATCCTAAATGGCTGGCGGCAAAAATTGAAGAGATGAAGTCGGAGGCCGATCCCATTGAAATTGATTTTGGAGATGGTGATTTCCACTACCTCTATTTTCAAAATTCTACCCTCCTAACCAAATTAAGATTATACCCCATTATTCTCCTTATTGTTATTTCCTTGTTTATTGTAATTGCCTATATCGCTTTTAGTAATGCAAGGAAATCTGAACAAAACCAGGTTTGGAATGGATTGGCTAAAGAAACTGCACATCAGATTGGAACTCCCTTAACCTCACTAATGGGCTGGATAGAACTACTTAGCGATAGACCCGAAAATGAAGCCATGGTTTTAGAAATGGGTAAGGATATTCAACGATTGAATATGATTACTCAGCGTTTTTCAAAAATTGGTTCGCAACCTGCTATTAAAAGCCAAAATATTGTAGAAATAACACAAGAGGCAGTGGGCTATTTACAAAGTAGAAGCTCCAAAAAAATTGACATCAGCCTTGAGCTACCAGAAGAGGAAAACATAGCTATTGAGTTGAATAAACAATTGTTTGAATGGGTGGTAGAAAACCTAATTCGCAATGCTATAGATGCTATTGGGGCAGGTTCAGGATTTATTAAAATCAGATTAATAGACATGCCTAAATCTGTACGACTGGAAGTAGAAGATTCTGGAAAAGGTATTGCCAGTAATAAACAGAAAACAATATTCAGACCCGGCTATACCACGAAAAGTAGGGGATGGGGTTTAGGCTTGAGCCTAGCAAAGAGAATAGTTGAAGAATACCATAATGGAAGAATATTCGTAGCCCAATCTGAACTTGGTGTAGGCAGTACCTTTAGGATAATTCTAAAAAAACCGAAAGAATAGTGGCCGGACTATATATCCACATCCCTTTTTGTAAAAAAGCTTGTATTTACTGCGATTTTCATTTTTCAACTTCCTTGAAATATAAACAGGAAATGGTGGATGCCATTTGTAAAGAATTGAAAATGCGCAAGGAATTCCTAAATAATAAGCCTTTAAAAAGCATATACTTCGGGGGTGGTACTCCTTCCCTAATGGAGAAAAATGACTTGGATCAAATTTTTGATGCCATCCATCATAATTTCAGTGTTGACACTGAAGCTGAGATCACCCTTGAGGCTAATCCTGATGATTTAACTACAGATAAATTAAAATCTCTTTCTGCAAGTTTAATAAATAGGTTGTCAATTGGTGTACAGTCTTTTAGGGATGAGGATTTAATTTTAATGAATAGGTCTCATAATTCTCAACAAGCAGAAAAATGCATTTCCCAGGCCCAAGATTTAGGCTTGGAAAACATCAGTATAGATCTTATTTATGCCCAACCGAATATGAGCAATAGAGTTTGGAAGGAACAACTGCAAAAGGCCATTTCCCTCAATGTAAACCATATATCTTCTTACGCCTTAACGGTGGAGCCAAAAACAGTGTTAGCTTATAAAATAAAAACCGGAGAGATTAAGGAACTAAATGACGAAACAGCATTCGATCAATTTTCAATTTTGGTAGATGAACTAAGCCAAGCTGGATATGATCATTATGAAGTTTCAAATTTTTCTAAAAATGGACGTAGAGCAGTTCACAATTCCTCATATTGGAAAGGAGATCCTTATTTGGGTGTTGGACCTTCTGCTCATTCATTTTGTCCTGGTTTGAGATCATGGAATATTAGCAATAATGCCCTTTATCTTAAAGGTATAGAATCTGGGGAAATGGCTATGGAAAGTGAAAATTTATCCCTTCAAGATCAGTTTAATGAATGGCTGATGATTTCTTTAAGAACCATGGAAGGCCTAGACCGAAATGTTCTGGAACTGCAATTCCAAGATTTTAAAAATCACTTTCAAACAGAACTTATTCCACTATTGAGCTTAGGGAAATTAGAAGAAAATGGAGATCGCATCTTTATTCCTAGAGCCTGGCGTTTCCACTCGGACGGAATCGCATCATCCCTTTTTTATATTTGAAGCATGAAAATAATTCTAGAGCATTTGAATAAAAAGTATTCCTGTGATTTATCAAAAGGAATCGATCTTTCCAGTACCCTAGCTAAAGTTGGTGGGGAAATTAAGGCTTGGTATGTAAATGATTCGGAGGCTAAGCCGGTGAAAAATGATGACTGGATAGGAAGTGTAGAACAAGGCTCTTCAGTGAATTTTTTCAATATTTTTTTCAATCCCCATGGAAATGGAACACATACTGAAGGTTTTGGCCATATTTCTAAAGCCCAAGAAAGTGTAAATGATCAAGTAAAAGAATACCATTTTATAGCCCACTATATTTCAGTTGAGCCCATTGAAGTAAAAACGGATCATATTATTAGTTGGGATTTAATAAAGGATAAGGTAGAGAATTGGGATTTTGACGCGCTTATTATTAAAGCTGGTCATTTTAAATCTGGACATGATTTTAGCAATACCAACCCCCCATATTTTGATGCAGATTGTATTCTGAAAATCCGAGAAAAGGGGATTAAACATATTTTAACTGACCTTCCCTCCGTGGATAGAGAGGAAGATGCTGGTCAATTGCTATCCCATAAAGCATGGTGGAATTTCCCAGAGAATCCTCGTTCAGAGGCTACTATTTCCGAATTGCTGGAAATTGAAGAGGGTATTGAAGAAGGGCTTTATTTTATGAATTTACAATTGGCACCTTTTCACAATGATGCTACACCATCCAGACCAGTATTGTACAAGCTAAATGAAATTTTTTAAGGGTGAAATACGTGTTATAGGAACTTTAGTTGTCATTAATACATAAATAAGCAAAAACTAAAATGAAAAAAATTATTACTACTCTACTGCTGGTTTTTATCCAAATGAGTTTATATGCTCAAAAACCAGAAATTGTAGGTGGCACGGCTGTCACCAATGGCGATTATAAATTTATGGCTACACTTTTGGCGCCCAATTCTGGAGGTGCCACAAACCTGGAAAACAACTTTTTTTGTGGTGCTAGTTTAATAGGCCCGGAATGGGTATTAACTGCTGCCCACTGTTTAATTGATTATAGTTCTCCAACTCCTCAGGCGATCTCAGTAAATGATGTGGAGGTTGGATTTAATATTTACGCCCTCGAAAACCCAAATGGAAATTGGGTTCATAGAACAGTAGATATGATTATTATTCATCCTGACTTCCTAGATGGAACAGATGAAAATGCCGATGTTGCCTTAATAAAATTAAGTCAGCCAGTGGTAGGGATTAAACCTGTGGCCTTGCCTTCCGATGCGAATGACACCCTTCATGAAACGGTGGGGACCATGTTGAGAAGCATAGGTTTTGGAGCGAATCAAGATCCGAATGTAGTTCCAAATTTTCATCAATCAGATACCCTTTTGTTCGTAGATGTATCAGTTATTTCTGTGGATAGTGCAAAGAGTCTACATCCAGATTACAGTGATTTAAATGGCAGGGCTCTTCCAACTTTAGGACCCAATGCATCACAAGATAAATCTCCTTGTTTTGGAGATAGTGGTGGGCCATTGTTTAATGAACATGGATTAGATCCCGTTCAGGTAGGAGTTGTTAGCTGGGGGGTCTTTTGTGGAGATGCAAATTATGCTGCAGTATTTGCAAGGGTATCTCAACAAATATCCTGGATAAAGTCCCATATTACAGATTTATCAGCCAAAACGGAAACTGAAATTCAGCTTGGCTATATAGCTGAAAGAAAATTGTTTTTGAACCATGAAGTGGAAGAGGTAGAATTGAAAATTTTTGATGGTTTGGGAAGACTAATTTTAGATAAAAGTCTAAATAACCGAATAGAAGACCTAAGCTTTTTAAAAGCTGGATATTATACCCTGAGTATTAAAAATAATGGAATTCAAAATAGAATTAAATATGTTGCACCTTAGGAGAGTATGCCTTTTCTTTTTGTTCTTAATTATTTCTTGTAAAGCTCCGGAATACAGTGTTGTAGAGCCTTTTCACAGCATATCTTATGGAGATAGCGCAAATAAAAGCACTAAAGAAGGATCAGAATCTGAACTTTCCATGGCCTTTAACTTACCTAAGGTTTTAGAGCTTAAGGTAGAAGGAAATTCCTGGTTGGTAAAATTGAGACTTAATGGTAGATGTGAGGCGCATAGCTTAAAATGGCTGGAAATATCTGAATGTAATTTGGAAGTAAGGGATATGACTACTAAAGATAAATGTATGGGCTACCAAATTGTTACGGAAAGACTGAAAAGAAATAAGGATTGTGATGAAATCTTTATTAACGGCATTGCATATTCCAATAAAGAAGAGGAGTAGTAGTGTGAAAATTTGTTTTAAAAGCCTTCAAGATTTGTTTCTTGAAGGCTTTCTTTTTTTAAGACTTTTATATTTGTGCTAATGGCAAATCAGAAAGGGAGAAAAAGAAATTTGGGAAAAGTTCTAGGACCTGGAATTTTGTTTGCAAGCACAGCAATTGGTGTTTCACATTTGGTGCAAAGCACTCAGGCAGGTGCAAGCTATGGTTTCGCACTTTTGTGGGCTGTAATTTTGGCAAACCTCTTTAAATATCCATTTTTTGAATATGGCTCTCGTTATGCCAGTGCAACCGGAACTTCCTTAATTGATGGATACCGAAAAATGGGAAAAAGTGTTTTGATGATATATTTTTTCATCAGTATTATCAGTACTTTTCTTGTAATTGCGGCCGTTGGTTTTGTTACTTCTGGCTTTATGCAAAATTTGTTTGCAATACCCAGTACCAATCTCACCACCATCATCCTCTTTGCTATTTGCATCTTAATTTTAATTTCAGGAAGGTATAATGTCTTAGACAAACTGATAAAATTGCTGGGAATTGTTTTATTAATAACTACTGTATTTGCTTTAGTACTAACCTTTATAAAAGGCCCACAAGGAGAAATTGGTTTATGGTCCAAAGCATGGTTTCCAGAAAATAGCGCAGGAATATTTTTCCTATTAGCACTAATGGGATGGATGCCAACTGCTTTAGATATTGGTGCTTGGAGTAGTTTATGGATTATTGAAAAGGAAAAAAACACAGGTTATAAGCCGAGTTTAAAGGAAACCTTATTCGATTTTAATTTTGGATACATAAGCACTGCTATTCTCTCTATTTGCTTTGTGAGTTTAGGAGCATTCATTCTTTTTGGAACAGAAGAAAAATTAGCAGATGGTGCAGCAGGCTTCGCTAGTGGCGTTGTAGGCCTGTATACCACTACCATGGGCCAGTGGGCTTATCCAATTATAGCTTCCTGTGCATTTTCCATAATGTTTAGCACATGTATTACGGTTATCGACGGCTATTCACGAAATATGAAAAGGATAGTAGAGATTTTTGCCCTCGATTTAAATCTGAAAAACAACAAGCCTAGCTTTTGGAAATCCTACCGTTTTATGATTCTTTTATGCTCCCTTTGCGGGATCTCTCTGATTTTTGTTTTTCAAGATTCAGAGTTTGGGATGAAGGGCCTTGTAAATATTGCTACCACCATGTCTTTTATTGTTGCCCCATTTGTGGCTATCTTTAATGTTCTTTTAGTGCGAAAAAAAAACCTTGGAGAATTAGCACCACCACCCTGGCTGAGAATTCTTAGTTATTTGGGAATAATCTTCCTTTCGGGTTTTACAATATATTTTTTAATGTTGAAATTCAATTTATCGGTTTAAATGCAGGAATTAGGAAAATTTGACCACGAACGGGCCTCTGAATATGATGAGAGAATAAGGATTTCTATTCCTACCTATGACTATTTAATGGAAAGTATGCCTGCCTACCTTTCTAAGTATATTCCCAAAAGTTCAGATATACAATTGCTGGTAGCTGGCTGCGGTACAGGAAATGAAATGCAACAATTTCTTCTTCAAGAAGGGAAATGGAATATCACGGGAGTGGATCCTTCTCGAGATATGATCGGTATAGCAAGAAAGAAGCTCCGATTATTTAATAGTCAAAAGTTAATTGTTGGGCAGGTAAAAGGTTTGCCAGAAGGTATGAAGTACGATGCCGCAACCTTGAGTTTGGTGCTTCACTTTTTGCCAGATAATGGCGCAAAAGCTAATCTGCTCAAGGATATTTCCAATCGATTAAAAAAATCAGCTCCCCTTCTTATCCTCGATATGTTTGGCACTCAAGAAGTAATTCGCCAAAAATTACAATTGCTGGCGAGCACCCTGCCCGAAGAGATAAGCCCGCAAATGGTAAAGGAAATGTCGCAAAGAATATTGGAAGAAATTCATTTTATTCCTGAAGACAGGTTTTTCGAACTATTAAGTCAGGCAGGGTTTGAAAAACCATTGCGATATCATCAGGCCTTAATGTATGGAGCTTGGATATGCCTTAAGGCTTAAATTTTCTTTAAAATGCTAGAGATTAGAAATTACAGGAAGCAAGATAAAAGTAGATGCATGGAGCTTTTTGAAAGCAACCATCCTAAATATTTTGCAGAACATGAAAGGCCCTTATTTGATAAATGGTTGGATAACTGCAATAGGGAAGAATATTTTGTGGCTATAAAAGATGCTGAAATTCTGGCTTGCGGTGGGGTATTTTTAGATGATAGATTTAATAAAGCTGGTCTTTCTTGGGGCATGGTACATTCTGACCATCATGGAAAAGGAATAGGAAGAGAATTTACTCAATTCAGGGTTAATAAAATGAAGGAGCTATTTCCTAAGCATCCTGCCATGCTAGAAACTTCGCAGTTTACATTTGGCTTTTACGAGAAAATGGGATTTACAATCAAAAAGATTGAAGCCAATGGCTTTGGTGGTGGTTTTGATAAATATTCCATGGAAAGACCTGGCTAGTCCTTTTTTAAAATCGACGAAATGCCTTAGTTCTTCTGGCTTTATGCCAATGTTGAAATCATGCTATTGACTTTACTTATAATCATTCTAAAGATGGGGGATATTGGTTACCTTTGTCTTCTATTTAAAATGAAATATGGGCTTTAAAAAGAGCGAAATATTAGAGGCGCTAAAAAAGGTAAATAGCACAGATACCAATAATGATTTAGTTGCTGCAGGTCATGTAAAAAATGTGCAAATTTTTGGTAATGAGGTAATTGTTGATGCAATTAGTTTGTCCCCAGCCTTGCATGTAAAGAAAAAGTTAGAGGTTGATATTTTAAAAGCCATACATGCTGAGGTTGATCAAAAACTTCAAATAAAAATAAATCTCGAGGTCCCAACTAAGGCACAAGAGCAAGCCACCATGATAAGGGGAGCAAAATTACCGGGGGTGAAAAATATCATCGCTATTGCATCTGGAAAGGGGGGAGTAGGAAAATCTACAGTATCCGCAAATATTGCCGTTTCTCTGGTCAATATGGGCTTTAAAGTAGGACTTGTGGATGCTGATATTTACGGACCTTCACAACCCACAATGTTCGATGTTGTAAATGCAAGGCCAAGCTCCATTCATGTGGATGGAAAAGATAAAATGGAGCCGGTAGAAAGCTATGGTGTAAAACTATTGTCAATAGGATTTTTTGCCGGTACCAATCAGGCCGTAGTGTGGAGAGGACCAATGGCTAGCAAAGCATTAAACCAGTTGATTAGAGATGCTCATTGGGGAGAGTTGGATTTTTTATTGATAGACCTTCCTCCAGGAACTGGTGATATTCACCTAAGCACTGTACAAGCAGTACCCATTACTGGAGCCGTAATTGTAAGCACCCCTCAAAATGTAGCACTAGCAGATGCTCGCAAAGGAGTGGGAATGTTTAAAATTGAAAATATTAATGTGCCCGTTTTAGGGATGGTGGAAAATATGTCTCACTTCACTCCAGCAGAATTACCCGATAACAAATACTATATATTTGGAAAGGACGGTGTAAAACATCTTTGCCATGAAATGGATATCCCATTTTTAGGGGAAATCCCTTTGGTGCAAAGCATAAGAGAGGCAGGAGATGTTGGTAGACCAGCAGCATTGCAAGACAATACACCTGTTAGTCAGGCATATGAGGAAATGACACGGAATATGGTGGCTCAACTGGCAAAGCGAAATGAAGAATTACCAGCCACTGAGATAACCAGAATTACTACTATGGCCGGCTGTTCTGCCGTATAAAGGGATTATTATGATAGAAAATAGAGAAAATACCATTGCCAAAATAAATTTAGCTCTCAATGAAATTAGACCTTTCCTCAATTCTGATGGTGGAGATATTAGTTTTATTGAACTTGATGAAGATGGTACAGTAAAGGTAAAGCTTCATGGGGCTTGCAAAGGATGCTCTGTAAATCAGATGACCCTAAAATCCGGTGTGGAAATGACCGTAAAGAAGCATGCTCCAGAGGTGCTTAAAGTTATAGAGATTAGCAAACTCGAGGAAGCGTAGAAATGTTTGAAGAAAAGGTTTTAAAAAAAGTTACCATTCATTTTTCGGGCGACTCTGGTGATGGGATTCAGCTAACTGGGTCACAATTCACCAATACTACGGCCAAATTTGGTAATGACCTAAGTACCTTTCCAGATTTTCCCGCCGAAATTAGAGCCCCAATAGGAACCGTTGCAGGTGTCTCAGGATTTCAAATCCATTTTGGAAGTGTGGAAATAGACACCCCCGGTGCAGAAGCAGATGTGCTTGTAGCTATGAATGCCGCAGCATTTAGCAAAAACTTCAACAATCTAAAAAAGGGAGGTACCATCATCGCCAATGAGGCTGGTTTTGATAAAAGAAATTTGAAATTAGCAGGACTAGATGAAAATCAGAATCCCTTGGATGAAATTCCTGAAGGCGATTTTCAAATTCACAGAATTGATATCACCAAAATTAACCGCGAAGCCCTAAAGGATTATGAACTAGGAATGAAGGAAAAAGATCGTTCCAAAAACATGTTCGCCCTTGGTTTCGTATACTGGCTTTATCATAGAGAAACAAAAGGTACCATTGATTTCCTGACTGAAAAATTTGCCAATAAACCAATAGTATTAAAAGCAAATATCGCTGCCTTAAACGCTGGCTTTCATTATGGTGAAACCATTGAGGCTATCACAAGATATCAGGTGGAAAAAGCCAAGCTAGCACCTGGAACCTATAGAAATATTGTCGGAAATCAAGCATTGGGTTTGGGTTTGATTACCGCTGCGCAAAAAGCAAATTTATCGGCATTTTTTGCTGGATACCCCATTACCCCAGCCTCTGATATTCTTCATTTTTTAGCCAGACATAAAAATTTTGGTTTAAAAACTTTCCAAGCAGAAGATGAAATTGCAGCTGTTACCGCCGCTATAGGAGCATCCTTTGCAGGTTCCTTAGGAATTACTGCAACATCAGGTCCTGGAATGGCACTTAAAGGAGAGGCCTTAGGACTAGCTTTGATGCTAGAAATTCCCTTGGTAATTATTAATGTGCAAAGAGGTGGCCCTTCTACAGGATTGCCAACAAAAACTGAGCAGGCCGATCTTATGCAGGCCATTTATGGAAGAAATGGCGAAGCCCCAATCCCCGTTATTGCAGCCAATTCACCAACAGATTGTTTTGAAACAGCTATGGAAGCCGTGAAAATTGCTGTAGAACATATGACACCGGTAATCTTACTTTCCGATGGTTATATTGCCAATGGTGCAGAACCTTGGAAATTCCCTAAATCATCCCAGTTCAAAGAGATAAAAGCGCCACTTACAAATGCAAATGCTGAGACCTATTTTCCCTATGAAAGGGATGCAAATTTAGTACGTAGCTGGGCCTTACCCGGACAAGAAGGTTTGGAGCATAGAGTGGGTGGATTGGAAAAGGCAGAGAATACTGGAAATGTGAGCTATGATCCAGAGAATCATCAAAATATGGTGAAGATTAGAGCCGCGAAAGTTGCAAAAATCTCCGATACTTATCCCCCATTAGAATTTATTCAAGGTGATGAACAAGATGCCATATTAGTACTGGGCTGGGGGTCTACAAAAGGATCCATAAAAGTTGCGGTACGATGGGCAAGAGAAGCCGGAATGAAAGTGGCTCAATTGCATTTAAAACATCTCTTTCCTTTTCATAATGACCTTGGAAAAGTTTTAGAGAAATTTGAAAAAGTTATTGTACCTGAGCTAAATAATGGTCAGTTGAATAAGTTAGTTCAACAGGAGTTTTGCAAGGCTGTAATTCCTTTAAATAAAATCAAAGGCTTGCCTTTTAAAGCACAGGAGATATTTGATAAAATCAAAGAAGAAACGAATGACTGATGCTCCAAAATTAACGGCAAAAGATTTTAGCAGCGACCAAGATGTTCGCTGGTGCCCCGGTTGTGGAGACTATAGCATTTTAAAACAAATGCAAACGGTTTTGCCAGAGCTTGGAATAGAAAGAAAAAATTTGGTTTTCATCTCTGGGATTGGTTGCAGTTCTCGATTTCCTTATTATATGAATAGCTATGGCATGCATAGTATTCATGGAAGAGCACCAGCCATAGCAAGTGGATTAAAGGCAGCAAACCCCGATTTAAGTGTGTGGATTATTACTGGTGATGGCGATGGGCTTTCTATTGGTGGTAATCAATTAATTCACGCATTACGCAGGAATTTTGATGTTAATATTTTATTGTTTAACAATGAAATTTATGGGCTTACCAAAGGTCAATATTCTCCAACTTCTGAATTGGGGAAAGCCACTAAATCTAGCCCATTAGGAAGTATAGACCACCCTTTTAACCCCTTGGCATTAGCCTTAGGTGCAGATGCAACCTTTGTAGCCCGTTCGGTTGATAGAGACCCAATACACCTTCGTGAAATATTAAAACGTGCCCACGAACATAAAGGGACTTCCTTTGTAGAGATTTACCAAAATTGCAATGTTTTTAATGATGCTGCCTTTGAAATTTGGACAGATAAAAAGCAAAAAGCATTAAGCTCCATCCAATTAAGACAAGGTGAGCCTTTGATCTACGGAAATGGAAGCTTAGGTTTAAAATTAAAAGGAACCCAAGCCGAAATTGTAAAATTGGAGGAGGGTGATGATCATTCAGATCTATGGATTCACGATGAAAAGGACCCCTTAAAAGCTCATATATTAAGTCGCTTTTTCGATAAGCATATAACCGAGAATAGCTTCCCTAGGCCTTTTGGTATCTTTTACACCGAAGAAAGATTTACCTACGAAAAGGCAATGATAGATCAAATAGAGCAGGCCAAAGAATTAAAAGGAGAAGGAGATTTGGATGCCCTTATAGCAGGATCCAATACTTGGGAAGTGGAATAAACCCTATTCTCTATGGGGCTCTATTTAAAAGTTAAGCTAAACCGCGTTCCTTTATTAATGGTGGAGCGTACAGCAATATTTCCTTGATGTAATTTCATGATATTCTTGCTAAGAGTGAGCCCAATTCCAGAACCATTTTTTCGAGTAGAAAAGAAGGGAATAAAAATAGAAGGAATAATATCCTCAGAAATCCCTTTTCCATTATCTTCTACATCAATAATGGTATAGTTTTCTGAGAGCTTTGCCGAAATTTTAATTGTTGGATTTTCAGCATCTTCTAAGGCATAAATAGCATTGCCAATTAGGTTTATCATCACCTGCTCAATCATTTTGCGATCGGCTTTTAGTCCCAGCCTGCTTTGAACAATATTTAGTTCTATTTCCACTTTGGATTTTTCCAATTGAGGGCTCATCAATTGTAGCACCTCTTCCATAAATTCTTGAATATTAAAAAGCTCAAAATTCGGTGCCGGTAGTTTGGTGAGTTTGCGGTATTCATTTACAAAACTCAGCATTCCTCTACTTCTTCTTACTATGGTTTTTAAGGCTACCAGAATGTCCTCAACCTTTTCTTGATTTATATCTTCGTGTTTTATGGCTTGCCCATTTTTATCGCTGAGCATCTGTTGTATGGTTTCAGAAAGGGAGCTAATAGGTGTAATGGAATTCATAACCTCATGAGCCAATATAACGATGAGCTTATGCCAAGCTTCAATCTCTTTTTGTTCAATTTCATTTTTTAAATCTGAGAATGAAATAATATGGTAAACATCTCCCATCAATGTAATATGATCGAGATCGAGATAAAAGTCTTTGGTATCTAAACTAATTAACTTTCTCCCTTCAAAATTGAAATGCCCTAATTGGGAAGCGAAATTTGGTTTCTTTTTACTGAACATTTCCCAGCTGAAAAATTGAGGAATCTCCAACATCTCTTGAGCAGACTTATTCATTATGGTGATCATCCCATTTTTATCCACTACAATTAATCCTATTTTCACACTTTCCAAAACTAGGTTCATAAGCTCTGAATGTCCGTGCTGCGTGGCTCTGGTATTTTTTAATTTTTCAATTAATTCTGAAAAACTTTCCTTTAAATCCGAAAAGCTCCTTCCCAATTTATCACTGCTAAAGGTTACAGAAAAGTCATCGTGACTTACAGCTTCTAAGAATTTTTTTAACTGTCGATTGCTATGGTTTGAGAAACGAACAAATTCTATTACCTGTCCTAGAATTATTATCCCAAGAAGACAATAGGTAAATAATAAGCCATCGTATTCCGACCAAAAATAGGAGAAGGAAAGAATACTTAGTAAAAGGAGAAGGACCCTTACTACTATTTGGATGGTAAATTTATCAAAGGTCATATTTTTCCATTCTTCTGTATAAAGCTGCTCTGGTTAGACCAAGATCTGAAGCGGCTCGGGAAATATTTCCCTTATATTTTTCCAAGGCTTTATTGATAAGGTGTTTTTCCATTTCCTCCAAATTTAATCCAGATGGTTGTGCGCCATTGGATTCAGACAATTGCAAACCGAATGACTTTATTTCCTTGCCATCCGTCATTATCACAGCCCTCTCCATACAATGTTCCAGCTCTCTAATATTTCCTGGCCAGTGATAATCAATTAATCTATCCAAGGCCTCTTCGGTAAGAATTAATTCACCTTTATGATATTTTCTAGAAAATCGTTTTAAAAAGCGATTCGCCAAAATGGGGATATCTTCTTTTCGGCTTCGCAGTGGGGGTACCTCTATTTCTACTGTATTAATTCTATAAAGTAAATCTTGTCTAAATCTTCCATTACCCACCATTTCTTGAATTGGCATATTCGTAGCGGAAATTAGTCGAACATCAATATTTCTTTCCCGGTTTTCACCAATTCTGGTCACCTTTCGGTTTTGGATTACCGTTAATAGTTTGGCTTGTAGGGCTGGACTTAAATTTCCAATTTCATCCAAAAAGATAGACCCTTCATGCGATACTTCAAATCTTCCAGGTTTATCCGTTTGGGCATCTGTAAAGGAGCCTTTTTTATGTCCAAACAATTCGCTTTCAAAAAGATTTTCATTTAGAGCTCCTAAATCTACCGTAATAAATGGATTGCTTTTCCTTTGCGAGAGCCTGTGGATGGTCATTGCCAAAACGCTTTTTCCGGTACCATTTTCACCAAGCAGTAAAATATTGGCATCTGTGGAGCTCACCTTGGAGATGGTTTCCATTATGGATTTCATAGCCGGTGATTTACTACTTAGCTCCTCATCTTTTAATCCCAAATTTTCTTCAAGATTGGATTTGGTTTGTTCCAGTTGTTCCACCTTTTTACTTTGGCTAGCTAATTTGAGGGCATTGGAAGCAGTGGCTAAAAGCTTTTCATTTGTCCAAGGCTTTAGAACAAAATCAAAGGCTCCATTTTTAATGGCTTCCACAGCAAGTTCCACTTCCCCATAGGCTGTCATTAAAATCACCTGGGTTTCAAGTGCCACTTCCTTAATTCTTTTCAGCCAGTAAAGACCTTCTTTACCATCGTTCACTCCCCGAGTAAAATTCATGTCCAAGAGAACAAGGTCGGGTTGAAGCTTGGAAAGAATGATGTTTAATTGAGTAGGATCAGAACAGGTGTGAACTTTAGAGTAATGCTGTTTAAGCAATAAGCGAGCAGAGGTTAAGACATCATCATCGTCGTCCACAATAAGAATACAGTGGCTTGTTTTCATAGGCGAAAAGTAATTCATCTGTTCGAAACTGAACAAATTAATGTTCGAAAATGAACAGTAAAATTGTAGGATAATTCCTTAAGTAATTGATAAACAAGAAATTAGTATTTGGGAATAGCAATTGCCTTAGGCTTGGCACGAAAACTAAAGCATAAAACGAAACGAAGCAATGAATGTAATTAATACAGGCATTCTCTCAATGGCAATGGAGCTAGCCCCTACAAGAAACTCTCATGTAGGGGGCAGTTCTGCCTTTAAAAAAGAGGAAAATGTTAATCGCATTGATTTCCAGAGATTCGAAAAATATTTCAGATCAGAGATATTAAAATTTAGCAAAATTACAGAGGTGGACAGAGAGAAGGAGGAAAATGAATCAGGACTTAAGATCGCTTCTTTTTTGGGAATAAAACTTTTTTGAATTTAAAATAGAGCTGTTTATTCAGCTTAAAAATACACAAGGTGAGGATGTGCTTCGGCATATTTCTCAAGAGAATCCCGGATAAGCTGTGAATCAGCAGAGTTCTTTCTTCATACTTTTTGGGTTTTAGACTGGATAAAATTGGTTGTTTAATTTCAAGTTCAAGTAGCAGAATTTTAGGGTTAATCGGTTATCCTCCAGTCGAGGATCCTTCCGGGATTTTTTTTCAATTTTTTATACTGATATTAAATAATAAGCCCTCTTTGCCGAGTTCTTTTTTACCTTTAGGTAAATTTTGTGTTAAACGTACAAATAGGCAGGGGGCTTTTTCTTTTTAATGAATTGAAGCCTTTGAATAGAATATGATTCATCTACATCATTTAACAAAAATCTATAGATCAAATTCCATTGAAACTAAAGCAGTGGATGAGGTGAATTTTAAGGTCTCCAAAGGTGAATTCGTTTCCATAATGGGCCCTTCAGGTTGCGGAAAAACTACCCTTCTTAATATTATTGGATTACTAGATAGTTTTGATTCTGGGCTTTTTATCCTTGATGATATTGATGTGAAAAAATTGAATGAAAAGAAGAAAGTAAAACTTCGTAAATCCAATATAGGCTTCATCTTCCAAAATTTTAACCTTCTCGATGAACTTACTGTTTTTGAAAATATTGAACTGCCTCTAGTTTATCAAGGCATTAAAAATATTGAAAGAAAAAATCGGGTAAATGAAATCCTGGAGCAAATAGGTTTAGGGCATAGAAGTAAGCATTATCCATTTGAACTTTCTGGTGGACAGCAGCAACGTGTTGCCGTTGGAAGAGCGATTGTTACTAAACCAAAATTAATTTTAGCGGATGAGCCAACCGGTAATTTAGATTCCCATCATGGAAATGAAATTATGGAAATGCTCTCCAAACTAAATGAAGAGGGAAGTACCATTATTATGGTTACTCACTCCATGAATGATGCCGCCTATACCAATAGAATTGTTAAACTTCTTGATGGTCAAATAGTGTCCGAAAAAAACGTGACACATGCATAGCTTTAGCTTCAAATTTGCCTTTCGTTCCTTAGCCAGGAATAAAACTTATAGCCTCCTAAATGTTTTGGGATTAGGTTTGGGACTAGGGGTAAGCCTTATCATCTACCTCTATCTTCACAGCGAATTAACCTACGATTCTCATTTTCCAAACCACGAGGAAATATACAGGCTGAGCTGCGATTTCGAAATTAACAATCAACTGGAAAGTTATGCTGGCGCAGGATATTCCATGGCACCTATGCTGGAAGAGGAGTTTGACTTTATGGAAGCAAGCACCCGCCTAATCCATATTGATGAAAGTGTACTTTTTAAAAGAGGAGAGCTAAAATTAGGAGAAGCGGACGTAGCCTTGGCCGACAGTAATTTTTTTAAAGTTTTTGAATTGGAATTTTTAGAAGGGAATTCCGATACAGCATTGTCTAAACCCAGAAGCATAGTAATTACGGAATCTTTCGCCAATAAATATTTTGGAAAGAAAAAGGTGATTGGTGAAATGATAAGTACCAATAATTACGATTATACGGTAACTGGGTTGATAGCAGATTTACCTTCCAATACCCATCATAAATTTTCTGCCCTTATCTCATCATTCCATCGCAGCCTTAATATGGAGCAAAAGCGGAGTTCGCTTTGGCGGGTGGAGGCTCATACCTTTTTAAGGTTCAATAAGTCTTATGAAGCAGACCTTTTGATCAGCCGTTTTGATCAGTTTTATCAAAAGAATATGCTCAATACTGGTGGGCAAATAGGGGCATCGTATAGCATTGGGCTCACGCCTTTAGACGATATTCATTTCGCATCTTCAGACTTAAAAATAGATAGGCCCCACGGTAGTCAAGGTTATATTTATGCCTTTGCAGCCATAGGAATCCTCATTTTATTATTGGCCAGTATTAACTATATAAACATGGCCACCGTTCGGAGTTTGAAAAGGGTGAAGGAAGCGGGAATGCAAAAGGTTTTAGGATCTGGGAAAAGAGAAATAATGTGGCAAGTTTTTCTAGAATCTCTCATTTTAAGTTTATTGGCATTATTCGTAGGAATGGTGATGGTAGAGCTTACCCTTGAACTCACTCCTTTAAATGAAGTTATCGGAAAAAACCTATCCCTAAACTTTAGTGAATATGAAAGCTTATGGTGGTTTCCTCTTGCTCTAGCTTTGGCAATTGCCTTTTTAAGTGGATGGTATCCCGCAATTTATTTAAGTAGAATTCCGGCAATGGCGGCCATCAAAAAAGGAGTGGTGAGGGGCGAAACAGGGCTTGGCCTGCGCAAAGTTTTGGTAGGTTTTCAATTTAGTATTTCAGTTGCCGTAGTGATTACAGCGATGCTGATGTATAAACAGATGGAATTTGTAAAAAGTAAGGATTTGGGTTTCAATAAGGAAGATATTGTAATTGTTCCTATTCGAGATTCTATCACCAGCAATAGGATGCCTAATATCCAAAAGACCTTGCAAAAAAGTTCTTTTATTCTTGCGAGTTCAATGTCTAGTTCAAGTTCTGAAAAAAGCTTGGGTAGAACCCTGATAAGGGCCCGTAAAGGTGAAAAATCTAATTATCAGATTGTGATGGATTATATGGTAGTAGCCTTGGATTATTTCAATACTATGGAAATAGAATTGGTAAAGGGACGGAGCTTTAATTCTGAAGATAAAAATAGAAATGACGATCCTATTATTATCAATGAAACGGCAGCCAATCTTCTTTTAGAAAATGGCTATGATCTCGATAGCGATATTGAAATTGTTGGTCCTGGATTGGAGGATTTCAAAGGGAGGATTATTGGAGTTGCTAAAGACTTTAACGTCCATTCCCTTCGACAAGTGGTAGAGCCCCTTATTTTGGTTTATGAGGAAATTGGAGAGGGTTTTTTACATGTACGAGTAGACAGTGAAAATCTCCTTGCTGCACTTAATGACATTGAAGAAACCTTAGCAAGTGTAAGACCAGATATTCCCTTTCAGTTTAGTTTTTTAAACAAGGATTTATTAGAGCTTTACGAGGAGGAACAAAGGCAAAGTAAATTGATTCTATTTTTAACTTATTTGGCAATTTTCATTTCGTTTATTGGATTAACAGGACTAGCCTCCTTCACTACCAATTTAAGAACTAGGGAGGTAGGAATTCGGAAGGTGCTAGGAGCAGATTTGAGCCAAATGGTAAAATTAATTTTCAGGGAAATGCTCTTGTTAATAGTGGTGTCGGTGATATTAGCTATTCCCCTGGCTTATTTTTTAATAAATGCCTGGCTATCCAATTTTGCATATAAGGCAACTTTGGATCCATTGATATTTATTTTTTCAGCCTTGCTGGCCATCTTATTGTCTTATCTAATAATTAGCTACCACTCTTTAAAAATTGCAGGAACCAAGCCCGTAAATACCCTGAGATATGAATAATAAACAGCAAATAAATTTCGAAAAACTAAACCAAAGCCCAAAAAAATTAAACTTATTTTCGGCTCGCAATTGATCCTAAAACAGCTTTTCAATAAATATATATTATGAAAAAACTAAACCTAATAATCCTGTTAAACATTGGAATTATTTTATCCACACTAGCGCAATTTGAACCTTTTCAAAATGATGAGTCCTATTCAGTTTTTATGAACCTGAATAAAATCCTTGACGATAAATTGAAGGTAGAAATGGTACCGCCCATTATTCGCAAGGATAGTGTTGAATTCCATATGGCCAAGATTATTCCAGGAACCTACGATATTGAAAATTACGGTCGCTTTATTAGTGATTTTAAAGCCTTAGACTCTAGAGGTAATGAGCTTAAAATTCGCAAGCTAGACCTCAATAGATGGATGATATATGGAGCCAAGGATTTATATAAAATCACCTATTGGGCAGATGATACTTTTGATTCTGAAACACCAAGTGGAATTTTTGAACCCGCGGGAACCAGTATTTCCAAGGATGTAGTTCTGCTAAACAATTTCGGCTTTATTGGTTATTTAGATGGATTCAAGGATCAACCCTATACCCTAAATATTGCCAAGCCAAAAGAATTTTATGCTAGCACAGCCCTTCAAGGAGAACTAATGGATACCTTAGATGTTTTTAAGGTGAATAATTACTTTATGGTTCATGATAATCCCATCCTTTATTGTGTGCCAGATACTGCCACAAGAATGGTGGGTGGCGCAGAGGTAATTGTATCGGTTTATAGCCCTAGTAAGAAAGTAAATGCCCAAACAGCATTGGATAAAGTAGCTGATGTATTGGATGCGGCAGCAGTGTATTTAGGAGGTAATCTGCCAGTAGAAAAATATGCAGTTTTGGTTTACTGTGTAGGTATGCAGGATGCTGGTTCTGGATATGGTGCTTTAGAACATCATACCTCCACAGTTTTATATATGCCCGAATTTGGCGGCAACCAATTTTACAATAGTGTAAAAGATATTACCTCTCATGAGTTTTTTCATATTGTAACTCCTCTTAATATTCACTCGGAACACATTGCCAATTTTGATTTTATCAATCCTACAATGTCCCAGCATATTTGGTTGTATGAGGGTGTTACAGAATACAATTCGCATCTAGTACAAGTAAGGAATGGAATTTATGATATGGATAAATTTTTGGAGGTGATGAAATCTAAAATGCTCTCCAATGATGGATTTAATGAGGATATTCCACTTACCAAAGCCAGTGAATTTACCCTTAGCTTTTTTAAAGACCAATATTTCAACTTTTACCAAAAAGGTGCCCTTGCCGGGATGGCTTTAGATCTTGAATTGAGGAAACATTCGAATAGTGAATATGGATTGGTAGATCTGCTACAAGAATTGGGAGCTACCTATGGTGCAGACACCTTCTTTTTGGATACCGAGCTTTTTGATCTTATTACTGAAATGACCTATCCTGAAATGCGCGAATTTTTCGCCCGCCATTTTGAAGGGGCAGAGCCTTTTGATTTAAAATCTCTTTTGGCTTCTGCAGGTATAAATTACGATGCTGAAAAGGAAGTGCCCAGAATAATTTCTGGAAACGTTGGCTATGGATATAATTTCACCACCTCTAGAGTAAGGGTGGATGATATTTCTAAAATGGATGCATTCGGACATGCCCTCGGATTAAAAGAAGGTGATGAAATAATTCAGTTTCACGGTAAGGAGGTGAGTCTTAAGAATATCAGTAAGGTGATTGGTGAATTGTATAAAACAGCTCAGGAGGGTGATAATATTGAAGTGCTGATTGCTAGAAAGGATAAAAAAGGTAGGTTTAAAGAGAAAACCCTAAAAGCCAAAGCCCAAATGGGAACAAGTACTAAAAAGCATGTAATTGAAATAATTGAAAACCCAAGTTTGGAGCAGTTGCAAATGCGTAAAGCATGGATCAACCAATAAGAGAAAGCTCAGCAATTTTTAAAAAAATAAATTATGAAAAAAGTACTACTGGGATTAGTGGCCATCGGTCTTATTTCTTGGCAAAATCAAGAGAATTCCTCCTCTCAAAATAATGAAGGAAATCATTTGGGTTTTGATCTTGCAAATTTAGATTCTACCATTAGTCCATGCGATGACTTTTTCCTTTACACTTCAGGAAATTGGATAAAAAATAATCCCATCCCCGAAACCGAATCAAGATGGGGCTCCTTTAATGAACTTATTGAGAGTAATAATAAAAATGTAAAGGATCTTTTGGATGAGATAGTACAAAAAAATGATTTTGAAAAAGGTAGTTACCAGCAATTGGTTGCGGATTTTTACAAAAGTGGTATGGATAGTAATGCTGTTGAAAAAGCAGGAATACAAGGTCTAAAACCCATTTTGGCAAAGGTTTCCAATATTCAATCTTTAGATGATTACCTAAAATTAAATACTGAATTTAAGGGTTTGGGTATTTCACATCCTTGGAGTATATATGTGGGAATAGATGAGAAAAACTCTTCTCGTCATTTACTACAAGTTTCTCAAAGTGGAATGGGAATGCCAGATCGCGACTATTATTTGAAATCGGATAGTTCATCTGTAGAAATACAAGAAAAATATAGAATACACCTAGAAAAAATGCTAGTCTTATCCGAATATGAAGAGGATAAAGCCAAAAAGGCTGCAGTGGGAATTTATGAGTTTGAAAAACTTTTGGCCAAAGCGGCAATGAGCAGAGTAGATAGAAGAAGCCCTGAAAAAACGTATAATAAAATGGCCTATAAGGAGCTTCTAGAGATAGCTCCTTCTTTGAAACTCGACTATTATTTTAAGACTAATAATTTGAAATTTGATACCGCAGTTGTTAAGCAACCTGATTATATCAAATCACTGGATAGCATAATTTCCAACACAAGTATTCAAGTTCTAAAAGACTACGCCCATTGGTCGGTAATAGATGCCTATGCAGCTTATTTATCTTCTGATTTTGTAAATCAAAACTTTGATTTTTTTAATAGAACACTAAGGGGAAGTAGAAAATTAAAACCGAGGTGGAAAAGAATTTTATCCAGCATAAATGCTGGTCTTGGCGAGCCTTTAGGGCATATGTATGTAGACAAACATTTCCCAGCATCCTCCAAAGAGAATATCAAAAATATGGTGGAGGATTTGCGTGCGGCCTATAAATTAAGGATAGAAGGTTTAGACTGGATGGGTGAAGAAACCAAAAAGAAAGCTATAGAAAAACTAGAAGGCTTCACTTATAAAATCGGCTACCCAGATAAATGGAAAAGCTTTGAAGGCTTAGAAATAAGTCCTGATAATTTTTTAATCAATGTTATCAATTTGAATAGATATGGTATTGCTGAAAACTTTGCCAAATTGGATAAAGAGGTAGACAGAAGTGAGTGGTATATGCCTGCCCATATTGTAAATGCTTATTATAATCCTGCCAATAATGAAGTAGTCTTTCCAGCGGGGATTTTACAAGCACCTTTTTATAATCCAGAAGCCGAAGCAGCATTGAATTATGGTGGAATTGGAGGAGTAATAGGTCATGAGTTTAGCCATGGTTTTGATGATGAAGGAAGTAAGTATAACAAGGATGGTAATTTAAACGATTGGTGGACAGTAGATGATAGATCCCGATTTGATGTAAAAACTAAGGCTTTGGCAGAACAATACTCTTCTTATGAACCTCTAGAAGGTGTATTTGTAAATGGAAAGCTAACCTTAGGAGAAAATATTGCCGATCTCGGAGGATTAACTCTTGCCTATTACGCCTATAAAACTTCATTGGAAAATGGTAGGGAAGAAGTTGTAATTGATGGATTTACTTGGCAACAAAGAGTTTTCCTGGGTTGGGCTCAAGTTTGGCAAACTAATCAAACCGATGCTTATCTAAGAAATCAGGTAACAACAGATCCACATTCGCCCGCAAAATACCGTGTAAATGGTACGGTGAGTAATATGGATGAGTTTAAAGCTGCTTGGGGATGTAAGGATGAAGATCCAATGATAAATTCCGGAGATGATCAGGTGAAAATTTGGTAGTCTTTAATATTTTTGAAAAAAATAAAAGGTATGAATGAAATAAAAGACTTGCTAAAAGATCCAAAAACGCTGATTGTGGATGTAAGGACAGTAGCAGAATTTGAAGAAGGGAATGTACCGGGAAGCATAAATATTCCTTTGGATACCGTGGTTGAAAATTTAGAGCAATTCAAAAACTACAATGTTCCCCTTGTGCTTTGTTGTAGATCTGGAAACCGGAGTGGACAAGCCGTGCAGTGGCTTCAGTCTCAAGGTGTAGAAAATTTATATAACGGAATGGGTTATACAGATGTTTTGGATTTAATCTAAGCAAAGCCCTAATCGCATAAAGAAGCCGAATACTTGTTTTCAATTATTCGGCTTTTTTTATCTTTTCATTAAAATAACACTTAATTTTCCAGCTTAAATAGAAATAAGATGAAAAAGTATTTTTCCATAATAGTTTTTGCCCTACTAATAGTTTTAAGTCCAAGTTGCTCTGCGCAAACGGAAAGTGAATCTAAAGGAGGAAATGTAGATGTGAGCCAGGCAAAGGAAATGATAGCCGAAAATAAAGAACTTCAAATTATTGATGTTAGAAGTCCAGAAGAGGTGAACCAAGGAAAAATTGAAGGTTCTGTGAATATTAATATTCAAGATGAGGATTTTAAGGCTCAATTGGAGAAATTGGATAAAGACAAAAGCTATTTGGTCTATTGTCATTCTGGTGGAAGAAGTGCCAGAGCCATGAAAATTATGAAGGAAATGGGTTTTGATGTAGTCTATAATATGACTGGTGGAATGAGTTCTTGGAAAAAATCTAAAGGGGAAATTAAATAGCTTTTAGCTTAAAGCTTCCATAGAATAGCCTTCTTTTTTGAGATGATCCAAAACTTTTGCTAGGCAGCCTTTTAATCGAGGCCAGGCTTTTTGGCTATCGTGAAAAACAATTATGGAGCCATTCCTTACACCTTTAACCACTGTTTTAAAACAGTCTTCTGCTTCAAGATTAATATCAAAATCTCCACTTAATACATCCCACATTATTATATTATAGGATTGAGCTCTGAGGGCCTTTATCTGTGATTTTTTTATCCTACCATAGGGTGGACGAAAGAGTTTGGAATCTAGCAACTCCGCACATTGATCAACCTCCTTCATATAGTCTTCGCAAGAATTTTTCCAACCATTCATATGCTGTTGGGTATGATTGCCAATACTATGTCCTTCTTGTAGAATGCGCTTTGAAATTTCGGGAAAGGCTTTTACATTTTTACCAATAAGAAAGAAGCTAGCCTTGGCTTCATATTTTTTCAATTCCTCTAAAACCCATTCCGTTATTTCTGGAGTAGGACCATCATCAAAGCTTAGATAAACCTTTTTTTCATCTCTACTTTTATTCCAGATGAGATTGGGGTATAAGGCCTTGAGCCAAAAAGGGGTTTTTGTTAAATACACGTGAATTGCTATGGAAGGCTAATTTAAAACAAAAGACCCTTGAGAAATGAATCCCAAGGGTCTAAAAAAAAATGTATTTAAAGAAATTTAAATTCCTGTGGTGGCAGACTGGTATCTTTTAAAGATATCTGCCTGTTCCAGATTATTTGGATCAGCACCACCATCAGTATTCATTTGAACCATCCTCACCAATTGCTGGTAATATTGAACAGCTGTTCTAATATCGAGGTTTATAAGCTTCTTATCCTGACCTTTAAACTGACGGTAATAAGTCAATTCTTCATCAAGGCGATCCGCAAAAAGGTTAATCATTTCCATTCCTTTGGCTGTATCACCAGCTTTGAAATAGCCTTCAATAACCCCAAAAACAAAATAGTTATAGGCGAATTTAGATTCCGGCATTAGCTCCTCACATCTATTCAATACCTCTAGAGCTTTGTCATTTTTGCCCTCAGCTACCAATTGATCTGCTAATCTTCCAAAAGAATTTCTAAGATTATAGGAAACCCTTTTATTCGTTTCATCAAGGTATACATCTGGTAATTCCATGTTTCCATACGAAAAACGATTCATCATATTATCGTACATCTTATCGGCATTAACCACTCCAAAGTCAATGGTTTGTGGTTTTCTTTTGTTTCTAATGGGTACAAAACGGTAAGCCAATCCTTCCAATTGGAAATATTCATCTAGCCAGAAATAGGCTTTGGAATTATTACCAACAGTAACACTGAAATATATGGGTCTTGTCCAATCATTATTAGCGATAAGATCAATTACCATCAGATCCCTTTTAGATAGGGCATTGGTTTTTAAATTCCAATCTATATAATCTACAATCTTAGCACTGTCTTTAAGACTAACCACTCCTTCTGCTAAAACCTTTTCCTTATCTATAGAAACTCTAACCTGTTTCTTAGGGAAAATATTCAGGGTTTTTGCATTTGGCGGTGTGAATTTAGTTTCTGGATCATCACTCTTAATCCATTTGATAAGATCTTCTACTCTCCATCTACCTTTAAAGCCACGATCTTGGAAATAAATAACATCTCTAGTTCCTTGGCGGTATTGGTCGTGCTCAAAAGAGAAGGGCACAGGAGCAGCATCATAGGCAGCTCTTTTGGCCTGGTCTATATACCAATCTGTATTTAAAAGGCTGAGGTTTATTATTCGTACATCCGTTCTATAGCCTTCAATCTCTTGTACATACCATAGGGGGAAGGTATCATTATCACCATTGGTAAATAATATGGCATCGGGTTCACAAGAATCTAAATAGGCTCTGGCAATATCTCTAGCCAAATAGCGATTGCTTCTATCGTGATCATCCCAGTTTTCCTTGGCCATAATTCCAGGAACTAATAGCAGGCAAAGCGCTCCAATGGCAATGGAGGTTTTTTCATTTTGCATTTTATCCTTGAGCATTTCAAAGATGGCATGTACACCTAATCCTATCCAAATAGCATAAACATAAAAAGAGCCTACAAAGGAATAATCCCTTTCTCTAGGTTCATAAGGGCGAACATTGGTATAAATTAAAACACCGATTCCTGTGGCTAGGAAAAACAGGGTAAGTGCCCAAGCGTCTTTTCCAGATTTTTTAAAGTGAAAATAAAGGCCTATCAATCCCAAAAGGAAGGGTAATAGGTAATATTTATTTCGAGCTGGGGAATTTTTGGCGTGAAAAGGAAGATTGTCTTGAGGTCCTAAACGAGCTTCATCAATAAAATTAATACCACTAATCCAATTCCCTTTAGTGGCTTCTCCTCTAAATTGATAGTCGTTTTGCCTACCTGCAAAATTCCACATAAAATACCTCCAATACATACCACCAATTTGGTAGCTAAAGAAGAATCTAATGTTTTCACCAAAAGAAGGACGTTTGCCATTATTGTTTTTGGAATATCCCATTATAGACTCATAACCTTGGGCATGGTCTGTACTCCAAATCCTAGGGAAAAATCCTTGATGGGTTTTGGCATATTTTAAAACACTCTTTTTCTTATCATCAGAAACAACATATTTTCCAGCTTCTTCATCCTTAGTGTATACAGGCTTTCCATCGTCATAATCTACCACTGGAGCATTGTAATACTGGCCATAAGCTACTGGCCAATCTCCATACTGCACACGATTGTAATAATCCAAAAGGGATAGAGCATCTTCCGGATTGTTTTCATCAATTGGCGTATTGGCATTGGAGCGGATAGCTAGGGTGATAAATGTGGAATATCCAAGAATTATGAAAATGGTGGAAAGAATAAGGGTATTCCAAAGAGGAAGTTCCTTTTTACGAGTATATTTTAATCCAATAAAACTTAAAACAGCTAATAGGATAACGGTGAAAATGGTTCCCGAATTAAAAGGCATACCAAAGGTATTTACCATTAGGATTTCCATTTTACCGAAAGTCTTTAACACTATAGGAATGATACCGGCGAATATTACCCCTAAAACTATCATGGCTATACCATTGTAAATAATAAATTTACGATTGTTGATTTCTGGATCTTTCTTAAAGAAATAGATCATTACAATAGCCGGGATGGTAAGGAAAACTAAGATGTGTACACCTATAGAAAGTCCGGTCATATAAGCTATAAAGATGATCCATCTTCCAGCTCTTGGGCTTTTGGTTACTTCTACTTCCCATTTTAATATGGCCCAAAAAGCAATAGCTGTAAAAAGGGATGACATGGCGTATACTTCACCTTCTGTAGCGGAAAACCAAAAGCTATCACTAAAGGTATAAGCTAGAGAACCAACCAATCCACTAAAAAGGATAGAAATTGTTCTGGCAGTATTTATTTCACCGTATTTGGAGGCAAATTTCCTTCCCAGAGCAGTGATGGTCCAGAAAAGGAAAAGAATGGTAAAGGAGCTACTTAATGCTGAAAGAGCATTTACTGCAGCGGCTTGTTTCATTACATCACCAAAGGCAAACTGGGCAAAAAAGTTTCCCATTAATTGGAAGAAGGGTGCACCGGGAGGGTGACCAACTTGAAGTTTTACTGCCGTAGAAATATATTCCCCACAATCCCAGAAACTGGCCGTAGGTTCTATAGTTAAAAGGTAGGTTACCGTAGCAATAGCAAAAACTGTCCAACCAAGAATGTTGTTAAGCTTATTGTAATTCAGCTGCATGTATCAGAATTTAGTGTCAGGTGGCGAATTTAAAAAAATATAGGTGTAAAAATTCTCAAAGTACTGTTAAAGAGAACTAAAAGATTGTAAAAGTTGAAATAGCCCTTCAAATCGCTTTAAATCCAAGCTTTATTGGAAGGTGATTTGGAAAAAATAATTTTTGCTGAAGCTAAAAAATGGGAAGGGAAATTGGCTAGCCTCCAATTTTTCATGTTGGGAAAGGACTAAAAAAAGGAATGAAATGAAAGGCAAGCAAAGGAAAAAGAGGCTCTTATGAAATATTATAAATTATTTGTTTGTAATAAATGAGAATACTTATATTTGCAGCCCAATTTTAAGGATGTCCCATCGTCTAATTGGCAGGACAGCGGTTTTTGGTACCGTCAGTCTAGGTTCGAGTCCTAGTGGGACAACTAAGCACAACTTTCAAAGTTGTGCTTTTTTGTTTAAAATCCTTTCTGATTTTAGTGATAGCAGGCTATTTGGGCTGATGCCTAAAATATAAACGAAGAATTAGAAGTACAGGTTGATCTCCTCCCCTTAAACTAGACAGTTTATAACTAGATAATTACAGGGCAAATAATAATTTAATAGTACCATCTTATTCGCTATGAAGCCATCAAAATTTACAGAATCACAAATTATATTTGCGATCAAGATACCTAACTACCTGAAGGTTCGAGCGAATAAAAAACCAATCAAATAATTCGGGGGCTAATTTCAGCTCTTTTAATTCCGCTTTTGAAATTAGGAGTGTGGGCTTGAATTTTTAGGGAAGGCTAAACCTGCCCACAAAACATCCCACAGAAAACCCCAAAACTGTTCCAGTCCCAAACCAAAAAAAATTTGAAGATTCTAGATCCAAACAGACTGAAACTCGAAGTCTTTTTACCACTTACAGAAATTAATCCGGCTTAAGTAAGATTTTATTTATATTGATGAGGCAAAAAATTATTTCCCTACAGAATAAATAAAGCAGACGATGAAAAAAACAACTACAAAATTCGCCTTTGTTTTTATAATGTTTAATATGGCCCTGGGGCTTGAAGCACAGGTCTGTTGGCTGGCCAAAGATTCTGTTTTTCAAGGAAAAGATTCTTCAGCATATGCCTTGTATAACTATCAAGCTGGCCTCTTAAGAAGTATTGATTATATAGATTCTGGCAATACTACAGTAAAAACCGTGGATAGTATTTATTACGGTTCCCATGGCAAACAAACAGTCCTAAAAGCCTTTGATCCTAATGGGTCTACTCCTTTTAAAGTCACTACATTAAGCTACGATTCCAACGATAATGTTATTCGAGTACATATTTTGGAAGACAATGGCTTTGGACCCAATACTGTGGCTCATGATATCACCTATAATGCATCCAATGAAATTAGCTCCATTATCGTTGATCCCAGCTCCATAGTCGGTACCACGGATGCTTTCAACTGGAATTTTGAAAATATAGTTTGGTTAAATGGAAATATTCAAAGCTTAGACCTGGTAGGAGATATTACAGGTGCAGGGATGGATACCATAGAGTTTGCGGTAAACTATGATAATATGTTGAATATTAGAAGGCTGTTACCCATTGATGATGTGGGTGGCTTAATTGAACAAATTAGCGCTAATAATATTGAAACCTTAGTCTCTTTAAATGATGAAATTCTTGGTCCTGCAGGAACCAATGCTCTTGATAGGTCTTATACTTATTTCAGCTCTGGTGAGGTAAGTTCTATGGAGGAGAAAGTAGCCTTGTTTAATGATAATGGATTTAAAGTAGGCTTTAGATTTGATTGTTCTGGAATAGGCTTAGAGGAAAAAAATAATTTAAACTTATCCCTGTATCCAAACCCAGCAAAAGATGCAGTTTTTATTAAATCATCACTGGAAATAATAAGCTTAAAATTATATTCTCTAAATGGTCAGCTGTTGCTAAACCAGGTGAATTATGATGCTAGCAATGGACTTTCCCTTCAAGGGATTCCATCTGGTGTATTTGTTTTGGAAGTTCAGGGAGAGCAATTTTCTGAAAGGCTTAAATTGGTGCTTGAATAGTCTTAGCTTTTTAGAAAACTAGTTTTAGATTGCTCTAGCTGTAATATATTACAGAGAGGGTAAGGAAAAGAATATATACAAACAGGAAACTTTTAATTCTTTGCATAGTGTATGTCATAAGCTTTTGATAATGATATAACGCCTAAAAGGGCTTTTGGTTGGGTTTTGTAAATTATTCCTCTTAAAAGCTGATAATATTATGCAGGTTTGTTTTAGATCCAATAAGTGGGGGAGGGAATAATCCTAAGATTTTCTGTGTAAAACATGTTTATTAATCTGCGATTTCAGATGATTCTTTTATCTTTAATTCAGTAAAGGCTTATCCTCCAAAAATTTTTAGTCGAAGGATGGGTTTTTAGCCTGCCAAAACCAAATCCAATCATGAGAAAGTCCGCCCTTTTTATCCTATTTCTATTTTCAGTTATTTATTGCAAAGCACAGTACAGTCCTCTGAATCCTTTTAAAATGTATGAGTATAAAGTTTCCCAGGAGGACAGGGAAAAATTGGCGCTATATGCGGAAATAAGTTTGCCGGATAAAGTAGACCCGGTGATTGCCTATTCTTATGTTTTGGTGCTTAATGATACCTTGGATAAAATAGATACTCTTATTGCTCAAAAAACCAGTTTGTCTTATGCTCAAGATGATTTTGATTTTTTGAATTCCTTAAATGCAGAAATATTAGAACTCCGAAAGTTGAGGAAGGAATTGCTGAAATACCGAGATTTTTTTGAAAGTGTAAATGTTCTTACTGGCAGCCCCAAGCTAGCCAGAAGCTTTTTCCCTATTAGGACTTATGCCCAATCAGAATTTTACTATTCAAAAATTAGAAACAAAAGCTTTCAAGTACTAAACAATATAGTTATTCAGGGTAGTGATGAAAAAGCCGTGGTGGTGAGTGATGTGCTCACAGGTTATTTTGGAGTATTCCGTTGTAATATAAATACCGTTTTTTACAATGGTGGAGATCAGGATACTGCGGAGGTTTTGCTGGATAAAATTTTCAGCGGTGGTGGTTTGATGAATGCTAATATTAGCTACCCTTTATTTTTTAGAATGTGGGATCAGGCGGCCATCACGGTGGATTTAAATCTCAAAGGATCTGCAGATTTTAATGCTTTTGGAAGTGAAATTCCAAAGGATGAATTCATCGGATATTTGGAGCCTTCTTGTAATATTTATGCAGAATTTGCCCTTCGAAATACCAGCACCAGCCTTTTTCTAAATTATAAAATAGCCTCGGTTTTCGCCTCTGATGCTTTGAATTTAGAGATAGGAAATACCAATAATAATCCCTTTGCGATTTCTCAGATCTATGCGGGAATAAATCTCGATCAAAGGATAAAAATATCTACAAATATTCCCCTTATAAACATCAATGGACTAGGAGGTGCCGAAAGTTTTACAGTAGGGGTTCAGTTTTTTCCTGATATTTAGAAAGAGCGGTTTTTCAGATTTTATTTTCCAAACTCATCCAACCACCACCATTGTGAACTTCTTCAAATCCTTGGGATTTTAGCATTCTTTTGGCAGAAGCACTTCGCATTCCTGAGGCGCAGCAAGTAATAATAGGTTTAGATTTATTGAGCTTGGAATAATTCCCTCCTAAACTTTGTAGGGGTATATTTTTCGATCCTTTTATATGTCCAGACCTAAATTCTTCCTTAGTTCTTACATCAATAATTTGAGCACCATTTTTTAATAGATCCTGGTAATTAACTTTCGGCCCAATACCCAATATCTTCTTTATCGATTCCAACATGTACTATTGATTTTGGAAATTTACTTGTAGCCAACTGCCTCCATTTTCGCAATCAACGCCATGGTTTTTTAAAAAATTTGCTGCTTGTCCACTTCGGTTGCCACTGGCACAGCATAATACAATAGGCTGCTCCATGGATTTTATCTCTTCTACTCTTTTTGGGATTTCTTGAAGTGGAATATTTAGACTTCCGGCAACGTTTCCTCCTGCAAATTCGCCGAGGCTGCGCACATCAATAATGGTTTTAATTGTTTTGTTCATTCGGTGGTGAGTTCTTTTTCTGTGTAAAATCTTTAATGCTACTAAATAGTAAAGCTCCCATTATACTACCATATACACTGCTGTTTATAGGCTTGGAAGTAATGGAACATGTGCCACTGCTGCATCCAATAAAATAATAATAGGCATAACCAGCTAAACTGCCGAGCAATAGACCCATGAATGTAAATTTATTTTTCAGGAGAAACTTCATTAAAGAAATAATTCAATAAAATTAAATAGCTAAACTTTGGAATTGGGTATTATGATTTCCTTTTGCTAGACAATCCCAAACCGGCATAAATAGGACAAAAACTCAGGAAGCTGGTAAGAATGAAAATTCCAGAAACTATTAATAGTACAATAGCCAAAACACCGGAAATGATATTGCCAAAATACAGACCAATAATTAGAGCGGCAATTAATATCCTAATTGTTCGATCGAGGCCGTTCATATTCTTTTTCATAATTGAAGAATTCAAAAATTTATCAGGCACAAAAATCTGCAAAGAATATATTATTCTTGGTTACTTAGGTTACACAGATGAAAATTGACTAAAGAATTCTTAAAAACCATTTAGCTGGAGAAATACTTCTTTTTAATCCAAAAGGAAACTCTTACTAAAAGAATAAGCGCCGGTACCTCCACTAGAGGACCAATTACTCCAGTAAAAGCTTGTCCAGAATTTAATCCAAAAACTGCGATGGCTACAGCTATAGCAAGTTCGAAATTATTTCCTGCTGCGGTGAAAGCAACAGCAGTACTTTTATCATAATTCGCACCCACCAGTTTACTCATAAACATTCCTATCAAAAACATCAAAGCGAAATAGATTAATAAGGGAAGGGCGATTAAAAGTACATCCATAGGGATTTCCACTATCAATTCACCTTTGAGGGAGAACATAATAAGGATGGTGAACAAAAGAGCTATTAAGGTGATGGGGGAAATGTTTGGAATAAATTTCTCATTATACCATTTTTCACCCTTAAGCTTCACCAATATTAACCTACTAAGAATACCCAAAGCAAATGGAATTCCTAAATAAATGGCCACACTTTCTGCAATTGTAGAAATGGAAATATCTACCAACGCTCCTTCAAATCCAAAATAAGGAGGGAGTACAGTGATAAAAATCCAGGCATAAAAACTATAAGCAAATACTTGAAAAACACTATTTAGGGCCACTAGTCCTGCTCCATATTCGCTGCTTCCTTCTGCCAAATCATTCCAAACCAAAACCATAGCAATGCATCTTGCCAGTCCAATTAAAATTAAACCGACCATATACTCAGGATAGTCTGAAAGAAAAATAAGCGCCAAGGCAAACATTAAAACGGGACCGATAATCCAATTTAAAAGAAGGGAAAGAGATAGGATTTTAACATTTCTAAAAACCTTAGGTAGGAGGCTGTAGTCTACCTTAGCTAAAGGAGGGTACATCATTAAAATTAAACCAATGGCAATGGGGATATTAGTGCTTCCCTTGCTAAAGGAATTCACTAAATCTGGAAATGATGGTGAAAAGTAGCCTATGCCTACACCAATAGCCATGGCTAAAAATATCCAAAGGGTGAGGTAGCTATTTAGAAATCCTAATTTTTTAGTTTTCATTTTTTGGATGGAGTTTAGAAAAAAGAAAAAACATTTCTTGCCCAATCTGTAAACTTCTTTCCTGGTATTTTTCCATTTGAACGGCGCTGTTGTCATAAACTTTTGGGTCTTCGTAGGAAAGAGAATATCGTTTTTTTGCACCGGGCACAAATGGACAATCTTCAGCGGCTTGTGAACAGGTCATAAGTGCATAAAAATCAGATTTTGGATTGAAATCATCTTCCAAAGTTTTGGAAAAGCCAATAATAGCTGGTTCATTTTCTGAGTATTTTAAAGCGTAAATGGGATTGGTAGAGGAGGCCAGAATTTTTGTTTTCAAACCTAAGTTTTCCATGGTTTTCACTACAGCAGGAAAAAGAGCTGTGGCTTCTGTACCTGCAGAATAACAGTGGACTCCAGCAATGCCAAAATGGTAGGCCATTATCTGAGCCCAAATTTGAGAGAGGTGACTTCGTCTCGAATTGTGGGTACAAATAAAATTCAATCTGAGAGGACTGCCCATTTGGATTTGAATTTGTAATTCTTCAGCAATTTTTTCCAAATTCTCCTTCCTTTCAGAAGGGATAGTTGTAGGTTGGAATAATTTTAAACTTTTCTCTAATTCTTTGAAAAGGGCCATAATTTATTTTAGTATTTAGCTTAGCAGCAACCACTACCTGGTGCGCAGGAAGTTGAGGATTGAAGAGAATTTAAGGATAGTCTGGGTTTTTCACTGGGAACGCCACAATTGTCTTTGGCCAAACAATCGGTTTGTTTGTTGGTAAGAACAAGGATGCCATTTTGAAATTCTAAACCAAATTTCCCAATGGTTCCAGCTTGATATTCCACTTCAATTTCACCGTCGTGGATGTCTAATATTTCTTCGGAAAGGGCAATAATTTTTTGAAGTTTTTCTGGAGCCAATCTATGATCATAGTCATTGGCTTCCCACAATTGAAAATTTACTACTTCTTCCTTTCTTACAGTTCCACCACAGTCAATAAAATTCTTGCTGATTTTACCAAGTTCTGTAACATGGAAATGATTAGGTATTTGCTCCCCATTTGGTAGCTCAAAAATTATTTGATCTAAATTTTTAAGATGATCTTTTAATTGTGAAAGTTTCATATTAATCTATTATTTAAATGTTAGTTGCAGGTTTTAACAACAGGAATTTTGCTGTAGATCTTGGTCCAAAAATTCAGACATAAGCTCCTTCATTTTACTCCAATTTTCTTGATCTATACAATAACAAACACTAGTTCCTTCCACATTTCCTTTGATGAGGCCTAAGAGTTTTAGTTCCTTCAAATGTTGAGAAATAGTGGCTTGAGCAAGTCCAATTTCATTTACCAAATCACCACAAACGCAGGTTTTGATATTAAATAAATGTTGAAGAATGGCCACCCGAGCTGGATGCCCAAATGCTTTAGAGAATAAAGAAATTGCATTTTGCTCCTCGCTGAATATTTCTGTTTTTGCTAAACCCATTGTATTAATCGTTTCATTGCAATATTACGATTAAATAAAATTAGCAAATGCATTTTTGTAGATTTTTTTTTGCATTTAATGCTAAACAGCTGATTCTGAAAACAAAAAAATAGCGACTTAAGAAAATCCTAAGTCGCCCAAAACAAATAGTTTTAGATTTCTATTTCTTCAATAGATCCCTTATTTCAGTAAGGAGAACTTCTTCCTTAGAAGGTGCTGCTGGGGCGGCTGGTGCAGCAGCTTCCTTTTTGGCCATTTGGTCCTTCATTTTATTATACATTTTCACCACCATAAAAATGGCAAAGGCTACGATGAGGAAGGTGATAATGGTATTCAAAAATTGACCATAACTAATTGCCACCTCCGCTACGGCATCTCCTGCCCCTTCGGCAGTTTCTGCAGAAGCTTCTTGTATAATGTATTTTAATTGGGCAAAATCCACTCCGCCCATAAGTTTCCCTATCGGAGGCATTATAATGTCATTCACCAGTGATTTGATTATGGCTCCGAAATAAGTGGCCATAATAAGACCAACCGCCATTTCCATCACATTTCCCTTGCTAATAAATTTCTTAAACTCTTTCATTAATAATTAATATAGGTTAAACAAAATCGCACTAATGCAGTGCTGGATAGAAAGGATTGATAAATTCTTGTGATCACAAAAAGAAGCACTATAAAGTGCCAACATGTGATGGAGAAAGGAACCTGCTCAAGTTAGTGATTTTCTAAAAAGAATAGGAAAAAAATCATACTCCAACATGTTTTGCTCAAGGCCAGACTTGAATGTCGTCAAGGTTCGAACTAATTCTACAAAACACTAATTCAGTTTTACTAAAAATTGGAATCTAACAAAATATTTTCGCCTTAAACCTAATGAATTGGTTTTCAACAACAACCAATCTAAATTTTTCGATTAAGATTTTAGCTATGACCCAAGTCTATTTTTACAAAAATATTTTCCTTCCTTTTTGTATCGGCATTTTTTGCTTGGCTCTACCTTCTCATTTATTCGCTCAAGGCACTCAATTTAAATGGATTTCTGGAGATTCAACATCCAACCAATCTGGAAACTTTGGACAAAAAGGAATATCCTCTATTTCAAACTCCATAAAAGGACTGCACTCTTTTACAAGCCAAGTTGATGAAAATGATAACTTATTGCTATTTGGAGGGATTGGTTTTGGCTCGGGTTCAAGCTCCGGCTATTGCAATGATTTATGGCGCTGGAATGGTAGTACTTGGACATGGCTTTCGGGAGATAGTAGTATAAATGGTGCTGGAAATTATGGAAGTAAAGGAATAACATCAGCTTCCAATTTACCACCTTCCAGAGCTGCATCGTCTAGTTGGCTTGCTTCCAATGGAGATTTTTGGCTCTTCGGTGGTTTTGCTAATGATGGTTTATTATCGGATTTATGGAAATGGGATGGCAGCAATTGGACCTGGGTGGCGGGAGATTCCACTTTGGATCAATCACCTAGTTATGGTATTAAAGGGCAAGCCTCCAGTTCCAATCATCCAGGAGCACGAAGACAAGCCGCATACTGGTCTGATAACAATGGAGATTTCTGGCTTTTCGGAGGGCAAAATTCGGCCGGTAATTTTGGAGACTTATGGAAATGGGATGGTTCTAATTGGACCTGGGTGGCTGGAGATAGCGTCCAAAATTCAATGGGAATTTATGGAACTATAGGGCAAGCAGGCACACAGAATAAACCCGGATCAAGGTTTTTATCCTTTGGATGGGCAGATGATAATGATGTGTTTTGGCTTTTTGCAGGATTTGGAAATGCTGAATCTCAGTCTGGTGTTCTCAATGATCTCTGGAAATATGATGCAGGAAATTGGACCTGGATTAGTGGCAGTAAAAACCCAAATAGCACCGGTAAATATGGCATTCAAAACTTGGAAGTTTCTGAAAACTCCCCAAATGCCAGAGCCGGATTTGCAGCTTGGACGGATTCTCTAAATCACTTCCACGTTTATGGAGGTATTAACCTATCTGGCTTTGGAACCTTATCTGATTTATGGTCATGGAATGGCAGTAATTGGACCTGGGAAGCCGGAGATAGTATTATTAATTCTGCACCGGTATATGGAACTAAGGGGCTCAGTCATCCAGACAACCGAATAGGATACTACAATGAAGGGGCTGCACATTATTTTAGTGATGGTACTATTTTATATTTCGGTGGACGTAATTTTTTTAACCTTGATTTTTCAAATACTCTTTGGGAAATAATACCCAAAAATTTATGGGATGGAAATTCTTGGTCGCACGGACAGGCGCCAAATTCTAGTCAAGATGCATTTATTAGAGATTCTATAAACCCCGGAAATATCCAATGTAGAAATCTAATTCTTGAAAATGCCAGTCAATTAAACTTAGGATCGAATTCCATTGAAATTAATGGAGACCTTATCAATAATGGGGTTCTTTCCCATGGAGATGGTAAACTCATTTTTAATGGAAGTGGCCATCAAAATATTCTAGGCAAACACTTAAAATTTTCAGGTGATATCCATGTTGAGGCTGGAACGACTTTGATTAGCAATGACAGCTTAACTCTCAGTGCTATTTCGGATACAGTTTTTGCTCAACTTCTTTTACGAGGGAATTTGCAGGGAAAGCTAAATATCCAAACCTGGTTACCTTTAGATACTGCGGAATTTAATGGAAGGTATTTTCATTTAGCCAGCCCAATGGTGGGTACCTTATTATCAGATTTTTCAGATGGAGGCATTATTCAAACTGGCCAAACCAATAGTTCACAAAACAGTATTTGGGAATGGGATGCTACCCAATCCATTTGGATTTCCCCTGATTCTTTAAACCAAGAAATTCCAATCGGTAAAGGAAGAGTGATTTATGCTGGAAAAAATATTTATGGTAATTTTTTAATTGCTGATGGAGGTGCTAAGGCTCTAAGCTTCACTTCAGACTCCCTGCTTAATTCTGATGTCACTTTGAGTTTAGACTATCACAATGGACAAGGTGTGGCTGCTAGTTTTGCAGGTTCTGGAACTGTTCAAGAAACCCAAGGATGGAATTTAATTGCCAACCCTTATTCTTGCCATTACAATTGGGATTCTTTAGTGGAGTTTGGATTGGCGAATGGAATCAGTTCCTCTATTTACACCTGGAATGGGCAAAGCTATTCGGTGTATAGTCCTGGCGGAATAAGCCTAAATGGTGGCTCAGCTTTAATTCCTCCTTTTCAAGCCTTTTTTGTACAAAACAATTCAGGAGGGAGTCAAAATTTAACAATTAAAGAACAATTCCGAGTATTAGGAGAAAATAAGGCCCTAAGCAAAAAGGCCAATAGCAAGGATGGTTTAAAAATTAGAATCCAAAAAGCAAATCACCAAGGATATGATGAAATCTGGATTGGATTTGAAAAAAATTATCATCCCGGTTTTGATCCAAATAAAGATGCATGGAAACTTTTTGGGAATAGCAAGTTGCCTCAGCTTTATTCGTGCCATCTACAAAAAAAGTTTGCAGTTAATTTTCATTCTCCAGATTCTACTAGTCAATCCATTTTCCTTGGAGTATCTGCTCCCAATGATCATTTAAAAAGCTTAAAACTGAAATTTTTATTGGATGATTTAAAAAGCTATTCATCACTGTGGCTGTTGGATAAAAAAACTCAACAATATCAAGATCTACTAAGAAATGATGAAAGGCAATTTATTCACGATAGCAGTTTTGCCGAACAACGATTCCAACTTGTTTTTCAAAGACCTACAGTTTCCGATAAGGAGTCGAATGTGGACGACAATTTTTATTTCTATGAAAAACAAGGCATGCTGTATTTAAGGAAAGAAAAAGCATGGAATAAAACGGAACTAAGGCTATTTACAATAGATGGAAAGTTGATAAAAGAAATAAAAATGAGCAATTCAACTCAAGAATTGATTAATAGACGGGAAGGTGTTTTTTACGCTCTTGAAATGACCTGTGAAGGGGAAGGAAAAACAATAATCATTCATTAATAAGCTGATTTAAAAAATAAATACAGCAAAAATTTAAAACTAGAACTACAATTATAGGCATTTGATTTACTGCCAAAAAAACCTTCAAAAATTAGATTCGCAGCCAAGAATTTTAAACTACAAATGATGAATTACCCTATCTCTTTTTCTAATAAGTATAGACGATTCCAGCCCTGGCTAGTTCTGATCGCATTTCTGATAATTTCTTTTCAAGGTCAGGCTCAAGTATTAAGGAATTATTGGCTTGGTGGACCTTCCACCACTAATGGAGCTGGAGTTTACGGAACCAAGGGTGTTGCTGACCCGGCAAATATACCTCCGGCGAGGTCTAATGGAATGACTTGGGTAAAGGATGGTGATTTCTATTTATTTGGTGGTGTAGATGATAATGGCAGTGACAAATTCAATGATTTCTGGAAATGGGATGGTACTAATTGGACCTATCTGGGAGGTGCTCAAGGTCCGGTGAATGATAAGGGCAGTGGTACTGTGGGTGTTGAAGACCCTAATAATATTCCTTCGGCAAGAGAAGGGTCTGCCACTTGGGTAGATAAAAATGGTGACTTGTATTTATTCTCTGGATCTGTAAGGCAAATTGATGGAGGAGGAACTTTACAAACTGGCTTTTCAAATCAAACCTGGAAATGGAATGGTAATAATTGGGTTTTCTTACAAGGAACCGGACATTTAGCGACTACACCCAATTCCACTTTTCCTGGTGCTTTGAAAAATGCTGCAACCTGGTATGATGGGGATAAATATGTATATCTCTATGGTGGCGATGATGGTTCTGCAAACTATTTCAAAAGTTTATATCGGCTGGATTTAGACAATTTAACCTGGACACTTCTTAAAAACAATGCTGTAAAATATGGGACCAAATTGGTGGAAAACGCTGCAAATAACCCAACACCTCTAGCTCGTTCTGGAACTTGGTATGACGAGGAGAATGAATGTTTAATGCTTTTTGGGGGCGAAGTTCTATATCAAGTACAAATAGGGGTCTTTTCCAATGGTGCAAGTAATGCGATTTGGAAGTATAATCTTAATAGTAATAACTGGACTTGGGTTTATGGAGATTCGCTCCTAGATCAAAGTGCTGATTATTCCAATGTTGATCCAAGTTTAATAAGCCCAGGGTCAAGGTTTGGATCCAGTGTATTTAAGGACAAGACTGGAATGGTTTACCTTTTTGGAGGCTCAACTTCAAGTCTTGGTTTAAGCTTTAAAAATGATTTATGGCGTTGGGATAATTCCAGCTGGGAATTTTTAGGCGGAAGCCAAGGTGTAAATGACAATGGAAATTTTGCGGCCTCAGCATATTCCAGTGCCAATAGTATTCCTTCCAGGTATCAAGCCATGAGCTTTTACCATGATTTCAAATTTTATGTTTTTGGTGGTAAACGCACAGGAACAAACCAAGCTTCCAATGATTTATGGAAAATTGAATATGGTTATTTCTATGAAGACCGAGGATCTGGGATAAGTTGGTATCCAAAATCACCTACAGATAGCGGGGATGTTTATATCCGAGAAGATTTTCCGCCCAGTGGCCAGGGAGCATTTTCCTTAGCTGGAAGAAATTTGTTTATCGAAACAGGAGCAGATTTAGAGCTTGGAAAAAGAAGCGAAACCGATTTTGATGCTTTTAATATATCTGGAGATTTGTATTTGGATGGAAGTTTAAGTGGAGAAGGTTTAGTAAAGTTTACTGGTGATGGAATTCATGAATTAAGAGGAAGTCAGGATCTGGAATATTTGGGTGTTATAGCATTGGATAACAATGCCGTATTAAAAACCAACAATAAATTAACCTTAGGCGCCACGGCCAATAGCTTCGGTCAGCTGGTTTATTCAAATGGGCAAAACGAAGTTCTAGACAGTATCACCATGGAAACTTGGCTAGACTTGCAGGGTACAACAGATAATGCGCGATACTTTTATTTAAACTCTCCATTACAGGGAGTGACGATAGCGGATTTTGGAAATGGTGGATATACCAATTATAGTTCAGACCCAAATTTAAGTTCAACTTATTTTTATTCACCTGATATGGGTTGGGTTTCCCCTGGCTCTTATGCAAATGCATCATTGAAAATCGCAACGGCATTTTATGCTGGTCATAGATTTGATACTACTTTTTTAAAATTAGGAGGGGAGGCAGGAACAATTTCCATAACCGGAGTTTCGGGAAAAAATAACGGATCAAATTTTGGAAATTATTTAGGTGTTTTATATAAAAATGGTCAGGCCAACCCCGGTAATTTTATAGGAAGTGGAAGTCTAGCTGAAACGGAGGGTTGGAATTTTGCTCCCAATGTATTCCCC
>TARA_R110002096_G_scaffold435548_1_pt1 | contig 163866 bp, 143 predicted proteins | sample TARA_R110002096 | Tara Oceans TARA_R110002096 (sample SAMEA4397295) | marine metagenome | biome: Polar Biome; feature: [DCM] deep chlorophyll maximum layer (ENVO:01000326); material: water (ENVO:00002006), including particulate matter (ENVO:01000060) such as... | depth 35 m
ATATCGCCGCTTCAGTGGACTAGTTTGTCACCGCCGCTTACAGCATGCGATACTCTTTAAAACCTGTATATCCACCATAGCTATTCTTTGCATTTAGCTTAAAGTAGACCATATAACCATATACGGTTGGATTCCCACCCGCAATCGGAGCCGATCTCAAGTAGGCTTTAATTGGCCCTTTAAACTGATATTGGGCACTTTCTGGATCCTTAAGTTTGTTCATCATTATACTTTTTATGATCTGCTCATAGTCATCAGGATATTCACCGTAATTTGCAGCCTGGGTGATTGAACGATCAGCCATCGTTTGTGTCGTTACACAACCAGCCAATGCGGTCATGCTTATGACAAAAAATATTACTTTAATGTGTTTCATTGAATTCCCCCTATTTGTACCGAATTTGGGTAAATTATAACATGTACCTATTTTAGGTACAATGCAAAAAACACTTTATACAGAAGAATATCGTCGCCTAATCACATGGTTGAAAGAAGCCCGTCAGAGCAAGGGCCTCACCATGCGAGACCTTGCGGAAAAACTAGACACACAACATTCATTTATTGGTAAAATAGAACAAGGTGAAAGGCGGTTAGATGTTGTAGAGTACCTCAAATACTGCAGAGCATTGGATATAGCGCCGGATGAAGGTCTAAGAATTATAGAAAAATACTGAAATAAGACATTTTCTCTACTTAAAAAAGAGAGTGTCCTAAACTAAGTGTCAAATTGTCCTAAATTAGGTGGCGCGTTACAGTAGCTAAAAAGAAATATGGCCTAACCTTAATTGGCTAAGTTATTGAAATATTTGGTAGCGGGAGAGGGACTTGAACCCCCGACACGCGGATTATGATTCCGCTGCTCTAACCAGCTGAGCTACCCCGCCATTCCTAAATATCAGGCCAAAAATATGTAAATTCGACTCTTCAAAAAGTGCCGAACCCGCGCATCTTATAGAGAATTGTAATATCGCTGTAAACAGATATTTTTACTTAATCCCCATAGGATGAAACGGCACGGATTATCCAGCCGCCACCCAATAGTCGATCCTCGTCATAAAAGACCGCCGCCTGCCCAGAGGAGACACCAAGCTCAGGCTTGTCCAATATAAAACAGGCTTCATGGTCATTATCGCCAGCAAACAGAGTCGCTGGCTCTGCCGGGCGGGTTGAGCGGACTTTGACCTGTATTTTCAAACCATCTTCGGGGATTTTCTTATCGCCGAGCCAGTTAAGTTCTTTTATGAAAACCTTTGAAATTTCCAGTGCTTCTTTAGGACCGACGATAACCTGTTTTTTATGAGGATCAAGTTTGATGACATAGAGCGGATCACCCCCACCGATGCCAATGCCACGGCGCTGACCGATCGTATAATAAATGATACCCTTATGTTCACCGAGGACGCGCCCATCAAGATGCACTATATCACCGGGCACTCCTGCTCCGGGACGAAGCCTCTCGATCACGCTTGCGTAGCCACCTTCGGGCACAAAGCAGATATCCTGACTGTCTGGCTTGTCAGCAATCGTCAAGCTATATTTTTCAGCCAGTTTGCGCACATCTTCCTTGACCATGCCGCCAAGAGGAAAGCGCAAATAATTGAGTTGGTCTTGCGTGGTAGCAAAAAGAAAATAACTTTGGTCCTTAAGAGGGTCAACAGCTTTATGCATCCGGGCGTGATCATTACCCCCTTCCCGTCTTACATAGTGACCCGTTGCAAGTACATCGGCGTCCAGGTCCTTGGCGGTGATTAGCAAATCTTTAAACTTCACTTCCTGATTGCAGCGCACACATGGGATCGGCGTCTCGCCGCGAATATAACTGTCTGCGAAATCTTCCATGACGCTATCTTTAAAACGGCTTTCATAATCAAGCACATAATGAGGAATGCCTATCGCCTCAGATACCCGACGCGCATCGTGTATATCCTGCCCAGCGCAGCAGGCACCTTTCTTCTGGATCGCAACACCGTGATCATAAAGCTGCAACGTGATCCCCACCACATCATAGCCTTGGTCCTTAAGCATTGCGGCCACAACGGAGCTATCGACACCACCGGACATGGCGACGACTACACGCGTATCTGCGGGGCGTTTATTTATCCCCAAGCTATTTAAGATTTCCTTGCTCATTCCCGTCACATAATACTCTTTTGGGAAAACTGCAAGTCTTTACACGGTTTATTAGATAAAGTTGAGTAACGACATTCTGGAAAGTTCAGCCGTGAGCTTGTAGGAAACATCCAGTGCGATTTGATCGTTATTTACCCGTGTAATCGCTTCAGCCATGTTGACATCTTCAATATCAGAGATGAAATTGAGCATAAATGTCTCTCTTTCCTGATGCTCCTCGAGCAGCTCATCAGCCCTTCCATAGCGCATGCCGTTACTTGAATTGACAATCCGCAGATCGGCAATCGCCGCATCAAACACGGCAATCTGGCTTTCAAGAAAGGTGTTCTGCGCTGGCGTAAGGTCGCCAGAAATTGGCGTAAGATTGTCAAAATCGGCTATATTCTTTATGGCTGCGAATAGATCTTCCGCCACTTCATCGGCGAGAAGGCTATATTCCATATTGGTATTTTTACCAATTTTAGCAATCGCTTTGCGTTGATCATTTTGAAATAAGTCACCCGCGGCAGCAGCAGCGACCAAATCGCTCAGGTCATCCGCTATCACTGCTTTCACATCGGTCCTTCCTCCACTAAAGATATGAACGCCACCAATATCAGTGTTAAGTGAAGCAATCATCGAACTAAAGGCTTCTTCAATAGTATCCATCAGCACGAATGTTTTGTCCTGGGCGATAGATTCGAGCACTGCCTGTCTAATATCCTCAGCTTTGCCAACAATATTTTCCATCTGCAAATTATTGACGTCAAGATTACGTTTTACATGGGTCGCAGCGCCAATGTAGCTTTGGGTGCGATCCAGCAGGTTCTTGGAGCCCAGCAAAGTGCTCACTTCGCCAGTAAACTCTTTATAGGATTCGTGGATTTTTCCCGACGCCACTTGTTTCTGATCTTTAAACATCTGCGCCTGATTGGTCAGCATGCTGTTGAGCATAACCTGTTGTTGGCCAAAACTTGATACACGTGTCATATTCTTATCCTAACTCTATTAATTCTAGACAATACCGAGAATTTCATCGAACAATTCCTGAGCGACCGACAGCATTCTCGCGCTTGAGCTGTAGGCATTTTGAAAAACAATCATATTGCTGAGTTCTTCATCGACATTAACACCGGAAATCGATTGGGTACGCTGGTCAAGCTCGTTAAGAAGTATTTTACTGTCTTCGCCAAATCCTTCAGCCAGCTGGGCCCGAAATCCGAAATCCGCAAGAACCGCTGAGGTATATTGACCCAACGTGCTGTTAAACGCATTGAGACCGCCAGCTTTTCTGATCGTCACATTTTCATTTTCCAACTCTTGCAACGCAATACCACCACGCTGATCACCAAAGCTGATGGCCGTTTCGCCAACAAGCGCCGTATCATCGAATTTCGCCAATGATAACAAATTCACATCCTCGGAAATTCTTTGTGTAACACCAAAGTCAAAGGCCGCGTCAATAAGATATCTATTACTGATACCAAAATAGTCTGAAAATGTTTTGCCACTTGTACCGCGAGTGGTCGTATCCGATTTTACATGTACTTTCGCAAAATCGAACCCCGTGTTTGGAGTGGATATAAGCTCACCTGTGGCACTCAATGAGAACGTCGCAAAAGAACCGAGTGAGCTTGCATTGAGATCCGTAACAATATCGTCAAATGACTGTCCGCCTGTTATGGTCATAGTATAACTCGCAAGATCAATACCGCCCTCACCTTTGAGTTCCAAATGAACTGTATCACCGCCGGCAAATCCGTGAGCATCGGTTCCTACCGCGCCAGTTTCATAGCGACCACTTGACCGCGCATCGATCAAGTTGTTCATTGCAAAATAATGAGAAAATCCTTTGCCAGCCCGATCGCTTTCGCTGCCCGCAACTTGTGATATAGACACACCATTACTTGCATTGGTCGCCGTGAAACTTAAAACACCATTTGTGAGGGCGAGCGCACCATTACCCGCAAGCCCCGCATTTACTGTGCTTATCACATCAGAAAAGTCAGGCCCCGTCACGCCAAAGTCAATAGTGATACTATCAACAAGATTACCGTTGCTGTCTGTTACAGCAAAGGTACTTTGTCCAGTGAAATTGTGAGGGTCAGTAGTCAGCGCACCACTATTGTTGCCTGTCAAGCTGTTCGGTGGCGGTGCCGCGACATTATCATTATGCACACGGTTAAATTCATGCATCACACCTGCAGCCAGTGCGCCGAGTTCCTCAGACATAGCAACCAGCTCATTGTCTCGCAAATTCATCAAACCGAATAATTCCCCTGAAGAAAGATTTTCATCCAGTGTAAGCCCTGTCGTTGACAGGTTGCCCGTTGTCGGATCAACATCATGAACCGTGATCGGTGGAAAGGGTGTCGAGGACGTCACAATCCCAGGTGAATTATATTGCAGTTCCCGTCTTGTGTTACCGATGAGATAGAGGCCCGATTTTGTGCTGATATCAATCTTGTTGTTGCCGGTTTCAATGATATTGATGTCTATTAGTTCGGAAAGTTCGCTAATCGCTTGCGAGCGCTGCTCAATAAGCGCGCCTGCTGATCCAGTGGAAACAGTTTCTCTAACAATAAGAGGATTGAGAAAATCTACCCGCTCAAGCAGACTGTTAATCTTGGCTGTCGTTTCAGCAATTTGAGTGCTGGCATCCAGTCTCATAACCTGAATACTTTCCGCCAGCATGCCGATCTCGTTACCGAAGGCATCGATCCTTGCAACCGTACTTTCCTTCAAAATTGTAGAAAGCGGATTAAGAGCAAGCTCTGACACTGAATTAAAAATATCGTTTATTTTACCACTCAATGAACTATTGACATCAGGACGGCCAAGTAGCGCCTGCATACGAGAATGAAAAGTGTTCTCAAGCTCGTACCGGGCCGCGTCGGCTTTAGTATTGTAAGTTGATTTCACGAGGAACTTATCAACAACGCGTTCGATGCCAGAAATTTCAACGCCTGCCCCTTGGGAGCCTGTTAATCTGGGATCAAGACGGACGACTTTACGTACATATCCTTCCGTGTTTACATTGGATACGTTATCAGAAATTGTTCTCAGCGCTGTTTGACTGGTGAACAGGCCGGTAAGCGAATTATTTATAATAGCATTAATCGACATATCGTACGTCTCCGATCTTCGGGCTCATGGCAAGATGGCTCGGCAACAGTTGCCCGCAACGGAAGAAATATCTCGAAGACTCCACTGCCTCGGCTTCTCTTAAATGTCTGATACTAATATCTTCCATCACTGTTTTTTTCACCTAATCATCTGCAAACATTATATTTTTTACAAACCCCCATTTTATAAAGAGGCTATAACCATGCATATTTGTTTTATTTTCCCAATAATCATATGCAAGGTTGGTGCCAATTTTAAAATGATGCGGATATTGACCCTAATTAAAGTGTCGATGATCAGGTCGGCAACTTTCGTCACAACTGGGAAGATTTTCCTTGTCTGACTTGGGAATCTTTTGCCGCATGCAAGTTTTTTACAGAATATCGTATTATTTTATCGTTTAATAACAATGCATTACAATTTTTTTAAAAACTGGCCTCCTTTTTGCGTTTAATCGACCGAGTTAAATTATTTGGATAAAATATTACATGACAACGAGCGTTGACATATTGTTTAAAGAGTTTCCGGCCCCAAGCCGGGCCAGTGATCGTATCAGCCGCCCTGATACGTCGCCGGTCGGATCGGATCACGGCCAAGATCGCTCTTCTGTATCCAGACAAGATGATGATCGCCGTTATGAAAAACCCTTCACAGAGCATCTTGATGATCAGGATGTCGACGGTAAGCAACCAGAGTATAGTAAGTCGGAAAACAAGCCCGACTATAGTAACAGCGATGATCATAAAAATAAAAATGTAGTTCAAAACTCGGACGACGTTGCAGCCGCAACTGTTTCCAAACCCGCCGCAGATAAGGCAGTTGAAGTATCAGAGGATGAAGTCGAATCAGCTATAGAGCAAAATGAAAAAAACCCAGTCGATGTTGTCGCGGTCAATACAGAAGATACAAGTAGTCGACCGAAAAAAACTGTACAAACTGTTACAACAAAGGATTTGTTGATCGCAGAGGTTGCCCCTGAAAAAGCAGTAGTGTCAAATACTGAAAACCCAGTCATCGGTAGTGCAAACAACAAAACCATTACGGATCCTGAAACTAACGTTCCCGCCGTGAGCGTTGTGAAGGGTCTTGTCGCCGATAAAAGTGAAGCGCCGCAAGGCAACGAAAATCAGGCCGGAGTCAAGGGAATTCAGAGCGCCGATCTTAACAATAACGATAGTGCGAAACAACATTCCCCTGTTTTTACCGGCACTGCTACTACCGCACCAACAGTGCCAGAAACTGCTCATCAAGCGACGGCAAAGTCAACACCTTACGTTGAAGGTGAAACCCAAAACCAAGCACCGTTCGCAATACCCGCAAAAATTACCACGAATGCTGATTCCGCTACTCAACAGACGTCTCCTAAGATCTCAGAGGCTGGAATTCCAGAACCGAGTCCTGATACTCTTAATAAAGACACTACAATTAATGAGCAGGTTACCGCGCCACAAAAAACCACTGTAGCTGAGACCGAACCTCAAAAATCAGGTGTGATCATTTCCGCCACGGCCATAAAGGATGAAATCGATCGAACACCGATAATGGAAAAACCGGTCGCACAGCCAGAAACCGTAGCTGTTGAGAGCGAGAAAACACTGCCGTTTGCCGTACTTCAAAGCCACAATAATGCTCAAAAGACATCAACAACCAAAAAAGGTGGCGCCTCTGTGGCACCGGAAACGAATATAAAAGCCACAAACACGTCTGCAGCAGGAGCGACAAATACACAGTCTAGTGTCGCCACGCCATCACTGCTAAGCACGACAAAAAGCGATATTCAACTTGATCTTGGTATGGCGGGACAAAAATTGGATACCTTACTGCCACCGCCCGTCGCGCCAAATGGTCAGACAGCACTGTCTACGGGCGGGCTATTAGCAGTTCAGGATGTTAGTTTCCAGAAAACTGTTTCAAATCTTGGTGCTACTGTGAAAACGGACACACCGCTTGATGCCAAAATGATCAATGAACAAATTACTGTGGCCATCAATAAAAACGTCGTCAAAGGCCTCAACAATTTTAGCATCCGACTCCACCCGGTTGAATTGGGTCAAGTTGATGTCCGTCTTGAATTTATGGCGGACGGAAGAATGCACGCGGCCATGACGGTCGAGAACGAAAAAACCCTGACGATGCTTCAACGTGACCAGGGCACACTTGAAAAAGCGTTGCAGGACGCGGGTATCAATTTATCGAATAAAAATATGGACTTCTCGCTTATGAAACAAAGCGATCAGAATAAAGGGCAAAAATTTGCGGGATTTAATGGCTCCGCAGACAATGAAAACAGTCAAAATGAAATGTCAAATGTGGCGTCCATGCAAGAAGTACGAATGGGCTATTCCAATCAAACCATAGACATCAGTGTATAGAGAAGGATAAAAAATGGATATTTCTGCTTTAGCAGGACAGTCAACTGCCGCAAATAATTCTGCGACTACATTGGCCAAGGATTTTGATAATTTTCTAAACCTGCTTACAACTCAGTTGCAATATCAAGATCCGCTTGCGCCGATGGATAGTAATCAGTTCACCCAACAATTAGTCGCCTTTACCGGGGTTGAACAGTCCATCGCGACAAATCAAAACCTGGAAAGTATAATCGCGCAAAATCAATCACTCAGCGCGACGAACACGGTAGGGTATCTAGGTAAAGAAGTTACAATTAGTTCAGATAAAGCCGGTGTGCGCGAAGATGGATCGGTACGCTGGGAATATGCCTTAGCTGCGCCGTCCAGTAGTACGAAAATCACCGTTAAGGATGCAAATGGCATCATGGTGCACGAAGAAAACGGTGAGCTTTCGGCGGGTTTACATGAATTCTCATGGACACCAAAAGAAGGAACACCGAAAGAAATTTATACTTTGGAAGTAGAATCTATTTCCGGTAACGAAGAAAAAATTGAAACCAATATTTATTCCAAAGGAATTGTGGAGAGCTTAGAGACAGTAAACGGTCAAGTTCTACTCGCCGCAAATGGTCTTTTGACATCACCAATAAATGTGCTGTCGGTTAAAGACGTATTAAATCAAGAACCCTTACCTGAAGAAAACGGTACTGAATGACGCGTGAAACGCAAAATCAATTTAACAAAACAAATATCGCCAACGATTTTGATATTTATTAATTAAGGAGTACCATCATGTCACTTTATGCATCACTTTTTTCCGGCGTGTCAGGCCTTTCGGCTAACAGTAGCGCCATGGGTATGATTTCCGATAACATCGTGAACATCAATACCACCGGATATAAAGGCACACAGGCAAAATTTTCTTCACTGGTCACGGAATCAAATTCCTCGACCTCATACTCACCAGGCGGTGTTGTCGCCAAGCCACAAGCATTAATCAGTCATCAAGGCTTGTTGCAAGGTTCATCTTCAGCAACAGACCTTAGTATTGATGGTGCTGGATTCTTTGTTGTGGCAAACCAAGTCGATAGTCAAAGTGCGGATTCGACCATTTCATATACTCGTGCTGGATCATTTACACCTGACGATAACGGTTTCCTTCAAAATACGGCCGGCTTATACCTTCAGGGCTATGAACTGGATTCAGATGGTAACCCGCCAACTGTTAATATCGGTAATCTAACACCTATTAACGTATCAGACTTCACAATTACTGCGGAGGCAACAACGTCAGCAACCATTCGTGCAAACCTACAATCCTCTCAGGCGCTGAGTGCCGCTATCACAGGCGCAACTTATAATGCAGCCACAGCAGCGGGCTCTATGGCAGGTTATGATGCAGATGTTTCGCAAGGTATCATTCCGGCGACCCAAGGTACAAAACCGGATTTCCAAACAAGCATGCAGGTTTATGATGCCAAAGGCGGATTACATACCATGACATTCGCAGCTATCAAGCAAGCTGATAATTTATGGAATGCAGAAATATTTGTCAGCCCACCTAATGAACTTGGCGTTCAACCGCTGGCTGGGACAGGTCAACTTGCTACAGGTCAAATTGCCTTCAATGGTGACGGTACTATTGATGTTGCGGGTACGTCCGCAGCACTGCTGGCCCCACTAACCGTTAACTGGGCTGGTGGAGCTGATCCAGGGCTGATTACTTTTGATCTAGGAACAGACGGACAAAGTGACGGCATTTCTGAATTTGCCGGCGAATCAACTGTTATTTCGACCACTACCAATGGTGCCAAATTTGGTAGCGTCATCGGTGTTTCTGTAAATGAAGAAGGTGTGATTACTGCGCTCTTTAATAATGGGTTGGCCAGAGATGTATTCATTCTGCCAATTTCGACATTCCAAAACCCTGATGGCTTAACGAGAAGGCAAGGAAACAGTTACACTATTTCCGATCAATCTGGATCAGGCGATCTTAAACTCGCCGGTAAAGGTGGAGCCGGTTTTGTTGCCCCATCAACTCTTGAAGCATCAACGGTTGATCTTGCGAAAGAATTTACCAGCTTAATTACCGTGCAAAGAGCTTTTTCTGCGAGCACCAAAATTATCACAACAGCGGATGAAATGCTGGATGAATTGAACCGTATTAAACGTTAATATTCAACACGTTATTTAAAAAGTTCTCCGATTTTTCGGAGGACTTTTTTTGTGCCAGAATGGGATATGGTAAAATTTTACGTTTCATTCACAACAAATTTACGCTGTTCATTAATCATATTTTTAGACACTTGTCATATCCTCTAAGTATCCAAACAAGTTACCGGAGAATATGCGTAATATGAGTATTAAAAATATGTTAGAAACAGATTCAGTTGTTGGGCCAACTGGGGAGCAGCTAACCTTAGACGACTTGCCGCCTACAAACACCAAAAGGTGGGTTGTAAGGCGCAAGGCCGAAGTGGTCGCTGCAGTGAGAGGTGGGCTCCTGTCACTAGAAGATGCGTGCAGAAAGTATACGCTTTCTGTTGAGGAGTTTTTGTCATGGCAGCGTGCTATTGATGAAGATGGACTACTTGGGCTTCGTACAACGAGGGTTCAGGATTACCGTCAGGACAAAAACAAAATTCAGCATCACTAGAAAAACGACGCAACAAAATTATTTATAAAAGGCCACCAGATCATTCCGGTGGCCTTTTTTAATACTTAAACGATTCATACGATTGTCGGCCACAACCCCTGATTTATAAAAAGCACTTTTTTTCTCTAAAACCGCATTATTTTGACGAATGTCCCTTGAAAAATAATTCAAACTAGGCAATATCTGCCTAGTGTTAACTTTCTGTTTACTAAAGAGGAGGTACACTCACTAAAGCTTAAGTTGAGCAAGAATGTGCTTAGACTAAATATTTCGTAAGAATCAGATAGATAAACAGAATGGGTTCTGTCTGGTAGATCACTATTAAGGGATTAATTTAGTGAATGGTTTAGCAGAATTCTTCAGGACTCTAGGTGCGCCTAGACTAGCCGCAATGGCTACCGTGGCTCTCATTACCGTAGGAATAATATCCTACATGGCGATGCGCCTTTCAACCCCGCAAATGTCACTTCTTTTTAGTGGACTTGATCTGGCTGACAGCTCTCAGATCGTTCAAAATCTTGAAGGACAAAATATTCCATATGAACTTGTCGGCGATGGCAGCACTATATTAGTGCCGGAAGACCAGGTCTCGCGCCTTCGCATGGATATTGCAGCACAGGGCCTCAACACAGGCGGCTCCGTTGGCTATGAAATTTTTGACAATCAGGATAATTTAGGCACAACCAGTTTTGTACAAAACATCAATCAACTGCGTGCCCTTGAAGGGGAGCTGGCAAGGACAATAAATTCTATCGAACAGGTTTCGAGTTCGAGAATTCATCTTGTATTGCCGCAACGACGTCTTTTTAGTAACGAAAGTCGTGAAGGATCAGCATCTATCTTTATTAAAACGAGAGGCGGAAGACTTGGCAGAGGACAGATTGTCGCCATCCAAAATCTCGTCGCGGCATCTGTACCTGAACTAAATCAGGAGCGGATTTCTATTGTTGACCAGAAAGGGTCTTTGCTTGCCCGTGGATCATCAGAAAGCGAACTGGGTTCACTAGCGACATCAATCGAAGAAAAGAAGATATCAACCGAAAGCAGAATTCGCAGTCAAATAGAAGAATTGATCGGAAAAACTGTAGGATTGGGTAAAGTAAGAGCTGAGGTAACCGCCGAACTGGATATGAGCAGAACCACCAGCAATTCGGAAACCTATGATCCCGACGGTGCGGTGCCCCTTTCGACGACAACACGAGAACGCACGGTTACAAACGTACAAAATTCTGAGCAGGAAGAAGCAATCTCAGTTGCAAACAATCTACCAAATGCCGGGATTGCCGCAGATACTGGGCCGGAAATACAAAGTCAGAATAACGAATCCGATGTTGAAGAAGTAACAAATTTTAGTCTCTCTAAAACGATCAGCACGGAAATTAATGAAGCTGGTTCGATCAGAAAGCTATCGGTCGCCGTTTTGGTGGATGGCCGCTATGTGGGCGGTTCAACGGCTGAAGACGGAACGGTTACACCGCCCGTCTATCAACCGCGCTCTGAAGAAGAAATTGCTCAAATAGAAGAACTTGTCAAGTCAACCATGGGATTTGATGAACTTCGCGGCGATACCCTAAGTGTTATCAATATGGAGTTTGCGCCAATAGATTTTGGTGAAGCTGAAATCGAAACGGGAATGTTCGATCTTACGAACTTGAATATCATGCGTATTGCTGAAATAGCGACATTATTTATCGTGTCCGTTCTGCTGATACTTTTTGGGCTTCGACCTCTCATTTCATATATGACAACGGCGCAAGCTGGTGATGGTATGCGTCAACCACAACTTGCCGGCGCTGTAGCCCCCGGCGTAGCAGGAGCACCGCAACAAATAGAAGGCGGCGCTCCCGGCGAACAAGCGGCTCTTGCACCGCCGCAACAACCCGCACAGCCATTGCCGCGAGAACAAAGGGTCACCGCAAGAGAGGTCATGCAATCACAAGGTATGGAGGCGGCAATTGATGTTGCTGCCGTTGAAGGAAGAATACAGGCCACCACTTTGAAGAAAGTCGGGGAACTTGTTGAACGGCATCCGGACGAATCGGTTGCTGTGGTCAGAAGCTGGTTATATGGATAATGAACATTGAGTAATATATCAAGAATACAGGATCTGAATTCCTACGATAAAGCAGCCGCGCTAATGATCGCACTCGGCGAAGATCATGGCGCATTAATCTGGGGACTCCTCGACGATGAAGAGGTTAAAGAACTTTCTCTTGCCATGTCATCATTGGGGACGGTTGAAGCTGAGGTGGTCGAAGAACTCTTTTTGGAGTTTGCCAACGGCGTCTCTTCCGTGGGTTCGTTGACCGGTAGCTTTGATAATACTGAGCGCTTGCTTAATAAAATGCTTCCCGATGATCGTGTGGGGCAGATTATGGACGAGATCCGTGGCCCTGCCGGTCGAACCATGTGGGATAAACTTGGCAATGTGAATGAAGTCGTTCTTGCTACATACCTTAAGAACGAATACCCGCAAACAGTGTCCGTGATCCTGTCAAAGATCAAACCCGAGCATGCGTCTGCGGTGCTGAGTGTGCTGCCGGATGAATTTGCCATGGAGGTAATTAACCGAATGCTCAGGATGGAGCCAGTGCAAAAAGACATCTTGGATAAAGTCGAAAGCACCCTGCGGGTGGAATTTATGAATAACTTGGCCCGGACAAGCCGAAAAGATAGCCACGAGACCATAGCGGAAATCTTCAACTACCTGGACCGGGCGTCTGAAGCACGCTTCCTAACCTCACTTGAGGACCGTAACCGGGAAAGTGCGGAACGAATTCGTGCCCTTATGTTTACCTTTGAGGATTTGCAGAAACTGGATGCTACGGGCGCACAAACACTGCTTAGAAACATCGATAAAGATCGTTTGGGGCTCGCTATGAAAGGGGCCTCCGATAAAATTCGCGACTTGTTCTTTAGTAACATGTCAGAAAGAGCTGCCAAAATTCTAAAAGAAGACATGGAAGCGATGGGCCCTGTGAAACTCAAGGATGTAGATGAGGCACAAATGGAGATCGTCAATGTCGCTAAGGATCTCGCGGATGCTGGCGAAATTATCCTGTCCGAAAAAGGCGAAGAAGAATTGGTATATTAGGAAAATATGATGGAATCTGTAAAATTTACCTTTGATGATGACTTTTCCGCTGATGGCGGTGGTGGTACTTATACGAACAAAATGCAAAAATTAAACGATGATGCCTTTGCCGATGGCAAGGAACACGGATATAATGAAGCTCTTCAGTCGTTGGAAAAAAATTGTGAGACAATCCTCGAAAGCATTAAAGATTCACTGGCAGTGATTACATCGCGTCATGAAGAACAGGTCGTGGCAATGGAAAAAAATGCCACCGCTTTAGTTCTGACCATTGTGCAAAAACTAGCCCCCGCCCTTGTTGCTGAAAAACCAATAAAGGAAATAGAGCAGCTGGTGCAGGAATGTCTTAGAAACAACCCTCTTGAACCGAGAATGGTTATCCGCGTTGATGAGAAGATGTTACCGCTCCTAAGAAAGAGAATTGATACCCTGCAAACAGCCAGCGACTATAATGGTCAGATCGTCCTTATAAGCGACACCATGGCAAATGTCAGTGACTGTAGGGTAGAATGGATTGACGGCGGTGCAGAAAGAGATTTTGAAGGTCTTATGAAATCAATAGAAGAGACCGTGCAGATTTTTATCGACGCGCCGATTATGACAGAAAATACTGTAGATGATCAGGAGATGCCGGAAATAGGTCTCGATCAATTTCCTGAAAACCAATCAACTTGAGTACCGTAACGAAATTAAGAGCAATATTGCTGTAGCTAACTAAAAATTAAGGACAAAATGCTAATGTCTGATACAGAAAATGTCGACTGGCAGGAACTAGAGGAACAAAGTGATCCGGCGGGTGCGCCCGAAGACGCTGAGGGCCAAAACGCAGAATCGAGTCTTGAGGCAATTTACGATGTTCCGGTAAGGGTTTCTGCGGTGCTGGGTAAAACCAATTTGCAAGTTTCTAAATTATTGCAACTTGGACCAGGTGCTGTTCTTGAGCTCGACCGAAAAGTCGGTGAGGCTGTTGATATTTTCGTAAATAATAGGTTGGTAGCTCGCGGCGAAGTCGTTTTAGTTGAAGAAAAGCTCGGGATAACCATGACGGAAATTATTAAAGTAGAAGATTAGGTGACATTTTGATTACACTTCTCGGCATAGTTCTAGGTTTTATCCTTGTAATATCCGCCATAATGATTGGCGGTTCTCCCCTGGCATTTCTAAACCCTCCTTCGATCTTAATCGTTCTGGCGGGTACAGTGGCAATTACAGTTGTCAGTTTTTCCCTGAAAGATCTGTTGAATATACCCAACGCGTTATCCAAAATGTTGGCCTACAAGCCACATAATCCGCGCGATGTTGGTGTTTCAATGATCCAGATTGCCGAACGTGCGCGGTCCGAAGGCATGCTTGCTATGGCTGGCGTCGCTAAGGGATTAAATCATGAACCGTTTCTACAAAAAGGCCTTAATCTTACCGTAGACGGCACCAAGCCGGATGACATTGAAAAAATTCTCCAACAAGAAATAAATTATACCCAAAGCATCCAGTCGAAAAGTGTAGACCTGCTCAGACGCGGTGCGGAAGTTGCCCCGGCAATGGGCCTTATTGGTACATTGATCGGTCTGGTTCAAATGCTTGGAAACCTCAGCGATCCCAGCACAATTGGACCGGCGATGCAGGTTGCGTTGCTTACAACATTTTACGGGGCTGTGCTCGCTCATATGCTTTTGCTGCCGCTTGCGAGTAAGGCTGAGCGTAATTACCAAAACGAGTCTGTAATGAATTCGCTTTATATGGTGGGTGTACTTTCTATTGGCCGTGAGGAAAACCCGCGCCGGCTCGAAGTGCAACTCAATGCAATGCTGCCACAACATCAAAGAATAAGTTATTTTGACTAGAGAATTAGGAATATATTAATGCGCCTGATCATCGTTGGATCCCTAGGGGATCAACTCAGTACTGCGTCAAAGATTGCCATAAACAATGGTGCCAAAGTCACCCATGCACCGGACGAGGAAACAGCTTTAAAACTCATCCGTGCTAAAGGTGCCGACCTGCTAATGGTAGATGTGCAAATGAATATCGCTGATCTGATCAAACAACTTGAAAAGGAACGTATTTCAACGCCCATTGTTGCCTGTGGTGTTGGTAACGATTCTGACGCAGCTGTCGCTGCCATCAAAGCCGGCGCAAAAGAATATATCCCTCTACCGCCCGATCCAGAGCTTATCGCCGCAGTCCTGACCGCCATTTCAACAGACGATCACGAATTTATTTATCGTGACCGGGTGATGATGCAGGTGGTGAGCCTTGCGGATCAAATAGCCCCGAGCGAAGCCAGCATCATGATCACCGGTGAAAGCGGAACCGGCAAAGAAGTTATGGCCCGTTATGTTCATAGTAAAAGTCGACGTGCAAATAAACCATTCATCAGCGTCAACTGCGCGGCGATCCCGGAAAATTTACTCGAATCTGAACTGTTTGGTCATGAAAAAGGATCTTTTACGGGTGCTGTCGCCAGAAGAATTGGTAAGTTTGAAGAAGCAGATGGTGGAACGCTTTTTCTTGATGAGATCAGCGAAATGGATGTTCGGCTACAAGCCAAACTCTTGCGCGCCCTTCAAGAACGGGAAATTGACCGTGTCGGCGGAACTGGCCCGGTAAAAGTCAACCTTCGCATCTTAGCAACATCAAACCGTGATCTTCAGGAAGAGATAAAAGAAGGCCGTTTTCGCGAAGACCTTCATTTTCGCCTAAATGTGGTAAATCTTAATCTTCCACCACTGAGGGAGCGACCGGAAGACATCAGGGTTCTGTGCAAACATTTTGCAAAGAAATATGCTGAATTTAATGCTATCGACGAAAAAGATATCTCTGACGATGCTATGCAGGTCCTAATCAATCACAGGTGGCCTGGAAATGTTCGTGAACTTGAAAACACGCTGCACAGGGCTGTGTTACTGACCACCGGAAACGTGATCAGCAAAAATGACATCCTGCTGCCAGACGGCAAACCCCATGTTGATATACAAGCCCAGTCGGGTTCGAGCACCGCTCCTGAAGGTACTGGACCGCTGGCGCAAAGCAGTATGGTCGGCAAAACAGTTTCCGACGTGGAACGTGATTTGATTATTGATACATTGAAACATTGCCTCGGTAATAGAACCCATGCGGCAAATATTCTAGGTATTTCGATTAGAACTTTAAGAAACAAGTTAAATATATATATGTCAGAAGGCGTAAATGTACCAAGCCCCGGTGACAACCATCCAAATGCTCTCTAACGTGGAAACGATAATTTAAATGAGTGACACTTCCGCAAATAAAGCTGCTGACGGAACGAATTTTATGACCGGTCGGTCTGATATCGTGATGGCGCTTGGTGTCACATGTATTTTGATTGTTTTGTTTTTGCCGTTACCACCGTGGCTGCTTGATATATGTCTCACCATATCGATTACCTTTTCCATTATGGTTCTTATGACCTGTTTGTTCGTTGAAAAACCGCTGGAATTCAATGCTTTTCCGACGGTATTGCTTATATCGACCATGATAAGGCTATCGCTCAATGTGGCATCTACACGGCTGATCCTGTCCGAAGGTCACACCGGACCCGAAGCGGCCGGAAATGTGATCGCCGCCTTTGGCTCCTTCGTTATGGGCGGCAGTTACGTCATCGGGATTATCGTTTTCTCAATCCTGCTTATTGTTAACTTTATGGTTATCACCAAGGGTTCCGGGCGTATCGCCGAGGTGGCCGCGCGTTTCAGTCTTGATGCCATGCCGGGTAAACAAATGGCTATTGATGCTGATCTTTCTTCCGGGCTTATTGATGAAGATCAGGCAAGAACCCGCCGAAAAAACCTTGAAGACGAGAGCACCTTTTTCGGTGCCATGGACGGCGCCTCCAAATATGTCCGTGGCGATGCAGTAGCGGGCCTACTTATCACATTTATCAATATCATTGGTGGCATCATCATTGGCGTAGCACAAAATGGTATGTCCTTTGATGCAGCGGCCAATGCCTACACGCTGCTGACTATCGGTGACGGCCTCGTCAGTCAAATCCCAGCACTTATCGTTTCAACGGCGGCCGGCTTACTTATTACCAAAGCCGGCATTACCGGAAAAACTAACGACGCCTTATTCGGGCAGTTATCCACCCATCCCCGCGCCATTTTCATCAGTGCGGGCCTTCTGTTCTGTCTCGCGTGGCTACCGGGTATTCCTTTTTTCCCCTTTGCGCTCTTTTCCGCACTGCTCACCGCTGTAGCGGTCACGGTCTCCAGAAAGCAAGTGGCCGAAGAGCAAACCGCAGAAAGACTAGTGATTGAGGATCAAACCAAAGCGGCAGAGCCCGTTGAAGAGCCGATCACCACGGCGCTACTTATCGATCCAATCCGACTTGAGCTTGGCTATAGCCTGCTTTCACTGATCAATGATGAAACCGGTGTTAAACTTACGGATCAGATCAAAGCGCTGCGCCGGCAAATGGCCTCTGAAATGGGATTTGTTATGCCGTCGGTTAGAATTCTCGATAACATGCAGCTTCCTGCCAATACATATGTCATTCGCCTGAAAGAAACAGAGAGCGGCCGCGGTGATATCCGGCCCAATATGTTGATGGTTATGGACCCTCGTGGTGAAGAAGTAGCCCTTCAGGGTGAAGCAACGACCGAGCCAGCCTTTGGCCTTCCTGCTGTGTGGGTTGATGCCAGTATGAAGGAGGAAGCGTCCTTCCGTGGTTATACCGTCGTTGATGCAGCAACGGTTATAACCACCCATATTACCGAGGTTATTAAAGACAATATGTCGGAGTTGCTTTCATACGCAGAAGTTCAAAAGCTGATTGATGATCTACCGACCGAACATCAAAAACTTGTTGCCGACCTGATCCCATCGCAAATATCTCAAAGTGGCGTTCAACGCATCCTGCAAAATTTGCTAGGTGAGCGTATATCAATCCGTGATCTTCCAACGATTATGGAAGGCATTTCAGAAGCAAGCGGTTACACGCAGAATATCATTATGGTCACCGAACATGTTCGTACCCGCCTCGCTCGTCAGATAAGCCACGAAAATGCCGATGCTGATGGCGTCGTTTCACTGATCAGTTTGTCACCGCAGTGGGAGCAAAACTTCCTCGAGAGCCTGGTTGGAAATGGTGAAGAAAAACAGCTTGCTATGGCTCCAAGTCAATTGCAGGAATTTATTGGTCTTGTCCGGATGACTTTTGAAGATCAGGCACACTCAGGAGAGCTTCCAGTACTCCTGACCAGTCCGATGATCCGACCTTATGTAAGGTCAATCATAGAACGTTTTAGACCTGCGACCGTGGTCCTTTCCCAGAATGAAATTCACCCAAAAGTTAAGATAAAAACGTTGGGACAGATTTAATGCTTTTTCTGGCCAATGTTGTTATAACGGGACGTAATATTACCACAATTTCAGGATCCGGTTCATGAAGCTTAAAATCTTTAGTGCACCAGACATAAAAGAAGCTCTTAAAAAAGTTCGCGACGCACTTGGTGATGACGCGGTCATTATTGACACGACCGAACAAGAAATAGGCGACAAAAAAACCGTAAAAGTAACCGCCGCCATAGAAGCACCGGCACCACGGGTAAATCCACACAAGAACCCCGCGCCAGTACCAAAATCTGCACCAGTCAATAAATCTCTACGTGAACTTGAAGAAGAATATATCGCCAGAGAATCCGTTGATCTCGTTAGCAGTTTAAACCATCACGGGCTGGCAGATAGTATAAAGCTGAAGCTCCTTGATCTAGGGCAGTCTCTTGAGTGTGAAACACCGGAACTGACCCTCGCTTCGGCTCTTGATAGCATGTTTCACTTTGAGCCCATATCCGATAATGTGCCACCGCGACCGTTGATGTTGATTGGACCGCCCGGAGCAGGGAAAACTATCACCACCGCGAAGCTTGCCAGTCAATTTGTCTTAAGCGGGAAAAATGTCCACCTTATCAATACTGATGTTTTTCGAACCGGCGGCCTAGCCCAGCTCGAAGGCTATGCCAGCGTCCTTAAAATAAATCTGACCGAAGCAGAACGACCCGAAGACTTGGTTGTTGCTACAAAAAATGCTGAAAAAAATAATGAAGTTATTTTGATCGATACCATGGGATATAATCCTTACAACACCAAAGAAATAACAGAGCTGCACAGCTTTCTAAGTGCTTGCGATGTTGAGCCGATCCTGATTGCACCAGCTGGTATTGACCCCTATGAAGCACGCGAAATATCAGAAACCTACGCCGCACTTGGTGTAAAAAGATTTATAACAACAAAAATCGATGTCGCCAGACGCTATGCCAGCATGCTCACCATAGCGGAAAATGGCAAGATGGCTTTTGCAGGCGTTGGCATAACACCATATCTTGGTGACGGGATTGAGGGGTTGGATGCCCTAAAGCTGGCTAAGTTACTCACTAGAATACCGACAAAGAATAAATTTAGCTTTGAGAAAGAGATGAGAGATGAATAATCCCGCCAGCAGTTTTGAACAAAACCTCATCACAATTGCGTCGGGCAAAGGCGGTGTTGGCAAAACATGGTTCGCCTCAACCCTATGTCATGCCCTTGCCTTGAAAGGTAGAAAAGCACTTTTATTTGATTGTGACTTTGGCCTCGCAAATGTCGATATTCAACTTGGACTTATGCCTCAACATGATCTTGGTGAAGTGATATCAAATGAAATCACGCTTGAACAAGCCGTTTACAAACAGGCGGAATCAGGGCTCAATTTTGATGTTATATCCGGCCAGTCCGGAAGCGGCGCCCTCGCCTCTCTCAAAATGGAACGTCTCATTGATCTTGGAGCCCGCATTTGCAATTTGGCACAGGATTATGATTATACCATCATGGATTTGGGTGCAGGGGTCGAAAATTCGGTTATGACCCTAGCCCGAGCATCCGATAAAGTTATCGTTGTCATAACAGCAGACCCAACATCGCTTACCGACGCATACGCGTTTATCAAGCTTCACAATATGCGAAATAATGACGCTGAAATTCAAATCGTTGTTAATATGGCCGAAGATCAAAGCGAGGGTCGGCGCGCATTCGATAAAATCCTGAAAGTCTGTCAGAATTTCCTCAATATATCACCAAAACTACTGGGCATCATAAATAGAGATAGGCATGTGGCCGATGCAATCCGCTCGCAAACCCCGCTTCTAAGTCGCTATCCGCAAAGTAGTGCTGGAGAAAATGTTATAGAAATTGCCAGAAAGTTATAGTCTGGTGTAGACTAAACGCATAATTGTTCACTTAAACTGGATCAAGTCGATGAGTGAAATAACGCAACCACCACCGGATGTTCAAACGCAGGATACAAATACTCGCGTTAGCAGGCTGAATGCGGCTTCTGATCAAAGCGCATCCAATAAACAGTCCGCCGAACAACACGCTGGTAAGCAAACCACAGAAGCCGAAGTAGAAAAGCAGGTTTCCCATCACGATCCAGCAGTTACGCTTGCGTCGACCCTCGCCAAACTCGATTCCGGAAGTTATTTTACCGCCAATGTTAGTGGCCATGATGCTGAAGGTAGAACGATCCTAGTTTCTGAATTGGGAACCTACGTGGTTGAAGCAGATCAACAATATGCAGAAGACCTTAAGAAAATTCGCTCCGATGCCGATCTCAATATTCGTGTCGTCACCGTCGACAAAGAGATAAAGGCAGAAATTCTCCGTCCACCTATTGAAAACGCTCCGGCGCCGGTCGCTATTCCTGTGCAACTAACCCTGACCGATATCGCCGCCAATACTGGTCAAGCAAGCCCGTCAACACCACCCGCAAGAGAAACACCGCTGGACGATGTCAGGTCACAATATCAGGCAACCACGCTTTATAAGGCCGAGCGCATAGCACGCGAGATCGCCGACAAACTTGATAATTTGCCTCTGCCTACCACGTCACCAAATTACACAGTCTATGGCTCAAGCAAGCCCGAAAGTGACAAAACTGCAAATTTAAGTCCGCAAAGATTTTCACCAACCGTGTCTATTCAGGAAGTTGCTGCCCCGAGTACAAATCACGCCACAAGTGCTACCACAGCCCCCACACAAGTGGCACTTGAACAAATCCTCGGACAAAATATCAATGTACAAGTGATCAAGGCGGTACCGAAAACCCCTATCCCACTGCCCCCTGGACTACCAGAAGCTGTCATCAAGGAAATTAATGCGCTAACGCCACTTGATTATGTTCAACAAGGCCAGAACCTCAATATAAATATTGTAGCCATCGCTGTTCCTAATGTTGAGAAAACATCTACTCAAGTCCCGCAGCCGACCGTTCAAACGGCTGATGTTGCGGCTGCACAACTGTCAAAAGATGTCATTACAGCCGCGTCTTCTGTTACTCCGCAAGCACCCAATACTCCTGCGGCTACGGTTGACACACCTGATACGCAAGCCCCGATTAATGAAGCTGTAATTTCTGGTATAATAATAGACGCCACGCAAAGGTCTACTGGAAACGCAGCGGCAAGACATGATGCAAATCAAGCAACCGGCACGCCTTATAACCAGAAAAACACTCCACAGAAATTTGAAACCTTAGCAGGTCAGGCGGGTGGTGCTAAAAATACATATTATCTGGCAACACCGACGACGGTATTGAAACTGCAAAGCTATACGCCCCTTATACCCGGCACCATCGTAAGCTTTACGGTGGCATCTGATAAACAGCCATCGCAGAATGAACCGATTGCACAATTAGACGCTAATCAAAGGGCAAAACTAGCCGTATCAAGCAACACCCAAACCACTCCCACAAGCTTACAGGCGCCAACCAGCACAGCACAGACATCCGCCCCGGCGCCTGAGCAGGTGCCGGGGAGTGTATCGCCGCCACTCATGGACAGAATTGAGCAGTTTGTTCCACAAGCTCTTGATCAATTACCCGATGACTGGTCAAGTATCTCAATGGCTCTGGCAGCGCTAACCTCTTCCGCCTCCACGACTGCCGCAGCGATCATGTCAAGCCGCATTCCCAACCTTCAAAGCCCAGAACAAATCACCAGCAGCATGTTCTTTTTCTTAAGCGCTCTTAAAGCACCGCAACCGGCACGTGCCTGGCTTGGTCCAGATGTAAGCGCCAAATTAAAACAACTGGGTGGTGCAAAGGTGATCGACCACATTAACGGTGATTTGACAAGAATTGCCCGCCTTGGTGCTGAAAGCCCCGTTGGGGAATGGCGACCTCTACTTATCCCGTTTCAGAACGGTTCTGAAATATCGGCTGTGCCGATGCTTACCAGACAGATTGTCGACGAAGATCAAAAGAAGCAAAATCAGAGCAAGAATAGCGAAGATGGGGAAATCAAAATTAAGGCCACAAGATTTATTCTGGAGTTAAAATTCAGCCAGTTTGGTATGGTACTTGTCGATGGACTTCTAAAGAATACAAGACTTGATATCATTTTAAAATCTGCGAACGCAATTCCCTTCGCCGTAAAAATGAAGCTTTCGAGACGCTATAATGATGCGCTTAAAAATAGTAACTTTGACGGCGAACTGGTTGTTATAGATAATTCACCATCGGAAGTTTCGGCACGAAAAATGCTGGAAACACTTTCCCACAACACAAAATATGAGAAAAAAATATAGATGAGCACACAGCTTAAAACTTACCCCAACCCCGATAGCCGGAAAAATTGGTTAATCGTAGTAGAAATAAAAGAGCCGGTTCAGTTAAGGGTCAAGATGGTACCAGACAAATTAATAGCAGATCACCAAGAGTTCAAATCTCTTATTCGTAGAGTCGTTGGTCAGGATTGGGGAACCCCAGAGGAAATGACCCTAAACATTATTGAGAACATCAACAATGATCTGGTACCAATGTGGCTGGAAGTTATCTATGAACGTGACGGCATTATGGTGAGATTAGAGGACCGTCAGCCTGGCCTCGCTGACTTTCAAGCACCACGGAATTAAATTAGTTGCGACTTCGTTTGGCACTATTGCGATACATATTTATGGATATTTCGTCAAGGCGGTCCTGTTCACGCCTTTTTTGTTCAAGCTTTTCACGCTCTATAGCGCGCTGCTCGACGATTTCATATTTCTTAAGTTCTTTAAATGCTTCCGAAAGCTCGTCTTTCATATTCTCAATGGACACATCAACTTCGGTGATAGACGCGTCAATATTTTCACGGCGGTTCATGACATTGGATGCATAGTTTGCATAATTGATATCGACGACATTTGACTTTGAAAGATTGGCTTTTTCACTTTCCAGATCACACAAAAGCTTTTCGAGCTTTTCGACAAGCTCGTTTCTCATAACTTCCAATTCTGTAATCTGACGGCGTTTCTCATCAACTTGCCATTTGTGAAGTCGAATGATGCCGCTTAGTCCTTTTGCCATACCTGTTACTCTCTTTATTCCACCCCATACTCACGAGGATTTATTCTTCTGTCTCACTATTCTCAAACTGTGGACGATTATGCAGTATATTACTTAACAACTCGTATCCAGAAGATAAATTACTTTGTTCATCCTTGGTTTGAGTTAGAAATCCTTCAAGTTCCGGATGAAAATAGATCGCTTCGTCGATCTCTCTGTTTGCACCAGGCCTGTAGGCACCTAAACGAATCATTTCTTCCATATCATTGTAATCGGCTATATATTTTCGTGCTGTGGCAAGAAGTTCGTTTTCCTCATCGCTGTTACAGCCTGGCATCGTCCGGCTCACCGATCTTAATATATTCACAGCTGGAAAGCGGCCCCGCTCGGCGATTGAACGGTCAAGTACGATATGACCATCAAGTATTCCCCTCACCGCATCGGACACTGGCTCGTTATGATCATCACCCTCTACCAGCACCGTAAAGAGACCAGTTATAGATCCGTGATTTATTCCCGGGCCAGCCCGTTCAAGAAGTTTCGGCAGTTCTGAAAATACTGTCGGAGTGTAACCCTTACTCGCAGGCGGCTCCCCACCAGCAAGTCCGATTTCCCTTTGAGCCATCGCAAATCTTGTCACACTATCCATAAGGCACAGGACATCCTGTCCCCGATCACGAAAATATTCGCTAACCGTCAGTGTGAGGTATGCCGCCTGTCTTCTCATCAATGCCGTTTCATCGGACGTGGCAACCACAACCACGCTACGCTTGAGACCTTCTTCACCGAGGTCGTCTTCTAGAAACTCCTGCACCTCTCGACCGCGCTCACCAATAAGGCCGATCACAGTTATATCGGAGGCGGTGTATCTGGCGAACATGGAAAGAAGAATGGATTTACCGACCCCTGAGCCCGCAAAAATACCCATACGCTGCCCTCTGCAGCATGTGGCAAAAGTGTTTATGGAACGAACACCCAGGTCCATCTTACCCTTGACCCGACCACGAAGATGCGCCGGCGGCGGTGAGTTTCTGACCGGATAAGCAACTGGGCCCAGTTTAATCGGACCTTTACCATCAATGGGTTCGCCCATTGCATTGACCACACGTCCAAGCCATGCATCGCACGGATGAACATGGGCAATATCACTCTCGATAAACGCCTTACATCCAACACCGACCCCGTCGAGCATTGAATAAGGCATCAGCAGCGCCCTGTCAGATTTAAATCCCACAACTTCGCAGGGAATTATTTGTTCTGTACGTGACAACACATTCACGCGCGAGCCGATGCTCATGTTGCGCTGGGCACCAGCCACCTCAACAAGCAGGCCCTGAATTCCCATAACGCGGCCATAAATCTTATTCGACTGGATTCGCTCTATTTCGGTCTTTAATGTTTGCAACGGCTTATATTATCCATAGATTCTCTCTGAATTTAATAAATTATACGCTTTTATTCGTATAAAATCCAAAATATAATAATAAAAATTAACTTTATTTATTTGCAAATTATTATAAATTATTTTTCCATGAAAATCTATTTTTTTATTTATTTTCAATGTGTTATTCTACATTCGTTTCTTTATCATTTATAAATATTCATTAATATCACCTTATGAAACAACCACTATTTGAAGATTGGTAACTATTTATTAACCAGATGTGTTAAGAATGGTTAACGTTAAATAGTTAACAGAACCAAGAAATGGTTAATAATAATAAGAAAGGAACCTAAATATGCGGGTTTTACTCATAGAAGATGATCCTTCAACATCAAAAAGCATTGAACTAATGCTTTCAGCCGAGGGGTTTAATATTTATAGCACTGACTTGGGGGAAGAAGGTATCGATCTTGGGAAACTTTATGATTATGATATCATTCTACTGGACCTAAATCTTCCAGACATGCACGGATATGACGTGTTGAAGAAACTTCGCCTTTCTAAAGTTACCACTCCTATTCTCATTCTTTCAGGTATGGTCGAGCTAGAAAATAAGGTTAAAGGCCTTGGTTTTGGTGCTGATGATTATCTTACAAAACCATTTTATAAAGAAGAGCTTGTGGCAAGAATTCAAGCCATAATCCGTCGTTCAAAAGGTCATGCAGAATCAATCATTCGCACTGGTAAACTTTCAGTCAATCTAGACAAGAAAACAGTGGAAATTGATGGCCAGCGTGTTCACCTCACTGGCAAGGAATATGCCATGCTTGAGCTTCTCTCGCTTCGCAAAACCACCACACTTACAAAAGAGATGTTCCTGAATCATCTCTACGGTGGCATGGACGAACCTGAGCTTAAAATCATTGATGTGTTTATATGTAAACTACGCAAGAAGCTCGCTTCCATCAGCGGCGAAAACTATATCGAGACCGTTTGGGGACGTGGCTATGTGCTTCGCGATCCAGAGGAAGAAGATGGCTCAATAGCTGAAGCGGGATAAGAAAAAGAATAACAGATTTCGCTAAAATACAACTTCAAGGCTAGTTCATTAATTTGAATTAGCCTTTTTTCAGTTTATAAAAAAACCCGCCAGAGTTGATATTTGACGGGTTGGTTTTTAATTTTGATTTATGGGTTATCCGGCTCTTAATTTTCCGATGACATCGGTGCTGGCGTCGGCAGTAGAATAAAGCCCACGCTGTCCTTGAACAGGTTTAAATTTATCGGTTATGCCCAAGACCGTTTCAGCGGCACCAAGAAATAGCGTGCCATCATCTGGAATAAGCTTCCTCATTTTTTCAAGTACTTCAGTCTTAGTCGGCTGATCAAAGTAGATCAGTACGTTTCTGCAGAAAATAACATCAAATGACCCAAGCAGTGCGAACGAATCTAGAAGATTAAATTTCCGATAACTGACCATATTCCTGATCTCATCTGAAATCTGCCAAAGATCGCCAACCTGATTGAAATATTTGATCAGCAACTGGATAGGTAGACCGCGCTGGACTTCAAATTGTGAGAAAAGACCAGCTTTGGCTTTATCGAGAACTTCCTCAGATATATCAGTTCCAACAATTTCAATATTCCATCCTGCGAGGCTCGCTTCCATTTCTTTTAAAATGATCGCCAAAGAATAAGGCTCCTGCCCAGTCGATGCCGCAGCACACCAGATACGAATTCTTTTTCTACTGGCCCGACTTTCCAAAAACTGTGGTAGAACGGTATCTCTAAAAAGATCAAATGGCTTTGTATCCCGAAAAAAGAACGACTCGTTTGTTGTCATTGCTTCGGTTATTTCCGTAAGCAGGTCCTCTTTGCGTTTAAGGCGCACTTCGTTGACAAGATCGTCGAGTGTCTCAAGGCCACGTTTGTGGGCAATCGGTGTTAGTCTGCTTTCCAGTAGATAAACTTTATCTTTCGGAAGAAGCAGTCCGGACCTTTCTTTAAGCAGACCACTGATCAATTCAAAATCTTCTGATCTCATCATCTGCCCCCCTTTGTCAATCTCTGTACTTTTGAACCTAATTCTTCTAATGGAAGAACGGAGTGACATATTCCTGCGTTACTCACCGCACCTGGCATGCCCCAAACAACACTTGTTTCTTCATTCTGAGCAATAATTGTTCCGCCTCCTTCTACTATCACTTTACTTCCGGCAAGACCGTCATGGCCCATGCCGGTGAGAACCACACCTAGAACCGCGGGCCCGTAGACTTCCGACAGACTTTTGAACATCGGATCAACGGCAGGACGGCAGAAATTTTCTTGTGCATCCTGATTAAGACTGACATAGCAATTGTTATTCTCTTTTATGACGAGCATGTGATGATCACCTGGTGCAATATACACCTGACCTGGCTTGAGAAGCATTCCATCTTCAGCTTCTTCACATATCAAACCTGTTGCTTTACTCAAGTGACCGGCAAGAATTTTGGTAAATGATGCTGGCATGTGTTGTGTGATAACAACAGGTAGAGAGAGATTGTCTTTTATTCCGTTGATAAATTTCAGTAGGGCCTGCGGCCCACCAGTTGAGCTTCCAACGCCAATAATTTTTGGAACAACCAAAGAAGCTTTGACGGTTCTGGGTAAATTAAGATTGGCACTCTTTGACTTAATATCTTTGTTCGGAACCAAATCCGCCGAGTTAGCCCCACCGAATGGTTTGTGACCAAGCTGTTTTCTTTTCGCTTCCGCGAGACTTTTTATCTTCTCAATAATTTCGGTTTGAAATGATTTTGAAGCTATAACGTCCCGGTTTGTTGTTGGTTTTGGAACGTAATCTGCCGCACCCAAAGACATGGCGCGTAAACTTTCCTTGGCATTCTTGGCGGTCAGTGTCGAAGACATCAGAACCTGAACATCCGGTTTTGCTTTTAATATCTGTGGAAGCGCCGTTAATCCGTCCATTACTGGCATTTCAATATCCAGAACAATAATTTCCGGGTCAATGCGGTCCAATGAATTTAATGCCGCTTGACCGTTTGCAGCGCTGCCAACTATTTCAATAGCGGGATCTGCTCCCAACCAGCGGGTAAGTAGACCTCTGATCACCGACGAGTCATCAACAAGCATCACCCGGTAGGGACCCGATCTTGATTGAACGCTTTTATTTTTATTTTTTTCCAAAGGGAGGCTGTTCACTTTATATTAATCCGACTTGTACAAATTTTGATTCAATGATTTCACGGTCGAATGGTTTCATTATATATTCATCTGCACCGGCTGATATAGCGGCACTAATATGGGACATGTCATTCTCGGTGGTACAAAAAACAACAATTGGATCTGCGCCACCCTCAGTCTTGCGGAGGGCTTTTAGAAAGTCGAGACCATTCATTACCGGCATATTCCAATCCAGTAACACAACATCAGGCATGGATCCTTTGCAATTGTCCAAGGCATCCTGCCCATCTACAGCTTCTTTGATGTCAAAATTCAGCTCTTCTAGAATTCTTCTTGCAACTTTTCTAATGATTTTAGAATCATCAACGACGAGACACGATTTCATTTTATATTTCCAAATTTATAGGTTCTTACACCTGGATTATTTATGCGGCCGCTTTTGCTTCGCCAAGTGTGAGAAGCTTTTCGATATCCAATACGACAAGAAGATCTTCGTCGAGACGGTATATTCCGTTTGAAACACCCTGCCAACATGATTCAAGGGTCACAGGATTTCTTTCGAATGCGTCTTCCGAGAGAGAAAGTACATCACCAACTTTATCAATGATCAAACTGTATGGTTCGTTCTGATACTCAACTACAATGTTCATCTCTTCAGCATCTTCTTCACGGTCGCTCAGGCTTAGTCTTTTTCTAAGATTGATCGCAGTTACGATTTGGCCACGCAGATTTAGAACACCCGCGACCGCAGATGGAGCTTGCGGAATTTTTGTAATAACTTGTCTCGAAAGCACATCGTGCACTTCCAAAACCGGAATACCGCACATTTGACCATCAAGCCAGATTGTTACATAATCATTTTTATTTAAAACTTCCATATTCTATCCTTTGAAATAACTCTTATTATATAACAAGTTAAGCTGCATTTTCCTGATCACTGATTTGCTCTTCGATGGCTTTGAGGAGCGTATCACGATCAAGTTTCTCAACATAATTATCGAAGCCAGCCTCGCGCCCACGTTCAAATCTCTTCTCTGAACTGTTAGCAGAAAGAGCGACCATTGGTGTTTCCTGCCAAATTCCCTCTTCTCTTACTTCTTCGGCGAATTCGAAACCGTTCATTTCTGGCATATCAATATCACTAACGATCAGATCGAAATCAAATCCCTGCTCGCGAAACTCAAGAGCTTCACTTGCCGTAGCTGCAATCGTGACATTATATCCTGCCGCTGTAAGCAGTGGTTTCAGCAAGTTCAGGAAGAAGGTACTGTCATCAACTATTAGAATGTTTTTGCGCCTTGAGGTTACCACGTCTGGCATAACATCCATGCCCATCTGCCAGTTATTAAATGTTTTCTCGAAGTAGTGAGCAATATCGATCACTTCAGTGGCAATGCCATCTACAATGGCTGTGCCAAGCTGGCCAACGGCTTTGGAATCCAACTCAACGTTAATCCGGTCTTCTTTAATGTCGGAAATCTCATCGACGATAATTCCCATGGCTTTGTCGTCATCGGTGAAGACGAGCATCGGTTGACGGCCTTCCGATTTAATGTCATATTGGTCATTGATCAATACAAGCGGCATAAGTTTACCGCGATATTGGACCATTTTGTTACCTTCGGAAACTTCAATCTTGCTAACGTCAATCTCCTCTAAGCGTGACACCAGAGAAAGAGGAACAGCACGTTTGGTTTCACCACCAGCACGGAAAAGAAGGATAGCTTCTTTGTCATCGAAGGTAGCCAAAGCATTCGTTTCGTCTTCCTCGGCTTTTTGATCGGCAAGATCGGCCATTGCCTCGTTGGCTTCGCTAGCAATTCCATTTGGATCAAGGATCATAATAACAGTACCATCCCCTAAAATTGTATTACCAGAGAACACATTCAGATCTCTCAATATCGGAGCAACGGGCTTAACCACGATCTCTTCAGTATCAAATACCTGATCAACAACGATACCAAATGTAAAGTCACCAACCTGTGTAATAATGATGAATTCTTCGCGCGTATTTTCACCTGATTGATCTTCATTGACTTCTTCAAAACCAAGAATTTTGTTAAGATGTAGAAGCGGCAATAATCTGTCGCGAAGCCTTAAAACAGGTGTTGAATTGATATATTCAATATTATGATTTGAATCGCCTGACGCACGAACCAGCTCAAGAACACTAATCTGTGGGATAGCATATCGTTCGTCACCAGATTCGACGATAAGAGCAGACACAATTGCCAAAGTAAGCGGTATTTTGATAAAGAATGTTGTACCTTTTCCTTCGGTTGATTTTAACTCAATTGTACCACCAATTTTTTCAATATTGGTCCGAACAACATCCATACCCACACCACGGCCCGAGACACTTGTTACCTGTGCTGCCGTTGAGAAACCAGCATGGAAAATAAAGCGTTGAATTTGCTGATCAGACATTTCAGCAATTTCTTCTTCTGTTGCCAACTCGTTGGCCAAGGCTTTTGCTTTTAGTTTTTCTACTGGTAGACCTGCTCCGTCATCGGAAATTTCAATAATAATCTGACCACCTTCATGAAACGCATTCAGGCGAATTGTACCAGTTTCTTTTTTGCCGGCAGCAATGCGGTCTTCAATTGTTTCAACACCATGGTCGGCTGAATTCCTAATCATGTGAGTGAGTGGATCTTTGATCAGTTCAAGCACCTGACGATCTAGTTCCGTATCCGCACCAAGCATCTGAAGCTCTATTTTTTTGCCGAGTTCCATTTGGAGGTCTCGAATGATACGCGGCAGCTTCGACCATGCATTTCCAATCGGTTGCATCCGCGTTTTCATAACACCTTCTTGAAGTTCGGTGGTGCACTGGCTTAACCGCTGCAATGGAATTTCAAATTCATTTTCACCGGAACGTCGTGAGATCTGCATGAGCTGATTACGGGTCAGAACAAGCTCGCTCACCATATTCATCAAATTATCGAGGACATCAACTGCCACACGTATTGATTGGTTGGCAATACTACCTTCTTTGCCGCCGCTTTTTGTGGCAACTTCCGCCTTTTTAGGTGTCTCGGCAGCATCAATATTTTTCTTTGCTGCCTCAAGCATCTTCTTAGATGTCTCGCTATAAATTTCTTTGGTAAACTCTGCATCGATTGACGACATACCTACTTCCTCACAGACACTTTCAAGATGCTTTGTCGTGTTGTAGAATTGATCTTCGGCAATGCCATTATTGATAAAGTCTGCAAACGCAGTTTCGACAAGTCCTTCGTCACATTTCTCATTTTGCAAACAAGATGTGAAAAACTCTTCCACAGCCTTTTTACTTTTTCTGAGGTCCGCGCCTTTGAGTAATTCATTCAGCGATGCGTCGGAGGAAATGCGGTTATGGAAAAGATGAGAGAGTACAGAAACGGTTTCAACACCGCCAACGCTTTCGAGCTTGCCTCCAGAAACCACTTCTTCTGCGAGCTCTTCATCATCTGGACCAGGTGCCGCAAGAAATGCAGCTTCAAGTTCATCAAGTGTTGCCTCGCCAGGTACTGATGGACGCACGTCAGAAACTTCTATCGGCGCTTCAACTGGCTCGACAATTTTTACTGCTGCAACTGTTTTTCCTTCAGCCATGGCATTTAACTGATTGATAATTTCGCTATCATCACCCGCTGGCTCTTCTTGCGTTTGTTCAAGACCGTCCAAGATTTCTTTAATTCGATCAAGTGCATTGAGAATAAGTGTCACAGCTTCCGGCGTGACGTCCATTTCACCATCGCGAAATTTTCCAAGTACATTTTCGCCGGAGTGAGCAACCGCCTCAAGACGAGGGAGACCTAAGAAACCACAAGTTCCTTTTATTGTGTGTACTAATCTGAAGATATTATCGAGAACTGATTTGTTGTTAGGATCTTTCTCAAGTTCAACCAACTCTACGTCAACAACCTCAATACTTTCAAATGTTTCCGTTAAAAACTCATTCAGTAAATCATCCATGCCTATTACCTTTATTACTAGATTACGGGTATACCGTCATCTAATCTCTAGGAAATTGGTTAAAATGAAGTAAAGCTTTTACTAATTTTTTGCTTTATGTATTAAATAATTTTTAAATCTGATGCTGCGTTTTAAAAGATGTATTAAATATAAGTGTTTAATGTGAAACTATTTTCGTTGTGATTTGTAAAATCGACCTTGCTTTGCATTTCTCCCGCCACTCTGGCCGCCAAATATGCTGGCGCAAGCTTGGGATCTGCTTCCATCTGATCGACGGCGCCACATATCATTTCCCTTGCTTTGTCCTGAAAAATCACTCTGTCGGCACGGACGGACACCTCTAGATTTATTTTATCAGCCCGAGCAGTAATATTGACCATGAGATCCCCACCGCGGATTAAAGTTTCGCTGGCGACGAGGATCATATTCATGATGAGTTTTACAGCGCTTTTATCCAGCTCTCCGATCTCAGAATTCCAGTTGAGAGAAATTGGCGTTCCTTCGAATAACGATTCTGTCGCACTTTTTGCATCTCGGATCGGAACTTGCGAGCCAATGCCGCCCGCTGCACCAAAAGCCAAACGGTAAAATTTTAGCCTATTCGAGGTCTGACCTGCACTTAATTCAAGCAGTTTTATGACTTCTAGGCGCATGGCCTCATCATCCTCATCGGCAAGTATTTCGATGCCGTTTGAAATTGCCCCCACAGGGCTTATCAAATCATGGCAAAGGCGTGAGCATAACAGTGCGGCGAAATCTAATTCTTTCATTAATCAACTTTCTATCTTGCGGTTCGGCATATTAGCTACCTATAATACTGATCATAATCAAAACGACAACTCAAATTTAACGGGGCATCCCACTATAGGCAGATACAAAGCATGAGCAATTGTTCCTACGATCTTTACTGTGAGAAATTACGCTTGACCGCGATCGAAGCTGGCGAAAAAATAATGGAAATACGTAGCGGAAAAATTGGCGTGAGCTACAAAGAAGACAGCTCACCAGTTACATTAGCCGACCAGGCCGCCGAGAAAATCATACTACGTGATCTTAAAGAAATTGCCCCAGGAATACCTATCGTCGCAGAAGAGAGCGCCAGTGAAGGCAACATTCCCGATGTGACTGATGTATTCTGGCTGGTCGATCCACTTGACGGTACTAAAGAATTTATTGCTGGTGGGACAGACTTCACCGTGAATATTGCGCTCATCGAAAACGGAAGGCCAACATTTGGTATTATTTATACACCAGCCTGCGGCGATATCTATATTGCAAGAGACCCAAATACCGCCACCATTCAAAAAGTGGAAGACGGTGTCTGTGTTGGCGTCGAAATGCCAATCCAAGTGAGAAAAGCAGATAAGAAAAACCTAACCGCTCTCGCCAGCAAATCTCATCTCGATGACGAAACAAAGGCGTTTCTCGAAGAGCTCAATGTAAAAGAGAAAACCTCAGCAGGAAGTTCTTTAAAATTTTGTGTCGTTGCAGCGGGTCACGCGGACGTTTATCCGAGGTTCGGCCCGACCATGGAGTGGGATATAGCAGCTGGTCACGCCATCTTGAACGCTGCGGGCGGTTCGGTTACCAACCCTGATGGCACGCCGTTTCAATATAATAAGCCGGATTTCAGAAACGGAGCCTTTATCGCCAGAGGAAAGTTTTAGAAAACCATTCGGCCCAGCGCCGCCGCAGCGAAGATAAAAAGAATAGCTGCCGATAATTTGTTAATTTTTTCCAAATGATGATCCGCCAGTTTATTTGAAACACTGGCGGAGAAGAAACTGATGATACCCCACCATAACGATGACCCCATCAATATGCCGGCGGAAATAAGAGCCGCGTTGGTCAAATTATCCCCCATATCACCAAAACCCAGTCCAACAAATATAGCGACAAACCCGAGAACCGTAAGCGGATTGGTCAGGGTCAGAAGAAATGTTCCGACCGCCGCCTTCATCCTGTCTTTAAACGTATCTTCCACATCATCCACATGAGGATGACTGAACCATAGCTTAACCCCGATCACGACCAGCGCAATCGCACCGATGATCTGGATAAAGCCGTTGTAGGCGTTAATCACTTGGGTAAGACCGGTAAGACCAAATGCGGCAAGGGCTCCGAACATTCCGTCTGCAAGAGCAGCCCCCTGACCCACAACATATCCGTTCATGGGTCCCTTGGTCATTGCCCGGCGGATACAAATAATATTAACCGGGCCGATGGGAGCCGCCATGATCAGTCCAATTAATATTCCCCAAGGTAAATATACAAACGACATCTATATTAATTCTTCCTGACATGCCTTTTAAAAATTCGTGCATCTGCACTTAAAACATGTTAAACGGCGAACATGACTGATGTAAATGACCAAATTGAAGAAGTTGAAGAGAGAGAAGACCCTGTTCGACTTTATATTCTGGATGCTGTGGCAGATGGTAAAACTGTGAGCCCCAACGATATCGCTATTAAAATTGCCAAGGACCGCGCCAAAGATAGTGACCCTGATGACCAATGGCGTAAATATATGCTTGCAGTAAAGCAGCAAGCCAAATCGCTCGCCCGTGCAGGGCGCATAAGCATTCTTCGCCGCGGCAAGCCCATTGATCCCAATAAAATGAAGGGTTTGGTTAAATTTTCACTACCTGTGACTGACAAAGACTAGTTAACGTTTACAGTGCCGATAATTTTACCACTATAATCAATAAGCAGGATTTTATCGGCCACACCACCTGTGCCCACACTGACGAGGATGCCCTTATCACTGCTGTCTACAGAGATAATTTCCTGCCCTGGCTCTAGTGCAAGGCTGACCTCAAACGGCTTCGCTTCAGTTGGGTTTACAGTTTGGGCTGTTTGGTATTTTTCAACGAGTGCCGCTTCAGCGCGCTTCTGATCATTATATTTCATGACCGACGCAACCACGAGGATAATCACCATAGCAATAATTAATATTCCAAGAGTAATCACTATTCCCTTGAGTAATCGGTAATTTTTTGGCATTGGTTCTACTGACATGATAAATCAAGCACCTCATATTTATGAAACAGTGGCAGAGGAAGAAGATAAAGGCCTACGCCTTGACAAGTTCCTAAGCATCAAACTGGATAACATTAGTCGTTCCCGTCTTAAAAGCCTGATCGTGGAAGGTCAAGTTTTAATGCTCGGAAGCAATAAAATTATTGATGACCCATCCTACCGAGTCAAACCCCTCGACGGCTTTAAAATAGAAATACCGGAGATAATCGATCCGGAACCAGAAGGCGAGGATATCCCGCTTGACATCCATTATGAGGATGAACATTTGTTGGTACTTTATAAACCCGCCGGGATGGTGGTGCACCCAGCACCGGGTAATAACACTGGCACGCTGGTCAACGCGCTTATCCATCACTGCGGTGATAGTCTGTCTGGAATCAATGGCGTTAAACGACCGGGGATAGTCCACAGGATAGATAAAGACACCAGTGGCCTGATGGTGGTTGCCAAATCCGACATCGCCCATAGAGGTCTGTCAAAACAGTTTGCAAAGCATAGTATGGAACGTGCCTACATGGCGGTATGTTGGGGCGTACCAAACCCAACCAGCGGCACCATAGATTTATCGCTTAAACGTGATAAAAAAAACCGATTGAAGATAGCGGTCAACCCCAGTGGTAAACATGCGATTACCCATTATAAAGTGATCAAAAGGCTAGAACCACCAAGAAAAATCACTTCACGGGAAAATGTTAAGCAGGGTCTGGCACCCAGCCTGTCACTCGTGGAATGCCGTTTGGAAACAGGCCGGACACATCAGGTACGTGTGCACATGGCCCACGAAGGCTATCCATTGGTCGGCGACCCGCTGTATAGTCGGCGAAACAATCCGCAAAAGAATTTTACCGATAAAGCAAAAGCAGCTCTTGCCGATTTTAAGCGCCAAGCACTTCACGCTTATTTGATCGGTTTTACGCATCCTGCCACCAAGGAGGCCTTGACTTTTGAGACAGAATTACCAAATGATATGAAACGCCTTATTAAAGCGTTAGAGGCCGCCTAATTACCGCCCTAATGTTTCGCTAGGCTAAAAGATGGAAAAAAAGGATCAGAGGTAAATCTCAAAATGGCAAATAATAATTTACCGACACTAACACCGGAAGGCAGTTTAACAGCCTATCTGCATGAAATTCGCAAATTTCCAATGCTTAAGCCGGATGAAGAATTTATGCTCGCCAAGGCATGGACAGAACACGGTGATACCGATTCTGCTCATAAGTTGGTAACATCACACCTGCGCCTGGTTGCCAAAATCGCCATGGGTTACCGTGGATATGGCCTGCCAGTCGGTGATCTTATTTCCGAAGGTAATGTGGGCATGATGCAAGCGGTAAAACGGTTTGATCCAGACAAAGGCTTCAGACTTGCGACTTACGCCATGTGGTGGATTAAAGCGTCTATCCATGAATATATTCTTCGCTCATGGTCACTGGTAAAAATCGGCACCACAGCAGCTCAGAAAAAACTGTTTTTTAATCTGCGACGCATTAAAGGTCAACTCGAAGCGGTTGACGAAGGTGATCTCCATCCAGATCAAGTCAAAGAGATTGCTACAAGATTAGATGTCAAAGAAGATGAAGTGGTGCAAATGAACCGCCGTATGGCAGGTTCTGATCATTCTCTGAATGCACCAATGCGCGCTGATATTGAAGGCGAATGGCAAGACTGGCTTGTCGATGAAGATACCCCGGATCAGGAAACAGCCTATGCTGCGTCCGAAGAAATGGATTATAGAAGGGGTCTCATGGCAGATGCCATGGGTGCACTAAATGAACGCGAGCAGCATATCATTGCAGAGCGTCGCTTAAGCGACGAGCCGAAAACTCTTGAAACACTAAGCCTTGAATATAACATCAGCCGCGAACGGGTTCGCCAAATCGAAGTACGCGCCTTCGAAAAACTGCAAGCCGCCATGCAAAGCGCCGCCGAAGAAGACGGCATGGTCACAATAGATCAGTAGTTAGCCTTCAAACGGGTTTTTAACCAGAATTGTATCTTCACGTTCTGGGCTTGTGGAAAGGATTGCCACTGGTGTTTCGATCAATTCCTCAATGCGGCGCACATATTTAATTGCACGAGCAGGAAGGTCGACCCAACTACGGGCACCAAATGTGCTCTCGCTCCAGCCGCTCATGGTTTCATAAATCGGCGTTACATTTGCCTGATCATCGGTTGACGCCGGGAAATAATCAAGTTTTTCACCATTAAGCTCATAACCAACGCAGATTTTAAGTTCTTCCATACCATCAAGTACATCAAGTTTGGTAAGTGCGATTCCGGTAATCCCGGATATTTTCATAACCTGACGCACCATGATCGCATCAAACCAGCCGCAGCGGCGACTGCGTCCTGTGACGGTGCCAAATTCATGGCCACGCTCTCCGAGTCCCTGTCCAACGTCATCAAACAGTTCTGTAGGAAATGGTCCGCTCCCGACCCTTGTCGTGTATGCTTTAGTGATACCGAGGATATAATTAAGGCTGTTTGCGCCAATACCCGAACCGCCAGCAGCTTGCGAGGCGACGACATTGGATGATGTCACAAATGGATAAGTGCCGTGATCAATATCAAGCATTATACCCTGGGCGCCTTCGAATAGAATCTTCTTACCGTCGCGTTTGGCTTCGTCGAGCACACGCCAACTGGCGCCAACTAGCGGCAGAACATGTTTCGAAACTTCCATAATTTGAGAAATCAGATTGTCGCGGTCCACTTCTTCAAACCCGAGCCCTTTTCTCAGTGGATTATGATGAGCAAGAAGCACATCAACACGTTTTGCAACGGTTTCTTCGGATTTAAGATCGCAAACACGGATCGCGCGACGCGCTACCTTATCTTCGTAAGCCGGGCCAATACCACGTCTTGTGGTACCGATCACCGGACCGGATTCAGAACGCGCTTTTGAAGCATCTTCACGAATACCATCAAGTTCGCCATGAAGAGGAAGGATAAGGGCACATCCTTCAGAAACAAGCAGGCTTTCAGCGTTAATGGTCACGCCCTGGCTAGCCAGCTTCTTCATTTCCTTGACCAGCGCCCAGGGATCAACGACAACACCGTTACCAATTATCGAAAGTTTACCGCCGCGAACAATCCCGGACGGTAGAAGGCTGAGCTTATAGACCTTTCCATCAATTACGAGCGTATGGCCAGCATTATGACCACCTTGAAAACGTACAACCACATCGGCACGTTCAGAAAGCCAATCAACTATTTTACCTTTTCCTTCGTCCCCCCACTGGGAGCCAACTACAACAACATTAGACACGTCTCAAACCTTTCATTCGGTTATTTCAATTATCTGGCCATCGCGCCAAATATAATCACATTCCATTCTTTTTGCCTCAGCAACAACATCCGAAACACTTTCAAGCCCTTGGAGGGTTCTATACCCCTGAGAGCGAAGCGTGCTCAACTGATCGCGGTCACTTGCAAACGGAATATAAATTTTCTTTTCCGCCTCAAAACCGTGCACCGCTCGCATCAGACTATCCAGATAAAGCGAAAACCCAGTCGCAGGCTCTCCGTCACCGCGTTCGGCGTTGATCATATAGCGACCGCCGCGACCTAATTCACCGCGCACACCACTGGCAAAAAGACTGAAGCTAATACCTGTCTGATATTCAAATCCAGTATACTCACCCGGGTCGATGGTGATGACGAGTTCCGGTGCAATTTCACCAAGCCGGCCAACAAGTTTTTCCAACTCATCACACATTTCTCGTGCTTCTTGAGGGAGTTTTAAGTTTCTGAGGATTTCAAGGCTTTTGTCCGCCGGCCCAGCCGCATTCAACAGGGCGCGACTAATGCTGCCGATTTCACCTTCAATATTTGAAAGTTCGCCAATATCTTTTGCGTCAAGTGCACGGCGCACCAGATCACCAATTTCTTTTTCAAGGCCAAGCCCTTTTGAAATCGCCGGCACCAATAACGGCATCGCCAGATCAACGCTTAAGCTATTAACGCCGGCGTCCTTTAGTGCTTCATAGCCGAGAAGGATAATTTCCACGTATGCTTCCGTAGCAGCCGGACCGATCAGCTCCACGCCAGCTTGCTTAAACTGTCGTTCAGGACGCAGCTGTGTGCCTTTAATTCGAAGCACATCACCAGCGTAGCTAAGACGAAGTGGACGTGGTGCATTACCGAGCCGGGTGTGGGATATGCGGGCAACCTGTCCGGTCATATCGGTCCTGACCCCCATCATGCGCTGGGAGGCGGGATCCAAAAGCCTAAACATATTGCGGGACTGTGCTTTTCCAGGGCCAAGAAGAAGGCTTTCCTCAAACTCAACGAGCGGCGGTAAAATCAGATCATAACCATGAGCAGAAAAATTATTCAGCAGCTTTTCAACAACTTTTCGTTCCCGTTGGGCATCGCCCACAAGACTATCGTGCAATCCTTCCGGCAGGAGAGCTGTTTCATTTGGTTCAAGCATTCTAAAAAATGTCGCGTTAATTGGTATAAAGATTCGAATTTCTTATATCACTCTTCAACGGCATTCCCAATATGAAAAGGAACGAAACAATGAAAAAAGGTATAAAAAAGGGAGGGTAATAATACCCTCCCCGTTAGTAGAATGTTTTGGATACAGTTTCTACTAAATTTAAAAATTCAAGGCCTTAACCCGGCGCACCTGATCAAGCTTTGCGATTTTCGCGATAACCTCCGCGGATGCGGGGTGATCGATCGCAACTAGAGCAATAGCTCTCCCGCCCGCATGGTGGCGTCCAAGGTTAAAGGTTGCGATATTAAGAGCCCCTTCACCGAGTATGGTTCCGAGCGAGCCGATAAAACCTGGCTGGTCATCATTGGTGGCAAAAATCATATTTTTCGTAAGCTCACCCTCGAGGCGGATATCATCCACCTGCACGATGCGCGGGCGACGATCCGCAAACAGCGTTCCTTCAACTTCAAACGAGTCCTTTTCGGTCACCACTTTCACAGTAACTAGGGTATGATAGTCACCTTCGCCCTCGTGCTTGCTTTCAATTACATCAATATCGCGGTCTTTGGCTATAGTGAGCGCATTGACCATATTGACGTTGCTCATGAGCGGACTGAGAAGCCCTTCAACGACAATCGACGTAAGCGGGCGAACATTAAGTTCAATCACGTCACCCTGATAGCCAATATGGATTTCTTTAATTGCATCTTCAGTAAGCTGTCCAACAAAACTTCCAAGCTGTCCAACCAGTGACATATAGGGGCTTAATCTTTTGGACTCTTCTGCCGTCAGGCTTGGCATGTTAAGGGCGTTTGTAACCGCTCCATCCAGAAGATAATCCGCCATTTGTTCCGCGACCTGAACCGCTACATTAACCTGTGCTTCTGATGTTGAAGCACCTAGATGAGGCGTTGCGACAACATTTTCGTAACCAAACAAGGCATTCTCTTTGGCCGGTTCTACCTCAAATACGTCAAGTGCCACGCCGGCAACCTTACCGCTATCAAGAGCATCCTTAAGAGCGGCTTCGTCGATGAGCCCGCCACGGGCGCAATTGACGATTCGTACTCCGTCTTTCATTTTTGCAAAGGCGCTTTTTCCAAGAATACCGCGTGTCGCGTCCGTGAGCGGTGTATGCAGAGAAATGAAGTCAGCCCGTGCCAGCAGATCATCAAGTTCCACTTTTTCAACACCTATTTCCTCAGCACGCTCTTCGGAAAGGAATGGGTCAAACGCAATCACTTTCATTTTGAGGCCAATGGCGCGGCTGGCGGCAATCGCACCGATATTTCCGCAGCCGATGATACCAAGCGTTTTTGAGGTTAGCTCGACACCCATAAAACGAGATTTTTCCCATTTGCCAGCATGTGTTGAGGCACTGGCTTCTGGAATTTGACGAGCAACGGCAAACATCATGGCAATGGCATGTTCGGCGGTGGTAATGCTGTTGCCAAATGGTGTATTCATGACAACCACACCATTTGATGTCGCCGCAGGAATATCAACATTATCCACACCAATGCCAGCGCGACCAACCACTTTAAGGTTTTTTGCGGCAGCGAGAATTTTGGGTGTTACTTTTGTTGCCGAACGGATAGCAAGACCATCATATTCATGGATTTTTGCTTCCAATTCTTCTTTGCTGAGACCGACGATTTGATCGGTTTCAATGCCGCGGCGCTCAAAAATTTCTTTGGCAAGCGGGCTTAATTTATCAGAAATAAGGACCTTAACCATAAGGTGTACCTTTCATATAAGTAAAATAATAATATGTTATGCGTAGGATGTGCGAACTTCGCCGTATGCCCAGTCAAGCCACGGTGTCAGATCAGCAAGATCACCCGCTTCAATGGTTGAACCGGCCCAAATACGAAGTCCGGCAGGAGCGTCGCGATATGCACCAATATCATAAGCCACACCCTCAGCGTCAAGAAGCGTCGCAAGCTTTTTAGCAGCAACCGCCTTTTCATCCGTGTCAAGCGCTGCAAACCAATCGGCCGTAATCTTAAGGCAAACGGACGTGTTCGATATTGTCGCTGGTTCTTCGGCAAGAAAATCGACCCAGTCGGTTCGTTCAACCCAAGATTTAAGCACAGCAAGGTTGTCCTCTGAGCGGCGAATGAGCCCTTTGAGACCACCAACATCAGTACCCCAGTTTAGGGTATCGATATAATCCTCAACGCATAACATCGAAGGTGTGTTAATGGTCGCGCCTTTGAAAATACCGCTGATTAATTTTCCACTCTTTGTGAGGCGGAAGATCTTTGGAAGCGGCCATGGCGGCGTATAACTTTCCAGACGTTCTACCGCGCGCGGCGAAAGAATTATCATTCCATGTGCACCCTCACCGCCCATGACTTTCTGCCAGGAATAGGTGGTAACATCGAGCTTTTCCCATGGGAGATCCATGGCAAAGGCCGCTGACGTCGCATCGCAAATGGTAAGACCGGCGCGATTATCAGAAATCCAGTCGCCGTTCGGTACTTTTACACCCGAAGTGGTACCGTTCCAGGTAAAGACCACATCACGGCCCGGATCAACAAGCGACAGATCAGGAAGCTGCCCGTAAGGGGCTTCAATTTTGCGTACGTCGTCCAATTTAAGCTGCTTGGTGACGTCTGTGATCCAGCCACTACCGAAGCTTTCCCATGCCAGCATATCAACGCCGCGGGCGCCAAGAAGAGACCACAACGCCATTTCAACCGCGCCAGTATCCGAACCCGGCACAATACCAACAAGATAATCATCGGGCAGGCCGAGAATTTCATGAGTTTTATCAATAGCTTCTTTTAAGCGGGATTTGCCAATAGCGGCACGGTGAGAACGGCCCAAGGGCGCGTTTTTCAAATTTTCGATCGTCCAACCCGGGCGTTTTGCGCACGGACCTGACGAAAACAGCGGTGACGCTGGTTTCTTTTCTGGTAACATTATATATCTCCTATTCCTTCCAGAATAGCTGTCCCCCGTTGGGGAGGGATAGCCCACGGCGGAATATAGAGAAGTGGAATCAAATGTCAATGCAGATATTTTAGGCAGGAGAGAAATTAATCCTCAAATGGGTACTCACCCGTACGGCCATCAAAGGAAATCTGGTATAGTTTACTGTCTTTTTGGAAGGTGTGGCTTTTTACTTTTCCTTCAAGTTTCAAGTTCACGGTGTTGCTTTGCTCATCAAAAAGATCATGAAGGATTCGGTCAGCGATAATCAACGTTTGACTTCCTTCCGTGAGTTTTGCTTCCTGATAAACAAAAATATTATCAAGCGTTACTTCAATGGCTATCCAGTCTAGAGGGATCATTTCTCCATCGGGCGCATAAATAGCAAAAGCCTGTATGATATAGTCTTTGAGAAATGTTTCTATCACCTCATCCGTTAGCTCGCCGTTGCTACCCTGGTAACGGACCAGCAGATCCTCAATATCATGGGTAAAAATGCGGTGTGTGACCTCTATTGTTTCTTTGGTCGGTTGCATTTCAATCTGAGTAAATGAGGCATAGAAGCGATGTGCGTGACCATTATTGGCCACGCACATTACGCATAAGAGTATGAGAAATTTAGATAAATTCCTGAAGATCACTAGTTATATTCTTCCAGAAACTTCTTGAAGGTTTCTTCAGATTTCTTCTCGTTTTCGTCGTCTTTTTCCTGTTGTTCTTTCTTATAATCGTTTAGAGATTTCGGCTCTTCGAGATTTTCCTTAAGCATATCGCGGCGATTTCTTGCAGCCTCTTTGACCAAATCAAAGCGACTTTCAAGAATGCGGCGCGGGAAGAAATTATTGAACATATCTGTATCGGCAGTCTCATACTTGGGGTCAAGCACGACTGCTGCGACTTCTTTATCGGTGACGATCATTTTTGTCACCTGATTATAGTTCATTTTCCAAATCTCAGCGGGGAAGCGTTTTTCTTCCTTGCTGCCATCGGTATATTCAAGTTCAACATAGAGCGGCATCAATAACCCGCCGACATTGCTAAAATCAAGCATATAAATATGGCTGTCATCGTTCAGCATCTCAACCTGCCAGTCTTCAAGACCAGCGATCAGCTTGTTATATTCATTGCGCTGTTTGTTGGTTACGGTGAACTCATCATTGTCATTATAGAAGTCTTTAATGCCCGGAAACTCATCAACACGTTTTGGCAGATCATCATTGCTGAAATAGCTTGGATGAGTGCGTTTTTCCATTTCTTGACGGCGCTTAAACGCCTCTTCTATTTCAGGATTTTGAGTATCAATAGTGAAATGACGGACATTATCCAGGGAGATATCCACATGTTCCGTGGTATAAAACCAACCGCGCCAGAACCAGTCGAGATCAACCCCACTGGCGTCTTCCATCGTGCGGAAGAAATCGGCTGGTGTTGGACGTTTAAATTTCCAGCGCTGGGCAAATTCACGGAAAGCGAAATCGAAAAGTTCGTTTCCGAGAATGCTTTCACGCAGAATGTTAAAAGCTGTCGCCGGTTTGGCGTAGGCGTTATTGCCTTTTTGCAGGAGTTGCTCCGCGTTACTCATAATTGGAACCTGATTTGTGCTGGTCATGTAGCCAGTAATATTGCGCGGATCAATACGGCCAAGCGGATAATCTTCTTTCCATTCCTGATGGGCAAGATTTTGAACAAAAGTATTCATACCTTCATCCATCCATGTCCACTGACGTTCATCAGAGTTAATGATCATGGGGTAATAGTTGTGACCCACTTCATGAATAATCACGCCAATAAGTCCGTGCTTGGTGCGGCGACCATAAGTGCGGGTGCCATCATCATGAATGGTTGGGCGAGCACCGTTAAAGCTGATCATCGGGTATTCCATACCGCCAATAGGTCCGTTAATGGACAGGGCCACCGGGTATGGATATGTGAGTGAATATTTATTATAAACCTGAAGCGTATGCATCACCGCCTGGGTTGAAATATCAGACCAAAGTGGCTGACCGGCCATCGGATAGTAAGACATGGCCATAACCGTTTTACCGTTTTCCTTCATCCGGTAGCCCATGGCATCCCAGATAAATTTACGGCTTGACGCAAAGGCAAAATCGCGAACATTTTCAGCCTTATAATGCCAGGTTTTGGTTGTGTCGGCGTTGGATTTTTCATTTTCCACCGCTTCATCCGGTGTCACAATAAACATTGGAACCGATGCTGTACGCGCCTCAATCAGGCGGTCGCGTTGGTCTTGTGTGAGCACTTCTGCACTATTTTGAAGCTCGCCTGTTGAGGCAACAATATGGTCGGCTGGTGCAGTAATGGTGACATCATAATCACCAAACTCAAGGGTAAATTCACCACTGCCCTGGTATTCTTTATTGTGCCAGCCTTCATAGTCTGAATAGGCAGTTACACGTGGATACCACTGAGCAATTTCGTAAACACGGTTTCCATCACGGGGGAAATATTCGTATCCCTGACGGGAAAGCTTAAACTTCTTGGCATCGGGAATGTTGTACCACCAGTCGATGGAAAATTCCATTGTTGCCCCGGCAGCGACCGGTGTCGGCAGGTCAATTCTCATCATTGAACCGACGGTGGTTGAAGCTAACGCCGTACCATCTGCACCCGTTAGCGATGTGACCTTATAACCACCATCAAAAACCTGCTCATCAACGTGCTTTCTGAACCGCTCCATAGTCATGCCCGTTGAAGACTTGGGCGTTGTTCGGCTCATTTGATCCATCGAAGTTTCCGGATCAAAACGGTTTTGATCCATCTGCATCCAGATATACTTAAGACTGTCGGGTGAATTATTATAGTATTTAATAGTCGCAGAACCAGTGAGTGTCTGGTTCGCATCATCAAGTGTCACGTCAATTTTATAGTCAGCCTGCTGCTGCCAATATTCATGTCCAGGTGCGCCGGATGCCGTCCGGTATACGTTTGATGTCGGAAGATATTCGTTTAATTGACGGAATTTATCATTTACCTGCTCAATGGTTTGAGCATTCGCGGCGCTCATAAAGATCACGCCACTGACAATTCCGATAAGTGCAGATTTTAATTTCAACATAATAGAAAGTCCCTCACAAAACATGCGTTTCATTTTTTTATGAAAAGATACTATATATTATTACGGCGGTAGTCCAGTATGCTTTTAGTCAACACTGACGAGGTGATTTATGGGTCCACAACCGCTACCAAAGCCTGGGGCTTGCTCTAACGCTTTGTGTACAAAACTATGAGCACGGGCAATCGCGTCTTCGAGAGTTAACCCTTGGCCGAGGCCAGTGGCAATACCAGAGGCGAGTGTGCAGCCTGTTCCATGGTTATCTTTGCCCGGCACTCTTAACGAAGAGTATATTTTTTCGCTATTTTGGGTTACCAGCAAATCGGTCAGGATATCGCCTTTAAGATGTCCCCCTTTGACGAGAACCGCGTCCGGTCCCATCTTAAGAAGGTCATCAGCAGCCCGGCGCATATCATCCATGTTTTTAAGAAGTTCTGTTCCCGTAAGTTTGGACGCCTCAGCCAGATTGGGCGTGAGCAACGTTGTCTTCGGCAGAATTTCGTTGACCATCGCCTTAACGCTGTGAGCTTTAAGAAGCATATGACCGCTGGTTGACATCATTACCGGGTCAACGACCAAAGGAATATTCTTGCAATGTTCCCGAAGCACGTCGCTGACACTTAGAATAATATTGGGCGACAACAGCATGCCGGTTTTAATGGCATCTACGCCGATATCGTCAACGACCGAAAGCATTTGTGATTTTACAATATTCGCTGGAACTTCGAAAACTTCACTGACCATATTGGTGTCCTGCACCGTGATGGCAGTTATGGTCGACATGGCATACCCACCGAGCGAAGAAATTGTTTTTATGTCAGCCTGAATTCCCGCGCCGCCGCTTGAATCAGAGCCCGCTATGGTAAGTATCTTGCCTTTCATATATTATTCGCTTTGCACGTTTGCCTGAACGGAAGCGACGATATCGTTGGCAACATTGTTGATAAGGCGGTCGTCAGGTCCTTCGACCATAACCCGTATCAACGGTTCGGTGCCTGACTTACGAATAACAACCCTGCCATTACCGTTCAGTGTGCTTTCACCGTCACAAATCGCTTGTTTGACATGATTATTCTCAAGAGGTTCATCGCCCTCTGAATATCTGACGTTTTTAAGAAGCTGTGGGAAAGGCTCGAACGATTTAAAGAGGTTGCTCACCGGACGACCTTTTTCTGTAAGGACCGCAAGCACCTGAAGTGCCGCCACAAGCCCGTCGCCTGTAGTATTGAAATCACTAAGGACGATATGTCCTGACTGTTCCCCGCCGATATTGCAACCCATCTTCTGCATTGCGGCAACCACATATCGGTCGCCAACGCTTGTTCTTTCCATACGCAGGCCAATAGATTCCATATATTTTTCAAGTCCAAGATTGGACATGATAGTCGCAACAAGAGCATCGCCCTTCATTTTACCATTTTGATGCCAGTTTGTGGCAATGGTAGCCATCACCTGGTCACCATCAATGATTTTGCCTTTTTCATCACAAATAATAAGGCGGTCCGCATCACCATCTAGCGCTATACCAATGTCTGCTCGTGTCTCTATCACTCTATCACACATGGTTTGTGGCTGAGTTGAACCACAGGCGTCGTTGATATTGGTTCCGTTTGGCGAAGTCCCGATAGTAATTACCTCAGCACCCAATTCCCAAAGAACACTTGGTGCGGTTCTATAGGCAGCACCATTGGCGCAATCAAGTACCACACGCAGCCCGTCAAGGCGCAGGTGTTTAGGAAAGGTGTTTTTGGCAAATTCGATATAGCGCCCTACAGCATTGTGAAGTCGCTGTGCACGCCCAAGATTTTCAGAGGCAACAAGATGCTTATCGTAGCCGTTATCCATTTTTGCTTCGATTTGCATCTCGATCTCATCGGAAAGCTTATTGCCGTCATGATCAAATAATTTAATGCCGTTATCATGAAACGGGTTATGTGATGCAGATAGCATTACACCCAAATCAGCCCGAAGTGAACGGGTAAGCATAGCTACGGCTGGTGTTGGCATAGGGCCGAGAAGGACCACATCCATTCCCATTGAAATAAAACCGCTTGTCAGAGCAGGTTCAAGCAGATAGCCCGAAAGACGTGTATCTTTGCCAATTACGACGCGGTGCTTATGGTCACCGCGGGTAAAGTGACGACCAGCCGCCATACCAACACGCATAGCAATCTCTGCTGTCATTTTCCCTTCGTTCGCTTTACCGCGAATTCCGTCCGTTCCAAAATATTTTCTAGTCATTCTTGCCTTCAACTCAGTATGGGAAATTATTAATTCTCAAGTAATAACACCAGTATGTTAATAGAAGCTGAATATTCATAAAAAAATCGGCAGTTTTATGTCACTCTACTCTGTGCGCAGCTCTCCAGACAAAAATAGCCTGCTTAGTCTGCTCTACATCATGTACACGAACGATCTGTGCCCCCTGTTCAAGACATAGTAGCATAGATGCTATAGATCCGGGAATTCTTTTTGTCGCAACCTCTTCGCCCGCTATTTTACCAATAAAACTCTTACGTGACGTACCGATCAGGAGCGGCACACCGAGGCCGTGAAAAATGGCAAGTCCGTTGATGATCGCTAGGTTGTGTTCAACAGTTTTGCCAAACCCTATACCCGGATCAACGATGATCCTATCCTTGTCAATTCCCGCGTTAATACACACTTTAATTCTGCGTTCCAGATAGTCATAAATGTCGAGAAGCACGTGATCATACTGCGGATCGTCCTGCATGGTTTCAGGGCTGCCCTGTGCATGCATCAAAATAACTGGAACATCCGCTTTCTTTACCACATCAATACTCATCCTGTCATGGCTAAGTGCACTGACGTCATTTATGATGTGTGCGCCGCTGCGGATGGCATCTTTCATTACTTCGGCATTGCGACTATCGATTGACAAAGGAATATTTAGGGGCGCTAGGCGCCTTATTGCGGGTAGAACGCGGGACTTCTCACCTTCGATCGAAACTGCTTTTGCCCCCGGTTTTGTCGTTTCGCCGCCAACATCTATGATATCAGCACCGGCGCTGATCATTTGACGGGCATGTGATAGGGCTTGTCCCAATTCAGCATGCTCACCACCGTCCGAAAAGCTATCCGGGGTTACATTCAGAACACCCTGGATGACCGGTTCCTGCCAGTTGATCAATAAACCGTTATTTAATGATAGCGGTTGCCGTGGGCTTTCAATACGTGCGAGCAGCATCTTAATTTCCGCGCGGACGGACGTTGATTTTCCTTCCAAGAAATTATCCAAATTTGAAACGGAAACCATTTCCTCATTTATGCCCTGAGCGGTGCGGCTGATAATTTTTAGCACCGAGAAATAAATATCACCGCCAGCCAGTTTTTTAAAAACCTGCTCACAATGAGTAAAGCCCTTGAGTAATCCCAAGGGCTGTACGTAAATTTTGTCTGTGTCTAAGCGGACAACCAACGATTAACTTTCCGGAACAGGGTCAGAGCCGATATTGTCGCCCTTATCCTTTGGTTTCTTGGTTGATGGCACAGAGCCAGTTGGTTTGATATCTGTTTCATCATCATCGTTGATGTTCTTTTGAATATCTTTACCAGCGAGAAGGTCTTCTATTTCTTCACCGCTTAGTGTTTCATATTCAAGAAGACCTTTACCAAGTTTATGAAGATCATCAATATTATCGGTGAGAATTTTGGTTGCTCGTTTATAAGCAGAGTCCACTATTTCACGAATTTCCTCATCAATTATTTTTGCTGTTGCGCTTGATATATTCTGGCTTTGTGCCACAGAGTGGCCGAGGAATACCTCCTGCTGGTTTTCTCCATATTCAAGCGGTCCAAGCTTATCGCTCATTCCCCACTGCATAACCATAGCACGGGCCATTTTAGTGGCATACGAAATATCTGATGAAGCACCGGAGGTTACTTTGTCATAACCAAAGATAAGTTCTTCAGCGACGCGACCACCCATGGCAACCGCAAGATCCGCATGCATTTTTTCACGGCTGCGCGAAAGCTGGTCATGTTCCGGCAGACGCATTACCATACCAAGCGCACGTCCGCGCGGGATGATAGTCGCTTTATGAATTGGGTCTGATGCCGGGCAATGAAGAGCAACAAGCGCATGTCCACCTTCATGATATGCGGTCAGTTTTCTTTCACTTTCCTGCATGACCATGGAGCGTCTTTCGGCACCCATCATCACTTTATCTTTGGACTGCTCAAACTCTTCCATAGAAACAACACGCTTTCCCTTACGCGCCGCGAGAAGAGCGGCCTCGTTCACAAGGTTAGCGATATCTGCACCCGAAAACCCAGGTGTTCCACGGGCGATAATGCGTGGCTTCACGTCTGCAGCCAGTGGTACTTTTTTCATATGTACTTTAAGAATTTTCTCACGGCCGAGAATATCCGGGTTGGAGACAACCACCTGACGGTCAAAGCGGCCCGGACGCAGAAGCGCAGGGTCAAGGACATCAGGGCGGTTTGTCGCCGCAAGAAGGATTATGCCCTCGTTGGCTTCAAAGCCGTCCATTTCAACAAGCAATTGGTTGAGGGTCTGTTCACGTTCATCGTTACCGCCGCCGAGACCGGCACCACGGTGACGACCGACAGCATCAATCTCATCGATGAAGATAATACAAGGAGCGTGACTTTTACCCTGTTCGAACATGTCACGTACACGGCTGGCACCAACACCAACAAACATTTCCACAAAATCAGAACCGGAAATGGTAAAGAACGGCACGTTCGCTTCGCCGGCAATAGCACGAGCGAGAAGCGTTTTACCCGTACCCGGAGGCCCGACAAGAAGCGCACCCTTGGGAATTACCGCGCCAAGGCGCTGATATTTGGTTGGGTCTTTAAGAAATTCAACAATCTCTTCGAGTTCTTCTTTAGCCTCCTCAATCCCAGCAACATCATCAAAGGTAACGCGACCTGACATTTCATTGAGCAGCTTGGCTTTTGATTTACCGAAGCCCATGGCTTTACCGCCACCGCCCTGCATCTGACGCATGAAGAATATCCAGATACCGATCAGAATTATGAACGGAAGCCAGCTTAGAAGGAAAGTGGCAAACGCACTACTTTCAACTGGCTTGGCATTTATATCGACACCCTTGTCATTAAGCTTATCAATCAGTGATGCGTCATATGGGGCATAAGTTTGAAAGGTCGTACCGTTGGTCATTTGCCCGGCGATATTATTTTCCTGTATTGTCACGCTGGAAATATTACCCGCGTCAACGCCTGCTAAAAATTCGGAGTAGGAAATTTCCGCGCGGGCATCACCACCAGACGGTCCTCTAAACGCGCTAAACAAGGCGAGTAGTAAAATTAAAATGATTAGCCAGAATGCAAAATTACGTTTCATATTGCCCACGCGTTGAACCTTTATCTAAGTTTTGATAGTCAAATATCATTGTTTCATAACCAATAGATAGGTGCAAACTATTTTGAAACAAGCCAAATATCCATATTTTTATTTAAGTTAGCCTTTATTTCTTAAAAACTGCTGAGAATCCATCCAATTCGCGCGTATCAAGCGCTGAGAGTAGAAAATCAGGCAGCATCACTTTACCATTATCATCAATAATACATGGCAAAGATGGTAAAATTCTGTCCCGAAGTTGATGATGTTCGAAAATGGTTGCTAGCCGTTCTTTTAAATCCGGCAGAACTTCAGAAATATATCCGAGAATATTTTCGTCAATTGGAACCACTTTTCCGGAAATATGATCAACTTCAAGCAAATACCTGCTATCCCACATACATTGTTTCGCCTTCGAAATGTTTATCTCAACCGGCACATCTCTAAGCTCTCTGGCAAAAATAATCTGACTTTCAGAATACTGAAAGATAATTACCCCTGAAAGGGTCTGTCCGGCAAATTCGGGCGTCTCAAGATTATCCAGCAGAGCTGTGAGCTTTTGATGGCGCGGCGGATATTCACTTCCACTAACATTTTTTAGAATTTCGCTCAGCAATCTCAAGGAAATTTCCTCATGAAGATTTTTATGAAAATTACGGTCAAGGCACGCAAATCCGAATTCATTGTAAATGACATAATCCGATTCGGCGGTCTTGCTCAACTCCTCCAGCAGTGATCTGACCCGCCGCATCCGTTGTGCCGTCGCTGACAACCTATCCGCATTGAGACCTTCAATTTCAGAATTTTGCATAAGATCGCGGACCTGAACCCGGGTGAATTTTTTATTTTCATTGCTCGGATCCTCGATCCATTTCTGACCGCGCTGGCGTAAATAATCTTCAAGCCGTGACTTATCCACATCCAATAGAGGACGGTATATTTTTGGAAAATCACCTGTGGTTTTTGCGGTCGGAAATTCGGCAACTTTTTTCATCGCCGAGAGGCCATCTATACCGCTTCCGCGAAACAGTCGCATTAAAAATGTTTCTGCCTGGTCCTGCTTATGGTGAGCAAGAAATAGATGCGATACTTCGTTGTCCGCACACCACTGGCCCATCAATCTATAACGTGCGTTCCTTGCTTCATCATGAATATTTGCATTTGGCTTATGACCGATCCATGTCAGTATATGCAGGTCTATATCCTGCGTAGCGAGCCAGAACTTTACTTGCTCGGCTTCCTTTTCTGATTTTTCACGAAGACCGTGATCAACCGTAAGAGCAACAAGCCCTATATTATGGTTCTTACAATGTTGATTGAGCAAAAGTGTGAGTGCCAGACTATCAGCCCCACCAGATACGGCAACAGCGATACTCCTAGGTGCTCCAATATCTAGGGCACCCATGAGATTTTCAAAGTCATCATTGGAAAGTGGATTAAGCGTATCTTTTCCGCTTAGCTGCATCCTGCTTTTCTTTCCTCTGCCGGACGCATTCGGGTATTTTCCGAACTGTCGGGGAAACGGGCGTTGAGCTCGCGGTAGACTTCGCAGGCCTCACTCTTTTCCCCAAGCAAATTCAAGGACATGCCCACCTTCAGAAGATAAGCTGGTGCTTTTGGGCTCTCGGGATATTTGCTCATTCCCTCAAGGAACGTGCGGGTTGCATCGGCATAGTTGCCGCGAGCATAATAAGTTTGCCCAAGCCAGTACTGAGCATTGCCCGCGAGGGCGTCCTGCGGATATTCCCGCAGAAAATCAAGAAAACTTGCTTCAGCCTGATCATATTGAGCATTTGAAACCAGACTATACGCATAGTCGTATTTCTCTTTCGGTGTGCTCGCCGCCGCTGGTACGCCAGTGGTTGGAACAGATACGGACCCTATAGCCGGCATGGAGCCGCCGCCTCTTTCAAGCTCTGTGAAGCGAAACTCATAATCTTTTTGCATGGTCTCAAGCTGGCGGCTCAGGTTTGTTACCTTGAAATTTGCTTCCTCAAGCTGACCAGTCATTTGACGGAGCTGGGTTTCGAGTTCGGAAATACGGATGTTAATTTCAGCGATCAATACGCCTTCGGAGCCACCTGAGGTATTCGCTGCTGTGGGCGCACCACTGGAGCTATTATCGTCACCGGATTGAAAACGGCTGCCGGGTGTAAAGACGCGGCGCTGTATCGCATTGAGCTGTTTTTCAATGGCGGTAAGACGCTCTCTGGTCGATTGAGCAGACGAGCTGTCCGTGGCCGATATTGAGATCACCATGCCGATTGATAGCGTCAAAATAATTGATAAAACTTTGTTCAACATGAAGTGCTCCGTTCTACTTCTTTTTCTTAAAAAAAATGCCCGCATGACTTTTGTTAGTCGCACGGGCATCTTCATAATAATTTATTTATTAGTTTACGCGTGTGTATCCGCGACGGTTTGCTGCGTGATCAGTTCCGATCGGACGCTCTTTACCGTAGCTTACTGTACGCACACGTGATGCACTTACACCCATTGCCACGAGGTAATTTTTAACCGCGTTAGCACGGCGATCACCAAGAGCGATGTTGTATTCACGTGTACCACGCTCATCGCAGTGACCTTCAACGATCACGTTGACGTTGTTGGCTTTCATCCAGTTGGCTTGTGCCTGTAGGATGTTACGTGCTGTCGCATCGACATCATAACGGTCATATGCGAAGTTAACAGTTGAACCGGTCATTCCGCCCATAACCTGATCAAGCGCTTCTTGTGAAAGCGGGTCAAGTCTGTCGACTTCAACAACAGGTGCTGGCGGTGGTGGTGGTGGAGTTGTATCTTCTACCGGATCTGACATTACAGGCGCATCATCGCCGCCAGTATTTGCACAAGCACTCAAAATCAGCGCTGCCCCGATCATTATTAAAAATTTTGCATAGAATTTATTCTGCATTTAGTGATCCTTCACATATATATCTTTTTATTTTTTCCAAAAACTACTGTCATTCCCCATAAGAATTGACACGCGCAATCAATCATACAATCCCTCGACCCATATAATTATCTTGACTATAAACGTAGACAACCGAGGAATCAAGCAACAAAACTAGCTATTTAGCGGGATAATACCAACTATTTACGCATATTATCCCCTATTTATTATCATTCCATTAACGGCGACCAGGCAGGGTCTGATCCATCAAGTGGCGTAAGAACCTGTCTTTCATTGTAACCGGTCAGGTCGATGGACCATAATTGGGTATCACCACCACCACCGCGGTTATCATATGGATATTTGCGGTAATACATGAGAACACGACCATTTGGCGACCATGTTGGCCCCTCTTCGAAGAAACTTTCGGTAAGAATTCGCTCCCCGGTTCCGTCTGGTCTCATGACGCCAATATAAAATTTTCCACCGGTCTGTTTGGTAAAGGCAATAAGATCGCCGCGCGGTGACCATACTGGTGTGGCATAAAGACCAGTTCCAAAGCTGATCCGTTTGATATTACTGCCGTCCGCATCCATAACGTAAAGCTGCTGCGAGCCGCCACGGTCAGAGTTAAACGTAATATAACGACCGAAGGGCGAGTAGCTCGGACTGGTGTCAATGGCTGAATGAGTTGTCAGTCGCTCAATACGCCTTGTTGCCAGTTCCATGGCGAAGATGTCTGAGTTGCCGCGTTCCGCCTTTGACATGATCACTTTTTTACCGTCCGGCGAAAAGCGCGGCGCAAAGGTCATCCCCTCAAATTCACCGAGCATTTCCGTTTTACCAGTTTCGATGTCAAACAGATAAACACGCGGTATATCGTTATAGTAGGAGAGATAAGTAATTTCCTGTGACGTTGGTGAAAAACGAGGGTTGAGAACCATGTAAGATCCGTCGGTAAGGAATTTATGATTATATCCGTCCTGATCCATGATAGCCAGGCGCTTGATGCGGTCAAGGTATGGACCGCTTTCAGAGATATAAACGATGCGGGTATCAAAATATCCGTCTTCACCAGTTAGGCGCTTATAGATCGCATCGGATATCAAATGGGCTATACGGCGCCAGTTCCTCGGGGCCGTGAAATATCTAAGCCCTGTCATTTGGCTGCCGGCAAGCACATCCCAAAGTCGAAATTCAACACGGACGCGACCGTCTTCTTCAAGAACGGCGGTTCCGGTCACAAGGGCCTGCGCGCCGACGGCACGCCAGTTGGCAAATTGCGGTGCGACGCTGGCATTTCCAGCGTTGATAAAAGCACGTGGATCTATGGCACTAAAAAGGCCTGACCTCTCAAGATCGGCAGTGACCACCTGCGCGATTTGCTGACCGATTTGCATCACTGACCCTGCCGTTGTCATGGCATCGCCACTTCCTGCCAGCGGTGTGATAGCGATTGGCAATGGCTGCACATTACCACGGGTGATATCAATTTCAATCACCGCATGAGCGGGGAGGCTCGCAGAAATCATTCCAACTAGGGACACTATCAAAATCTTAAGCAATTTCACTTTTTATCTCCGTTTAATATCAAATACTTTATTAACCTACCATACCAGAAGGATCGAAATTAAGGATCACTTCCCGCCATTGATCATACATTTCTTGCGGCAGTTTTAAATCGCTATAAGGCGCACACATACGAACTGCCCTAAGTGCGCTATCAGCAGCCACCTTCATGGATCCGGCCATACGGGCGTAATCATCGGCCACTGGTGGCCGTGCCAACTTCCCATCAGGGGTCAGATACATGCTGACCCTGACTTTAAGGCTGCCAGCGTCCAACGCACCAGATGGTGGGTTCCAGCACTGGTCTTCAATTTTTTTCTGTATGGCGGCGCTGATCGACATGGTCTGACGCTGCACATCAAGTGAGGTTGCCTGTTGTTCCTGTGGTCCAAACCGATCAGTGAGACGTTCCGTGATGCTTTCCTTTTCGGGTACTTTATTAAGAAGCTGGGCGATACGGTCGGCGCTATATCTGCTTGGTGGTTTTGGCTTGGCGCGCTGACTTATTTGTGGTGCAGCGGCCCTTTTTACCGGTGTTTTGGGCTTATCTGCCGGCTTCTCTGCCGCATTTGGTAGTGGCATAGTTGACGGCATATTTGGCGGTGGTGGCGGCAGCTCAGCGCGTCGTTCTACTTGCCGCTCTGGCGGCTTTGGCTTTTCTCTTTCTGCGTCTGGAAGTTTGGCAATTTCCATGGTTTTGGTTTCTTCGGCAAACGGTAAAATCTCAACCGGAATAATCACCATTTCAGAATCTTCGACACTGTCAAACCACGGGATATCCATCGCCGCTGTTACCAGCAATGCGACATGGAAAACTCCGGATATGATCAGTGCGTTTTTCATATTTTCTTACCTTGGCGGGTCCGTAACCATTGCGACACGGGAAAACCCGTTGCCGTTAAGCAGCCCAATCACTTCCATGACGCGGCCGTAATTTACCCCCTGATCACCGTGGACATAGATACGATCTTCTTTGCGGTTTTCAAAAATCACCGTGATCCGTGCGACCATCTGATTAAGGTCCACTTGTTCGTCCTGCAGATAAATATTGCCGTCACCATCAATGGTGATCGATAGCGGGGTGTCATTTTCCGGCAGGTTGTTTGCCTGTGAATTAGGTAGGTCAATAGGCACGCCGACCGTTAGCAGCGGCGCGGTCACCATGAAAACCACCAACAGAACAAGCATCACGTCAACAAAGGGCGTTACGTTAATATCGCTCATTTGCTTATGACGTTTTGAAAATCCTGTGCGGCGACCATTGCCACCTGTCCCGTGCATCTGCATTAATGCTACTCCTCATCCATTTGGCGCGAAAGTATTGTGCCAAATTCCTCGGCGAAACTTTCAAGTCTATTGGCGTAACGACCGATTTCATTTGAAAGATAGTTATAAGCAACCACAGCCGGGATCGCCGCCACAAGGCCCATAGCCGTTGCAGCAAGAGCTTCGGCAATGCCGGGCGCCACAACTGCAAGGGAAGAATTATTTGACGACGCGATCGACTGGAAGCTGTTCATAATGCCCCACACGGTTCCAAAAAGCCCAACAAACGGTGCCGTTGAACCGACGGTGGCAAGTACACTTAAATAGTGTTCCAGGCGTTCCATTTCACGGCTTACCGTCACCTGCATGACCCGGTAAATTCTTTCCTGTGTGCCCATGGCAATTTTACCGGTGCTCGTGGCCGATGATCTTTGCCATTCGCGCATGGCCGATACAAAAAGCATCGCCAGCGGGTGATCCGGATTATGACGAGTGCGCTCATAGAGGTCTTCAAGACTGTTACCCGACCAGAACTCGCTCTCAAATTCGTCGGCGCGCGCTCGTACATTGCGTAGACGTTTATATTTATCCCAGATAATCGCCCAGCACCAAACCGAAGCGCCGAGCAAAACAATCATCACGCCCTGAACAATAAAATCAGCCTGCCAAAACATGCCGAAAAATGAAAAGTCCGGTGCTGTTCCGCCCAAATCAATTGCTTCTACTGCCCCGACCGCACTTGGTGTTATTTCTTGTGCCATTCCTATTCCCTAAAAAATATACTTTAATCTTTTAATTCTAATTTTTTTCTTAATCCTACTGGTAATCTTTTCGGATTACCGTCTCTACCGATTACGGCAATCTTTATGTTACCGCTTACAAGAGTTTCATCATTTCTCATGATATCCTGCTTTATCACGAGGCTCGCGCCGCCAAGCTTTATTATTTCGCTTGTGACCATCAAGTGATCATCAAATTCGGCCGACTGGTTAAAGTCAAGTTCCGCGCGCCTTACGACAAAGCTTACATCTTCGGGCTTGTTATAATCTAACATTTCCTTTTGATCAATACCAAGAACTCTCAGCATTTCAGAGCGTGCCCGCTCCATAAATTTAAGGTAATTGGCATAGTAGACCACGCCCCCCACATCTGTATCTTCATAGTAAACACGCAGTGGAAAATGGTGTATAGCGTCTTTTATAAATCCAGAATGTGGCGAAATTTCAGTCATTTTTACTTTTTTGTCTCATTTTCCAGCATTTCGAGTTGTGCAGCATCAAAATTCTTAGGTGTCTTAAGGCCAATATGATCGAAAGCCTGCGATGATAACATGCGCCCGCGCGGCGTGCGTTGCACCAGTCCCATCTGCATCAAATAAGGCTCGATGATGTCTTCGATTGCATCTCGTGGCTCGCTCAGTGCCGCCGCCAGCGTTTCAATACCGACCGGTCCGCCGCCATAACTTTCGCCGATGCATTTCAAATATCTATGATCCATAGCATCAAGGCCGCGTGCATCCACTTCCAATCTTTTAAGAGCGCTGTCCGCTATATCCGCATTTATCGGACCGCTTCCGGCGACAAGGGCAAAATCACTTACCCTGCGCAGTAACCTTCCTGCAATTCGCGGTGTCCCGCGTGCTCGTCGGGCGATTTCCAGAGCGCCGTCACCAGCCATTTCAACCCCGAGCACACGCGCTGCACGACTGACAATTTTTTCAAGATCTTCCGGTTCATAAAAATTGAGCCGGGTTGGGATGCCGAACCTATCCCGTAGAGGGGTCGTTAAAAGCCCCGACCTTGTTGTCGCGCCAACCAATGTAAAAGGCGGCAAATCAATACGTACGGAACGAGCCGCTGGCCCCTCACCGATAATCAGATCAAGATGAAAGTCTTCCATGGCCGGATATAGGATTTCCTCAACTGCCGGGCTAAGACGGTGAATTTCATCAATGAATAGAATATCATTCTCTTCAAGATTGGTCAGCAGTGCCGCCAAATCACCGGATTTCGTAATCACCGGCCCAGCAGTTGCCCTGAAGTTGACCCCAAGTTCCCGGGCCATAATTTGTGCGAGTGTGGTTTTTCCGAGTCCGGGTGGCCCAAAGAAAAGGACATGATCAAGAGCTTTTCCGCGTGCTTTTGCGGCTTCAATGAAGACTTTCAGATTATCACAAGCTTTGCGTTGCCCGATAAATTCGCCGAGCGTCGCCGGACGAAGCGAAGTATCAAAATCACCCTGCATTTCGCTACCACTTATGATACGGTCTTCGACACCTTGATCATTAAAGTCGCTCATTTACCAAGCTCCTTAAGTCCGAGCCTGATCAATGTCTGAACATCATCTTCCGCGCCATCATTTAAGGCTTTTGAAACCGCCGTGTAAGCTTCGGCTTGTTTATAGCCCAGATTTGAGAGCGCCGAGACGGCGTCACCCAAAGCGGATGAGCGAGCCGGCGAACCGTCACCTGTTTTAACTGGTGCGATCGCAAATTTGGCCACTTTATCTTTGAGTTCGTGGATAATTCTGGTCGCAAGTTTTGGTCCGACACCGCTGGCCTGACCAACCACGGTTTTATCCTGAGCAGCAATAGAATTTGAAAGCTCGTCCGGACCAACGACTGAAAGAATGGCCAGTGCCACTTTCGCGCCTACACCCTGCACGGTTTGCACGAGTCTGAACCAGTCACGTTCCAGTTCGCTGGAAAAACCGAACAGATGGAAATGGTCTTCACGAATATGCGTCTCAATGAAAAGCGTTACTTCTTCACCCAATCCATTTAGATTATTGAGTGTACGCGACGAGCAAAAAACATGATAGCCAACGCCACCAACATCAATGATACACCAGTCTTCACCAAAACTGTCGAGTACTCCGCGGAGTTTAGCGATCACTATCTTGTCCCCTTCATTATAATTTGTGCACCACTGCCCGTAATTCCAGACTTTCCAATGGCTTCTGAGAGCCGGCCATGGGCGCCGCCACTATGGGCGTGACATATGGCCACCGCGAGCGCATCACCGGCATCTTCGCCGTTTATCGTAATGCCAGGAAGTAAAATTCCCAACATTGCCTTGACCTGTTCTTTTCCAGCATGTCCTGAACCAACAACCGACTTTTTAATATGGTTGGGCGAATATTCCGCGACCGGAAGCCCCGCCATTGCCGGCACCAAAAGCGAGATACCCCGCGCCTGTCCCAGTTTTAAGGTTGAATTTGGGTTCTTGTTAACGAATGTTTCTTCAACGGCGGCCGATACAGGCTGCCAATCGGCAATCACCTGGCTCAGCCCATCATAAAGCTGGACAAGCCGTTCAGCTAGTGAAAGCACGTTATCCGTTTTTATTGTACCGTTTGCCACATGACTTAATCGGGAACCTTCAACGTCAATAATACCCCAACCGGTTTTTCGTAGACCGGGATCAAACCCCACCAATCGTTGCCGTGCATTGGTCACGCGCCGAGCTTCTCCATCACGTCGTCAGGAATTTCATAATTACCGTATACATTTTGCACATCATCAAGATCTTCGAGCGCATCAATCATCTTCATCAACGTTGTTGCGCTGTTTAAGTCAAGCTCAATGGTGTTTTGCGCTTTCCAAATGAGCTTTGTTGATTTTGGCTCCTCGCCTGTCGTCTCAGCCAGGGACGTCGAAACAGCGTTCAAATCTTCCATAGCGCAGGTAATCTCATGAACATCATCATCGCTTTCAACATTGTCTGCGCCAGCTTCTAGGGCCTGTTCAAACATATCATCAGCGGATATTTTGCTGTCTTCGAAAATAATTTCACCCACATGATCAAATTGGTAAGCCACGCTGCCGCTTTCGCCCATGTTACCACCATTTTTGGCAAATGCTGTGCGGATATCGGTTGCGGCGCGGTTGCGGTTATCTGTTAGGCTTTCAACGATAATTGCTGTTCCACCAGGTCCAAATCCTTCATAGCGGATTTCATCATAATTGGCGCTATCACCTGCTTCTGATTTGCTAATCGCACGGGTAATATTGTCTTTTGGCATACTTTGAGAACGCGCGTTTTGTATGGCGAGGCGCAAACGCGCATTTGAATCCGGGTCAGGGCCACCCATCTTCGCTGCAACAGTAATTTCTTTTGATAATTTACTGAATAATCCGGAGCGCTTTTTATCTTGCGCGCCTTTTCTGTGCATAATATTTTTAAACTTTGAATGACCTGCCATCTTCTTCTCTCTTATGAAGTCCCAAAAGGGCTTGTAACGTCTTAAATCGCTTTACAGAACCTTGATAAAGCAAGGGGGCGCGTTTGTGAATCATTTTTTATGAAATTGACGGAAAAGTTTCTTTTAGACGCGCACCCATTCGGATTGGCTCAATACGTTTTGCCAGACCGGTTTTGTCATCGGTCTCCACAAATACACCGCAAAGGGTACCATCACCAAGTGCCGGTGAAAAGCGATCACCACGCAATTTTTTGGTAAAGCGGTTTATAGGCTCTACCTTATCCATACCGATCACACTGTTATAATCACCGCACATGCCAGCGTCGGTTTGATAGGCGGTGCCGCCGTCAAAAATCTGCGCGTCCGCAGTCGGAATATGACTATGGGTGCCGACCACCAGTGACGCTCGTCCATCAAGAAACTGGCCCATGGCCATCTTTTCCGACGTTGCTTCGGCGTGGATATCAACCAAAATGAATTTCACGGTCGCCCCAAGTTGATGTTTTTTGAGTTCGTTATTCACGGCCTTAAAGGGATCGTCGAGCGGATCCATAAATATCCGTCCCATGACATTGATCACAAGGATACCACGACCACGTTTATCTTCGACCAAAACCGCCCCCTTACCGGGCGTCCCTTCAGGGTAGTTAATCGGCCTGATCATACGTGGTTCGGTGTTGATGTATCTTTTGGTGTCCTTTTGATCCCAAACATGATTTCCTGTCGAAATAACATCAATACCAAGCTCGAATAATTCTTTGGCAATTTTTTCAGTTATACCAAATCCTGCCGCCGCATTTTCGCCGTTTACGACAATCGCATCGGGTTTTAATTTTTCCTGAATTTCAGGCAATTTTTCAGCAACTATTTTTCGACCGGCACGGCCGACCAAATCGCCTAGATAAACAATTTTCACTTATTTAAACCTGTATGTTGTTTTTTCGGTTACCACCATGTCCAGCGACTGATCATAACCATCCGTAGGTACGCTCGCAAGCTTTTGATCGTCATAGGCAATTCCAATCGTCACCAGATCCGGGTTTTCGGCTCTTAAAGTTTGCAATGTCCGATCATAATAGCCACCGCCGTAACCAAGACGCGCTCCATGACCATCAAAAGCAACAAGCGGCACCAGCAGTACTGCTGGTGCTACAATCTGGCCTGTCGATTGTTTGGTTTTAAAGGGTCCGTCCTGCAATTCCGTGCGCATATCCCAAGCCCGAAATTCCAAAGGTTTGTCGCGGTCCGTAATAGATGGTAGACAAATGGGAAACTGCGCTGCATGAAGCGCTTTGAGGATCACCATGCAATCCACTTCACTTCGAATTGGAATATACCCCGATATGTTTCGAACCTCATCAAGTTCAGGCAGCATAATAATTTGCGCAGTAATTTTCCGCGCGGCCATACCATCGTCTTGGACGTGGGCCTGATCGCGTAATTTTAGGGATTGTTCACGTTGTGATTTTTTTTCGGACATCTTTAAACTTTACTTAAAATATCGGGTGCGGGACCGTTTTGCCGTGACTGTTTTATATCCTCCAGAACCTAATACGTATAGGTGGGCACCGCGATAACAAGGCCACGGCCCTGACAGAGGCAGCTCCCAAAGGAGAATTATCGCCCCGGGGATAAAATGAGCCACTAACAAAACAGAACCCGCACCTATTATGTAAGGCTTCTTGGGCCGCTCGGCAATGTCAAGTTTGCATTATCCTGCGTTTTAGTCAAAAAATCAGGTGATTTTAATGATCTGACGATTTAAAATATGTCAGAAAATAATATGACTTAATAGATATGAATAAAAAATATACGCCGCTTTGGGGAATTGATTAAGCTTCAAGGTTTCTTGCCAGCTCTTCTATTCTAAGCACCGCTTTACCCATGGCCACATCCATACGTTTTACTTCGGCCTCTGCTTCCGCATTTGATGGCAGCTCGCCGTCGTTGAGGTCATGAAGTTCATCCGCAATCATAATTGCCGTCATCAGAAGAAGACGAATATCACCAACTGGTCCCATGCGGTCCACAAGACCATTTGCGCGCTGATCGATATAATCAGCGAGCATTTTTAAGCGCTCCTCACCGCCGTCCTGACAGGCGAGGTGATGCTCTTGATTGTTGAAATTAACCGATACTTGTCCCATAAATTCTGTCCCTGATTATTGTACGTTTTGCTCTGCAATCAGGCTATCGAGCTGCCGGATCATGAGGCCAATTTCTTTTTCCGCCGAGTCGCCAGCCTCTTCTACTCTCTCTAGGCGCTCTTCAAGCTTCTCAACATTGTCCCTTGCCACTTCAAGCTCACGGGAAAGAGCGCGGTTTTCTTTCTCGAGCTGATTGATAAAATCTGCCTGCTCACTAGATCCTGACTTGTTTTTTGCCTGTTTTGATAAAATGGCACGTTCTAGCCTTGCAAGCACTTCTTCGAGTGCCATGACAGTTTTATCTGCGGATAATCTTTTTTCTTTTTCGACCATTATAAGTCCCAACTTGGTATTTGCCCATTTTCGCGAACCACGAGATTAGCAACATTTTGAAGAAAAAATCCACCAAAAAGCTGTAGAAATATAAAATCAATCAAAAAAAATAAAAAGATCGCACAAAAACTGCACTTTTTAGCAATACAATATTGACCCTGAGGCCTAGAAAGTCCATTGTGCGCTTGTTAATTATCAGGTCGATATTGTTAGCTTATTACCCCGTAAATATTCGGGGCTATTTTTACTTAATACTATAAGGTTGTGTTTTACTAAAATGACAGCGTCAGACAAGAAGATGGCCAATGCAATTCGTGCTCTCAGCATGGATGCGGTTCAGGCAGCTAAATCCGGGCACCCCGGAATGCCAATGGGAATGGCCGATGCGGCCACGGTTCTTTTCACCAAATTCATGAAATTCGATCCCAATTGGCCAGAATGGCCAGATCGCGACCGCTTTATCCTCTCAGCGGGTCATGGCTCGATGCTTATTTATTCACTTCTTTATCTGACCGGATATAAGAACCCAACCATCGACGATATTAAAAAATTTCGCCAACTTCATCAGCCATGCGCTGGCCATCCTGAATTTGGTGAAGCCCCAGGTATTGAAATGACTACCGGGCCACTGGGACAGGGGCTTGCGACATCTGTTGGACTTGCCGCCGCCGAAAAACTAAGTGCTGCGCGTATGGGTGACGTGATCGACCATCATACCTATGTGATCGCCGGCGATGGCTGCCTTATGGAGGGCATCTCCCATGAAGCCATATCTCAGGCTGGACATTTAAAGCTCGGAAAACTTGTCGTTCTTTGGGATGATAACAGCATCTGTATTGATGGCGGTACTGATATGACCGTTTCCGATAATCAACTCATGCGTTTTGAAGCCTCAAACTGGCATACTCAGGCCGTTGATGGCCACGACATGGACGCCGTCGCCGCAGCCATTGAAGCGGCAAAAAGTGATGATCGTCCGTCACTGATTGCTTGTAAAACAACCATCGGTTACGGCGCCCCAAACAAGGGCGGCACATCGGCCACCCACGGCGCCCCGCTGGGAGAGGAAGAAATCGCAGCCGCGCGCAAATTCCTTGATTGGCCATATGAGCCATTTGTTGTTCCGGATGAAGTTCTTGGCGCCTGGCGCAAAGCCGGCGCTAGGAACGTAAGCGTTTCCTCCGCTTGGAAAGATAGATTTGATGCTCTTTCTGAAGATGTTAAAGCGGACTTTAATCGCCGTCTTAACAAAGATCTGCCGAGCGAGCTTGTCCCGGCACTCAATGCTTATAAAAAAGGCCTTGCCGAAAATCCGGTTGGCCCCGCGACACGCATCGCATCGCAAATGGCTCTCGAAGTAATCAACCCGATCATGCAGGAAACCATTGGCGGATCCGCCGATCTTACCGGCTCAAATATGACGCTAACCAAAGACCTCATCCCGATTACCCCAGACGACTTTTCCGGGCGCTACATGTATTATGGTGTGCGTGAGTTTGGTATGGCTGCGGCCATGAACGGCTTGGCTCTTCACGGCGAATATATGCCCTACGGTGGTACATTTATGGTGTTCACCGATTATTGCCGTCCCGCCATTCGCCTCAGTGCATTGATGAGGCAGCGTGTGGTTTATGTAATGTCCCACGACAGCATCGGCCTCGGTGAAGATGGCCCGACCCATCAACCGATTGAACATCTGGCATCACTGCGCGCGATGCCCAATGTCAATGTTATGCGTCCTTGTGATGCCGTTGAGACTGCAGAATGCTGGCTTGCGGCCCTTGAAGATAAAGAAACACCTTCAATCCTCGTGCTGACCCGTCAAGGGCTTAAGCAAGCCCGTCTTGAACATACGGACGAAAATCTTTCTGCAAAAGGCGGCTATGTGATATCTGACGCCAGTGGTGCTCCGGATGTCACCATCATTGCTACAGGTTCAGAAGTGGAAATCGCCATCGAAGCGCAAGCCGAGCTAGAGGCCGCAGGAAACGCAACCCGTGTTGTTTCCATGCCATGTGCTGAGAAATTCGATGCGCAGACCCCCGACTATCAAAGCAGTGTTATTGGCAACCCTAAAGTATACGCTTCCATAGAGGCAGGATGCACTTATGGTTGGGACAAGTATGTTGGTCGTGATGGTGTTAAAATTGGCATAGATGAATTTGGCGCCTCAGCACCAGCAAAAGACCTGTACAAATATTTCGGTGTGACAAAAGATAATCTCGTCGCATCAATAAACGCAAAATTATAATTTAATTACTGGAGAAAACTATCATGGCAATTCGTGTCGCAATTAACGGTTTTGGTCGTATTGGCCGCCTCGCCCTTCGTGGCATTTATGAAAGCGGTCGTGAGGATATCAAAGTGGTCGGCATTAACGATCTTGGTGATGTGGAAATGAACGCTTACCTTCTTAAGCGTGACAGTGTCCATGGCCCTTTCCCGTTTAATGTCAGTGTCGACGGAAACAACATCGTTGTTGGTGATGATAAAATCGTAGTCACCGCTGAGCGCAACCCAGCCGACCTACCATGGGGCGAGCTTGATGTGGATGTTGTTTATGAATGTACTGGCTTCTTCGCCGATAAAGACAAAGCTTCTGCTCATTTGGACGCGGGCGCCAAAAAAGTTCTTATTTCTGCCCCTGCATCAGGCGTAAGCAAAACGATCGTTTACGGCGTAAACCATGACACGCTTGAAGCTGGTGATCAGGTTGTTTCGAACGCATCTTGCACAACAAACTGTCTTGCCCCGGTCGCACAAGTGCTCAATGAAGCGGTCGGCCTTGAAAAAGGTATCATGACAACGGTTCACGCCTACACTGGCGACCAGCGTGTTCTTGATACGCTTCATAGTGACCCGCGCCGCGCTCGTGCTTGCGGCCTTTCCATGATCCCAACATCAACTGGTGCCGCTCGCGCGGTTGGTCTCGTGCTTCCGGAACTTGCTGGTAAGCTCGACGGTACATCTGTTCGTGTGCCAACACCAAATGTATCCATGGTTGATCTGACTTTTGTTTCAAAACGCGAAACAACCATCGAAGAAGTTAACGCTGCTATTAAAGAAGCTGCCAATGGTCGCCTTAAAAACGTGCTTGCTTATATTGATGAGCCGGTTGTTTCCATTGACCTTAACCATGACGCTCATAGCTCAAGTTTTGATGCATCACAGACGTCGGTAATGGGCGGCAACCTTGTCCGTATTCTTACCTGGTATGATAACGAGTGGGGATTTGCCAACCGCATGTCAGACACCGCTAAAATATTGCACGAAGTCGGATAATGGCAACTTTCAAAAACATCGAAAGTCTGGGCGCGCTTGAAGGAAAGCGCGTCCTTGTTCGTGCTGATCTTAACGTTCCCATGTCGGTGAGTGAGGACGGTGAACGCACCGTGACGGATGATACGCGTATCCAGTCTGTAACGCCAACAATCAAGGCTCTCGCCGAACGAGGAGCGCGGGTAATTGTGCTTTCCCATTTCGGCCGCCCGCAGGGTATGCGAAATATGGATCTGTCGCTGGCGCCACTGGGCCAACCACTGGCAAATGCCACACGCCTCCCGGTTTCCTATATTGATGACTGTATCGGTGACGAAGTAGTTGAAGTTATCGACTCTCTTGAAAACGGTTCAGTTCTATTGCTGGAAAATGTTCGTTTTTATAAAGAAGAAACAAAGAATGACGTCGATTTTGCCGCTCAACTGGCGAGAAACGCTGACTTTTTTGTAAATGACGCATTTTCATGTTGTCATCGTGCTCACGCATCAACAGTGGGTGTTGCAAAAGTTCTCCCCAGTGCTGCGGGCCTTGCCCTCGAAAAAGAACTTGTAGCCCTCGAAGGTGCGCTGGGTAACCCTGTTCATCCAGTCGCAGCGCTTGTGGGTGGAGCCAAGGTGTCAAGCAAACTTGATGTACTCACACACCTAGTTGAAAAAGTAGACCACCTGATCATTGGTGGCGGTATGGCAAATACGTTTCTTGCTGCACAAGGTATCGATGTTGGCGCATCACTTTGTGAGCATGACCTGACCAATACTGCAATCGGTATTCTTAATAATGCCGCCGCAAACGACTGCACAGTTCACCTGCCGACGGATGTCGTGGTCGCCAAAGAATTTGCAAAAAATGCCCCAAACAGAACGACCTCGACTGACGATGTAGCCAATGACGAAATGATCCTTGATGTTGGTCCTGTCTCTGCGACAGACGTTGCTGCTGCTCTCGAAAAATGCAAAACACTGATCTGGAACGGGCCAATGGGGGCTTTTGAAATCGAACCCTTTGACGCCGCAACCGTTGCAATTGCTGTCAAAGCGGGTGAACTCACTGAAAGTGGAGCGCTGATATCCGTTGCAGGTGGCGGCGATACGGTCGCTGCTCTGAACCACGCTGGTGTCGCCGATAAATTCTCGCATATTTCAACGGCGGGCGGCGCATTTTTAGAATGGATGGAAGGCAAAAGCTTACCTGGTGTAGAGGTTCTACTGGCTCAGAATATCAGCATAAGTTGATAAAAATAAGAAAGCCAGGCAACTCACGCTTGGCTTTTTATTAATCTGATTGAATTCACCACCGGGCCGACGTCATGATATCTCATGTCCGACTGGCTGTAGACGTATGCCTATTCTGTCGAACTGAACCCATTCTATTTCATCGCCTGAATCGCCATAGGCAGCCAAGCTTGATAGTGGCGAGAACCAATCCAATTTATGCTTTGAGATATGAATAAGTAAATTCCTTCAAGCGTTTATAAAAGATTTCTAGACGGGGCCATTCAACGCAGGTATATTCGACCCAACCAACATCATTATTGGTGGATAATTGATCCAAGTCATACTATTGGTTCCTAGTCGGAGTTAGAAGAAACTCATAATACTTTTTTTATTACAATTTGCCCAAGGAGGGATTCGAAATGAAATATTTATGTGCCATTATTGGAACTTTATCGTGTCTATTAATAGCAGCCTGTGCCAGCGATGATGGGAGTTTTCCACAGGTGGCTGATGCGCCTCCGTTTGATTTTGTCGATGGAGAGGAGATGCGTTCTCGTATGCATCAGCTTGCCTTTGCCCTGCAAAACCTTGATAGTTCACTGACAACTGATTATGAAGAGAACCCGCCTTCGCAGCAATCTGTTGTCGATGAGCTTCGTGATATAGAACGTATCGCTAAAACGCTTCAATCTGGCGAGATCAGCTCTAAACATCCATTTCTGGTGAACGATATGAACAAATTCCTCGCTGACGTAAGCCGGGCTCAATTCGATGCGGAAAGGAACCGGTATTACATGGCTGGTCGCATCTCTGGTGCATGCGTAACTTGCCATAGAGCGAGTTATTATTAACCGACTGCATTCTGGTACAATTGAATAAAAAAAGCCGGACTGGAAACAGTCCGGCTTTTAAAATTGATGTCTTTAAATTACTGCATCATAGCAGTAGCTTGATCAAGCTGATCGCAGTAAGCGTTAAGAACTTCTGCAAGTTTGGCCATTTGTTCCTGGGTTTCCACCCATTTATACTCCTCGATCCCCTCACGGACACCAGGTAGGGTTTTAACACCGTATCCGGTGTAATATCCCGGTGCATAAACATGATGACGGTACCACGGGCGACGTGGCAACCCTTCAGGGCGGGTGAGCTTGGCTTCGATCTGATACATCAGTTTATCAAGCTTGTTGATGTCACTTTTGCTCATATCATATCCACCTGCCGACATTGTCTTATAGGCATCATCGAAGGCCTTACCTGAAGCTATTAAGCGATCCACAGAATTTTGCATAGGTGACAGATTGATATAAGGCACTTCTTCTTTAATCTCCGGCACCACATATCCTTCACGGATATTGGCCGCAGCTTTATAGTGACCGTTATTGACCAGCATATTATGACGCTCTACGTCTTTGCGGGTTTTTTCCATTGCAGATACCATTTCGTCGGCATACTCGGATACTGTCCGTGCCATGTTGCCAAACTGGAATGGTAGAACGTCAGCGTTGGCAAGGCGTGTGACCACACGGCCCGTTACCGCACCGAGCGCCTTTGTATAATGGAGACCAGGATCACGAAACTTAGTATAATAATGATAGCTGTCATAATTGGTATGGTAGGATCCACCACCAAATTCACCACCGTAACCAATATTCATGGATGTAATACCAAGATGTTGGAAAAAGCCTGAATAGTCGGATCCCGATCCAAGCGCGCTTAAGTAATAATGGCTAGATTTTTCCGCTCGTCCCCGCGTCACAGAATTATCGGACAAAAGATTGCGAGACTGTACCCGCTCCGCCGCTGTCATACCTTGAATAGGATCTTTAACTTCATGAGCGATCTGATCAAAAAATGTTTCGAGTGTATGGGACCCTCCAGCGCCAAGAAAACCAGCGCCGTTACCGTCTGTATTAATATAAGCAACGAGTTTTTCGCTTAGCTCTTTTGCATGATCTTCAACCCATTCGACAGAACCCATAAGGCCCTGTTCTTCCGCGCCCCAAGCGCCGAATACGATGGTACGTTTAGGCTTCCAGCCAGTTTCAGCCGCATATTCAGAAAGAATTCTCGCTTCTTCCATCTGCACCACAAGACCAGAGATCGGATCAGCTGCGCCGTGTACCCACGCATCATGGTGGTTTCCACGCATTACCCATTGGTCTGGAAATTCTGAACCTTTCATCTTGGCGATAATATTATAGGTGGGCACCACATCCCAGTTAAACGCAAGCTTAAGGTGAACTTTTGCTGGCCCAGGTCCCATATGATAAGTGATCGGTAGTGCTCCACGCCAGCGCGGCGGCGCAACTGGCCCCTCCAGAGCCTCAAGGATTGGCATCGCATCCTGATAGGATATGGGGAGCGTAGGAATACCAACAAAAATTTCTACATCTTCTAGTGCTATACGCTTCGCACCTTCGGTCGCACCAATATACGGTGTTAGCGGATCACCCGGACGGGTCGGAAGATCCATGATCGATCCACGCTGGGCACCGGTTGGGTGCTTATAAGCACCTTTTGGATATGTATCACCCTGACCGTAACCATCATCTTCCGGGTCAGAATAAATCAGCGCCCCGATAGCGCCAAATTCCTCGGCCATCTTGGGCTTGATACCACGCCATGAACCACCGTATTTAGCAAGGATGATTTTTCCCTTTACATCTACACCGCGGCGGGCGAGATCTTCATAATCTTCACGAAGGCCCTGATTGACAAATACCACTTCCGCTGTAACCTCACCGTCCGGTGAGAAGGAATGATAAACCGGTAGGCGGTCATCCTGATCGGACGTAGGATCATCGTCAACCGCATCCTCGTCCAATGAAGCTGTCCATTTTGTCGGCTCCACCAGTTCAAGTACGCGAACCTTTGGTGTCGGCATCAAAACACCGTACGCTTCAATCTCAGTATCGTAACCCCATTCCTCATATTTACTTGCGATAAATTCAGCGACTTCCTTATCAAAAGGCTGGCCTGTGGCATGGGGTCTGGATGTCATATATTTCATCCATTCATCCATGTTCTGGACATTTATACGCTTGTCGATCTCAGCTTCGAGTGCATATTGCTTATCGCTGTTTTCTTTCGTAAAACCGCGAATGGTATCCGCAGCGTTCGCGGCCACTGTTGTCGCAGCAAGAATCGCAGTCACTTTCAATAAACTTGATAATCCCATTAGGGTCTCCCATTAGTTTTTATTTTTTTAAGGTCAAATCCTTCGTCGAAAATCCTATGGGAAATAGGAAGTAATTGCAAGCCGGCCAGAAAATAAAAAAAGGCCCGGTTAATATCCGGGCCTTCCTTCATTGGATAATATTCAATTGGTTATTCGTCCTCGTCCAGCTTCACCGGTACGTGGGCGTATTGGCCTCGTCTGTAAATGGATAGCAGAACCACTGAACGACCCGCTTCACGCTGATCTTCGATGCGTGCTTTGACATCTTCCACCGACTTGACCTCCTGTTGGGTCACCTCGACGATAACATCACCGCGGCGCAGGCCACGAAGCCCATCTCTACCACTATCATAATCGACCCTGGTGATCAGAACGCCTTCGATTTCTTCGTCAATTTCAAGCTCTTCACGAGCTTCGTCATCAAGGTTGGTAAGGCTGAGGCCAAGAACAGATTCCAGTTCTTCAGCGGCCTCTTCTTCCGCCTCTTCTTCTGCAGATGACGCGCCCTCGTCAAGCTCGTCAATGGTGATGCGAAGTGTGACGCGCTCACCTTTTCTGAGCACAATCATATCAACTGTGCTGCCAATTTCAGTATTGGCAACTTTGGTCGTTAGATCGCGAAGTTCTTCGATTTTGGTGCCGTCAAATTCAATAATAATATCGCCAAATTCAACGCCGGCTTTACTAGCCGGGCTATCCTCTTCAACTGTACTGACGATTGCACCTGTGGCTTCATCCATGCCCAGGCTTTCGGCAATCTCATCTGATACAGGGCCGATGCGAACGCCAATGCGACCACGTTTTGTACGGCCAAATTCACGAAGCTGATCGACAACGATCTTCGCCTGTGTTGATGGAACTGCAAAACCAATGCCGATATTACCACCGGACTGAGAATAGATAGCCGTATTAATACCGATCACTTCACCGTCCATGTTAAACATTGGGCCGCCACTGTTGCCCCGGTTAATGGAAGCGTCTGTCTGAATATATTGGTCATAAGGCCCAGATTGGATATTGCGGTCGCTGGCGGAAATAATGCCGGCCGTTACCGTACCGCCAAGGCCAAACGGGTTACCAATGGCCAAAACCCAGTCACCAACGCGAGACTTACTATCATCACCAAAAGATACAAACGGAAGATCTTCGTCCGTTTCCACTTTGAGTACGGCAAGATCAACCTTGTCATCTTTACCGATCAGTTCCGCTTCAAGTTCTGTTCCGTCATGAAGACGAATAGATATTTCATCGGCATCATCAATCACATGGTTATTGGTGATGATAATACCACTGGCGTCAATGATAAAACCGGAGCCTAGGGAACGTCTTTGCTGAACGCGTGGGCGACTGTTACCATCATCGCTTTCACTATCGCCTTCCTGGTCAGGGTTTTGGAACCTTCTAAAGAATTCTTCAAAAGGGGAGCCCGGTGGGAAACTGTTTCCACCGCCTCTGCGGTCAACACGGATATTTTGTGTTGTATAGACATTGACAACTGCGGGCAGCAGCTTTTCGGAAAGATCCGCAAAACTTTCCGGTATACCCTGGGCGCTTGATAATGATGGGGAGACGATCATATAAACCAATATAAGAATTGCCCCCGCAAATCGTTTACTAATATTCATCATTTTTATTCCTGATAGATTTAATCTTTAGAATTAATTTTTACTTACAGTTTTATATTATCATCAATTATGACGAAATTACGGTCATACTACGTAACAAAAACGTGAAAACCGTCATTTTAACAAATATATAATCACCAACCCTATAAATATTGCGATCAAGCCAACCAACCTAAGATCGCTATCGCTTTGAGTCAACGCCACTTTGATCATATCTTTCATAGAGGCAGGAAAGAGGGCATATAACAAGCCCTCAATCACAAAAACTATTCCCACCGCTATGAATATCTCAGTCATTTATGCTTAGTCATTACCTTCCTTATTTTCAAAATATTTGAAAAATTCACTGTCCGGTGAAAGTACCATCGACGTATCATTATTTTTCATGGAATTTTTATAAACTTCCATCGAACGATAAAAAGCATAAAATTCAGGATCTCTACTATAGGCATCTGCATATGTTTTTGATGCAACCGCATCGCCCTCACCACGTAGTTTTTCAGAATCACGTGTTGCCTCGGCCATAATAACCGTACGATCACGTTCTGCTTTCGACGTAATGCGAAGCGCTTCTTCTTCACCACGTGCACGAATTTCTCGCGCAACCTGATTACGGTCGGCGATCATACTCTGAAAGATGGGTGCACTGTTTTCTTCCGGCAGGTCGGTACGTTTAATACGTAAGTCTACGATTTCAATACCAAGATCTACTGATTCCTGCAAAACAGCATCGCGGATACTTTGGCGAAGTTCGCCGCGCTCACCGCTCAATGCTTTCTGCAGTTCCTGAACACCAAATACCTTACGCAGGTTTGAATTGGTGATAATGGAAAGACGGTTTTCAGCACCAAGTTCGTTGCGAACGGCTTGATAAACCTTGAGCGGGTCCTGAATACGAAATTCGGTAAAGGCGTCCACAATCATACGTTTTTGGTCTGACGTAATCACAATAATCTCCGGCATATCCAAAAGGCGGATACGACGATCAAAGAAAATTACATCCTGAATAAGTGGAATTTTAAAATGAAGGCCCGCATCCTGAACTGTTTTTTTCCATTCACCAAACTCAAGCACGATCGCTTGATCGGTTTCTTTCACCTGATATGTAGAAGAACCAAATAACATCAGTCCGCCGCCAACAACCACAAGGGCAATAATAACTTTTAAATTTTTCATAATCTTATCCTATTGCTGCTGAACGGTTGATTTTTTATTGAGCTCAGAAAGCGGAAGGTATGGAACAACCCCGCCGCCTTTACTATCGATCACTATTTTATCAGTACCGGATAGAACCTGCTGCATGGCATCAAGATACAGTCGCGTACGGGTCACTTCCTTGGCTTTTGCATATTCACCAAGGATCGCTTCGAAACGAGACGCTTCACCTTCGGCTTCAGCAATAACTTTTTGCTTATATCCTTCTGCTTCTTGCAACATGCGTGCGGCTTGGCCGCGGGCTTGAGGTACTATTTTATTTTGCTCAAGCTTGGCAAGACTGATGGTTCTTTCTCTATCGGCTTCTGCCTTTTGAACATCGTTGAACGCATCGGAAATTTCCGCTGGTGGTTTGACGTCTTCCATTTTCACTTGGGTAATTTCAATACCGGCTTCGTAACGTCTCAGAATATCTTGTGTTATCTGCATAACCTCAAGCTCGATACCATCTTTGTTATTGGTCATAACATTTTGAACATCGGTTTTTGCGACGACCTCACGCATGGCGCTTTCAGCGATTGATTTTATTGTTTCTTCCCGATCGCGGAGATTAAACTGATATCGGGCAGGGTCACTGATGCGCCACATAATTGAAAATGGTGCGTCGACAATATTCTCATCTCCAGTTAGCATTTGGCGTTCTTTTTGCGCAAGAACCGTATTGCCAAAACCGATCTGGATGACATTCACGGCAGTAACTTTGGTAAGCTGTTTGCTTTCAAATGGCGCAATTAGAAAATGAATGCCGGGATCTGTGGTTTCAACCCATTTACCGAAACGAAGAACAATTGCCTGCTCATCCGTATCAACAATATAGACACACATATAGAGCCAGATGGCAATGATGCCGAGAAAAATTAAGCTGTAGCTCTTACCACCGCCGAGGCTCTCACCGCCTCCACCGCTGCCGCCACTGCCGCTGCTGCCGCCGCCGCCAAATACGCTGCGGAATTTATCCTGGCCTTTTCGGATAAGTTCATCAATGTCTGGCGGTTGTCCGCCGCCACCTTTTTTGGGGCCTTGTCCCCACGGTCCACGATCGTCACCACCATTATTTTGCCACGACATTTACTGCTCCTCATAAGTATTTTGCGAAATTATGCGCGAAAGCAACATAATTCCCTTTAAAAAAATTATATCTATCTTATATGCTATGAACTGCCCCACTTCAACGGCGGAACAATTTTATTTGTACTATAGGTAATAACGAAATGACAGACGTCAAGCGCGAAACACTCATTGAAGCCCTAAAAACCATCAATCATCCAAAATCTGGTAAAAACATCATGGATCTCGGCATAGTTCAGGGGCTGGTTATCAAGGATGGGGCAGTTGGCTTTGTGATGAGCATTGATCCAAATGAAGCTGAAATGATGGAAGGTATCCGACAAAGCTGCGACCGGTTGCTGATGCAAATATCCGGCGTTGATAAAGTTACATCAGTTCTTACCGCAGAACGCGATGCCGCAAGCGCGCCACCAAAACCGGGATTCGGTGAGAAGCGCGCCTTTGGCGGGCATGGCACGCCCCCACCACAGGAAGGCCCAGACGGCATTGCCGGAGTAAAGCATGTGATTGCTGTGGCTAGCGGTAAAGGCGGCGTCGGCAAGTCGACCACCTCTATTAACTTGGCCCTCGCTTTTAGTAAACTTGGGCTCAAGGCCGGAATCTTTGATCTGGATATTTACGGGCCAAGCGTACCGCGGCTGATGGGCCTACCGGACGCTAGGCCGGAAAGCCTTGATGATGGCAAAATAACCCCGCTTGAAAATCACGATATTGTCAGCATGTCGATCGGCTATCTTATGGAAAAAGATGCGGCGACCATCTGGCGCGGCCCCATGGTCATGGGGGCCATTCAACAAATGCTTCGTGATGTGAAGTGGGATCTATTTGGGCCCATTGACGTGCTGATCCTTGATCTGCCCCCCGGCACTGGCGATGCGCAACTAACTATGGTGCAAAATATTAAACTCGACGGCGCCGTGATTGTTTCCACACCGCAGGACCTGGCCCTGATTGACGCTCGAAAAGCCATCACCATGTTTGATAAGACGAAAACTAACATTTTCGGTATCATTGAAAATATGAGTTACTTCATTTGTCCCCATTGCGGTGAGCGATCCGATATTTTCAGCCACGGCGGCGCACGTGATACAGCAAATGAGAAAAATATGGATTTTCTTGGCTCAATCCCGCTAGATATGGATATCAGGGAAAGCTCGGACAATGGAAATCCAATTGTCATCAGTCAACCTGATAGTCCCCATACCAAAGCCTATATAGAAATCGCCGATAAAATTCTTGAAAAATTATAGCAAGCCCAATGCTTTCAAGCTGGCTTTGCCGAGGTCAATTCTTTTGCTTGCGTCTTCGATTTCGTTCATGTCGATATTAAGGGCGAACGCATATATTTTATCGCCACGTTTAACCCAACCAACCCACCAGCCGATGCCGGGGTCGGTCGCCGTTTGCCAGCCGGTTTTCGCGTATAAAGTTCGCTCATCTGTTTTTTCAATTTCAAGGATTTCTGCGACTGCCTGCTGATCGGTAGCAGACAAGTCGAGTTCACCTTGCGCCAGCTTCGAGACAAATAAAACCTGTTCTATGGCGCTTATTTCCAGCGGGCCGTCTAACCAAAACCTATCGACAACAGGGCCAATGTCCATATTTCCATAGTCTAATCTTCTGACATTTTCCTGCATCCGAGAAAGGCCAATTCTACGGGCAAGCTCCTGGTATATTGGAACATTTGATATTTTGATCGCGTCACGAAGCGACATATCATTCTCCCAAGCTTTGATAAATTGCTTTCCGCCACCGTAAGGTAGTATTTCATCTACATTCTGAACGGCACCGACGGAAAGTCCGATCAGGCTATTGGCAATTTTAAAGGTTGAGGCCGGGATATATCGTGTCTGCGCACGGGCTTGGTTAAATCCTATAAACTCATCTGCGCTTACATCATAAAGAACAAAAGTACCCACCACATCTGCGTCAGTGAATATGGACTTTATCTCAGCGCGCTCGGTCCACTGCGCGGCAATCGTTGGGGCTGAGAACAGGATAAAAATGAAAAAGGCTGAAAGGTATCTATAAATCAAAATTGCTCCTCAAGGACATCAAGAATTTTAGAGGCCGCATCAGGAATATTGGTTCCAGGGCCGAATATTGCCGAAACACCAGCTTTATAAAGCTCATCATAATCTTGAGTGGGAATAACCCCTCCCGCGACCACAAGAATATCATCAGCACCTTCACCTTTAAGCGCGGCAATCAAACTTGGGATGAGTGTTTTATGACCTGCTGCCTGCGAGGAAACACCAATGATGTGAACATCATTTTCAATGGCTTCACGGGCCGTTTCAGCGGGCGTCTGAAAAAGTGGCCCCACATCAACATCAAAACCAATATCGGCAAATGCTGTTGCGATAATTTTTGCCCCGCGGTCGTGACCGTCCTGACCCATCTTGGCGACCAGTATGCGCGGACGACGTCCAACCTTTTCGGCAAATTTTTCTACTTTTTTCTGAATACCCACGTAATTCTCATCCCCTTTATAAGCGGCTCCATATACGCCAGAGATCGATTTTATATCGGCGCGATGACGCCCGAATACGTCTTCCATGGCATCTGATATTTCACCAAGTGTAGCACGTGCGCGGGCCGCTTCAATGGCTTTTTCCAGCAGATTGTCATTTCCCTTCGCAGCATCTGTGAGCGCTGATAGTGTCGCCTGACACTTTTCCTCGTCGCGATGCTTACGGATTTTTTTAAGCTTTTTGATCTGGGATTTTCGCACAGCAACGTTATCTATCTTGAGGATGTTAATTTCATCTTCTTCGGCCAAACGGTATTTGTTAACCCCAACCACTGTTTCTTCACCCTTATCGACCCGTGCCTGCTTCATGGCCGCTGCCTTTTCGATATTTAGCTTGGGAAGCCCTTTCGCGACCGCTTTGGTCATGCCGCCCATATCCTCAATTTCAGTGATGATTTTCCAGGCTTCCTGAACCAACTGATCGGTCAGACTTTCCACATAATAAGATCCGCCAAGTGGATCAACCACATTGGTCATGTTGGTTTCTTCTTGCAGGATGATCTGGGTGTTTCTAGCAATTCGTGCCGATGTATCCGTCGGCAGGGCTATAGCCTCATCAAATGAATTTGTGTGTAATGACTGGGTGCCACCGCACATTGCCGCCATGGCTTCGATGGTGGTTCTGATCACATTATTATAAGGATCTTTTTCTGTCAGCGACGCACCTGAGGTTTGACAATGGGTTCTCAGCATCATGCTTTTTGGGTTTTTGGCACCAAAATTTTCCACGATCTGCGCCCAAATGGTTCTGGCGGCACGGAGCTTAGCAACTTCCATAAAGAAATTCATTCCAATGGCAAAGAAGAAGCTGAGACGCGGGGCGAAATCGTCAATATCTAGTCCCTTGGCCATCGCGGTACGGACATATTCCATACCGTTTGCCAGCGTATAGGCGAGTTCTTGCAGCTGATTTGATCCTGCTTCCTGCATATGGTATCCGGAAATAGAGATGCTATTATATTGTGGCATTTCCTTTGAGGTATATTCAATAATATCACCAACAATACGCATGCTTGGCTCTGGCGGATAGATGTAAGTGTTTCGCACCATGAATTCTTTTAAAATATCGTTCTGAATAGTACCGCTAAGCTGATCATGCTTTACGCCCTGCTCTTCTGCAGCGACAATATAAAATGCAAGGCATGGTATGACCGCACCATTCATAGTCATGGAAACAGACATTTTATCAAGGGGTATACCATCAAATAGAATTTTCATATCCTCGACACTGTCGATGGCAACACCGGCTTTGCCAACGTCCCCTTCCACCCGTTCATGGTCACTGTCATAACCACGGTGAGTTGCCAGATCAAAGGCAATAGAGAGCCCCATCTGCCCTGCATCCAGATTTCGGTGGTAAAATGCGTTACTTTCTTCAGCAGTGGAAAAACCCGCATATTGCCTTATCGTCCAAGGACGCCCTGCATACATTGATCCTCTGACCCCACGGGTATAAGGAAAAAATCCCGGTAGATTATCTTTATGAGCAACGGTCTCCAGATCATCCGCTGTATAAAGCGGCTTAACTTCGATCCCTTCTGGGGTTGGCCAATTCAGATCATCCAGTGGCTTGTTTCGAAGCTCACCTGAAACCAGCTTTCGCCAGTCCTCTATGGTTTTTGGCTTGTTATCCAACGAATATTTCCTCACTCAATAATAATGTTACTGATGGGTAGCATTTTATAGAAGAAAACCGAATTTCGCAAGGGCTTAAGATTATCCGCGCTCGTAGCCAAGATTTGGCGCGAGCCACCTTTCGGCAAGTCTCAGCTCCATATCCTTGCGTTTGGCATAGTCCTTAACCTGATCTTTTGATATTTTACCAAGGCCAAAATACTGACTTTCCGGATGGGCAAAATAATAACCGCTCACTGAAGATGCTGGCAGCATTGCCATACTATCAGTCAGCTCGATACCCGCATTTTGCCGCGCATTAAGCAGTGCGAACAGACCACTCTTCTCCGTATGGTCCGGGCATGCCGGATAGCCGGGAGCCGGACGAATACCGCGGTATTTCTCCTTGATAAATGCTTCATTATCAAAATTTTCGTCCGCAGCATAACCCCAGAATTCTTTTCGGACTCGCATATGCATATGCTCAGCGAACGATTCGGCGAAGCGGTCGGCGAGTGCCTTAAGCAGGATGCTGCTATAGTCGTCATGCTTGCCTTCGAACAGCTCAAGTTTTTGCTCGATTCCAATTCCTGCGGTGACCGCAAATCCGCCCATATAATCTTGAATAGCGGTTTTTTTCGGCGCTATAAAATCGGCCAGACACATATTTGCCTTACCGCTGCGCTTTTTCATTTGCTGGCGCAAAAAGTGAACCGTATCCACGGGGTTTTGTCGCGCCTCATCTGCGTAGAGCTCAACGTCATCACCTACTGAGTTTGCTGGCCAGAAACCGATAACGGCCTTTGCTTTCAACCATTTTTCATCAATAATTTTCTCAAGCATGGCCTGCGCATCTTTAAAGAGATCACGAGCACTTTGTCCTACCACATCATCCTTGAGAATTTTCGGGTAGGTACCGGCGAGCTCCCAAGTTCGGAAAAATGGTGTCCAGTCAATTGTCCCTGCCAGTTCAGAAAAATCATACTCATCAAAAGTCTTTAACCCAGTAAAGGTTGGTTTCTCCGGAACGTAGCCCTTCCAGTCTATTTTAAATTGATTTGCCCGCGCTTCATTGATGGATATTTGATTGTCTGACTTATCGCGGCTCTCATATTTCACGCGCATATCATTATATTCTTTTGACACCTCGGCGCTGAATTTTTCTTTTGTCGTTTCACCCAACAAACTGCCAGCGACGCCAACAGCGCGTGATGCATCAAGCACATAAACCAGGGGACCGCTGTAATTTGGGGCAATTTTTACCGCTGTGTGAACCTTTGACGTGGTGGCACCGCCGATCAGCAGCGGTAAATTCATATCAAGCCTTTCCATTTCGCTGGCCACCGTACACATTTCTTCAAGGGACGGTGTGATTAGTCCCGAAAGACCGATCATATCGACATTTTCTGCTTTTGCTTTGGCGAGAATATCCTCGCATGACACCATGACACCCATATCGATGACTTCATAATTATTACATTGAAGCACAACACCGACGATATTTTTACCAATATCATGGACATCGCCCTTAACCGTGGCCATAAGAATTTTTCCGTTTGACGATGAACCCTCGCCGTCGACTTTCTCATCTTCAATAAATGGAAGAAGGTACGCGACAGACTGTTTCATCACTCGCGCAGATTTCACCACTTGTGGTAAAAACATTTGACCGGAGCCGAAAAGGTCACCAACCACATTCATTCCCACCATCAGTGGCCCTTCGATCACCTGGATAGGCCGGTCAAATTTCTGACGTGCTTCTTCTGTGTCTTCTTCTATAAAGGCTGTTATTCCTTTGACTAATGCATGAGAAAGGCGTTCTTCTACGCTGCCATTACGCCATTCAAGATCTTCTTTTTTCACCTCGCCTTTAACGCCTTTATATTTATCGGCAATTTCAAGCAGGCGGTCCGTGGCATCGTCGCGGCGATTAAGGATCACATCTTCGACACGCTCGCGAAGCTCATCGGGAATTTCCGAATAAACCGTCATCATACCGGCATTTACGATCCCCATATCCATCCCTGCCTGAATGGCGTGATATAAAAACACACTATGCATGGCTTCACGGACAGGATTGTTGCCACGGAAAGAAAAAGATACGTTGCTGACTCCACCAGACACATGACAGTACGGCAAATTATCGGTAATTTTTCTCGTCGCTTCAATAAAATCAACACCGTAATTATTATGTTCTTCTATTCCAGTCGCCACCGCGAAAATATTTGGATCAAAGATTATATCCTCAGGTGGAAAACCAACCTTTTCAGTCAGGACTTTGTAGGATCGCTCGCAAATATCGTATTTGCGCTCCAAAGTATCTGCCTGTCCTTTCTCATCAAACGCCATAACAACGGCTGCCGCACCGTAACGCTTAATGAGCTTTGCCTGCTCAATGAAATTTTCTTCCCCTTCTTTCAGGGAAATACTGTTGACAATCGCCTTACCCTGGACGCATTTTAGCCCCGCCTCAATAACGCTCCATTTGGAGCTGTCCACCATAATAGGGACCCGTGAAATATCCGGCTCAGACGCTATAAGATTGAGAAATTTGACCATCGCCGCTTCTGAATCGAGCATCGCTTCATCCATATTGACGTCAATGATCTGTGCACCAGATTCGACTTGCTGAAGAGCGACTTCAAGCGCTTCATCAAAGTCACCGTTTAAAATAAGCTTCTTAAACTTTGCCGATCCGGTAACGTTGGTTCGTTCACCAACATTGATAAAAATACCCTGTCTTTTTGTCATATCAGATTACCTTAAAGGGTTCGAGGCCACTGAGGCGCATATGGGGTTCAATTTCAGGAATTTTACGCGGTGCGCAATCCGCCACTGCATCTGCGATGGCGCGAATATGGGCAGGTCGGGTTCCGCAGCAACCACCGACGATATTCAAAAATCCGCTTTGCGCCCATTCCTTTATCTGCTCCGCCATATGTTCCGGACTTTCATCATATTCACCCATTTCATTGGGAAGGCCAGCATTGGGATGTGAAGAGATCGCCGTATCGGCCACTTTTGAAAGAGACGCCACATGTTGACGAAGATCTTTAGCGCCGAGAGCGCAGTTAAACCCGACACTGATCGGGTTGGCGTGACGAATACTATACCAAAACGCTTCAGCCGTTTGCCCTGATAATGTCCGCCCCGAAGCGTCTGTTATTGTACCAGAAATCATAATTGGAAGCTCAACCCCCATTTCTTCGAACGTTGTTTGCACCGCAAAAATTGCTGCCTTTGCGTTCAAAGTGTCAAATATTGTCTCAATAAGAATGATATCCACGCCCCCATCAATAAGGCCTTTAGTTGCTTCTTTATAAGTCCCGACAAGTTCATCAAAGCTGACATTACGAAACGCTGGATCGTTGACATCTGGAGAAAGCGATGCCGTACGTGAGGTTGGGCCCAAAACCCCCGCTACAAAGCGCGGCTTATCCGGTGTAAGCGCGGTAAATTCGTCGGCCGCCTCCCGCGCTACTTTGGCACAAGCAACATTAAGGTCGTAAACCACATCTTCCATTTGATAGTCAGCCTGTGAAATGCTTGTGGCATTAAAACTGTTTGTTTCAATAATATCAGCGCCCGCCTCCAGAAATTCCTTATGAATATCGCGAATCACATCTGGCTTCGTTATTGCGAGAATATCATTATTTCCTTTGATTGCATTATTCTTATCCTTGAATTGTTCGCCTCGAAAATCCTCTTCTTCAAACTTGTACGACTGGATCATGGTACCCATGGCACCATCGAGCACGAGTATTCTCTCGGACAAAGCGTCCTGAAGCTGTTTTGAACGATTGGTCATGATGCTCCTCCTTCTTCTCTAATCCCAAGAATATGGCAAATGGTATAAGTGAGTTCTGCGCGATTAAGGGTATAAAAATGATAATTTTTTACGCCACCGCGATAAAGTCTCAAACATTGTTCTGCAGCGATCATTGACGCCACATGCCGCTTGATGTCAGGCGCATCTTCCAGTCCCTGGAAAAGCCTCTCCAGCCATTTTGGTACCGATGTTCCGCAACGTTCAGAAAAGTTTTTCGCCATTTTAAAGTTAGTAACGGGCATAATGCCCGGCACAATCGGCACATCAATTCCGGCCGCCAGAACTTTATCCATGAAGCGGAAGTAGACATCCACATCAAAGAAATATTGGGTGATGGCACGGTTAGCACCAGCATCGATTTTACGCTTCAGGTTATCAATATCTGTATTTACATCACTACTATCCGGATGCTTTTCCGGGTAGGCCGCCACAGAGATATCAAAATCACCAATTTTCTTTAAACCCGCCACTAGATCGGCTGCATTTTCGTAGCCCTGATCATGCGGTTTGTAAGCTTGCCCAATGGTCGGCATATCACCGCGAAGGGCGACAATATGACGTACACCTTCCCGCCAGTAGTCTCGCGCAACCTCATCCACTTCTTGCCGGGTTGCGCCGACACAGGTCAAATGAGCTGCTGGTGTAAGGCTTGTTTCCTTTAAAATACGGGCAACTGTAGCGTGGGTGCGCTCTCTGGTCCCACCGCCAGCACCGTAAGTAACCGACACCATTGACGGATTGAGATTTTCCAATTTGCGAATACTTTGCCAAAGCGTCTCTTCCATCTTCTCCGTTTTAGGCGGGAAAAACTCGAATGAAACGTCAATGTCTTTTGCCTGCTCTGCAAAAAGACTTGGTCTTAAATGGTTTTGTTTTTCGTCTTTGTTCATCATATTTTTCTTTTATTTTTTCGTTGCTACCCAAATTGCGAGGTCCAGTTCTCTGCCCTTCATCACTTCAGTTGATGTAATCTCAAGACCTGCTACCTTGCACCAATCATTTACCTCGGTCTGGGAAAACCCGAGTCTTCTATGGGCATGTTCCTCACGCATTTTCTCGTTCTTATGGGGCAGGAAGTCGACAACAATCACAATTCCGCCGCGGCGCAATATTCGCGCCGTTTCCCTGATCGCCGCCAAAGGGTCATCTGCAAAATGAAGCACCTGGTGAAAAAGCACCAGATCCATACTACTATCCTTCAAAGCCAGATCATACATATCGCCCTGACGCACCTGCATATTATTTATGGCGTTATTCTCGAGATGAGACCTTGCAACACCTAGCATTTCCCTACTTAGGTCTATGCCAATGCCATGTTCAGCGTGCGGTGAAAATAACTCCAGCATTCGTCCCGTACCTGTACCAACGTCAAGCAAGTCGCCTATTTCAAGATCAGCTGTCACTTCAAGAAGATAATCTTCGACTTGGCGTTCGGGCACGTAGAGTGACCTAATCTTATCCCAGTTAGCTGCGTTTTCTTGGAAATATTTTGCTGCTTTTCGGTCTCTTTCCTCTTTTACCTGGCGAAGCCTTTCCTGATCATGCTGAAGTATCTGATCCGAATAAGGAATATAGTCCATGATTGATTTCACCAACTCTGCCTTGTCGCCTACATCCGCAAGGCGATAAAAAATCCATGTTCCTTCGCGGTGACGTTCCAAAAGTCCTGCCTCACAAAGAAGTCTAAGATGTCTTGAAATCCTTGGTTGACTTTGTCTCAATACCGTCACAAGTTCTGTTACCGTAAGCTCGCCACTTTTAAAAAGCGCGAGGATACGCAGGCGCGTTTCTTCCCCTGCAGCCTTCAAGGCATTCAACAAATCTTCTAAAGTAAGCTCCATCCTGTCACCTTCCGTTCTTATAAAGAAATATATAAAGATATATTTATATAATGTAAATAACATTAATGTGATCAATATAGCATCTATTGTGAATTGACTAATCTAGAAGAATAACCACTTAATATGTATATAGAACGGAAAGTGAATGCTTAAATTTTAACCTTGAAACAAGAGTATATATAGGTTTCGGGTCGAGTAGAAAGAAATAAAGGAAAGACTATGAGTAATTGCACATTAAAATTACCTAAACTTAAAACAGCTGCGGCGGGCGCACTAATCACTATAGGACTGCTTGCTATTCCAGCTTTAACCAATGCACAAACAGCAACAGACCCGTGGACTGGATCTGTTGCCGGATCCAACTTCATTGTAGGATCCAATGATATGTTAAGCGACATCAGAAGAAAGCTGAACGAGGGCGACATAACAGATGCTGTTCGTTTAGCCGAAAGATATGTTGAGGGCATTGAAGCTAATTCCCGTTCCGGTAAAACAACGAGATACCGGTACGATGCCTACAACGCTTTATGCATCAGCCTTACAGCGCAAAAGAGCTATGACAAGGCGCTAGAAGCATGCAACACAGCCATTAAAGATTCGCCAAATCGCTGGTTCGCCTATAATAGCCGCGGTTCTTTAAATTACAGAACTGGAAAATTCGCCGACGCTGTAAAAGATTACCGCTTGGCGCTTGAAAACGCACCTCAGGTCGGTGATATTTCATCGGTCCTTGAACATAATATTCGACTTGCAGAAGCGAAGAACTAAGAATATCGTCACCACAATAAAAATCTTTGTTGTGGTGACTTTTATTCTGTTTAGGCCTATTGTAAACAATATATTATAATCGGAAAGTCATTTGATCGTTTCATGTTTAATCTTAGCGAAAAAATAGCAGCAGTATTTGTGGTTTTGGCACTCTGGATTGGTACTGCTCCCGGCCAAGCCCAAGACTTTGAGCCATGGACAGGTTCCGTGGTCGGGGCGACCATTAATTTTGGTAACGACGAGACTTTAAAAATAATAAGAAAATTGATCAACGAAGGTAAAACAGAAAGCGCCGTTCGCGAAGCGGAAAAACTGGTTCATCATGTAATGAATAATGAAAGGTCAGGCGAAGTATCTGCTACTCAATATAATGCTTATAATGCACTTTGCCTAAGCCTAACAGCGAATAAACAGTTTGATGAAGCCATGACCGCGTGCAACACTGCGATTGAACATTCGCCTAGACGCTGGCAAGCTATCAATAGTCGCGGATCACTTAATTATAAAACCGGAAAATATTCCGAGGCTCTTGCCGATTACCGCAGCGCACTCGAGAGAATGCCTGACGTAAAAAACATCAGACGAATTGTTGAACATAACATCCGAATTTCGGAGGCCCGAAGTAACGGAAATTAAGCAATTCTCCCCCCAAACTCAATCTATAATATCTTAACTTGTATTGAATTAACTGATATTCGCCGCCGAGATTCAGTTTTTCCAAATATGGTTAATATAATGCTATGAATATGTTTTAAATAAAACTATTCTGTTGTTCATGAAATATTCATCAACAAACGCTAGAAATGAAATCAATAAAAATTGATCCTTCGTAGAAAAACAATGCTTGGCTGCCAATTCATCATAAAAAACGCAAAAAATATTGCCATAAAAACACTTATGGTTTGTTTTATGCTTGTTCTAGCGACTTCCTGCGCCAAACGGCCGCCGGAGAGCGACATGGAAGCTCGCCTCATTTATGACGAAGCGAATGATCCGCTTGAACCTATGAACAGGCAAATTTTTGCTTTTAATAATTTGTTTGATGAAACGATACTCGAGCCGACCGCGCGCCTCTACCGCATGTGGGGACCACCGGATATCCGTGATGGAATCTCAAATTTTGTCACCAATTGGCGTGAACCTGTAACATTTGTAAATGACGTGCTGCAAGCTGAACCTAAAAGGGCTGGCACATCATTCACACGCTTCCTCATCAACAGCACATTTGGGCTTTTGGGCACTTTTGATACCGCCTCAAATTGGGGCATCAAAGGCCACAACGAAGATTTTGGAGAAACGTTTGCGGTTTGGGGGATTCCAGAAGGCCCATTTATTATGCTGCCCTTCCTCGGCCCTTCTAATGCACGGGATTTTTCAGGATTTGTTGTTGATTTCTTTTACGATCCGGTAAGCATGTGGCTTTCTCACAAAAACTGGACTTATGTTCGCTATGGCAGACTAGCTTTAAGAGGTCTTATTTACCGTGAGGAAAACCTTGAAACGCTCGACGATCTAAGCAAATCTTCTACAGACTTCTATGCCACCATGCGTAGTAGCTACCGCCAGTTGCGCCTCTATGACATCAACAATGGTGATCTGGATACCAGTGAAGAAGAAGATTTGTTCGATGAAGAATTTGACGATTTTGAGGATGATTTTGAATTCTAAGTTTCTTTGATCTTGTGTTTTTGCCTCTTTTGCAACTAATATGTGGAAAAATAATAACAAGAGCACGATCGAAATGACACAAGATAGCAATGAAAATTCTGAACCCTCCAAAGAAGAAATCAAACGCCACAACGCGATCAAAGCAAGCCGAACCATGCTGCTCATGCAATGGCCCGCCTACACAGTTCTTGGCCTTATCGGCATTTTACTGCCGATAATCGGTGCCGTCGATGAAGTAGCATTGATTGGTACCATTTTGCTAATAACGGCAATGACACAGGCTGTTATCTTAATAAAATACGGGATAAATCCAGGCTTTTTCTGGCGATTTAGCGTGATGGTTGTCACATTCATAGCTTGCGGGCTCATTCTTAGCGATGCCGCTGAGGATTATTTCACAGTTGAGCAAATTCTGGGGGGTTATCTCGCAGGGAGCGGTGCTTACATAGTCATCGAGGGCAGGTATTCTTTTTCCAGTCGGCACATTGAGAGTGTTGTATATTGTGGCTATCTGGCGGGCGTATTAGGGCTGATGCTTTTTACGGGCTGGCCAGACCTGACTTGGTGGTCGCCTGTGGTGGCATTGAGCCTCTATTTGCTAGCTCTCGGCCATACAGCCCGTGTTTTTATATTTAGAGAAAAAGACAAAAATAACACTTAATTGAGAGATCGCAAAACCAATTTAATAGAATGAAGTTCACAATGAAGTGATTTGATATTAGTCTATACTCATTATTACACTGACAAAGCACTTTTACATACATTTCAAACGGGGGATAACCTATGAAGAACTACCTTAATATGAAAACCATTTTTGGATCCATGATATTGGTTATTGCCTTCGCAATACCCTCCCTGTCTCTAGCACAGACATCTACTTCGACAGGACGATCAAATGTTATTACAGAAAGTATGAATGAAGCTGACATTAAAGCTATTCGCAACATTCGTAAATTTATCAACGAACAAAAATTCGACAGAGCAGTCAGTCGCGCCAATAGAATCATAAGAGGTGAAGAAAGAAAAAGTCGAGCTGGAGATTCTTACTCTGAGTTTTATAAAGAGGCCTATAACTGCGTATGTGTAAGTTTGACCGGCCTCGGAAAAGTTGATGACGCCATGGAAGCATGTAACACATCACTTGAGCTCACTCCGACCCATTGGGAAAGTTTAAAAACCCGCGCAACCCTGTATTATATGCAGCAGGATTTCCCAAAATCTCTTGATGATTTTACGATGGCTTTAGAAAACGCTCCTGATGACGCTGGAGTTACCGATGTCTTGAAACAGAATATCGGTGTTGTTAAGTCTAAAATAGAATAGCCGTTAATCACGACATCCCTTGGATCGGATGTTACAAACTAATTAACGGGTAAGCTTCTTATACTGCATCTTGTGGGGTCGGTCTGCGGCATCGCCCAGTCTTCTGCGACGATCGGCTTCATAATCCTCATAATTGCCTTCAAACCATTCCACATGAGAGTTTCCCTCAAAGGCAAGTATATGTGTGGCGATCCGGTTTAAGAACCATCTATCATGGGAAATGATAACAGCGCAACCTGCGAAATCCTCGAGCGCGGCTTCCAGCGCACTTAAGGTTTCCACATCAAGGTCGTTTGTCGGCTCATCGAGAAGCAGAACGTTCGCTGGCGTCCTGAGCATTTTCGCCAGATGGACACGATTTCGTTCTCCACCAGATAGTTGACCAAGTTTTTTTTGCTGATCAGTACCTTTAAAATTAAAGTTTCCCACATAAGCACGGGTCGGAACCTTACGGCCATTAAAATCGAATACGTCAAGGCCATCCGATATTTCTTCCCATACGGATTTATTGTCATCCAGTCCTTCACGGCTTTGATCTACATGACCAAGCAGAACAGTTTCACCGATCTTGATAGTGCCGGAATCCGGTTTTTCATCGCCTGTAATCATTTTAAAGAGCGTGGATTTACCGGCACCATTGGGACCGATAACACCGACGATGCCACCCGGAGGAAGTCTAAAATTCAGATCATCAATCAGGAGGCGATCATCAAAACCTTTTGATAATTTATCGGCTTCGATAACCACACCACCAAGCCGCGGGCCAACGGGAATTTGAATTTGCGCTTCGCCGTTACGCCCTTCTTGTGCAGCGGCAAGCAAATCATCGTACGCATTGATACGAGCTTTACTTTTTGCTTGTCTGGCTTTCGGCGATTGTTGGATCCATTTAAGTTCGCGCTTCATGGTACGTTTACGGCCGGCTTCCATGCGTTCCTCCTGAAGAAGACGCTTTTCTTTTTGCTCAAGCCAAGATGAATAGTGACCTTCGTAGGGAATGGCGCGCCCATGGTCAATTTCAAGAACCCAGTTGACAACATTATCAAGGAAATAACGGTCATGGGTCACGAGAATAACAGTGCCTGCATATTCCTTAAGATGGTTTTCAAGCCATGCGACTGATTCCGCATCAAGATGGTTGGTTGGTTCATCAAGGAGAAGTATTTCAGGTTTCTCCAATAGTAAGCGGCATAACGCGACACGGCGGCGCTCGCCTCCTGAAAGAACATTGACATCAGCATCCTTTGGCGGACATCTCAGCGCTTCCATAGCAAGTTCGACACGGCTGTCCAGATCCCAGGCGTCAGCGGCATCAATTTGATCCTGAAGTTCACCTTGCCTTGCTATAAGCTCGTTCATTTCATCATCAGACATAGGTTCAGCGAATTTGGCGCTTATTTCATTAAACTCATCAACCACGCGCTTGATCTCACCCATGCCGTCCATAACATTTTCAAAAACGGATTTATTTGCATCAAGATGAGGTTCCTGCTCAAGGTAGCCAACGCGGACACCTTCGGCGGCCCAGGCCTCACCGACATAGTCCTTATCAATACCAGCAATAATTTTCAACAATGTGGATTTACCAGCACCGTTTACACCGATGACGGCGATCTTTGCATCCGGCAAAAATGACAGCGTAATATCACTAAAGGTCGGTTTAGCGCCTGGGTAAGTTTTACCAACGCCCTTCATTACAAAGCTATATTGATAAGATGCCATTTCAGTCTCACATTCGGTTAAATAAAATCGAGCCTGTATAACGCAAAGCGCAGAGAATTAGCAACGATAAAAAAAATCCCCCGTTATGAACGGGGGATTATGATAGAACAATTACTGAAGTGTTTACGGGTTGGTAAACTTCAGAACGAAGCGACTTGTTTTACCGCGAACAGTCTCATCAAACACGGACTTGGTTGGATCATCACTGTCGTTTAACAGAACATCCAATTCACCTTCCAGCACGAACCCTGCCGCTGCCATATCTTTTTTGACCACGGCTGGATCAATTCTATGAACCGTATTACCAGAAGTACTTGGCGCACCATCACCCGCATGGTGATCAATCACTGCCATAACGCCACCCGGTTTAAGTGCTTTGCGGTACATGGCAAGAATACGTTCCACATCAACATCGAAACGGTCGAAATAGAAATCGTGGAAATTCTGGATAAGAAAGACATAATCCAAAGTGTTTTCTTTTAGATCAAGTCCGTTAAAACTTGCGTAGATCGGCACAACATTACTCATGTGCGCATTATCGCGAATATATTTGGCATACGGTTGATCTGGATCCATACCAGCATTTGGGAACATGTGAGCAATCACCCGCCCATCATCGCCAACAACACCGGCAAGAATTTCTGCATAGTAACCACCGTTAGAAACCATATCAAGTACGGTATCGCCCGGTTTTACACCCATAAATTTAATCACGTCACCCGGCATTCGTAGCGGATCACGGACCGAATTTGTTTCGGCTCTATTAGGATTTGCAACAGCCGCGTCGACAATTGCATCAAGATTTTGCGCGTGAACTTGGTTGCCTGAGATAAAACTAAAAGATAATAGTACAAGGGTAGTTTTCAATATTTTAGACATCATAATCTGTCCTCCATTATATAGTTATTATTGTTTCGCCCTTCGGCGGCAATATTAGCAAAAAAACGGAAGAGATTATACTTCTAAATCCAACGTCTGACCTTTTTCTTGTAGTCGAGATATTCTTCACCAAACTTGCGCTCCAGATAGGCCTCTTCCTTCTCGATAACAAGTTTGGTCAAAAGTATGACAAGCGGCAAACACACAAAGAGCAGCCATGCTTTATCCAAATATAGGCCAATGGTTATAACCAGCATTAGCAGGCTTAGATAGAGTGGGTTTCGGGTGACAGAATATATTCCAGACGTAAACACCTGCACAGCTGATGCATGCACACTGGGACTTTGTTTATGTTGGGAAAATTTCTTAAAACCCATAACAGCAATAACCAACCCCACACAAAAAACAACAATTGATGCCGGCCCCGTTATATTTTTGTACCCTATTGCAAGAGGAAATATATAATCCAGCCCAAAACCGATAAGCATCGCACCGATGTAAAAAATCGGTGGATGCGTTAATATTCCCGCGTTGTCTTCGTTCTCTGACATTACCCTCTCCTGACGTTATTTTTTGTAAACTACAGTGCCTCCGACGATTGTCATCAACACATTACCTTTGAAGAGATCAGCTGGAGTTTGTTCGCCGACATTGAGAACATCCAAATCGACAACGGTGATATCGGCCCATTTACCGGCCTCGATGGTTCCGGTTTTATCTTCAAGAAAAGCAGCATATGCGGCACCAGTCGTATAACCACGCACCGCTTCTTCTGCAGTGAGTTTCTCATCTGGATACCAACCATCGCCAGCTTCAAGGTTCTTACTTTTTCTGGTGATCGCAGAATGAAGTCCATAGAATATATTCCAGTCATAGCCCATCAGATCTGATCCAAAACTAAGCGGGACATTATTTCGCCGAAACGTCCGCCACGCATAGGCCCCCTTGGCCCGTTCTTCACCGACCCGATCCACTGTCCATAGCTTGTCTTCAGCGACAAATGGTGGCTGAACCGCCGCAATGATATCCAGGTCATCAAAAAGCTTGAAATCATCAGCATGCACTACCTGCGCATGTTCTATACGGTGACGGTTTTTCTGAAGTTCAGGGTTTTTCTCAAAATTATCCCGAAAGAAATGAAGGACTTCCCTGTTACCACCGTCACCAATAGCATGGATGTTAACCTGAAATCCCGCTTGCACCATGGCGCCGATCTCGTTGACAAAAAATCCGTAGTCCTTACCGGATACACCAATGGTGCCAGGACTATCTGAATATTCCTCGATCAATTTGGCACCGCGCGCGCCGAGAGATCCATCATAATAGCCCTTAACAGAATTAATAAACAGCATACCGCTCTCGTAGCGTTTAGGGCCGGACGCGCGCCATGCGTCCATTTGTTCTTTATCGCGACCACTGATCATGGCGTATACACGAATAGGAAGCGCACCTTCTTCTTCCATTGCTTCGAAAGCATCCATCATTGGTGTATGAGCACCCGCCTGATGAACCGTTGTGAAGCCTGCCTTTGCCATTTCATTTAGGCCGTTGCCTAGACGGCGTTTCCATTGCTGTGCATTGAGTTCGGGAATGGCGTTTCGGTAAAGCGTCACACCGCGGTTACGCACTTCACCAGTTGGATCACCACTTTCGTCACGCACAATGATCCCACCGACTGGATTTTCTGCATCACGGATAATGCCTGCGGCATCCATTGCCATTTTATTTCCATAAGCAGAAAAACCGGTAGCGCCGTCCATATATACGGGGTTACTGGGAACCGCATCAGTTATGATTTTGTAAGTTGGGTTTTTATCAGCCCATTTTCCTTCGTCGTAACCACGAGCGACAATCCACTCCCCTTCCGGGATATTGTTTTCAGCAACAAAATCAACCACACGCTGGGCCGCCTCTTCTTCTGTTTCAACACCAAAAAGATCCACATTATCAAAAGTCGCCCCAAGCTCGTTGATGTGAGTATGGCTATCAACAAGACCGGGCAGCATATAAGCCCCCATCAGATCGATCACATTTGTATCAGCCCCCTTATAAGCGGCTATTTCAGCAGTTGATCCGGTAGCAAGTATATTGCCATCCTTTATAGCAATCGCTTCACCGTCCGGTGTCCATACCGTGCCCGCGACGGGTGCATTGCTTGCTGGCATCCCTTCAACGGAGGGCTCGTCCCACGCGAAACTATAAAGTTTTCCGTTTTCCAAGATAGTATCCGCAACGACGGCTGCGTCAGTATCATTTGAGGTTGATTGTTGCTCGCAGCCTATCAGTGTGAGAACCAGGAATAAAACGCCGACTTTTCTTAACATATTGTGATCTTCTTATTTTGTAAAAACGGTTTTTATTATTTTTTCCAACCATAGCTTATCGACCGCATCAAAGGTAGAAAATTTTGTACTGTCCACGTCAAGAACAGCGATCAGCTCATCATCTTTATTATGTACAGGAACCACAATTTCTGAATTGGTTTGACTGTCGCAGGCAATATGATCTGGGAAATCATGGACATTATCCACTATTTGCGTCCTTCCGGTCTTAGCGGCGGCACCGCATACACCGCGGTCATAAGAAATCCGAAGACAGCCCAATGTTCCCTGGTAAGGACCAACCACCAGTTCCCGCTCTTTTTTTGGATCGACAACATAAAATCCAACCCAGAAAAAATCCTCAAACGCCAGATTAAGAAGGCAGCTTATGGACGCCATATTTGCTGTTACGTTATCTTCGCCCTCTGTGACCGCGTAAATTTGCGCCTCAACATCGCGATAAAGTGATTCTTTTTGCATGGGTAACACACCTCTATAACACCTAGCACACCCTTTTATAACACCTTCAGCATAAAATGGGTCAAAAAAAATAGTTTATAAGTCACTGTTTTTTAATGATAATTCATTTTCACTCAAAAATTACACCTTATTTTTATTGACTAATCACGCATTAGTGTTATATATAACTACAACACTTGAACACCTAAACACACAAACACCAAACTTAAGGACCTAAAATGTTTAACTTATACGCAAATGCAATTGATGCCGATGGCTTTATGGGTCTTGTCAGCAACAATGTAAAACCTAATTCAAAAGAATTTGAAATTGACAGCCGCAAAATTATTTCAGGCTTCGCCATCATCAGTCTGCTTATTTTATCAGTGATTACAAGCGGCAGCCAATCGCAGCTTGGCATGGGACAAGATAACCCATCATCAATAGTTTCGATTGCCTAAGCAACCGCTGACCGACACCGTCTTAAAACTAGTAAAGAATGACACAACTAAAAAATGATTGGAAAGTACTGTGGCAGAACAATGGACAGATGACAGACCTATTTATCTCCAGCTCAAGGATCAAATACATTCGATGATCATGGATGGAATACTGAACGAAGGTGAGGCTCTTCCCTCCGTCAGAAAGGTCGCAGTCGAATATCAAATTAACCCGATAACAGCTTCAAAAGCCTACGCTGAACTCGTAGATGAAGGACTAGTGGAAAAACGCAGGGGACTAGGAATGTTTATTTTAGATGGAGCGAGAGGAAACTTACTCGCAGCAGAACAAAAATCTTTTTTGGAAGTAGAATGGCCGAAAATCATGGAAAGAATTTCGAGACTTGGCCTTGATACCAAGACGCTTCTTTCTGCCACCACTCAAAATGGCTCAGCGCCAGATAATAAAGAATAGAGGACATAACAATGACAAATTATATCAGCGCAAATGGCCTTAGCAAATCATTCGGAAAATTTGAGGCCCTGAAGGACGTCAATGTGTCCATCAACAAAGGACAAATCGTTGGCCTTATCGGCTCGAATGGTGCCGGCAAAACCACTATGATAAACGCAATTCTTGGTTTAACGTCTTTTGATGGTGAGCTCGACGTACTGGGCTATGATCCGCATACTCAACGCGATCAACTGATGAAAGAAGTCTGCTTCATTTCAGATGTTGCCACGCTACCAGGCTGGATCAAGGTTCACGAAGCGGTGCAGTTTGTAGAAGGCATTCACCCAAATTTCAGCCGTGAAAAAGCATTGGGCTTTTTAGCACAGACATCTATCCCTCTGGATAAGAAAGTCAGCAAGCTGTCAAAAGGTATGGTCGTTCAACTTCATCTCGCTCTTATTATGGCGATTGATGCAAAAATTCTTGTCCTTGATGAACCAACACTCGGACTTGATATCATGTACCGTAAAACTTTTTACGATCAGTTGCTTGAAGATTATTTTGACGAGGAAAGAACAATTATCATCACCACTCATCAGGTCGATGAAATTGAGAACATCCTTACTGACGTGATCTTCATTCGCGACGGCAGGATTATGTATGACGCCAGCATGGAAGAAACCCTCGGTACCTGGAAAGTACTGGAACCTAACAAAGAGCATCTTGATGAAGCCCGTGCCCTTTCGCCGTACCGTGAAATGACATCACTTGGTCGCACCACCTTGATTTTTAAAGGAAAAGACAGAGCAACACTTCAAGAACTTGGCGAGGTAAGTCGGCTTTCACTCTCTGACCTTTTCGTCACTTTGATGACCGGAGAATAATCATGACAAACCTGGACACTAATAAACGCAAATCGATCCATACCATTATCAATATTGGATTAATCGCCTTTCTCATTTTGGTGGCCACAGTTGGCATGCGCGGCCTAAGTGCATCCAGCTTCGACAGTGAGGTTTTATCCACCGAAACGTCAATTGCAAGCGACAAAATTATGGTTTGTGCCATCGGCCAATGCCTCTTTGTCTAAAAAAGAAATAATAAAATTGGAGAATAAAATGTTTTCTACTCTTACAACAATAAATGGCTATAACCCGATTAAGGCTCTTTTTCTAAAGGAGTATTGGGATAATAAACGCGCCATTCTCACGACCCCGATGGTTATAACTGGTCTGGTCATGTTCTTTTCAATTGTTGGCATGATTAACGGCAGTAGCGCGACCATTGACGGTGCCTCAATCAGTGAGCATCTATCTCGTGCTGGCAATAGCTCGTTCGAATCTTCGGAGATCATCACGATGCTTATCATGTTCCCATCAATTATCTTGATGATTGCAGTTGTTTTCAGCATGATCTTTACCGCGCTTTCAGTGCTTTATGATGAGCGAAAAGACAAGAGCATCCTATTCTGGAAGTCTATGCCTGCATCGGATACTCAAGAAGTGTTGGTAAAACTCGCAACGGTGATCCTGATTATACCTGCAATCGCAATCGGCTTTGCATTTATCCTACAGATATTCTCAGCTTTGCTGCTCGGCCTATTTGTTGCCGTTAACACGGACCAAAGTGCTTGGGAAATAGTCTTCACCAATATCAACTTTGGTGGTTTGATTGCCATGGATATCGTGCCAATGTTTATCAACATACTTTGGGTACTACCGATCATCACTTGGTTCATGCTGGTCTCAAGCTTCTCAAGACGTTCACCGTTTCTGCTGGCTTTCATCGCTCCGATCTTGGTCGCAGTGTTTGAAGGGGTCTTCTTTAGGAGCAATTATTTCCTACAGGCAATCGGCACACGTTTTTCCTTCATTAAACGCTTCGACCTAGAAGATAGACTTGAAGATGGTGTCGGCATGGTCGAAGTAGCAGGTTCTTACCTATCAACGCTGACTGATCCCTCCCTCTGGGTTGGAATTGCCCTTGCTGCAGCCATGATCGCTGGATGTATCCAGATCAGAAAACGCAGCAGTATCGCGTAACATTATTAACTTTGAGGATAGGAAATCCGTCCTATCCGATATCTTCCCTCTTGCCCCGGCTTCTTAGCCGGGGTCTTTTTTTGCCTAAAGCAAATACCGGTAAAGCATCTGGCTTGAGACGATGAGTAGGAACAGACCGAAGGCGAGGTTGAGTTGGCGGCGGTCTAGTTTGTGAGCTATTTTTGCGCCAAACGGCGCTGCGAGATAGGATGCTGGAGCGATGATTGCCAATCCGATAAGGCTGACATAACCAATATTTCCTGGTGGTAATCCCACCGTACCAAATCCCGTGATCATATAGCTGATGGTGCCGGGGATACTGATTAGGACGCCAAAGAAGGACGCTGTGCCGACTGCACGGTGGATCGACATGCCAAAAAGCGTCATGAAGCTAACCCCCATAACGCCGCCGCCGATCCCCATCATGCTTGAGAGGAAACCGATAGACATTGGCATCAACTGTACGGCCACATGATCCGGGAAATTATCCTGTACTTTCTTGGTGCCCCCTCGCGCGAGCATCCGGACCGCGACAACGAAGGCAAGCAGTGCGAACAAAACAACCAGCGACTTACCATTTAATTTTGACGCCGCCCAGCTGCCAACCGCTGCAGCAACAAGCATAGAAAGCGCCCAGTTTTTAATAAGCTGATGATCGACATTATCGCGTCGGTGGTGTGCGCGTGCTGATGAAAAGGATGTGACGATAATAATCGCCAGTGACGTGGCTATGGCAATATGCATCCGCACCGCCTCATCCACACCAAAAAAAGCCAGTGAAAACTCGAGGATCGGAACAATAACAATACCACCCCCAATTCCAAGGAGGCCAGCCATCAGTCCACTAACAATGCCAGAGGCAAGCATAATGATAACAAGAGGAGTAACTTGGGAAGCATCCCCTAGCAAAAGCTTTTCCCGATCTCCTTGATGCGTTCAACCATTGAAAACAGGCCATTGGTTCGCATAGGTGAGAGATGCTGTGAAAGACCAAGCTCCGTCAGGATTGCCGTGGCATCGGTATCGATTATTTCCTGCGGTGTTTTACGAGAGAAAATGGTCATGATAATATAGACCAGCCCCCTGACAATATGGGCGTCACTGTCACCTTTAAAAGTAATTTTGTCACCGTGTTTTTCGTATATAAGCCAGACTTTGCTCGTACATCCATGGACACGGTTCGCTTCGGTTTGGTCTTTCTCGTCAAAATCGGGCAAATTCCGACCTAGGTCGATAATAAATCGATATCGGTCTTCCCATTCGTCCATCAGCTCGAACGTTTCTTTAATTTCTTCAATATTCATCAATTAATATCATCAGTTAAAATTGTAGTTATATCAGCACTTTTTTATTACGTATAAAATATTATCGCCTGTTTCTACGATATTTTCAACGCTGTGTCCTGCTTCGCGGCAAAAATTCGGCACGTCAATCAATGTCATCGTATCTGATGCTAAAAGCGTCACTGTTTCGCCAACAGACAATTTTTCCAATGCCCGGCGTAGACGCAGTACAGGTATTGGGCACTTGTGTCCACTTACATCCAGAGTATTTTTAATAATGTCGTCCTCTTAGCTCATGTAAATTAAATCATCTGATGCTGATTTAGCAAGTAAGACGACAACAAGCAAAGACTAAAAGACTATATCGCAGAAATATTGGCTCTTTATACAGCCAAATTCAATAGCTTAAAAACTCATTAAAACATTATAAATTAACCCTAAATTAAGTTTGAAAGTATAAAGTCTTACGTGTAAGTAGAACCAATATATGAGTAACCATGAGCCAACTGGGTGAAAAAGTGATGTCATTTGATCAAGATAAATCGAATGATTTGTTTGATGTGCAGCGCGTCTTGGACAGTATGCCTTATGGTGTTGGCCTTTTTGACCAAAGTCTCAAGCTCCGCAAATGGAACAATAGCTTTTTTGCAATATTCGAAGAAAAATCCATTGAAGTCGCAGAGCAACAAAGCATCAATGACATATTCAATTTATCTCTTGAAAACAAAGAATTGCAACAAGAAAATGACAATATGTTGTCGCTTATTTCAGAGATGTATGGCGAAGCAAATCCCAACTCACCCTTCAATTGGGTCTATAAGTTTCATTTGGATGATGCAAAACTTGTCGAAATTAATGCTGAGTTTTTTCCTTCTCAAGGGATAATCATGACCCTGTCTAAGGCCAATCGCCGCGAAAATAGTCAGTTGATTGAATTCCAAGCGGCGAAGGAATATTTGGAAACACAAACCAGAGACGCCATTCACATGGCTGAAGATTTGGCTGTCGCACAGGAAGAGGCCGCCAATTCAGCACAGAGAATTCAAACCATCCTTAATGCCATGGAAGAAGGGCTGGTCACACTGAGTGGCACAGGCCGAATAGTTGTTGCGAACAACGCAATGTCGGTAATATTTGGTTATGCGCCCTCTGAGTTTGCTGGCATGGAACTCAAAAATCTTTTAAGGTCTCAGAAAATCAAAACATCCCAAGACATACGGGATCTTTTAAACTCTCACGTTGATGGGTTTAATGTTTACAAATCAGAGGAGATCGGACGTCATAAAGATGGCAGCTCAATTCCTTTGAAAATTGATATACGCGAAGTATTTCTCGAAAACGAAAAACATTATACGGTTCTTTTTAGAAATGTTAGCGAACAACATGAGGCCGAAAAGCTCATTCGCCACATGGCGTGGCACGATAGTCTTACGGGGCTTGCCAATCGCAACCTTCTTTCCGAACGGCTTGATGATGCTTTAAAAATGGCCCGGCGTCAGAACAAAAAAGTAGCCGTCATGATCTTGGATCTTGATAAGTTTAAGCCTGTTAATGATCTTTATGGTCATGCTTCTGGTGACAAGCTCCTGAAGGTTGTCGCTGAACGCCTTCTGTACTGTGCTCGTGAAGTTGATACGGTGGCGCGGCTTGGCGGTGATGAATTTGCCATAGTATTCACCAATATCGAGGAAGATAATAATATTATCCACATCGCTGACCGAATTATAAACAGTATTCAACAGCCAACTGAAATTGATGGAAACGTCCTTCAAATTGGCACCAGCATTGGTATCAGCTTTTTTCCCGATGACGCGGATACGCCAGTTGAACTCATCCGCATGGCTGATGTGGCGCTTTATCAGGCAAAGGACGATGGTCGCCGCGTTTTCAGACTTTACGATCAGCAAATGGATGCCGACACAAAAGCTCAGAAACAAATTGAAATAGACCTAAACAAAGCGCTGGAAAATGACGAACTTCTTCTTCATTACCAACCGCAATTTGACGCCAAGACTAAGCACATGATTGGCGCAGAAGCGCTTATACGCTGGGCGCATCCGACCAAAGGTATGATTTCTCCTTACAACTTTATTCCGGTTGCAGAATTGTGCGGCTTGATGATTCCCATCGGACAATGGGTACTCAACACCGCGTGTATAGCCGCTAAAAATTGGCAGGATCAGGGCCTGGCCAAAATACGGACAAGTGTCAATATTTCAGCTCGCCAATTCCACGCCGATAATTTTGTCGAAACTATTAAAGAAGCAATCAGTTATTCAGGCCTTGATCCTAACTGGTTAGAGCTGGAAATTACCGAAGGTATGGTTATTAAAAACACAGACAGCGTTGCGACCAAACTTGAACAGCTAAAATCACTTGGCGTTTATTTGTCAATCGATGATTTTGGTACGGGTTATTCCTCCCTAGCCTATCTGAAACGTTTCCCTGTTGACCAACTTAAAATTGATCAATCGTTTATTCGCAACATTCATGAAGATCCTGATGACGCCGCCATTACAGACGCGGTGATCAGGCTTGGCCATAGTCTTGGTTTAAAAGTTGTTGGTGAGGGTGTAGAAACAGAAGAACATGTCAAAATCCTTACTGAAAAAGGCTGTGACATCTTTCAAGGCTATCACTTCTGTCGTCCTATAGCACATGATGAATTTGTTGAATTTCAAAAAGATATGGCAAAAAAGGATTAATTCCACATCCTTTTAGTTATCATTTTCCTTGTCATCCGGATAAATACCTGCGTTTAGATTTTTAACATATAACCATTCGTATAATGTCTCCCATTCGCCTTTGGTCGGTCCATCTGCTTTTCGTCGTTTGTGGGTATTAAGTAACGTGCCATCATCCTGACGCTGCCAACTAAGCATATATTCAAATCCACCGATATTTTCTTCGCTACGCAGCACAAACCTGTCTTTTTCAGGGCCACCTTTAAGAACCTGTACGCCCGCTTGATTATCGACCCAGAACTGCACCCAATATGTGCCGTTAAATGCCGTCAGGCTTCTTCCATTCATGCGAAACGGGACATATTTGGACGAAAAATGATCATCAAGAGAAATCCAGCTTTGCTGAATTGCGCACCCTTTTAAGATACGCCCTATTTTATCGTAACCAGCCAATTTACCGGTTGATTTGTAAAACACCTGCCAATCGCCAACCGTAAAATCCAACTCGCGATAAAATGGCACCGCGCACGGAACCACCAGATCACCAATACCCTGTGCTTTGGTTGACTGGTTGATCAACGGTGTGCTCACCAAACAAAAAAGAAAAAGGAATACTTTTTTCATATTTTAGGTCTCTCCAGTTCCTGTTGCACAGACATATTTTTAAAATAATGTCCAATATATCGACAAGATTATGATAAGTCTTAATTAAATTCAAAATCCAATTTTAAAACAGTAATAAAATGAATAAACCCTGGTTCAGTAAACCAACCAAACTTAGATCTGGCGCCCATATCGCGATTATTGGAGGCGGTATCAGCGGGGTCATGCTTATGCTTCATTTACAAAATGTCGATTACAATGTGACATTGATTGAAAAGGAAAATCAAATTCTTTCCGGCGCCTCGGGGAATCCTGCTGCAATACTTGATCCTTATTTAAGCGTAAGCGAAACAATTGAAAAAACCTTTTATTTAAAAGCCTATTTTTATGCCCTCAAATTTTACGAAGAATTGGGCGGTGGTATTCTTGAGTGCTGCGATCTTATCAAAATGAGCAACTCTGAAGACCAAATAAAACGCTTCGAAAAACTGACGCAGACTTATGAGGGTGATCTTTTAACCCTTTCATCCGAAGGGCTGATGTGTTCTCCCAGTGGTTATATCACCCCAAATAAAATAAGAAAGATTATGGAGGGGAGTGATGCCGTCGTAAACGAAACATCCATATCAAGGCTTGAACAACTTGACGATAAAAGCTGGTCTTTGTATGACACCAACGGTCATTTGATTCTGGAAGCTGACGCGGTCATCATTTCAAACTCTTATCTCGCTACAAAGTTCGAGCAGACCAGACATGCAGAACTTGACCATATTGCGGGTCAAATTTCACTCCTCTCTCCCCAATTTAGAGAAAATAATATCTTATGTTCAGAAGGTTACGTCACACCAATTGTTTCTACAGAATTTGGGGATGCAAATATCTGTGGCGCCACCTTCGAGAAAGATGGTACACTTGAGATCACCGACGAGGCACACAAAGAGAACCTGTCAAAAGCCCCTTTCGCGTTTAAAAATACTCACTTAATTGGTGGAAGGCGTGGCATCCGCGCCATGTCCAATGATCATTTACCACTATGCGGGCCAGTGCCAAATTTTGTAAAATATCAAAAAGAATATAGCGGTCTTCACCATGGTCCGCGGCACAAAAACTTTCCTGAACCGTCCTATCATCCAAACCTTTTTATCAATGTCGGCCTTGGCGCGAGAGGGTTTCTCTCCGCCCCTATTTTGGCAAAACATCTCACTGCACTCATCGGTGGCACACAAAGCCCTTTGAAAGATAAGATTAGCAATGCCCTCCATCCAGGACGATTTATCATTCGCGCACTATCAAAAAAATAGACTTTTCGCTGGTGACTAACTAAGATTCAACAAAGCAATAATCTGATTGAGTGACTAAATGACAGAAAACAAAATCTACCCCGTAAATGAAGCAACTTCAAATCACGCATTGATCGACAACCAAAAATACCAGGAGATGTATGAGTATTCCATTTCGGATCCGGAAGGGTTTTGGAATGATATGGGAAAACGCATTGATTGGATAAAGCCATACACGATTGTAAAAAACGTTTCTTTTGCCAAGGATGATCTGCATATCAAATGGTATGAGGACGGTACCTTAAATGCCTGTGTAAATTGCGTTGACCGACACCTTGCAAGCCGTGGTGATCAAACCGCCATCATTTTTGAAGGTGATGATCCAGGCGTTTCCCGTCACATAACATACCGTGAGTTGCACGAAGAAGTGTGTCGTTTCGCCAATGTACTGAAATCACGCGGTGCTAAAAAAGGCGATCGCATCACCCTTTATATGCCAATGATTCCTGAAGCGGTTTACGCGATGCTTGCGTGTGTACGCATCGGCGCTATCCACTCTATAGTATTTGGCGGCTTTTCGCCCGATGCGCTGGCGGGTCGGCTTATTGATTGCGATAGCCATATCGTCATCACCGCCGACGAAGGAATGCGTGGCGGCAAAACCATACCGCTCAAAAACAATGTTGATAAGGCACTCGAAAAACCTGATACGATTGTTTCAACCGTCATTGTCGTCAAGGCGACAGGCGGTGAAGTCGGCTTTACGGACGGACGCGATCTCTGGTACCGAGATGCCGCTGAAAAAGTATCCACAGATTGTCCCGCCGAAGAAATGAACGCCGAAGATCCCATGTTTATCCTTTATACATCCGGCTCCACCGGAAAACCAAAGGGTGTCATGCATACAACCGGGGGCTATATGGTCTTTGCAAGCCTCACTCACCAATATGTGTTTGACTATCACGACGGCGATATATACTGGTGCACCGCCGACGTGGGTTGGGTAACTGGGCATAGCTATATAGTCTACGGCCCCCTAGCAAACGGCGCTACAACACTTATTTTTGAAGGCGTGCCAAACTACCCAGATGCCTCAAGATTTTGGCAAATATGCGATAAACACAAGGTTAATATATTCTACACCGCGCCAACAGCGGTTCGCGCACTTATGAGTGCTGGCGACGAATTTGTTAAAAAAACTGACCGCACCTCGCTTAGGATACTCGGCAGCGTTGGTGAGCCGATCAATCCCGAGGCATGGAACTGGTATTATGAGGTGGTGGGCGATAGCCGCTGTCCAATCGTCGACACATGGTGGCAAACGGAGACAGGTGGCATCATGATTACGCCACTCCCTGGCGCAACCGATTTAAAACCCGGTTCAGCAACCCGGCCGTTTTTTGGTGTCATACCAGAGCTTGTGGATGGTGATGGCAAGGTACTTGAAGGTGCCTCATCTGGAAACCTTTGTATTGCCGATAGCTGGCCTGGACAAATGAGAACGGTTTATGGTGATCATGAACGTTTTGTACAAACTTATTTTTCCACATACGCTGGCAAGTATTTCGCCGGGGATGGGTGTCGCCGTGATGAAGATGGTTATTACTGGATCACTGGCCGCGTCGATGATGTGATCAACGTTTCCGGCCACCGCATGGGTACGGCTGAGGTCGAAAGCGCCCTTGTCGCCCATGAAGATGTCGCAGAAGCCGCTGTTGTCGGCTACCCTCATGACATCAAGGGTCAGGGCATCTATGCCTATGTCACACTTATGTCGCACCATAATCCAAGCGAAGAACTTCGTAAAAAGTTGGTTGGCTGGGTGCGCAAAGAAATTGGACCGATCGCGACCCCAGACCATATTCAGTTTGCGCCTGGTCTGCCGAAAACCAGATCCGGGAAAATCATGAGGCGGATTTTAAGAAAAATTGCTGAGAATGATTATTCGAACCTCGGCGATACATCAACTCTTGCGGATCCCGGTGTTGTTGAGGATCTGATACGCAACAGAATGAAATGATCTAAGGTGTTTCTGCTTCCATTTCCTGCGCAGTTCTGAGTGCCTTGGAAGCTTTCCGGCTTTCGCCAAGAACCGCATGAATCTCGCTTTTTAATTTATAAAAGCGCGCTTCTTCTTCCTTCTTTTTAATAGCGTAGTTTATGTGTTTCAACGCCTCTTCATATTCTCTCTCATCCACCGCTTTTTTAGCTTTGACATAGCGAAAATAAGGATTGTTATTTTGATAGGATGTTACCAGACTGTTATAATATTCTGACCGTTCAGTATCACCTAATTCATCATACATAAATGCCAGGTTATTAAGTGTCGCGCTGTTTCGATTATCATATTCAAGTGCTGTGAAATATGCTTTTTCGGCATATTCAGGATTTCCTGTGCGCCTGTAAAGAACGCCGAGATTGGCCCAAAGCGACGGTATGTCCTTTTTTGTTTTTATGGCTCTTACGAAATATTTGAACGCCTCTTCATTTTTCTGTTTCAAAAACAGCTCGACTGCGACATTGCCATAGTAGAGAGCCTGAATATGGTCACTATCGAGAATGGTATAATTCAAATTTCGTTCAGGCTCGACCTGATCAATGTCAACAATAAGTGCATTGCCACCAACCATGTTCACTCGCACATTAACGTGACCATTCTCTACATAAATTTCGTCATTCGCATAGTCCCATTGCGGCAGCACTTCCACTTCCTGAAAATTGACATTGAGCCCCACTTCTTTAGCAAGTGCTGAATATAAAAAACTGAATGCCAGGCAGTTTCCGACTTTATTCTCAAATGTCTGACTGGCCGTGTAAGTTGCCCTTGGATCGTAGGTGAGACCAAATTTATCTTTCTCGAAAAGTGATCGTAAAATTTCCCGGGCTTTGCTCCCATACCCGTTAAGTCCGCGAATATGTTCATCGAGGAATTGGTTCATTTCGGGGGTAATTGCCAGAATATCCGCCTCCGGCAGATCAGCGTCTTCAATGGGCAACCCAAGGAACGCCACGCCATCAATCAGCTGACTTTGTGATATACTGCTGTTGGTTGCGTATTGATCCGGCAGGCTTTTGCATGCGGCAAGGCCAGCTATAAACGCAGTAACGATCAAAGCTCTGAAAGCTTTTTCTAGCATAATCAATGTTTTCTCCCGATACGAAAAAAGGGGAATATCTGATTAAGATAATACCACAGAGCGGAATATTCGCCAATTCACGTTATCGTGAGAGAAGTTTGAGGGCATTTGTTCTTAAAATTTGCTCTTTGTCATCCGCGCAAAGCCGAGTGTCTCTAATCGCACGAAGACCAGTCTGCGCAGAGAAAATTGGCGTATCTGTTCCGACAACAATATTGTCAATTCCGTAAATTTCTGCGGCAAGTTCTATCGCTCGCGGCCCCAATGACGATGTATCCACATATAAATTTGACCGCCGGCTTGGTGGCATCTTGGCATTTGGAAAGCGCGCTTCAACGGTGTGATGCATGCGTTCAACCACCATGGGAAATGTACCGCCCAGATTGGCCATGTGAACGGTCATGTTCGGAAACTGATCGAGAAAATCTGTATATAAAAGCGTGATCATGGCCAGCGAGACGGAATGCTGAACTCCGAGTGCACCACGAGCTATCAGAAGCTCGTCCGGATCATTGGGACGCATATCATGAACTGGATATTCATCCGCACGCCAACCGGGATGTATGAAGAAATGCAGGTTTTTCTGATTTGCATATTCAAATAAAGGTGTTAACACGTTCGCATGATCCAACGACAGAAATGAGTTGTTGGGCAGAATAGCGCCAAGAAAACCAAACTCTTCAACGCAACGCTTAAGCTCATCCACCATGGCAGAGACATCAGCAAGCGGCAGTGCGGCAAGGGCAACAATTCTGCCTTTATATTTGTCCGTGTGCACCGCCAGATCATCATTGCTCACCTTGATCATTGGTAGTGACTGATCAATCGGCAGATAATCAATTCCTAAAAGTCCGGGTAGCGATAACACCTGCGTTTCAATGCCAATATGATCCAGATAGTCAATTCGCTCCCCCATATCATAATATGCACTGGAATATGGAAGGGTACTCACTGGCATATGGTAAAGAGAACCACTCACGCCGTGAGTGATGCGCGGATCATGTTCCCGCGCCTCAAGCATTTCCATTAGCTTGGGGGCGATAAAATGTGCGTGAAAATCAATGGCCATCATTTAAGTCTTCTGTGCTTTTAAGCGTTTATTTTTCTTATTGGATGCACGTTTAAAATAAGGATAGATGAACATATAAAGTCCGGTTAGCCACAGAAAAAACAGGCAAACAGCCGTTGGCAGAACCACATAATATTTGACGGTGTCACCAAAATATGAGCCATCATGAAGTTTTTCAAAAAAGTCTGACCGGCGCTCAGCAACCGATAAAATGGATCCATTGGTGGTATCCACCTGCACTTCCCAGCCTTCCAGTGTCATGAACTTCACCATACCGCGGTCTACCTTATAATCAATGCGGTCAAATTCTGACCATTTTAGTCCCGCCGTTTGTGGAATACTTGTTGCAGCGGCCAGAAGGACTTCATGCGAAACCACAGGTGTCGCATCACTTTCGCCACGAACACTTGGCGGCTGTATCCAGTTAAAATCCTTCTTTAACTGGAGAAACAACCCGGACACAATTATGAGTAATAGCGGCAAAGCGATAAAAATAGAAACCCAATTATGGATCGTTCGGTTTAGCTTGGTAAACTTCATTGGATACTCGTCAGATAATTATATTTTGTGTATTTATAAGCAATTTTGCCCGTAATGTACCAATTGCCGCCAAAAATTCAATGGTGAAGTATGAACGCGGCGCTATTTTACTTCACTAATCTCGAATAGTCCAATCTGGATTCATCAACGAGAGCCCTTGGATATTATTAAATCAAAAAAAAGCGCCCCGTTTCGGGGGCGCCAATTAAGACAATTGGAAAGTTTATGATTAATCATTTTATTGAATAATTTTTTCGCAAATAGAGCGAACGTGCGATATATCTGTGCCGCAACAGCCGCCGTAAATCATCAGATTTGGTAAGTGCTTCTTGAGAGTCAAATGCCATGCTGCCAGATCTTCCTTATCGCCAGGATCAAGTTCCGTTGCGTTATCAAGCTCTTCATGGCTTTTGCACGATGCATTGGCCTGGACACCTTTGACGCGTAATTTCCAACTTCCATCCTCGGCCAGACGGCCGGCAAAATGAGATGGGTGCGCACAATTGATCATATAGTATATGGGATATCCATCTGTTATCTCATCAATCCGGTTTATAGCATCCTCAAGGCGTTCACCGCTAGGCAGGTTTCCGTCGAGTTCCACTGTAAATGACACGACGACATCGATTTCATGTTCCTGTGCAGCAAGTGCAACCCCTAACGCTTCGTCGATATTTGTCATGGTCAGCACCGAAACAAAATCGGCACACGCTTCCTTTAAGACCTTAATCTGAAGACTGTTAAATTCTTTCGATTGTTCCGCTGTCATTGCTTTTTCAAAAACATATCCATCAAAACGCGGACCGATACAGCCACTGATCAGGATTTGCTCATTGGTATCTTCGTACTCCGCTCTGATCTCTTTAAGCATCTCGATTGCCTGCTTATTAAGTCTGCACAAATCATCTTTAGAATACCCCAGTTTAAAACCCCAGTCTGCACTGGCACGCCATGTTGGGCTTTCAAGAATAAAACCGGTCCTGGCCGTTTTAGCGAGTTCAAGATACTCTCTGTAATAAGAACCAAAAATTTCTTTATGATCTGGTCTTTCCAATAACGGGAAAGAGGCGAAGTGTGGCAAGTCGATGTCCCGGTTAAAGATGAAGTCTGTCTCCAGGCCCCCATCTGTCAAGATAGGGGTTGAGAAATCTATTTTATTCTGCTGACACATTTTCAAGTCCTCTCACGTTTTTGTTAATGTCTTGAAAGGTGAGCATTTCGATCACTTTATCCGATGCACCATCATAAAACCCGGTTTCATATTCGTAGCCTTTAGGGTTCAAAAATGTACCAAAGATTTGATCAAAAATAACAATGTCAGCATAGTTATGTTTATGAATGCCTTTGGCATGATGATAGGTATGACTTTCCGGGCGTTGAACAATATAGCCAAGCCAGTGCGGCGTTTTAATATTGGTATGCTGGAAAATACCAAGAAGTGCAGTAAAGAGTAAAAATGCCGTAATCGCCGCAGGTGATATTCCAACGATCAGAGTAAGACTGAGGCTTCCAATAACTGTGAGGCCGATTATATCCATTAGACTGAAGTAAAAAGATCCTGCCACGTCAAGTCGCTCGGCGCTATGATGCATCTGATGGAACACACGCCACAGAATATCTGACTTATGCATAGCGTAATGCCAGACATAAAGACAGAATTCAAAAACAAGCAATCCGACAAAGAACCCGCCGATGGTACCAAGGCCTGACAGATCAAAGAACTGATACTCCGCCAGATAAGGATCAATGATAATTGGCAAGTATGATGAGAGATAGAAATAGATGGCAAAAGATACTATTCCTTTAATCGTCCATCCTTTGACATGTTGTAATTTACGGCCGGGTAGCAATGTTTCCCAAAGCATGAGACCAAAAAACATCACGATGATAATAAGCGATATTGGGTCAAGCAATATTTCAATTGGTGTTGGCATAATTTCTTCCTTTTTTAAAAAGCAAAATTCTAGTTACGCCCGTAAAGGCGTAAGTTTTTTCCTTACGGTGTGAGGAAGAAATTATTCAGCTGTAAGTTTCTAACTAAAGATGCCAGTCTATTTTGATTTCCGGTTTATAGGAACAGAAGGTTCCGGTATTAATGGATTTTGCTAAATGATGAGCCATTTCCGGATGGGTCTTCTCGATCTTTTTAAGAGCGCTTCTGATGCGCCAGGTAATCGCCGAACGCGATTTTTCAGCGGTAGAGCCGATTTCCCTGCTTTTTCCAGCAAGGCCGAGCGAGCTTGAAAGATGATCGAGGATTGCGTCATACTCTTCTCGGTACTTGGTAAGCCTTCCCGTATCATTCATATCTTCCGCATCCCGTATTTCCGACTGAAGCTCCTGAATTCTTGCTTGGTATTCGGCTTTTGCGCGCGCATCCAGCGCGGTGGCGGCGGCGCCGTCGTCTAATGCTGAACCCATGAGTTCCATTGAATGAAATTCTTTCTCGGGTGCACTCAGAAGTTTATGAATATCATGAAGTCCCTTGGCATCCTTAAGCAGGACACTCTCGCCCTTAAAATTAAGTTCCCAGACATCATTCTTAAATATGAATCCGGGCTTTACCACCGCACCAGAAACAGCAGCAGGGCCCCTTCGGTCGTCCTCTCTTCTGCTTGGAGTAATATTTTTATTTTCCTTTAGATAATCCCAAAATGGTGTGAGAACGGTTTCCCCTTTATAGGGATTAACATTGATCATCCAATTGAGGGCTTCGGCTTCTACATCTTCATTTTGCGCCCGTTCTTCTTTATCATAAATATTGGGTTTAAAAAGCGACAAATATATGTTCCAGTATTTCCACATATTATCAAAGTCAGATAAATGAAAATAAGCCGCCGCCAGAAATGCCGGAAAATCAATCCAGCAGCGATCCGTATCCACCTTAAGTCCAAGCTCAGCACTTTTTTCATAGTCGCCGCATTCAAGATAGAAACCCGAACCGTAAGCAAAATAGTTATTTTCCACATGGAGTGGATCCAGCTCCATTGCTTTTTGATAGAGCTGGGCGGCCTCCTGTGGGAAGCCAACATACATCAACGTGAACCCCACAAGCAGCAGATTATCCGTATCGTTCGGGTTCATGCGCAGGGATTTTCGGGCGCAGTGCTCGGCATTTTCATACTCACCCGCATAAAGATATGTCCTGCCGAGTACTGCCAGTGCACGGTAGTCATTCTTATCAAATTCAATCGCCTTAAGTGCATATTTATGGGCGTTGCCGCGGCTAACATCCCAGCGATCCCAAACCTGACAGCTCCATTCATTGAAATAGGAAAGCGACAGACCAGTGTAAGCGGGCGCATAATGGGGGTCGATCTTAAGGGCTGCTTCAAAATACTGACGGGCGATATCGTCATTTTCCACGCTGCCTTTTTTCAGGGTTTCCATCCCCATAAGCCAATTTTCATAAACGACAACGTCAACCGTTTCTTTGCGGTAAGAATAAGAAAGAAGGTCATAATTTATTTCTTTTTGCAGCACGTTGACGATTTGTTGAATGATGATGTCCTGTGCGTCAAATATTTCACCGACCGACTTGTTATATTGTTCGGAAAAAACCACACTTTTATCATCACCCTTGATCAGCTGGATTGTAATACGCAAACTGTCGGCGACGTTGCGAACACTGCCAATAATAAGATAATCCGCTGTAAGCTTGTCAATTTCACCATAATCAGACGTATCGGTAATTTGTTCGGTTGAAAGTTGAGAAATCACAGCAAGACCAACGAACTTGGATAGGTTCGTGATTAAATCCTCTGTCAGCCCGTGAATTAATGTCCTAAGCCGTTCATTTTTGTTGATGACTTTAAACGGGAGGACGGCAATGGTTATGTTCTTATTTCTCACAATAACGCCCATTTTTACATCTCAATTTCTTATTTTTTCTACGTTACTCTTTTTTATAATAATAATCAAAAAGTGTATATCCCAAAAGACACTCTCTTTCGCGCAGTGTCAAACTTGACTCGTTTCGCCGACTCATATTATAAGAACAAATAGTGAACATTTATTATGTGAGTCGCAAACCCCCATGTCATCCACTGCGTTTAAACAACTAAAAAAACAAATCTCCGCCATTGAAAGAAGTTCACTGGTGAAAAAGGATGATGTGCGTTTTTCAACGGGATCGGACGCGCTCGACCTGGTCTTTCCCGCTGGTGCGATCAACTCGGGTGCGCTTTTGGAAGTCCTTCCTGATAATTACCGGCAGCGCTGTGCGGCAACAGGGGCAACGCTCGCCCTTGGCGCGCGGCTGCTGCGTGAAAAAACAGGACCGCTGATCTGGTGTCAGCTTCGCGATCCGGAAAGGCTGCATCTTCATGCGCCGGGGCTCGCGGCCTTTGGCATTGATCCAGAACGCATCATCAAACTGACCCTAAAAAGCGAGCATGATCTGCTCTGGGCCATGGAAGAAGCACTTAACTGTTCTTATCTCTCCGGCGTTGTCGGAGTGTTATGGCACGAAAAATTATATAATTTTACTGCAAGCCGACGCCTTAGTTTACGCGCCAAAGAAAGCGGTGTATCCGCCCTTATGCTTCGGTCCCATCGGGCAAATGGAACCACAGCAGCGGACATGCGCCTAAGCGTGCGAACCAGGGAGAGCAGCGCCATGCCAGAGCGCGCTGCTTTCCTGCCGCGGCTTGGAAAAACTGCCTGGCAACTTGATCTTAAAAAATGCAGAGGGGCCAATAGTGGCTCCTGGCACATTGGATGGAACCGTGAAACGATATCTTTCGATTTGGCTTCCCGACTGGTCGGTGGAACGTCTCTACCGGAAATCCCGGTACGGGAAGACAAACGCCACATCGGCTGAGCTTACCCCCGACATCCCTTTTTCTTTGATCACCTCTGCCCAAGGTGGCATCCGTGTCGTTGCTATGAGCCACGCAGCAAAAAAAGCGGGCGTGCGGCCAAATCAACTTCTTCCCAATGCTAAGGCCCTTTGCCCGATTATGAGCGTCTTTGAATATGATCCGGACGGTGATCGGGAGGAACTGCATAATCTCACTCTTTGGGCAATCCGTTATAGTCCGTGGGCCGCCAGCACCCCGCCAGACGGCATTATGATCGATATAACGGGCTGCGCCCATCTTCTTGGCGGCGAAGAAACTCTTATGAATGATATTCGCACCCGGCTTGCTCATTTCGGTTTTAGCGCCAGCATCAGTGTCGCTGATACCATCGGCGCAGCCTGGGCAATAAGTCGTTACGGCAAAGCCTCGATCTCCATTACCCCACCTGATGAACATGATCAGGCCCTTAAATACCTGCCCATAATCGCCCTGCGCCTTGAACAGACCACCTGTGACCGACTTAAAAAGGTTGGTCTTAAAACCATCGGTGCCCTGGTGAATAAACCACGTGCACCACTGGCGGCGCGGTACGGCGAAAAACTTACCGACCGACTTGATCAGGCACTGGGTAAAAAGCCCGAAAGCCTCAACCCCATTGCTGAACCGCCAGATTATCAAACCCATAAGAGGTTCGTTGAACCTATATTAATGCTTGAACAAATCGCCCTTTCCCTTGAGGAGCTTGCTGCCGCTATTTCGGATATATTAAAAGACGCTGGTCTTGGTGCGCGGCGCTTTGTTTTATCTCTTTACCGTATCGACGGCGATGTGAAATCGCTTGAAATTCGAACCAGCAGCTTAAGCCAAGATCCGACCCACATCACCCGACTTATGAATGAGAAACTGTCAACTTTGAGCGAGAATTATGACACCGGTTTTGGCATAGAACAACTTACCCTTAGTGCTTATTATACGGAAGTGATCACCCATAAGCAGGTGGGGCTTGACGGTAAACGTGAAAGCGGATCGCGCGCCGATTTTCAGGCGTTGATTGATCGCTACACAAATCGACTTGGTTTTGAAAGTGTTGGAAAATTCCTGCCCCAGCAAAGCCATATCCCGGAACGAAGTGAGAAGCTTGTCCCGATCTCAGGACAGGACGAGAGAACCAAAGACTGGTCAGGTTTTTTGAAAAACCTTCAAGGTGACACTCATCTGGGCCGACCCATACTGCTGCTGCCACGGCCAGAGCCGATCACTGCCATTGCCGAAGTGCCTGATGGACCGCCGGTTCGCTTCGAATGGCGGCGACTTAAATACCGCATCATTCGCGCCGAAGGGCCGGAACGGCTCGCCCCTGAATGGTGGAAGCCCGCAGAGATTGCCCGGGAGCCCACCCGGGATTATTTCCGCGTTGAAGATATGGATGGTGGGCGGTTCTGGCTATTTCGTCAGGGCCTATATGAACGGCGCGAAACCCCTAAATGGTTCATGCATGGGTTTTTCGCATGAGCGATTATATAGATCATAATTATGTAGAGCTCTCGGTGACCAGCAATTTCAGCTTCCTGCGCGGCGCCTCTCACCCGGAAGAAATGGTGGAGACGGCTGCGGCCTTGGGATACGACAAAATCGCTCTCACCGACCGCAATAGTCTCGCTGGTATCGTCCGAGCTCATGTCGCCGCAAAGGCCGTAGGGGTTGACCTTCTGATCGGGGTAAGGCTCGTGCTTGACAGTGGTTTTGAAATGCTTTGCTTTGCCCGTGACCGCGCCGCTTATGGTCGTTTGACAAAATTACTGACCACCGGTAACAGGCGGGCGCAGAAAGGCCACTGCATCCTCTACATGGAAGACCTTGCTATTCTCGGCACCGACCATATTTTTATAGCCATGCCGCCTTACAGATTAGATGCGCAATTTGAAACATCCCTCAAATGGATATCTAATGCTTTTAGTGGGAGTGCCTATCTGGCGCTTGGCCGTCTTTATAACGGCAATGACGACGAACGAATGGAAAATCTATATGCCCTTTCCCTAAAGTCCGGCGCGCCGCTGGTGGCTACCAATGATGTGCATTATCACGCGCCCAACAGACGCCCGCTTCAGGATGTTCTGACCGCCATCCGTAATCATGTCACCATTGATAAAGCGGGGTTGCTGCTCAGTGCCAATGCCGAGCGGCACTTAAAGACAGCCGCCGAAATAAAACATATTTTTCGTGGATACGAGGATGCGGTTAAACGAGCCGCTGAAATAGCGGACCAGTGTGATTTCTCCCTTGATGAGCTTGCTTATGAATATCCCGACGAACCGGCCGGGGGCAGCGCCAACCCGCAACAAGAACTTGAACGCCTGGCTTGGATTGGCGCGGGCGACAGATATCCAAACGGTGTTCCGGATAAGGTACGCAGCACTCTGAACCATGAAATAAAGCTGATTGATGAGTTGGACTACGCGCCTTATTTTCTCACGGTTTATGACATTGTCCGCTTTGCCCGCAGTCAGGGTATCCTTTGTCAGGGGCGTGGCTCGGCCGCAAATTCAGCGGTTTGCTTCTGTCTTGGTATCACGTCGGTTGATCCGGCACATATTGATCTTCTTTTTGAGCGGTTTATTTCCGCCGAACGCGGAGAACCGCCAGATATTGATGTGGATTTCGAACATGAACGCCGCGAAGAAGTGATCCAGTATATTTATGAAAAATATGGCCGTCACCGTGCTGGTATTGCAGCAACCGTGGTCAGTTACCGGGTAAAAATGGCCGTACGCGAAGTGGGGAAGGTCATGGGCCTGACCGAAGATATCATCACCGCATTGGGCACCGTCGGTTGGGACTGGTCAACCAAAATTCCCAATGCGGATCATATGCAAGACGTGGGACTTAATCTTAATGATCCACGGCTGAGGCAGACTTTGAAACTGGCACGGGAGCTGATCGGTTTTCCTCGTCACTTATCGCAGCATGTGGGCGGGTTTGTTATCACCCGCGGCCCACTTGATGAGGTCTGCCCCATTGCCAATGCCGCCATGGAAGGGCGCACCCATGTGGAATGGGACAAGGATGATCTGGCCGCGCTTCGTATTCTTAAGATCGATGTGCTGGCGCTTGGTATGCTCAGCTGTATCAGGAAAGCTTTTCACCTGCTTGATGAGCATTACGGGAAAAATTATAATCTGGCAACCGTCCCGACCGAAGACCCTCGCACTTATGATATGATTTGCGAAGCCGATACTGTTGGTGTTTTTCAAATTGAAAGCAGAGCCCAGATGTCGATGTTGCCACGACTGCGACCACGGACCTTTTATGATCTGGTGATCGAAGTGGCACTTGTCCGCCCCGGGCCTATTCAAGGCGATATGGTCCATCCGTACTTAAGGCGGCGTCAGGGGCTGGAAGAAGTGACTTTTCCGTCGCAAGAACTCGCGGATATTCTCGGCAAGACCCTTGGTGTGCCGCTATTTCAAGAGCAGGCCATGAGTATCGCCATCGTCGCCGCTGGCTTTAGCGCCGGGGAAGCTGACCAGCTTAGACGCGCCATGGCCACCTTCAAACGCACCGGCACCATTGGCCATTTCAAGGAAAAATTCATCGGCGGTATGTGCTCACGCGGTTACGAGCGGGATTTTGCCGAGCGCTGCTTCAAACAAATCGAAGGCTTTAGCGATTATGGTTTTCCAGAAAGCCATTCTGCCAGCTTTGCGCTGCTGGCTTATGTGTCTAGCTGGCTTAAATGTCATTATCCTGACGTTTTTGCCTGCGCAATCCTCAATAGTCTACCCATGGGATTTTATTCGTCATCATCATTGGTTCGGGATTTTCGTGATCATGGCGGTGCCGTACTACCCCCGGATATTAATCACAGTCGCTGGGATCATTTACTGACCGACACCACCCACCAAAAAACCCTAACAGATGAAGGCGGAGGAAAATATGCGGTGCGGCTCGGCTTTCGTCAGATTAAAGGCCTTAAGCAGGCGGAAATGGACACACTCACCACACTGCGCGGGCGTGGGTATGACAGTGTTCGTGATCTTTATTTCAGAAGCGGACTTTCTGTGGCCGCTATTGAACGACTTGCGGGCGCGGATGCCTTTCGCTCCCTCGGCCTTGACCGGCGCGATGCGCTTTGGGCGGCGCAGGGTCTGGGGACACCAACAGGAAAACGTAGCGCGGCTGAAGACTTGCCGCTTTATGCTTACGCGGCAAGTCAAAATTCCCTCACCTTGCAGCGGGAAGAAGAGGTTGCCCTACCCGTCATGAGCCTGGGGGAACATGTGGTTGAGGATTATCAGGTGATGAAGCTTTCCCTTAAGGCGCATCCGGCGTCTTTTGCCCGCGAACGATTAAAAAAACGCGGCTTTATCACCGCCAAAGAGCTGAAAAAGCATCCGGCCGACCGCAAGGTTGTGGTCGCCGGACTTGTACTGGTACGCCAACGGCCCGGCACCGCCAGCGGGGTAATTTTCGTAACCCTTGAGGATGAAACCGGAATTTCAAACGTTATCATCTGGCCGACAGTATTTGAGGAATATCGCAAAATTGCCATCAGCGCGCGTTTTTTGGGCATTAAAGGAATTTTGCAGCGCGAACAGTCCGTCACCCACGTCATCGCCAAAGAACTGATCGATCTCAGCGATGAACTTATCATGCTCGGCGATAATGACGACGACCAGTTGTCAAACATCAAGCAAGTGGCCGGTGTTCTTCCCAAGGGCCGAAATTTTCATTAGCGAATGAGCACTGCCTACATTCTATCAGGCGGCGTTTTGCTGCGGCGGGGTGGGTTCCAAAACGGTTTTTCGGAAATTTGACATTTCGCCCACGTAGACTTCCACTCAAGCTCTTTCTGGTAATAAATCTCTGCCCAAATCTCGCTGGGCTCAGCGCCGTTTTGATATTCAATGTCCGCCATGGCCAGATTTCTTTTGAGGATCGGTGACCAGATATTGGATTTTATGGCGCCGATGCGCATACCGTTTTTGCCGTCATAAAGAAAACTGTCTGTTGGCGCTTTGTTGCCTTCAACCGAAAGCTTTACCAGACGTCTTTTTATAGGCCGATCATGTTCCGCCTGTAGTGCTTTTTTTCCAGTATAATAAGATTTATCAAGGCTCACGGCCCACGTGAGGCCGAGCTCGAACGGGGAGCGATCATGGCCATCACGAACGGCCGTTTCAGCGGTGATAAAATCATCACCCGGCATGATAAATCCCGCCTCGATACGCACCATTTCAAGGGCGTCAAGGCCCATGGGTTTGACATCATAAAGGCCCCGCTCTTTAACGCCAAATACTGCGTCCCAAAGCGTTATCGCATGACGGGGATCGACCCATACTTCATAACCAAGATCACCGGTAAATCCGGTTCTGGATATCATGACATCCATGCCTTCAAGCTGGGTATGATGAATAACAAACGGTTTTAGGTCATCAAGTCCGCCTATCCCGGCCGCCTCAAGAACGGCAAATGATGTGGGACCCTGCACAGAAAGCGCGGCAACATCATGAGTTTCTTCTTCGATGGAAACATCAAAACCAAGGGAGGAAATCATCAACCAGTCAAGTTGGTGATGCTGTGCACAAAGGCGGTAGCCATCACCCCCTAAATGAAAAATAGTGCCGTCATCAAGCACCCTTCCATCATCATTACACCAGACAACATAAGTCACCCGGCCCGGTTTCAGATTTGAAATATCCCTAGTCACCATGCGGTTTAGAAACTTAAGCGCGTCAGGGCCTTTAATGCGATATTTTTCCATCGGTGTCATATCAAATACGCTACATGAACTACGAACGGCAAAATATTCGGCGGCAACCGTATCGTAAACCCGCGCCACCTGATAACCGTTCCACGCGGACCAGCTTTTCATCAGGTTAAGCTCATCGACACGGGCAAAGAAAGGAGAATGTTGAAGCACTTGATTAAAATTAGGTTTATCCATAATTATTTCCCTCCTTCCATTTTAAGAATACGCTGTGCGGCATTGTGACCCGGAATACCGGTGATACCACCGCCAGGATGGGCCGCAGCCCCGCAAAGATAAAGTCCGTCAATCGGTGTGTTATATTGCGCCGCGCCGTGGATGGGGCGCATCATAAACATTTGATCGATCATCATTTCGCCGTGATGCCAATGACCGCCTGTGACATTAAATTCACGTTCGATATCCACTGGTGTCAGCATATCTTCCGCCACAACACTCGCCGAAATTCCCGGCGCGTAGTGTTCAATTATTGATAGGACGTTATGTGAAAATGCACTTCTGTTTTTATCCCAACCGGCCTTCAAATGATAAGGTGCGAAACTGGCCGAAACCGACATCACATGATGGCCTGCCGGCGCAAGTGACGGATCGGATAGGCTCGGGAAGGTAATTTCGAGGATTGGTTTTTCTGAATATTCCCCGTATTTGGAATGATTAAAGGCATGCTCAACATAACGCATATCATTTGCAACCAGCAAACGCTGGCCGACTTCATTTTCTGCAAGACCTTTAAAATCTGGAAGCTTGGACAGGGCAAAGTGAAGCTTGGCCACATTACCATTGGTTCTGGTGGTGCTAATGCGTTGAGAAAACATGGCATCCAGATCCTGCGTTCCGACAAGATCAAGAAATGTTGTCTTGGCATCGGCATTGGATATGACGATATCCGCCGTTCTTATTTCTCCTGATGCAAGTTCCACACCTTGTGCGGTGCCATTATCAACAATAATTTTTGCTATTCTGACACCGGTTTCAATTTTGACACCTGCTTTTTCAGCGGCAGCAACAAATTGATCGCCACCATCCGAAGTTGGTAATGTCTGGGGACCATACGTTTCCCCCCTAAGGCGGTTAAGATAGGTAAGGACGGTGGTTGGCGTTCGCGCGCCCATATTGTGACCTAAAACGGCGTCGGCTGAGATCGCACCTTTCAGGCGCGGATCATCAAAAATTTCATTGAGGACGTCATAAATATTGATGCCACCAACACGCAAAAATTCACGCATAGAAGACGTACCAAGACCAAACCGTAACGACCAGCCGATTTTCGCCAGAGTAAACTTATCCTTATTGTCCATATCTTTAAGACGAGGCGGTGTATTCATGGTCAATGGCTCAAGTGCCTTGGCATATTTGCGGAACTCTTTTTTGAAGTTCTTGTAGGCCAGAATATCTTTCGCGGACAAACCCTTTCCGCTGACCGCATCGACGCTCAATGTCAAATGACGTCCATCAGATCCAAGCGAAATGGTATCGATTGCCTTACCAGTTGACTTTATGCCTAATTCTTTTGCGATCTTTGGGTTCAACGGATGAACGACCTGCGCCAGTCCGGTGACGTGGTACCCATCCGCAAATTCATATTTTGCGACGCCACCCCCGCAGGTATCCCGCGCTTCAAGCACATTCACATCATAGCCAGCCTTCGCCAGATAAGCTGCACATACGAGCCCGTTGTGACCGCCACCGATGATAATTACATTTTTTCTAGTCATCACCAAAATCCTCCGGCGTTGTATTGGGTCGCTTCAGATCCATGAGTATTTCGCGGGCCGCGTTGGCACCCGGTGCCCCCATAACGCCGCCACCCGGATGGTTCGATGAGCCACACATATACATCCCCTTTACGGGACCGCGGTACTGTGCGTATCCTGGGAATGGGCGGTTAAACATGAGCTGGTCAAGGGTCAGTTCACCTTGGAAAATATTTCCTTCCGTAAGACCGACTTCCGCTTCAATCTCTTTCGGTGTACGCACTTCTGCATGCACCAGCAAGTCTTTAAAATTTGGACTATACTGAGCAATTTGATCAATCACGGTCTGGCCAAATGCCTGGCGTTTTTCCTCCGTCCATCCGCCTTCAACCTCGACAGGGCAGTATTGAACAAAAACACTCATCATGTGCTTGCCCACTGGCGCCATCGTCGGATCAAATTGGGTCGGGATCACGATATCCACATAAGGATCCGCTGACCACCTATCATCTTTCCAATCATCATAGGCGCGCTCAAGACGTTCCAACGTATCCGAGAAATGCATGTGACCTAATGTTAGTGGCGACCCTTTTCCAAGGGCGGGAAATTCCGGCATGCCGTCAAGGGCAATATTAAGCTTGCCCGAAGAGCCACGAATTTTGAAATTCTTTGCCCGTGTTACAACATCGTCCGGAATATCATTTGGGTTCATGATACCCAGAAAGGTGCGCTTTGCATCCAGGTTTGAGACCACCACTTTGGCATTAATTTCTTCACCTGATGAGAGGATGACGCCGGTTGCTTTATTGCCCTTTACTTTGATTTCTTTTACTTCGGCTCCGCCCCTTACTTCGCCGCCAAATGATTTAAAGGAAGAAGCGATCGCCTTTGATACGGACCCCATTCCACCGCGGGCAAAGCCCCAGGAGCCGACATTGCCGTCAACATCACCCATAGCGTGATGAAGAAGGACGTAGGCTGTACCCGGCGAATAAACACCAAGGCCAGTACCGATGATGCTGCCACCTGAAAAATGCGCTTTGATCACTTCGCTTTCAAAATATTCTTCAAGATATTCTGCTATCGACATGGTGAAGAAGCGGATAAATTCATATATCTGACTTTCACTCAAGTCATAAAATGCCTTGAGCAGCGAGGCAAATTCCATTCCATCTCGCCACTTAAACGATGCCGGGTCCGGCGGGGTTCTAAGCAAAAAACCACGAATAAGCCGGCACCATTTCATCAGATCGGCGTCAAAACGAATTGCCGCGTCCGCATCCCGTTTTGAATGACGCATAATTTCACGGCGCCTGACAGCGTGTTGATGGTAATTGCCATAATAGTCACCGTCCTGTTTAAACGTGACACCACCTTGGAGAGGAACAACCTCAAGCCCGTGCTGACCAAGGTCGAGTGCCTGGTAGATCTCCGGCCTAAACAAACTACACACATAGGAACAGTTCGAATATTTCCATCCCTCTTGTAGTTCCCGGCTCACAGTCGCACCGCCGATATAGTCGTTCTTTTCCAGTACAAGAACATCAAGGCCCGCTTTTGCCAGAAAAGCAGCGTTGGTCAGGCCGTTATGTCCCGCACCAATTACTATTGCATCATAATTCTTCAATGTTCCCTAATCCCTGTTATTTCTAACTAATTATAAAATATACTTTTCGCACGGTTTCGACAACCTCTGCTGTTCCCTTCCAGCCTTTTGGGAATATCCAGCTGTCGCCCGCTTTGACTTCTGTCACCTGACCAGATTCTGAAGTTAAAATCCAATGTCCTTTGAGCAAATGACAAAATTCCATAAGATCAAGATCAAGCTTTAAAATACCCGGCTCCGCTTCCCAAGTTCCAGCAAATAAGTTTCCTTGTTCGTAAAAACAACTATCTGTCTGTTTTGGCAACTCACCAACCGGCTCACCAAAACTCTCAGCGAGAACAAGGTCATTTAGTGAAGCGCAATTTTTCTGAATACTTATTTCTGGCATATTATTTTCTTTCTTAAGTTATCTGTTATCATTTAAGATCGCTATAAAAGTAACTGATAATGGCCATATATGTGATCACACTACTTCCACACTTGATTAAAAGTCAAACGTCGCACCACTACTCTATTAGCAACGAAACACTTGATTTTGCCATTATAATCATCGTAATCTGTATTTATAAGCAGTAATATTCTATATTAATCAAGAGAATCATCAATTATATTATTTGTGATCACATTTATAGAAACTTGCATCTTAAAACACAAGAGTTAGTCGTTATAATTTAGACATAAAATTAAGAAAGTAATCCCATGAGCAAAGAAATTCCCGGCCCAAAAGCACGCGCAATACTGGAACGCGGCATTCCACTGTTTCAAAATGGATTGATATTCAAAGATGAATTGCAAAAGGCATCCAGACGAGGATTCCGGCCCGCCGGACAGGTTATGGTAGACCGGGCTTTGGGTGACTTCATATGGGATGTGGATGGCAATAAATATATCGACTTTCAAAATGGCTGGGCAACCAATCCTGTCGGCAATGCTCATCCTGAAATTATAGAAGCGGTTCATGAAGCACACAAGAGATATGGTTTTCACTATGATCATCCTCTTCGTTATGAGCTTGCCGAAAAACTAGCCGAGATCATGCCACATCAATCTTTGCCAAGATTTGGCTATGAAGTGTCCGGCACTGAAGCCGCAGAAGCCGCCATGTACATGGCCATGTGTTTCAAACGCCGGCGTCATGTGATTACTTTTGCGTCTTCATATCATGGCAACAGTATTGCCACCAAAGTAGCGAGCACCACTGGTCCCGAATATTCACGTTATCTGGAAGCATGGCGCGGCGGACCGATTTGCGCCCCTTACCCCCACAGTGATCACATCCCAGCGGGCATGACTGAAGACCAGTATGTAGATTACTGTCTCCATTATCTTGAGCATCATATACCAGCCTATATCGCGGAAAAAAATAACATTGCTGCGATCATGGTAGAACCCGGACTTGCGGAAGGTGGAAATTGGATTCCAAATAAGAAGTTCATCAAAGGAATTCGGGATATATGCGATAGAAATGACTGGCTCATGATCGCGGATGAGGTCCTAACCGGGCTCGGTCGAACTGCTAAAATGTGGGCAATTGAGCATTATGATGTAGTGCCGGATATTCTTGTAGTCGGCAAAAACCTTTCTGGTGGTATTGAAGCCTGTGCTGGTGTTGCCGCACGTGATGATATTCTCGGCAACAATCCAGATTACTCAGCAAATTCGACCTTCGCCGGCACACCGGGCGGATGCGCAGCAGGCCTTAAAACATTGGAAATTTATAAGCGCGACAATGTCCTGCAAAATGCGGCAATGCTTGCAGACATAGCCCGCGAAGCTATGAGCACATGGGAGCAAAAATACGAAATCGTTAGACAGGTACGAATGAGCGGTCTACTACTCGGTGTAAGTTTTCAAACCCCGTCTGATAAGCCAGATGATGAAAACTGGTGGTATGCACGTGCTATCAGAAGTGAAATGTTACAAAATGGAGTCTGGGCCATTAGTGACCGTGAAGAAAATATTCGAATGTATCCCGCCTTAAACATGGAAGAAGCGACTTTCAGGGAAGGTTTAGGCATACTTGAAGACGCGATTTCAAAAATCGAGCGTGAGGGGCAATCAGTGGGGAACAGTCCTGCATGGCCAACTGGTGATGCTGGTTTTTAAAACCTATATATCCTTGAGAATTCGTTTCGCTGCATTTCGTCCGGGTGCGCCAGTAACGCCGCCGCCTGGATGCGCGCCGGACCCGCAAAGATAAAGCCCATTAACCGGTGTACTATATTGCGCTGCATCCGGATGGGGGCGAACGCTATAAAGCTGATCGGGTTCCAGTTTGCCGTGACAAATATCACCGCGCGGCAATCCGAAAGTCCTCTCCAGATCAAGCGGTGTAAAGCATTGATGAGCGACAAGAATATCCGGCAGGTTGGGAATATATTTTGTCAAATGACTTAGTATATTTTTCACCACCCCGTCTTTTTCATCATCCCAGTTTTTATCCCCTGCGAGTTCATAAGGCATGTATTTGCAAAGTAGTGACATGACGTGCGTGCCTGGCTCATCGGTCAGCGTTTCATCGGAAGTGCTCGGAATTATCGATTCCATAATTGGCGGATCGGCTGGTATCCCGGCCCTCGCAGATCTATAGGCTCTCTCGATATGATCTTTGCCTTCAATGAAGGAAATACTGCTGCGATGATGATCGCTAATATCCTCGCCCGGTAAGCACGCGAATTCAGGCAACCCGCTAAGAGCCAAATTCATCCTTAAGGATGCTGATTCTTGCCTGATAGCGCCAATATCTTTGGCAAAGATATCAGAAAGGTGTTCCGTGCCAAGCATTTTTAAAAACGTGCCCTTGGGCTCTGTATTTGCTGCAATTGTTTTAGCAAAAATTTGTTCACCACCTTCAAGCTGAACTCCTGAAACTGCTCCATTTTCCATCAATATTTTTTCGACAGACGCATTGGTTTTGATGACCACCCCTTTTGCCTGCGCTGATTTTGCCATTGCCTGGGTAATCGATCCCATACCACCTTTCACGATGCCCCACGCGCCCTTATGGCCATCAACTTGACCCACGGCATGATGCAGCATTGATAGGCTGGCACCGGGATTATGGAGCGATATATAATTTGCAGGAATACAGTGGGATGCGATCATCGCTTTTACTTTGTCGCTTTCAAACCAGCGCTCAATGATACTATCCGGCGCACCGACAAAAAACTGGACCATGCGGTAACGCGTATCGTCATCCAATTTATAAATGTCCATAGCAGATTTCGCTGCGGTCATTAAATCGACAAGACCGCCGCCATATAATTTCGGCGGCTCTTTCAGCCATTGTTTTGAAAGAATTTCCCCGAGTTTATCGATAATATCATGATAATTCTGCTGCGACTTATAATCTGTGCTTGAGAATTTTTCGTACTCTCTTTTGTTGTGTTCTTCATCATCTGTAAGCAGGATATAATCACCCTTTAAATCCGGATAAAACGAGTTCTTTAGCCGAATGGGGTAGTAGCCGTATTTTTCAAGCTCAAGCTCTTCTATGACCTCGGGGCGAAGCAGACTAACAACATAAGAGGCAACGGAGTTTCTATAACCCGGATGGAACTCTTCGGTTATAGCAGCACCACCAACAATATGACGGCGTTCCAGAACGCAGACCTTCAAACTGCCCATAGCAAGATAATTTGCAGCGGTAAGGCCGTTATGCCCTGCCCCGATCACGATAGCATCAAAGTCGGAATCACTCATCCCTCTACCCCTTATTTAACCGTTGTATTTTGCCACCAGAGCCATAGCGTTTGCGAACCATCACATATGAAGTAACCGCAAGCGGTATATGTATCAAAGCCCAGAATATAGGCAGAATTGCTTCTACCGTATACCAATTGACGGACCCATCAGCCAGCAATTCTCCTGTGCCACGTTGATAGGGAATAACGTAAAAGTAAATCAACAGAAATGGCATAGCTGCGCCGAACAGCATATGGATTTTCGGCGCGTAAAGCGTCTGCTTAATCTTTTTTGGATCGCAGTCTTCTGCAGGCGCTCGGTGCATTCGCATACGGTACACCGCTTCCCGTCTGGTAATTTTTGTAAAATTTGAGACAGTGATTGTAACCAGCAGGCTGGCAACGACACCAATTATCGCTGGATTTAAGTAACTTGGTAGTTCAATAAATTCGAAATAGACGAGAGCTGCTGGCGCAACGTTAAACGAAAATCCGGCAGCCATTCCCCAGAATGCGGCATCTGCTGTTATCTTTTTACTCCATATACTCATGAAGCCAACCACCCCCCATGAGGACGTAAATACGGTTCCAATAAAAATCATCAGCCAGAAAATATTTGCCGGAAAAACAAAACTGGCGCCCAGAACCAAAATGCCAACAACCATCATTATAATGCGTGTTGAATTAAGCGATAGCGGCTCATCGCGTTTAATGATGTCGTTACTTACGCTAAACCCGACCAGCGATAAAAACGTCGATGCTGAGGAGAGGGCCGCCGCCATTATTCCCGCCAACAACAAAGCACCCAGCATTTCAGGAACCATGTTTTTCGCGGCCCATATAATCACGGTCTCAACGGGCGAAATATCAGGATTTACGATATTGACGATCCCGCCGAGGCCATAGATAAAGAACTGCAAAAATACGATAATCATGCTTGCGTAGATTGATGCACGTAGTACAACATGTTCGTCCCGCGCCATCAAATGACGCCCCGATTGCCACGGGCCAATAGCGTACGCAACGCTCCAACACAGACCATCAACAAACACGATCCAGATTAAAAAATCTGTTTCTGTAAGCCAATCCGTTCCAGTCCCAATAATACCATGCCATGATGCAATGCCCTCTTTCCCTTCAATTCTAGTCAGGTTTTCAATAGTAGAAGATATGCCGCCAAGATCGCCCAAAACGAAAATTATGACCAGTATTGTCGCGAAGGTGAACAAAAGGAACATCATGGTATCCGTCAACAAAATTCCTTGTGAACCTGAATACATGGTAAATACGGTGTAGCTTAACCATGAAATAACAAGACCCTGATTATAAGTGAGGCTCGTTAGATCAGAAAGAAGGATTGCCGCCCCCTGTGTCACAACAAGAAGGTAGCAGCTAAGCGCAACAATTATCGTTAGACCTGCGGCTTGCTGCACCTTATGACTGTTAAAACGTCTGCCAAAATATTCCGCTACGGTTGGCGCGCGACTTCGGCGTAAGTATGTGCCAAAAAAGAGTGCCCCGTATATGTACCCAATAACCGCAAGACTTGGAAATAGGACATACGGCCCAAGCTGTCCCGCGTAAGTGAATCCCGCCTCACCCATAAAAATAGTAGAGCTAAAAAGAGACGCGACCAATGTTCCAACAATAAGAAGCGTAGGCGCTCTGCGCCCGGCGACAAAATAATCATCCAGCCCCTTGACCCTGCGACCAGCATAGTTGCCGACAAGAACAAATATCACAATACTGATCGCTATAGTGGTTGTGTAAATGTCCATTAAGCTGCCTTTATCCTCAATTTATTTTAAATAAAAAAGGGCCACCAATTTGGCAGCCCTTATTTCTTAACATTTTAATTTAATTAACCACCAAATTTATAGGAGAATTTAGCGCCAAATGTCCGTGGACGGCTCGGTCCGAAGAAAACGGTTGGTGCGATCTCTCCACCTTCATAACCGCCATCATAGTAGACCTTATCAAAGAGGTTTTCTACGTAAGCAGTTACGGACCAGCCCGCATCATCTTCGTATCCAAGGCGAACCGATGCATCACCATAGCCTTTCATTTCACCTTCTGGAATATTACCAAGGCCAACGAAAACGCTGCTTTGAGCTGAAAATTCAACGGATGCTGTCATTTCACCTGTTGAGGTCACAGGGGTATGATAACTGAGTAGCCCCGCGCCCTTAAATTCAGGTGAGCCAGACAAGCGGTTTCCATCGCTACCCGGGGCAATCAGATTTGCATCCTTAATTTCGTTGTGGTTGTAGGAACCTGACAAAATAAGGTCAAAGTTATCGCCAAGTATCGCTTGGACCGTACCTTCAAGGCCGTATGATTTCACCTCACCAACGTTCGCAGTCTGCGTGCTTCGGTCGAAATAAGTGAATTGAAGGCCTTCATATTTGTAGTAATAGGTGTTGAAATCGTATTTGAATGTGTTTTCAGGATTGCTTCCCTTAATACCGATCTCATATGACCAAACCTGCTCAGGTCCGAAATGGTTTGGCAATGTCCCCGGTAATGCGACTCCATCATCGTCAATACCAGTACCACCATTTCCTTGCGTCAGATTGGCACCAAAACTGTTAAAGCCACCAGATTTATATCCCTTAGTGACACTACCATAGAGCATTAGATCGTCATTTGCTCTATAGCGCGCAATAAAGCGTGGGGTAAACGCGTCCCAACTGCGTGTCGTTCTAACTGGTCCATCTGTTGAAAACCCGATATTCCAATATGGCCCAAGATCACTTGTAACCGGCAACGCATTAAACGAGAAATCTTTTGTATCTTTGGTGTAACGCACACCTGCTTCAACATCAAATTTGTCTGTTATTTGATATGCCAAATTCACATACGCAGCCCACCCTTTATAACTACCGGCAATCTGACTCGGTTCGTTTAGGCCATCGGACGGTGTAAATGCATATGAATAATAAGCATATAAATCAGCACAATTATCATAACCATAATAGTTATAATAAGCACACATCACATCCTCAGCAGAGCGGGCTTTAAAAAGCGCATCAATATTCTCTTTATAGAATGACGCACCACCATACCAGCTAAGGGGTCCGTCCGAATTAGAAACAAGTCTTATTTCTTCTTCAAAATAATTACCCTGTTGTTCCTGACCATAATCGCCAAAATCAATTGCGGTACCACCATAGTTTTCGTGATAGCGATAATCATGATCTTTGAATCCGGTTAAGGATGTAAGTGTAGCAAATTCGAGATCAAAATTAATTTCAGCATTCATGGTAATGATCTCACCATCATCACTGTTGCCAAGTCCCAGATTTGATTTAAACGATCTTAAATCATCCGTATCGGGCATAAAGCCAGTGCCGAATATACCTTCGAGTGTAGGGATAACACTATCATCTTGCTGCGCACGATATACGGTACCGCTTTGGTCCCGGTCTTCATATTCCGCAACAAAAAATGCATCCCAATTTTCACCTTCCATCGCCGCTGAAATTCGACCCGCTGATTTATCACGGCCACCATATTTTTCCCCGGCTGCAGTTGCCGCATTCAATGTGTTGGTCATCCAGCCATTTTCATGACTTGTATATCCCGCAACACGAATGGCAAAATTATCACTCACTGGTAAAGTTACTGCGCCGTCTGCTTCCCAAATGCCGCGTTCCCCGACGCCAACATCAACGTAACCTTCGATATCACCGCCAACTTCTGGTCTTTTGGTATGGAAGCTGATCGCGCCGGAAATCGCGTTTCTACCAAACAGGAACCCTTGTGGGCCACGCAGCACCTCGGCGCGTTCCATATCATACATGGACGTCACAGCAGACCCTTGTCGGCCTTGATACATGTTGTTTTTAAAGAAACCTACTGACGGATCACCACCAACACCGTAATCGATGGTTGAAATACCACGGATATTGACAAAATCAATAAAACTATCTTGTGAATCACCGGCAAATCCTGGTGAAAATTTGATAAGATCCTTAACATCATCAAGGTTAGTGCGCTCCATAAATGCAGAATCGTACGCCGACATAGCAACGGGCACATCCTGTACGTTCTCAGCACGTTTACCCACCGTCACGATCGTGTCCATCGGGCCAGCGTCATCCTGTGCAGCATCTTGGGCTTGAACCCCGGTTGTCAAAGCAATGGTTAACGCGGATACGCCCGCTAGCAACCTTGCCTTCTTATATTTTATTCGGTGTTTCATTATAGTCTCCCTTTATGTATTTTGAGCATTCAAAATTTCGTACATTTCCGTTAGTTCTTCTTCAAAGCGCTTCCATTTACCAACGGACCTGCTATGAACTTTTTCCCTCACTTGCGTCGCACTGGCGGTAGTCACCGCAGTCTTCTGCTTGTGAAAGTCAAGACTGACATCTTGCCAATCTAATCCTAAATATTTAATTAACCTTTTTGCCTCAAATTCCATGTTTTCGACCACATCTTCATAGGCTACCTCGATCATCCTATCGCCGAGGACTTCGCGGTAGTGTGACATAAGGTGACGGTACCGAAGATGATGCCTTGCCATCTCTCCTTGGTCATATGAATAGAAATACGCCTCGGCAAACAGCTGCTTATAACTTGCAAAACAAGCGTCCATCGGATCACGTTTCACATGGATTATTTTCGCATTTGGCAGGGCTGCGGCAATGAGCGGCGCGTATAGATAATTAATGGGAAGCTTATCTACAAAATACGGCAAATCAGAGCGTAAGCTGCGCGTTGCATCCATATAAAATTCGCCCAGAACCTTTGGTTCTACACTTGCCGCTGCTAGTATGTTTTCGCTGGAAACCATTCCGATCGCTCTGGCTCCACCAGTACTTTTAACCGCGCGGCCAAACTGCTGCAGCTCTCCTGCTGAATGAACGTCATCCCGCGCCGTTATGATGCGTTCGATAAGCGTTGTTCCTGTACGCGGCTGTCCGACAATAAAAATGGGCGAAGATGCATCACATCCTTCACCCGCATTTTCGAGCCATTCTTTTGTAAGCGTTGCTTCAAGCGTTTTAAAACTCTCAATTTCCGCTTCTTCATCATATTTGACATGCGAACGTTTTACCTTTGCACCAGCTTCATATGCCTTAAAGGACTCTGACCACATTTCAAGGTCTTCGTATTCTTTTGCCAGACCGTAATATAAATATGCGGTCGTGTGTTTGCTCTTGTCTACCTCTTCTATCAACGAGACCAGTTCATTGGCATGCTCCAGATTAGTTGCTTTTTCCAGCCGTGATAAAATCCAGTGCGCCTCTGCATTTTTAGGAAGTCTTTTCAGAACCGCCTCTAATGCAGTTCGTGCCTCATCGATTTTCCCTAAGAACACAAGGCTTTTGGCTTTGTTCAGCATATACATCGGAGAATTATTTTTTGAGCAGGCTTTTTCGTACCAATTAAAGGCCTCCACCTGATCCCCAAGCAAGTTATAAACTGTTCCAATTACATTCTGAACCAAAGGATCATCTGAACCATACTTCACCGCTTTTTCCAGCGCTTTATCCGCAGCATTGTAATTTGCCATTTTCAGATGCACACGCGCATATTGCGCCCATGCTGCTGCGTGATCTTCTTGGAGATCAACGACAGTCGAAAATGCCTGGCGCGCGATGCCCCAGTCTTCTGCAGCTTCAGCGATAAGACCAACAAGGAAATGACCCTCTGCAAGTTTCGGCATATATTTTAAAACAATATTAGCGCAAGCCCCGGCGTCTTTTAAATCACCTTTCATAAGGGAATCAAAACCACGTTCCAGATATTTTGCAGCGTGCTTCTGGGTAAATTCAGGCGGTTTTTTAAAACCACCCATCTGGTTGCTATGTGCCGTCAATCCTACCATCCAATCGCATCTCGCATTTTATAGTAGGCCATACCGATCGAATAAGCTGGCTGCATCAGAAACCTTCCCCCAGGAAACGGTGGATGTTTTACCTTTGCCAGAATATCATACCTTTCGGCCTGACCTGCTATAGCTTCACTGATCAGTTTAGCAGACATATGAGTTGGCGCAACCCCATGACCGCCATAACCCGTCGCAAAATAGATGTTTTCGCTTAAACGTCCAACCATTGGTATCCGGTTTAGGCCAATGCCCATGTACCCACCCCATTCAAAATCAATTCCTATTCCTTCAAGCTGTGGGAATACTTTATTTAATTTAGGCAAAAGGGCTGACGAGATACTAGTTGGATGACGTCCTGAATAGTTCGCAAGCCCGCCAAATAACAATCTTTTGTCCTCTGTAATGCGGTAATAATCCAGTGCCCAACGTTGATCACAAACAGCCCATCCTTTGGGAACTGTCGAAGCAACTTGTTCGTCGCTCAATGGTTCCGTCCCGATGATATAACTTCCCGCTGGCAATACCCGCGAGGCCAGTTTCGGCACCAACGTGCCAAGATACCCATTCCCCGTCACGACAACAAAGTCTGATGTTATTGTACCTTGCGAAGTAACCACACGCGGTTTGTTACCATAAATGATATCTTGCACTTCAGCGCGTTCATAAATCCGAGCACCCAGTTTTTCTGCAGCGCGCGCCTCACCAAGAACCAGATTTAGAACATGAACCTGTCCCCAGCCATCGTTTGTGCGTCCACCCACATATTGATCACTGACCACATAATCCGGGAGTTCGCTCTTACTGACGATCTTGGTTTCAAAAGGGTAGTTTCTATCCGCCAATTCATCTACTGACCGCTTAAGTTCGTCCAATTCAGAATTTTTCATGGCGACATCAATATAACCGCTTCTCAGATCACAATCGATTTCGTACTTTTCAACCCAGTTTTTTATAATATCGACACACTCAACGCCCATATCCCAGACCGCATCACCACCGACTTTGCCGAACGTTTTCACCATCTCTTTATGGTTCCAAAGCGAGTGAGCGTACCCGCCGATGAACTGACCACCGTTTCTACCGCTCGCACCCCATCCAACAAGGTTCTGTTCCAACACGCAGACTTTGAAACCACGTTCACTTAAATGAAGGGCCCCGGCAATTCCAGAAAAACCGCCACCAATCACGCATACATCAAAGCTCTCATCGCCGGACATTTGAGAGAATCCATCCTTGTCGTTACACGTCGCCGCATAATAAGATGTGGGATAATCATCACTATGAATATTGTCTTGAATGCGCATTCTTTATCTCTAATAATTACACTCGGGAACGGGTTGTCTGTCTGTAAAATAATAAAGAAGTAATTGTGATCACATTTAAATGAAATGTCAAGGCGATTTCTGGCTTCAATGGCTGAAATGGAGCATATTCGCAAGGTAGGAAAGCAGAGCATACTTGACTATCTGGTGTTTTTGTGATCACCTTTATTCATTATGGCAATAAAATACCGAGGATATAGCATAAAAAAAGCTATTTTAAAGCCAACCGTTATTTGGAAATGGACCCCCTATGCGTTATGAGCCTGACATAAATTTAAGTGCGCTCCATAGCGTTGCGGAAGAAACTGCTCAAGAATGGGTTTATCGAGCACTTCGCTTTGCAATTATGACTGGGCAGCTTCAGCCAGGCGAGGCTTTGACAATTAGACAAATAGCGGGGATATTAAAAGTCAGCGCCATGCCCGTCCGCGAAGCTCTCAAGAGGCTGACGGCCGAGGGCGCCTTAACTTCAAAGACAAATCGCCGCATCATTGTACCGCGCCTTGTGCCTGCCAGGCTGGCTGAACTCATAGAACTTCGGGTCGATCTAGAAAGTTTTGCAGCAACACGCGCACTTCCCTATATCAATGAAGCACTTATCGATAAGTTGGATCAATTAAATAAAAAGCAGAATGAGGCTTTCGAAAATCGCGATTTCCACGGCATCATTCTTGGCAACCAGATTTTCCATCGAACGCTTTATAGTGCGCACCCACATCCCGTAACCTTGCCTATGATCGAACAGCTTTGGTTACAAATCGGTCCACTTCACCGATTGTCAGTGGCAAAGCTGCCGGAGCACTACACTCATGATCGACACTGCGATATTCTAGATGCGCTGCGCCATCATAATCCGTTCGGACTAAAAAGTGCTGTTGAAGCAGATATTCGTGAAAGTATAGGCTTTCTTACCGAAAGCGATTTGCTCACGGAACAAGGGGAAAGACTTCCACTACCAAATACCGACTATGTGAAAAGCTTAAAAAGCTAATCAATCAGGATGTCCCTGTTTGTTCATGAGTTTCCTGCTGCCATTGAAATAAGTTGAGCTCGATAAACACAAACGCGACAATCCAAAGAAGCGCATCCCAAAACTCAAGGAACCCGCCGAGCACTCCCCAATAAATGGCACATAAAACCAGTGCGCCATATAGAACGACTTTACTGAGCGTACTTACGCGCAGTATGGTGCCTTCAAGCATACCTTTTAGTTGGCACCAAACATCAACTTCGAGCACCACCACCACCGCAAGCCACGCGGTGGCGTTTATAATATCAACCCACGCAAGCCTTTGTGTCGCCACCAAAGAGGCTTGATCCGCGATGAGATGCTGTCCACTAATTTTGGAAAGCTCCAACCCCTGCAACAGGTGACAATTTTCTGCACTCAAAAAGACATATTCATCCATCGTGACAATCATCGCAAGCTTGCCGTCGACCATGCTACATACATCGTTTACCAAAAATGGCTCCAAAACATGCAACATGAAAAATTTACTGAAGTACCCATAAACGGCATAAACGATAAGACTGTAACAAAAGGCTCTCGTCGCCATCAAAATCCATTTGACGCCTTTTTTCTTGAGAACCTCGTCGGAAATCACCCACGTTTCCAGCTCGAATAATAACAGTAAAACCACCCAATTGACTGTATCGATGGTTGCCGTAAATGCTTCAATAGCATTTGCAAAAGTGATCCCATCACTGAATGTATGTATGGAGGCATTATAATCATCTATAAAAAACAAATAGATATTATATGTGAGCAACGCATAAATCGTGTACTTAAACAGCGTATAAAGTTTATCACCAAGGGTCTTATAATTGTGTGTTGTACTCATTTATATCTTCTGTCCTGATCCGCCACCCATCTAGAATAATTCCTTCATACGGTAATATAACATTCCAAGTGCCAACATTTGATTACCCATCCACCGGGGCACTGGAATGCGGTACTGACGCGCTCTATCAAACAAGTCAAAATGTTCCAGTTGACCTGTAATCGCGTCGGATAGTATTTCAGACATAATATGTGTGCTGTTTACGCCGTGGCCGCAGTAACCTTGCGCGTAATATACGTTGCCATTTATGCGCCCCACTTGTGGGGTTCGACTGATGGTTATACCGATCATTCCTCCCCATTCATAATCAACTTTCACATCCTTCAGTATTGGAAATGTTTCGATCATATGAGGGAGCATAGTATCTTTGATACTTTTTGGATCACGCCCAGAATAATTGCATTCTCCCCCATAAAGAAACCTGTTGTCATTGGACCTGCGAAAATATGCAAGAAAAATGCTCTTATCCCAAACCGACTGATTTTTTGGCAATAATTCTGCAACCATGTCATCATCAAGTGGTTCAGTCGCCAGGATATAGGTTCCAGCCGGAAAGACCACCCCTCCAATTTTGCTTTTTTCCAGTTGATGATAAGCGTTACCAGCAATCACGACTTGTTGGGCCGTTACACGACCTTTTTCTGTCACCACCACTGGTGATTTTCCGTGAATAATTTCAGTGACGGCGCTTTGCTCGAAAATACGCACACCAACACTGGTCGCTGCGCGCGCTTCGCCAAGGCACAGATTTAGCGGATGAAGATGAAAATCACGATTGTTATAGAGTCCGCCGAGGTAAGCATCTGTGCCGATATAATCCCTCAAGTCAGATTTTTCCACTAAACTGAATTGATCCTCCAGTCCTTGCTCTGCCCTAAAATCAAACTCTTCCCTCAACTCATCCATATGCTGGGGCTTAAGTGCCGCTGCCATATTTCCTTGCTTGAGATCGCAGTCGATTTTGTATTTCTCTACCCTCTCTTTGATAATTTCATGACCACGCCAGGTCAGATCATGGATCATTGCGTCTGCTTTTGGGCCGCTGGTTCGCCTTAGGTTTTCTTCTCCCCTAATTGAATAGCCAACCTGCCCACCATTGCGACCAGATGCGCCCCAGCCAACCTTGTTTGCCTCTACGACAACAACATTAAATCCACGCTCCGCGAGTGTTAAGGCGGTTGAGATTCCGGTAAATCCGGCACCGATGACACAAATATCGGCTTTTATATCGCCTTCAAGTGCCCCATAGGCGGTTTTGTCATTTGCAGTCGCAGCATAATATGATGGACAGTGTGGTTCAGCCATTAAAGAGCTCCCAGATCCTTCGCAGTCAGATCAAGGCAAAGCTTGGCCTTCTCAAGAAGTTCGTCGATTTCCGATTTGGATATTGTCAGTGGGGGGCTGATGATCATCGACTGGTCCGTCGCGCGCATGATCAAATCATTTTCAAAGCAATGATTTTTGCAGGTTCCTGCCGCATCTTGATCGCCGCTATAAACTTCATGTGTTTCTTTATCCTTCACAAGCTGGATAGCCACCATCAGGCCTCGTCCTCTTACTTCGCCAACGAGCGGGTGCGTTTCGGCCAGATGTTGAAGACCGGCAAATAAATATGGCCCGGTTTCGTCTCTTACTTTCTGCACAAGGCCATGATCCTTGATATAATTTATATTAGCAATCGCCACCGCGGAGGCTACAGGATGACCGCTATAGGTATAGCCATGATTAATATCACCACCTGAGTTGAGAACCTCAAATACATCATCTTTGACACCAACTGCTGCAATTGGCAGATATCCGGATGAAAGACCTTTCGCCATGGTCATAAGGTCCGCATCGATCTCAAATGTTTCCGAGCCAAACCAGTTGCCGGTGCGACCAAAACCGCAAATCACTTCGTCAATCACCAGAAGGATGTCATATTTTTTACAGATACGCTGAATTTCGGGCCAATAAGTGCTTGGCGGAACGATAACCCCACCAGCACCCTGAATAGGTTCACCGATAAAGGCACCAACATTTTCAGCGCCAAGCTCAAGAATTTTATCTTCCAGTTCCGCCGCACGGGCAAGGCCGAACTCTTCCGGGGTCATATCGCCGCCTTCGATGTACCAGAACGGCTGGCCGATATGTTCAAATCCCGGCAAAAGGGATCCATCCTTACCACCCATATTGTGCATATAAGCCATACCGCCAAGACTGGTCGCTGCAAGCGTACTGCCGTGATATGCATTTTTGCGGCTTATAAATGTGCTTTTTTCCGGCCTTCCTTTGATGTCCCAATAATGACGTACCAGCCTTACATTTGTATCATTGGCTTCAGAGCCGGAACCCGCAAAAAAGAAATGATTAAAGCCATCAGGTGTGACTTCAGAAAGCAGTCTTGAAAGTTCGATTTGTGGCGGATGAGCGGTTTGAAAGAAGCTGTTATAGTAAGGTAGTTCCCGCATCTGACGGTCTGCCGCTTCTATCAGTTCTTTACATCCGTAGCCGACATTAACGCACCAGAGGCCAGCCATTCCGTCCAGTATTTTATGGCCTTCGGAATCGTAAATATAACTTCCTTCGGCTTTTGTAATGACCCGAGTTCCTTTTTTGCCAAGCGCATCAGGGTCGCTAAAAGGGTGGATATGATGATCGCGGTCAAATTCCTGCCACTGTTCGGTTGTTCTATTATAATTAATCACATTGCTTCTCCTAAATGGACCCTCGCGTGTTTAAAGGCTGATCCATGTGGTTTTAAGGTCTGAATATTTTTCAAGTGCGTGTATAGATTTATCCCGGCCAAATCCCGATTGTTTAAATCCGCCAAACGGCACTGTCATATCGCCTGTGGGATCCCAACCGTTTACCCAAACGGTGCCCGCGCGAATGCCGCGAGCCATTCTATGGGCCTTCGAAACATCTTTTGTCCAAAGTCCTGCGGCAAGGCCGTATATGGTGTCGTTGGCAATTTTCACCGCTTCGTCTTCACCATCAAAGGAAATCACGGAAAGAACCGGGCCAAAAATTTCTTCTTTTGCAATGGTCATGTCAGAAGTCACATCATCGAAAATAGTTGGATCGACAAAAAAACCATCCCGCCCTGCGCTTCGGGTACCCCCAAGTCGGCAAGATGCCCCCTCGGCGTTGGCTTTATCAATATAAGAAAGAACTTTATCCATGTGGCCTTCTTCGACCAACGAACCCATGGTCGTATCCGGATCAAGAGGATCGCCGACCACATGTCCTGCGCTGGCTTTGATCAGTTTTTCCATAAACTCTTCTTTTATGCTTCGCTCAACCAGCAGACGGGACCCTGCGGTACAGACTTCCCCCTGGTTAAAGAATATGGCGCTGGCCGCGTCACCTGCTGCGCGGTCAAGATCTGGACAGTCTTCCATAACAACATGGGGCGATTTTCCGCCGCACTCAAGCGATACCCGCTTGAGATTTGATTTACCACTATAGGTCATGAAATATTTACCCACTTCGGTGGAACCGGTAAAAGCGATCATATCCACATCCAAGTGAAGCCCAAGCGCCTGCCCCGCCGTCTCTCCAAATCCAGGAAGGACATTGAATACACCGTCAGGAATGCCAGCTTCTGCCGCGAGTTCCGCAAGTCTCAATACTGAAAGGGGTGATTGTTCGGCCGGTTTTAAGACCACTGAATTTCCAGAGGCAAGCGCTGGCCCAAGTTTCCAGCACGCCATCATCAACGGAAAATTCCACGGCACCACGACACCGATCACACCAAGCGGTTCTCGCGTTATCATGGCAAGGGCATTAGGATCTGTTGGCGCGATTTCGTCCATCAGTTTATCTGCAGCTTCACCGTACCAATGAATACATTTCGCACATCCCGGGATGTCAATGTTGACGGATTCCGAAATTGGTTTACCCATATCAAGGGTTTCTAGCAGCGCAAGCTCGTCCCGGTGCGACATGATCAGATCGCCGAGACGCATCAGGCGTTTACCCCGTTCAGCCGGATGCATGTTCGACCAACGACCATCTTCAAATGCCGCACGGGCCACTTTTACCGCGAGATCCACATCGGCTTCATCACATTCGGCAACATTATTGAGGTTGGCGGCTGTTGCCGGGTTAGTATTGGTAAATGTTTTTTCCGACACGGAATTAACAAATTTCCCACCAATAAACGCCTGACCTCTCAACGAAATTGCCGAGGCCTTATCTGTCCATGCGCCATACGTAATCATTACATTTTACCTTTACTACTTCTAAATATTGGCCAACATGTAGCGGATTTCCCATTCCGTTAATCTGCTTGCGTTGCCTCTGCATTCCAACTTCTTCACATCCCTAAATGTGGTTACAAACTCATCCCCCAGGTATTCCCGGTTCATTTTTGAATTCTCAAAGTTATTGAGTGCTGCGTAGATATTATCGGGAAGAAGCAGTGTTTTAATTTCATAAGCTGAATCGGTTATCGCATCGCTCGGCGTCAAGTTTTGATCGATACCAATGTAACCGGCGAGTAAGCTTGCAGCGAAAACAAGATAAGGATTGACATCTGATCCAGCAATACGGTTTTCAACACGCCTCGCGGCTCTGCTTTTTCCTGCTGGAATCCTGAGACCTACTGAGCGATTTTCAACACCCCAATGAAGATTGGCCGGTGAACTCAATCCACTACCAAAACGCAAATAACTATTTTGGTAGGGCGCGAATATTGGCATTAAATTAGGGAGATATTTTTGTAGCCCGGCGATGTATGAGTGGAAGATATCAGTGTTCTCGCCGTCATCATCAGCAAAAATATTCTTGCCGTCCTGCAAGCCAACCAAACTTTGATGGATATGCATGGAGTTGCCGTAATCTTCTGGAAACGGCTTCGCGACGAACGTAGCGCAAACACCATGATCGATGGCAGCCTGTTTTAGCGCTCTTTTAAAATAAATTGCCTGATCCGCCACTTCTATCGGATCGCCGTGGCTCATGTTAATTTCAAATTGACCTTTGCCCGCTTCCTGCTCAAGTGTATCAATTGGCACCTGCATGATTTCGCAATATCTTCGAACATCATTAAACATCGCTTCAAAATCGTCAAGACCGGACAGTGAAAACATCCCTTTGTCATCATTGGGTTTTCCGGACTTTCCCGACGCTGCGCGCGGCGCATCTACACTATCCCCCGGTAGAGCAATGAGGTGAAATTCAAATTCCGGAGCGACAATAGGCTGCCAGCCTTTATCCTTATATAATTGCAAAACATTCTTCAGGACCTGACGCGGCGACATTTTCGAGATTTCATTATTGTCATCAATTAGATTACAAATCACACTCGCCGTTGGCTTTTTGCGCCACGGCGTTAAACGAAGACTGTCATATTCGGGAATTAGATATAAGTCGGCTTCCATATCTTCTAAAAATTCATTCAGTGCATACTCACCGTCGATCGTGAGTGAGAAAATTGAATCCGGCATTCTCAGGTCATTGCCGCCAAGAGCCTTAACAAATTTATCTCTGGGCATCAGTTTGCCGCGTGCTATTCCAGCAAAATCACAGACGATGATCTCAACTTCGAGAATTTTATGTTTATCCAGCCATTCAATTATCGCTGCGCTGTTATTACCATCTTCCATAGAACACCTTTATTTTATTGTTTCATTTGGTTGTTTTCATTTCTCAATCTAGCCGAAATCAGACTTACTAACAACCAACCTGACCTGCCTTAAACTGCGCTCGACAGTTTAATTTCCTCTACTTACAACACCCACACTAGTGCATTGGCGGTTCAATGAAGTCGAGCCAATTTTCGATCTCCTGCAGCCGACAACACGGATCAAGAATATCCGGACCCATCTGGTGATGTTCTGCAATATCTTTTCGGCCCGGATCGTTGTGAACAATTAGGAAATCTGTCGCCAGTTTCTCCGCCGCTGCATCATCCGCACAAAGCTTCTCATCAACCAGCATTTTCTTATATTTGCGAACGATAAAGGCCATATATTCAAGATCAAATTCCGGGTGATATTGGACACCCCAGAATACAGCATTACCACGCTTGATCTCAACGGCCTGGACTTCGGAAATTTCATTTCCGGAAAGCACGACAGCACCAGGAGGCAATTCTTCCACATGATCAAGATGGATTGCATTGGCGTCAAACGGTCCACGTTTATTTTTGTAAAGTGGATGATGTTTGCCGTCCTCGGTTGTGACAATATTTCGCGCTATCCCGACTTCGCGACCTCTGGCGTTCTTTACGACTTGTCCGCCCGTAGCCACCACAGCAACCTGAAGCCCCCAACAACTACCGAAGATCTTAACATCCCGTTTAAAACATTCTTTCATGAAATCAATCTGGCGGGTGATCGCGGTATCATTATCATAAATATTAAGTGAAGAACCCGTCCAGATGATGCCGTCATACTGCTCTAGGTCTTCACCCGCAGGAAGAACATGGTCGACGTCTGCAGGATAGGCAATAGTACAATCCGCATCCTCCCTGAGAAAGCGGATTGTTTTTTCATATAGATTGCTTTGTGTCAGGCTACCCGCTTTTTCTGCGAGATCTCGCCCTTCGCGGGTGTTGCCTTCAACAATTAACAACTTCAACATAATTTGTTACTCAACCGTAATTTAATGTTTTTGTGATCACAAATAATGTCACTAATTAATATGTTATTCAAGCAAATTCAAATGATGTATGCTTTTTTCTTGTAACGCATTGTTATATATATGTTTAAAATTATCACGCACTTACTGAATATGAAAAACACCTTGACAAAATAGGCTGATTTAGGCCATTGAATTAGAGAAAATATTGAACAATCAATGATAATTTATCCAATACGCATTCTGTGAGAGACAATTTTTGACCGACTCCGGCCTCGACCCCACCAGTAATGGCGACCGAAAGATCACCCATGAAACTGTGTATGATAGCCTCTATGCGTCAATAATATCAGGTCATTTCGAACCCGGGAAAGCTCTCACCATCCGCGGCCTTGCTCAGGAACTTGGTGTAAGCCCAATGCCCGTGCGTGAGGCCATACGCCGTCTTGTCGCTCTTGGTGCCCTAGAAATGCGCAGCACACGGCGGGTCACCGTTGCCAAAATGACCGATGAGAGGTACCGGGAAATCGTAGCCACGAGAACCCTGCTTGAACCTGAAATCGCTTCAAGAGCCCTGCCAAACTGCGATAAAACGCTTATTGATAAACTGGAAGTCATCGACAATGAAATTGCGGCCGCAATGGAACGGGGCGATCCTGACGCATACAGCCTCAAGAACCGCGAATTTCACTTTACCCTCTATGCGGCGGCAAACTGCCCGATCATGCTTCGGCTGATTGAGAGTATCTGGTTACAGTTTGGACCTTTTATGCGGATCGTGCTGGGACGGCTCGGGACCTCGCTGCTTGTCGATCAGCATGTCAGCGCCATTAACGCCCTGAGAAATAACGATGAACAGGCTCTACGGGAAGCGATCCGGCTTGATATTTATGATGGTATGGACCGTATCGGTCTCGAATTATTAGGACATGCCTCGTCTCAATAATCCAATATTGTGATCACAATATCGAGGCCATTATATCTTAATCTGCTCATTCACCGCACGAACCGCGGCATCAATCGCACCATTAACATAAGCATAAGCCGAAGCGTCAGAGTTGGCGATTGAGATGCGGCCAATTTGCGCCCGACCCGCAATATGTGGACCATGATAGGGATTAAATTCAGGATCATCGGAATAATCATTATACTCATAGGCATAACCATGAGGCCAACGATTGACCGTTATGCCAGCAATATCGCGCTCGACGTCAAAGTCAGCCCCTTTAAACATCCCGTCAAAGTGACCGACAATGGAGTTTTCAAATTCCTCGAATGTTCGTTGATAAAGTTCGAGCCGTCCCAATTTGGCTTGTTCGATAGCATTATAGCCTTGATCAGGTACTGTCGGCACACAGGTGGCGTGCACAAGGATCGGCTGATCAGGATTCTCTGAAAATTCGTAATCCCCCATGCTCACTGGAAAATCAAGAACATAAGAATGATGAAGAGGCTCGTGAGGTATTTTTATCCTGTTGAAACCCAGCTCGGCAAAGGCGCGCCAATTTCTAAGCGCAATATTGGTATAAACAAGTGGAATTTTCGTTGCGTATTTTATTGCCTCTACCTGTTTCTCGGGCACTTCCGGACAAATATAAGGAATAATATTATTGTAACAGGCCATAATCACATGCTTTGCCCGCACGCGCTCAGCGCTCCCGCCGCGAACGTATGTTACGTCTACCTGCGTTTGATCAACTGTATGGCGCACATTAACGGCTGTACTGTTTAGGCGAATACGCGTTGCAGCCTCCGGGAGATCCAAAATATCATAATTCACTTTCGAAAGCACCAAATCCTCCATGGTGCTGCCGGGCACGCTTTGCGGAATTAATTTGCGCACCAGTGAACGCGCTACACCTGCATTGCCGTCAGGGAAATGAAAAATATAAGGTTCGGATTCGTCCGGACCCTCTATAATGTCCCAAACATCCTCATAAATCCCCATACCTGTTTCTTCCATAACAACCGCCTGAAGCGCAGAAACCGCATCCCAGCCAACACCCCAGATACCTTTTGAATTATCACGGATAAGATCTGTGGCTTCCTTGGGCATATCATAGTATTTTTGCAAATAATCTGTGAATGAAATGCTTCGCAACTTCTCAATTTTTTCCTCATTGGCGAGATGCGAAAATGGGTCAACTGGTTCAAACATGAGTTTGAGCAATGCATCCTGTGATTTTTCACTTATTGGAAACTCGCGAATTTTATTTGTTCTTTCTTCCCTGCTAAATCCAACTTTGCTTTCCCCAAATAAATCAAAACCCCCGCTGAAGGGGTTTCTGACCATTTTATCTTGACCATAATCAGAGGCCTGGAAATATATAGCGCCGGACATATTCCATTTATTAAAATATCCCATCTTGAAATAATCATAAAAACGGTCGGTTTCTATGGTAATATCGTTAAGCAGTTTGGCAGCTTCTGACGAATAATGACCCGGATCCTGAATGGTTTGGCTGCCGCCGTAACCAATGACCTTTTTACCATCAATATCAAATTCATTTCGTTTGGCATGACCGCCAAAATCATCATGGTTATCAAGCACCAGTATTTTTTTGCCACCACCCATTTTTTGTTGGTAAAGAAAAGCTGCCGAAAGGCCGGAAATTCCGCCGCCGACGACCACCAGATCATAGATATCATCGGTCTGGTCTTTGGGCCGGCCCCAATCTTTTCCTTCCCAGGAAACTGAATGCGCCACCTCAAAAGAACCGGCATGACTACCGCGAAGGCCCGTGAGAGATGGTGGATAATAGTCAGTGGGGTAGTCACCTTGTCCGGCGAGAAGTTCCATCGGTGATAAAAACGTACCAGCGGCAGTGGCCAGTGACACACCACCTAAAAAATCTCTTCTGTTGATATTGTTAAAAGTTTTTTTGGTCATTTATCCACCCTCAAGAATCATTCTTATATATTATATTCATTCATCATAGCAATCATCCTCAGGCACAGTGTTTACTTTTCCTAGATCCATAAGTATTTCGCGGGCCGCGTTGGCACCACATGCCGAGGACACACCACCACCAGGATGGGTGGACGAGCCACACATATACATATTTTTCACAGGCATTCTATATTGTGCATAACCAGGAAATGGTCTGTTGAACAAAAGCTGATCAATGGTCAGCTCGCCCTGGAAAATGTTTCCTTCGGTGAGACCCACTTCATTTTCAATTTCAAAAGGTGTGCGAATTTCCGCGTGCAAAATAAGATCTTTAAACCCTGGTGCGTGTCGCTCAATTTTGTTGATCACAGTTGCGCCGAACGCGTCGCGTTTTTCCGGCGTCCACGGGCCGTCTGCTAGCTCGGCAGGGCAGTATTGCACAAAACAAGACATCCAGTGTTTGCCTGGCGGCGCCATCGTCGGGTCCCACGGCGACGGCAAAACTGTTTCAACGATCGGATCTTCCGACCACCTTCCCCGTTTCCAACAATCATAGGCTTTTTCCATGGTCTTGAGCGAACCAACCAGATAGGTGCTTGAACGGTTTACAAACGGATTTTCGGTTACGCCCTTAAACTTAGGCAGACCTGAAAGCGCTATATTGACCTTTCCTGATGAGCCCTTAAACTTAAAATTATTTGCCTTTTCATAAATACCTTCGGGAAGGTCATTTTTATCCATTATTTTGGTGAAGGTTCTTTTGGCATCAAGGTTTGAGACCACAATGTTAGACATGATCTCTTCGCCATTCTCAAGAGCCACTCCAGCCGCCTTGCCATTCTTTATAATAATCTGCTCCACGGGCGCACCAACCCGGATTTGCGCACCATATTCCTTGGCCGCGCCTTCGAGTGCTTTTGATATTGACCCCATACCACCGCGCGCAAGTCCCCATGCCCCGACACTGCCATCAACATCGCCCATCACATGATGCAGCAAGATATAAGCTGAACCCGGCGATTGGACACCGAGTGCGGTGCCAATAATTCCGGAAACTGCATAATAAGCCTTGATAAGATCATTTTCTAAATACTCATCTAAAAAATCAGCAGCGCTCATGGTAAAGAAACGAACATATTCATAGATTTCCCGTTCCCCCATCGACCAGAATTCTTTGGCAAGGAACAAAAGTTCTTTGATATTACGGGGCTTGAATGAGGTAGGATCAGGCGGCGTACGCAGCAGCGTTTTTCTAATAACGAGCGCGTACCGGGCAAGGTCCGCATAAAGCCGCTTCAAGCCATCAGCATCATGGGGCGAAATATCACGTGTATGCTTGTAGGCTACTTCTTCATTAGTATAGCCATAAAAACTTTCCCCGTTTTCGCCAAAAGTCATTGCCCCCGGGTAAGGTATAAGCATTAAACCATGCTTGGTTAAATCTAAATCACGGTGAATTGACTGCCTGAGCAAACTACACACATATGAACAGTTGGAATAGGTAAAACCACCGTGCAGTTCACGGGATACTGCTGCACCGCCGATATAATCGTTCTTTTCCACCACCAGCACATCAAGCCCGGCTTTGGCAAGATATGCGGCATTGGTTATGCCGTTGTGACCGGCTCCAATAATTATTGCATCATATTTTTTCATTCAGAATTACCTATTAATATGGTCCCGGTGGTGTTGCTTTAGCACGTCCCGGTGCCCAGAATGGCTTCTTCTTAACCTTACATTTCGCAACTTTTCTATAAGGTCTGAGTTCCTTGCTATAATAAATCTCGGCCCAAAGATCCTTATTCACATATTCCGTTTTAATCATAGCCAGCGCGATATTGGCCTTCACTATTGGTGACCAAATTGCCGACGTCACATATCCAACTTTCTTGGAGCATCCCTTATCACTGTATATTTCCGATTCTTCCGCAGGCTTATTACCCTCAATATCCAACTTGCAAAGCGTGTATTTTGGACCCCTTTCCTTTTCTTCCAACAGTGCCGTTCTTCCGTTGAAGCGTGGTTTTTTAAAGTCCACGAGCCACCCTAGATCAAGTTCAAACGGTGTTTGGTCATGCTGATAATGAACGGTTTTAAGAGCTTCATTAAATTCCATATATGGCATGATAAACCCGGCCTCAAGGCGGGTCATATTCGTCGCCATTTCACCGTATGGCTGGATGCCATAATGTTCACCAGCAGAATAAAGAGAATCCCACATATCCAATGCCAAATCCGGTTCAATCCAAAGTTCGTACCCCAAATCCCCCGTGAAGCCGGTGCGAGATACCATCAGTTTGGAGCCCTTAAACGGGAACTGCATAATGCCAAACGGTTTCAATGTTTCAATACCGTCCAATCCCATTGTTTTGAGGGTTTCACAGGAGGTCGGCCCCTGCAACGATAGCGCTGCTAATTTATCAGACATATCCTCCACATGGACGTCACTATAACCGAAACAACTTTTCTTTAACCACGCAAGACTTGGGCTTCCGCAGGTCAGCAGGAATTTCTGTGGCCCAAGTTTGAATATGGTGCCATCATCAATTACACGTCCCTCATCAGTACACCAGACCACATAAGTCACCCGGCCTTCCTTTAGCTTCGTCACATCACGTGTCACCATTCGGTCCAGCATCGCTTCAGCGTCATCACCGGTAATTATATATTTCTGCATTGGCGTGATATCATAGGTCCCACAAAGATTACGGACGCAGAAATATTCATATTCGCCGTCATAATAACTATTAGCAAACATATACCCGTTCCAGGCCGACCAGTCGTTCCTTACGTTAAGTTCAGCCTGACGTTCATGAAAAGGCGATAACATGAGCTGCTCATCAGCAAATCTTGTTGGTTTATTCATCATAGCAATCATCCTCCGGCACTGTATTTGCCTTTCCAAGATCTCTTAAAATTTCCCGCGCTGCATTGGCGCCGCACGCTGATGACACACCACCACCCGGATGGGTGGATGAGCCACACATATACATATTCTTCACCGGCATTCTATATTGCGCGTAACCAGGGAATGGTCGGTTAAACAGAAGCTGATCAATAGTAAGCTCGCCCTGGAAAATATTCCCTTCCGTAAGACCCACTTCATTTTCAATTTCAAACGGTGTTCTAATCTCTGCATGAACGATAAGATCTTTAAAGCCGGGTGAGAATTGTTCGATCTTATTAATCACTGTTGCACCAAATGCATCACGTTTTTCCGGTGTCCACGGACCATCGGCAAGTTCCGCTGGACAGTATTGAATAAAATTGGACATCCAATGCTGACCAGGAGGTGCAACTGTCGGGTCCCATGCGGATGGAATAACGCTCTCGATAAACGGATCTTCGGACCATGTGCCGCGCTTCCAGCAATCATATGCTTTTTCCATCGTCTTTAACGACCCAACAAACATTTGGCCGCCGCGGTTGACAAACGGATTATCCGGCGCATCTGTGAACTTAGGCAAAGCAGAAAGTGCAATATTCACTTTACCTGACGATCCGCGAATTTTGAAATTCTCTGCCTTTTCTAAAATACCTTCCGGCAGATCTTTCTTGTTGACGATCTTGGTAAATGTACGTTTGGCATCAAGGTTTGAGACTACGATATTCGACTGTATCTCAACACCATTGTCCAGAATGACGCCGGAGGCTTTACTGCCTTTTACGACCATTTCAGAAACGCCTGATCCTGTTCTAATTTCTACACCAAAATTGGTGGCGGCACTGGCGAGGGCCTTGGAAATGGCGCCCATACCACCACGTGCAAGTCCCCATGCACCGACATTACCGTCAACATCACCCATCACGTGATGAAGCAAGATATAAGCAGATCCCGGTGACTGAACACCTAGGGCTGTACCAATAATGCCTGAACTTGCTAGTGTCGCTTTAAGAAGATCATCTTCAAAATAATCATCAAGAAAATCCTTCGCACTCATGGTAAAGAAACGAACATATTCGTAAATTTCTTTCTCACCCAATGACCAAAATTCCTTCGCAAGGAAAAGCAGTTCCATAAGATCACGCGGTTTGAACGATGTAGGATCAGGTGGCGTTCTCATTAATGTTTTTCTGATCACCTGTGCATATCTGGCGAGATCCGCATAAAAGCGCGCCCTTGCATCCGCATCATGCGGCGAACGTGCACGAAGATTATTATATTCGACTTCTTCGTTTAGGTATCCTGCCATGCATGTACCGTCATCGCCAAAGTAGATACCGCCAATATAAGGGACAAGCATCAATCCATGATTTGATAAATCTAGATCACGGTGGATGGCTTGCCTCATCATACTGCAAACATAAGAACAATTTGAATATGTAAACCCGTCATGAAGCTCTCGTGAAACCGCAGCGCCACCAATATAGTCATTTTTTTCGACAACAACCACATCAAGACCTGCTTTGGCAAGATATGCCGCATTTGTTAGCCCGTTATGCCCAGCGCCAATTATTACTGCGTCATACCTCTTCATTTCAAGATCTCATGCGCTGCATTGTGACCAGGGCCACCCATAAGTCCACCGCCTGGATGTGATCCCGCGCCAGCCAGATATAGCCCTGGAATTGGTGTTTTATACTGCGCTGCTTCATACGTTGGTCGCATCATCATCATTTGATCCAATGAAAATTCCGAGTGATGCCAATGACCACCAGTAACCTTATAGTCACGTTCAAGGTCAGCTGGCGTCAAAAGTTCCTGATGAAGAATTTGTTCCCGAATACCCGGCGCATATTTTTCTATCTCCTCAATGAGCCGATTGATTAGATCGCGTTTCGCGTCATCGGTCCAGCCGCCATTAAGATTGCCTGGAACATACATAATATTTGCGGACAGGACATGCTGGCCTTGCGGTGCCATGGTTTTATTGTACAAGCTGGGAATCACCAATTCAAGCACTGGGTTTTCTGAAATATCACCGTATTTGGCATCATCCCATGCAAATTCAATATCATCCATTTTGGATGCGATAATCATGCGTCCATATGGCTGGCTTACCCCTTTGAACTCTGGAAGCCCTGAAAGTGCAAGATGTAATTTCGCTACATAACCATCTGTGCTCAATCTGTTAATGCGGTTGGTAAATTGAATTTCAAGGTTATCAACACCAACAAGATCAAAGAACGTTGTTTTTGGATCGGTCGATGATACAACACGGTCAGCCGAAATTTGGTCACCGGAGACCAGTTCAACACCCGAGGCTTTAAGGCCGTTCTCGTCGCCTTGAATGGTAATCTTCTGTACGGCGCTTTCGGTTCTGATCTCTGCACCATTTGCCTCGGCACTCGACACAAGTGCCAAGATCAAACTTTCTATACCGCCTGGTGGAATGGCGTGATCGCCGCCATGGTCGCCGGTCATGCGGTATAGCATCATTAACACTGAATGATTAGGCGACCTTGGCGCATTTTTGGAACCAATAAGGCCATCCCAGCTCAGGGCCGCCTTCAGAATTTCATTATCAAAATTTTCATCCATCAAATCACGGGTCGGTAACGTCACCATTCGCATGAATTCCTGCAAGGCTTTTTTGCCCATCATCCGAAGGTTTAGTCCCATCTTGGCAAAAAGCATTACCTCCGACAGAGTGTTCACACCAATCCGCGGAATTGTTTTTAAGCTATATGGTTTCAAAACATTGGCGTAGCGAAGCATCATTTTGCGGTATTTCACATAGTTTGAAGCATCCTTTTCGGTCACGCCTGTAACCGTGTCGCCTTTGATCGTAATATTGTCGCCATTTTGATTTAAACCAATTGTCGCCATGGCTTCACCGGGCTTGTAACCATGTTTGTCTAAATTCAAATCACTGACAATTTTTGCTGAAAGCTGATTTAAGGACTGCGCCACAGACGTTCTAAAACCCGGATGAAATTCATGCGTGGACGCCAATCCACCGGGAACATCTGATGCCTCAAGAACCAATACCTTTTGTCCAGCTTTGGCCAGATAGGCTGCGCAAATGAGGCCGTTATGGCCCGCACCAATTATTATCGTGTTGTAATGTTGCACTTTAAATTCACCTCAATTTTCATCTTTTAATGCCACTAGTATTTATTCCGCCTGTTGCGCAGACACATTTTCGTCTTCAAGTTCATGACGCCACTCAGCGAGGTTGGCATCAATAGCCGCGAAGCCGCCAATCCAAAGTAGCGTATCCCATGTGTAAACATAAAACCCGAACACGAGCCAATAAACTGCTTCGCAAACCAATATAACATAACAAATATACTGCAGTCGGTCGGCGCCCGTGATCCACATGGATCTATAAATTTTCCGCTCCTGCAGCAAAACGATAAACGTCATGGATAGTGAGATTGATATCCAGCACACGATATCAACAATATCTATCCAAGCATGCTGCACCGCAAGCGCATAACCCTCCGCGTCTGCCACAACTGGCTCATTAATTAATCGGTAAAACATGGTGCCATCACTTAGTGCTGCGCAGGTCCCGATCTCAATTGGGTCGTAAAGGAGGTTTCTGACAATAAACAGATTCTGTCCTGCAAACTCACATATATTGGTTGCACCAACAATGATTTGCGCATCTGCCAAATCAACCAGCGACATACTATAAGCAAAGAGTGTATGCCCGAGCAATCCGTAACAACCGACCCTGACAATCTGCATGGCCCAATATGAAAACCCCGTCTCGTCATCCTCCATCCAATAGGTTTCAAATTCAAGTAGGCCAAGAATGACAAACCACGCCATTTCGTCAATACTTGTCGCGTAGGTCGACATAATCTGTAGCAGCGTCGCGCCCTCTAGCAACGTTGCTTCGCCGCTACGCCAATCGTCAAAAAGATAATACCCGAAGTTAAGTATCAGCAGCGAATAAACCACCCACTTTAAGGTTTGTTGATATTTCCCTATCAACTCGAATAGTTTGGTAAAACTGCTCGCCGCCCCTAACGGCGTCTCTGTCTGCATTTATTCATTTACCTTTTTTTGATTAGAATTAAATATAAGTGGCTGCGTGTGCTCCGGTCTTCCTTGCGGGACCGTTCGGAAAATAGAATTTAGCCCTCTTTCAGAGATCTTAAATACTGTGCTGGCGTTTTATCTGTTTGTTTTCGAAAGGCATTATAAAATCCGGAAACAGAGTTAAAGCCAGCATCAAAACCCAGCTCCAATATAGACAGTTTGTTATCGGCGGAAGACATTCCGGAAATAGCGTGGTCAATTCTGTGTCCGTTAATGAGATCATAAAATGTCTTATCAAGCACGTGATTTATCACAAATGATATCTGATTTCGAGTGTAACCCAAGTGAGTAGCGACCGTCGCCAGCGTCAGATCCGGCTCAAGATAAGGCCTGTCTTTCTCCATATAATTGGAAAGCTCCAATGCTATTTGCCGGGTCATTTCCGTGCTTAGCCCAAGCTTGGTCATTTTCTCCGCGTCCGTGCCCGCCGCCGCCAAAGGCATCAACAGGGAGCCAACAGTTTGATATTCGTAAAATTCATGAATGCGGTTGATCAATCCGTCTCTAAACAAGATTAACTCCACCCCGTTTACTTGAACTTTGCGTCCGGTATCACTGGATACAAAGTTTTGGGTCCAGTGCACGAAAGCCGAACTCGCCTCGATGACGGTCGTCTGATTAAGCTTAATGCGGTGATCCTGAACAAGCGAAAATGTATCTGTCAAAAACTGATTAAGATCGCCATAGTCGATAATTTCGCTAGACGGCATATCATGATATTTCATGCTTTTCGCGTACATGGACATCAGTCCGTCGATATCCGACTTGTCCCAATAAGACAGGTACCTCGCAACCAGATCTTCTATATTTTGTGCGTCTTTTTTCATTTGGCAAAGAATACAATGTTAAAATGGTGGTGTACAAGCACTAATAAGCTCACAAGGCACTTTCGCTATATTGCGAAAGCTATGGGGTGTGCTGCTGTTAAAATAGTATCCTTCACCTGCACTCAAAATCCGGCGCTGGTCGCCCACGGTAACTTCAAGTTGCCCACTTAGAACAATGCCTGCCTCCTCTCCCTCATGAACGAGAGATTTATGTCCCGTTGATGCTCCACCAGCGTATATTTCCTTTAAAAATTGAATTTGTCGCCCTGCTGTTGAGGCGCCCATCTGAAAAAACTGAACGTTGCCAGAGCCAACATCGACAAACTCGTCACAGTTAAAAAATATTTTCTGGCGCGGCTGAACCCGCTCTTCAAAAAAATCGGCAATCGATAAGCCGAGCCCCTCGAGTATCTGCCTGAGAAGTCCTACAGACGGATCACTTTTTCCTTTCTCAATCTGCGATATCGTGCCATTGCTTACGCCCACTTTTCGCGCAAGTTCCCGCTGCGAAATACCCACTGTTTCGCGCATTAATCTAAGCTGATTCGCCACATCGACCATTTTTCACCTGTTTATTCGTTTAAAATACTAAACAGTTTAAAAGTTTATTACAATAATTTCAACCACTTAATGTGAGCGATAAAACAGTTGAATTGATTGATTTATTTAGGATATCTTTATAAGGTTTCTCAACTGCAAAATATTTGGTATTGTTCTATGAACCACACAGAAAATAAAAATGATCATCTGGCTGCCTATTGGATGCCATTCACACCGAACCGGGCTTTTAAAGAAGCGCCCCGCCTTTATAAAAGCGCTAAAGGACTTTATTACCAAACAACAGACGGACGTCAAATTCTTGATGCCTTCTCCGGCCTTTGGTGTTCGAACCTTGGTCATTGCCATCCGAAAATTACCGAGGCCATTCAAAAGCAGGCTGGTGAACTTGATTATTCAACCGCTTTTAATTTTGGCCATGAAGGGGCGTTTGAACTGGCAAATGTTATCGCTGATCAATTTCCTGGAACATTAGATCATGTGTTTTTTACGAACTCCGGCTCGGAAGCCGTTGATACCGCCCTTAAAATGGCCCTCGCATATCACCGTATAAACGGCGAAGGTACGCGAACACGCCTGATCGGCCGCGTAAACGGTTACCACGGTGTTGGCTTTGGTGGTATTTCGGTCGGTGGCATGGTCAATAACCGAAAATTTTTTGGAAGCCTCCTTAGCGGCGTTGATCACATGCCATTTCCCTATGATGCAAGCGAAGATGCTTTTACGCGAGGTGAACCGAATTCGGACCCAATGAAGTATCTCGCCGAGCTTGAACAAATGATCACCCTACATGATGCCTCAACCATTGCGGCAGTAATCGTTGAGCCCATGGTTGGTTCTGCGGGCATGTTTGTGCCGCCAAAAGGTTACCTTAAAAAGCTTCGCGAAATTACAGAAAAAAACGGCATTCTTCTGATTTTTGATGAAGTGATCACCGCCTTTGGCCGCCTTGGCGAAGCCAATGCTGCCACTTATTTTGATGTGATACCAGATATTTGCACCATGGCAAAAGGCATTAATAACGCAGCTGTGCCTATGGGTGGCGTTGTCGCATCCAATAAAATCTATGATTGTTTCCTGGACGGCACAAAAGCAGGCGTGGAATTTTTCCACGGCTACACCTATTCCGCCCATCCGCTTGCCGTAGCCGCAGGGCTTGCCTCACAGGCCATCTATAAAGAAGAAGGCATATATGACCGCGTCAAAGAAAATGCTAAACATTTTGAAGATGGAATGCACAGCTTAAAAGGATGTCCTCACATTACCGATATTCGCAATATTGGTCTTGCTGGCGGTCTCACCATTGCCCAACGCGATGGTGTGGTTGGCGCCCGTGCATATGACTTCTTCCTCAAAGCATACGAACTTGGTATCGGAATTCGATCAAATGGTGATACAATCGCCGTAGCACCGATCCTGACAAGTTCAAAACAAGAATTGGATCCGATATTCGAGACGCTGCAAAACGCAGCTAACGAAATCAAATAGACACCCTAAATTTAAAGAGAACAAAGATATGTATAAAGTAGACCATTATATTGGCGGCAAAACTGTAGAAGCAACGGGAGATCGCGTTGCTCCAATTTATGATCCGTCGACCGGCGTCGTGCAGGGCGAAGTCGGACTTGCCAGCACCGCAGATGTTGATGCAGCCGTCGCCGTCGCAAGCGAATCATTCGAAACATGGTCAGATACAGGACTTATGAAACGTGTTTCAATAATGTTCAAATTTCGCGAACTTCTTGATAAAAATCGCGATGAACTGTGCCAACATGTGGTGAAAGAGCACGGAAAAGTGTGGGACGATGCCATGGGTGAACTTACCCGCGGATTTGAAATTGTTGAAAACGCCTGTGGTATTCCTGAAATGTTAAAAGGTGAATATTCCCAACAGGTGGGTGGCGGCATTGATGTCTATAACACCCGTCAGGCGCTTGGTGTTGTGTGCTCAATCACACCATTTAATTTCCCGGCTATGGTGCCGCTTTGGACTATTCCGCTTGCCATCGCCTGCGGCAATACATTTATCCTAAAACCCTCTGAACGTGATCCGTCCTGTGCCAATGTTATGGCGCGTCTGTTTTCTGAAGCAGGCCTTCCGGACGGGGTCTTCAACGTGGTTCACGGTGATAAGGTTGCCGTCGACCATATCCTCAAACATGATTGTATTGAAGCGGTAAGTTTCGTGGGCTCAACCCCGGTCGCCGAATATATTTATCATACAGGAACCGCCCATAATAAACGCGTTCAGGCACTTGGTGGTGCCAAAAACCACGCTATCATCATGCCTGATGCTGATATTGATCAAGCGGTCGACGCTATGATCGGTGCAGCATTTGGATCCGCTGGCGAACGCTGTATGGCACTTTCTGTTGCGGTTGCCGTTGGCGATGATGTCGCCGACGAAATGATCGCAAAAATCAAAGATCAGGCGGAAAATATCAAAGTCGGTTGCGGCATGGTTGCTGGCAACGAAATGGGACCGCTCATTACCAAAGAACACTGTGCCCGCGTTAAAGGACTTATTTCGGAAGGTGAAAGCCAAGGCGCGAAAGTGGTTCTTGATGGGCGTGGATTTGAAGGTCCAGAAGGCAAGGAAGATGGTTATTTTTGCGGTCCAACAATCCTTGATAACGTCACCAAAAACATGTCCGTATACACAGAGGAAATCTTTGGTCCCGTTCTTGTTGTTGTGCGAGCAAGCAGCTACGAGGACGCTGTCCAGCTGGTCCAGGACCATGAATATGGAAACGGTACATGTATCTTTACCCGCGACGGTGATATCGCACGCAACTTTACCCGTAAAATTAAAGTGGGCATGGTCGGTGTTAATGTCCCCCTACCTGTTCCGCTCGCTTTTCATAGCTTTGGTGGTTGGAAAAGGTCCATATTTGGTGATCACCATATGTACGGCCCGGAAGGGGTTCGTTTCTGGACAAAGATCAAAACCGTAACATCACGCTGGCCCACCAGCATTATGGCGGGAGCCAACTTGAGTTTCCCGTCAAGCGATTAACGGGTCTAGCACTGCCGAATTTTTGCTCTGCTTTCAGCAAAAATTCAGCTATGGTCAGTTTCGATGGGAGAATGTATCTGCAGATAAGTATAATTAAAGAGTGTTAATGTAGGGGAGACGTGAGAGTGAAAAAGAATACTGATAAACCGCTTTTATCGGCCAATATCAGCCGCAGAGATTTTGTCAATGGCACATTAGTAGGTGTTGGCGCTGCTTTGATGAGTAGCACCACTCCCATTTTTGCTGCGGGGCAAACTCCGGACATCACTTACGAAGACCCCCACGGTGATGGATATGGCGGCATCGGTGATTACGCGATGTCCAATGGTAACGTCGCCTCTACCAGACAGGCGGCGCATTTGATCCGCGACGGCATACCCGATGCGCTTCTGAGTAGCGCGGAAGATCTAAACGAAGACTATGACATGATCATCATCGGCGGCGGTTTTTCCGGTATCGGCGCCGCTTACGAATTTAACAAAAAATATGGCGACAGCAAAAAATGTCTGATTTTGGAAAATCATCCCATTTACGGCGGCGAAGCAAAACAAAACGAATTTGAAGTAGATGGCTATAAGATTTACGGCCCTCAGGGCTCCAACGATTTTGGTCCCCCGGATGAAAACGGTGATGATTTGATTGCAAATATATACCGCGATACCGGATTACCGTTTAAATTCAGTTATCAAGATGCCAATCCCCAATCAACCATGATCCGCGCGCCAAAAGACAATTATTACGGTATGTATTGGGACGAAGAGCGTTACGACACCGGCTATTTTATGGGCAAGGATGCCAAAACACCCTGGATCGTCAATCCACGCAAAGACAAGCTCAGCCGCATGCCTTGGTCGGAAGAGTTCAAAGCAGAGCTTAACCGGGCCTTCGAAGACAAGGAAGACTATCACGAAAATGAAGGGATCGATGAGTGGCTCGATAGTATGTCTTACAAAGACCTTCTTGAAAATGTGATGGGTTTTAGCTCAAAAGTGACAGATTATTTTGATCCAATCATTGCGATTTCCATGGGCGGTGTCTGTTCGGATGTCTATTCCGCCTATTCTGGAAAACTGCTTGATATGCCAGGCACCGGCATTCACTACGAGGTCGACTTAAGTGAAGATATAGATGTTCACAGCTTCCCTGGCGGAAATACGGGTATTTTCAAACACATTGTCAAATATCTAATCCCGAATAGCATTGAAGGCGGTACTTCTTTTGAAGAAATTCTCTATAATTCCGTTGATTTTTCAGCCCTTGATCAGCCCAATAACGCCGTGAATATACGGCTTAATGCCACCGCGCTGGATATAAGCCATGACGGTCCAATTGAGAACGCAGATCACGTGAATGTCAGCTATCTTAAGGATGGCCAGATAAAAAAAGTGACGGCCAAAACCGTTGTTATGTCAATCGGTGGCTGGGTTGCACGCAATATCGTCAGCGACATGCCAAAGCCGATTTCAGAGGCCTATGCACAGTTTTACCATTCGCCAGTACTGGTGGTCAATGTCGCTCTTCGGCACTGGCGTTTCCTTGATGAACTTGGCATTTCGTCCGGCAGACTGTTTGACGGATTTGGTGATTTCTTTTCAATTAAAAGACCAATGGTCACTGGTGATCAAACGCAACCTTTTGATCCAGACAAACCAATTGTCATGACATTCTATGTGCCATTTACCAATTCAGGTTTTGATATTGCCGAACAAGGAACGCTGGGACGCATTGAGCTTTTAAGCAAGTCTTACGCTGATTACGAGCAAGAAATTGTCGAGCAGATGACCAATATGTTCTCTGAACATGGCTTTGAGGCCGAAAGGGACATTGCAGGTATAGTGCTTAACCGTTGGGGCCACGCCTATATCTCGCCGCAACCCGGCTTTCATTTCGACCGTGACGGCAAACCCGCGCCAAGGAACATCATCAAAAAAGGTTATGGACGTATCCAATTTGGCCACTCGGAACTTAGCGGATATAATTCACATACCAGAGCCCTGAATGAAGGAGCGCGAGCAGCGCGCGAGGCAATGAAACAAATTTAAAACGAGTGCCCCCGAATGATGCGCTCGAATAAGATACTCAAAGTAGATTTTAAGAAGGATTTAAAGTAATGAACAAAGTAGTGCCCGGACAGAAAAGAATAGATGGCAGCGTTTCAGGTTGGTCGCTCGCCCGTAAGTTTTACAAAGACCCTGAAATTTTTGAGATAGAGAAAGAAAAGATCATTTTTAATAACTGGATCTTCGCAGGCCATGTATCACAAATCCCAAATGCGGGTGATTATTTTCTATTCAACCTGCTTGAAGAAAGCGCCATTATCGTCCGCGGCAATGACATGGAAATCAGAGCTTTTTTTAATGTCTGTCGTCATCGCGGCTCTCATGTCTGCTTAGAAAAAAGCGGCAATTCGAAAAGATTTCTTTGCCCGTACCATGCCTGGAGCTATGATATCGACGGAAGTCTTTTTGCGGCACGTGGCATGCCGGAGAGTTTTGACAAATCTGAGCACGGCCTTCATCCATGCGCTATGGACATCATAGAAGGTATGATCTTCATCAACTTTGGCGATAATCCGCTCTCAATGGAGAATGCCAAACGTGACCTCGCAGCGCCCCTTGCTATGTATGGTTTTAATAATCTCAAATTGGCCGCGCATAAACGCTATCCAATTGATGGCAACTGGAAAATCAGTCTGGAGAATTACCAGGAATGTTACCACTGCGCGCCGTCACATCCCGAATATTCTCTAAGTCATACACTTAAAGTTGAGGATGATAAATTTGACGAGCTTCAAAAACCGATGCTTTCTCGTATGGAAGCCTGCGGCATCAGCATTCATGAATGTGATTATCAGTTTGACAAACAGGAAGCCGGCCAGGAAAATTATGCCTGCAGCCGCTACGCATTATTTGAAAAATATAAAACAGGCAGTGAAGACGGCGAGCCGCTAGCCCCGCTTCTCGGTGAATTAAAAGGCTATGATCACGGTGCGCTTGATATGAACATTGGCTCTTTTACCTTTTATCTTTGTTATAGCGACCATGTTGTTGTTTATGTCTTTACCCCAACAGCGCACGAGACTTCTGCCGCCGACATATATTGGTTGGTTCGTGCTGATGCTGAGGAAGGCAAAGATTATGATGTGGATAAGTTAACCTGGCTTTGGCATGTGACAACGCTTGCGGATGAGCGTATCATCGTTGACAATCAAAAAGGCGTCAACAGCCGCAAATATCAGCCCGGTCCACTGGCCATCAAGGAAGACCTTATTGAGCGCTATATCGTTTGGTATTTGACGCAACTGGCGAAGTAATAAATATAAACAATATAGGGTAGCAAAATAATGGATGACGGTAATTCTGGGTCGACGCCGCAAGGTAAGCTTTTTCACGAAAAAACTATTTTTGATGGCTGGCGCTCTATTACCGTCGCTCTTTATATGGCCCTTCTTGGTTACGCCGTGGTGGTCGGAATCCCCGTCATCAGCTCAGCTTGGGTGGACCTGCTTGGTTTTACCGAGGTTCAGGTGGGCCGGGTTGCTGGTGCCGATCTTGGCGGCCTGTCGATTGGATCTTTAATTGCGTCTTTGCTCCTCAACCGTATAAATAGGCGTATAATTGTCCTAGTCGGGATCATTATGGCCGTGGCAGCCAATGGCCTATGCATGGTCTTTGTGGACTATGAACCAACATTATGGCTTCGTGGTCTTGCTGGCATTGGCAGTGGTATTTATACCTCTGTTGCCATCGCGACACTTGGTGGTACCGCGCGGCCTGCCCGCGCCTTCAATATGATGCTATTTGCCTTTGCCTTTACCCAGGCAGCGGAAATGCAAGTGTTGCCGCAAATGTCCATGAACGGTATCTACGGACTATTTATTAGCCTTTATTTGTTCAGCATATTGTTCCTGCATTGGCTTCCGGCTCACGCTGTGCACAAAGAAGTCGACATTGATATTGATATTGAAAATGAGCAACACCAACATCAACATCTTCATAAACAACTGTCCAAATTTATCCCGTGGTTCTGCCTCGGGGCGGTTTTCTTCACCTACGTGAATATCGGCACCTATTGGACCTATATCGAACTGGCAACTGTCAGCGCGGGACTTGACGAAATTATGATCGGTGAAACACTGGTTATGGCCTCCTTCATGAGCCTAGTGGGTTGTTTCGTAGCAACCGTTATTAGCGACCGTGTCGGCCTTTCAAGACCACTATTGATCGCTCTTAATTTTGTCGCACTATCAGCTTTTCTCATGGTCGGCGATATCAGCGAAAACACATTTCTGCTCAGTGTCTTCGGATTTAACTTCCTGTGGATTTTTGTCGATGTATATCAAATGGGTACCATGTCGAACTTTGATCCCTCGGGTAAATATGTTGCGCTCATTCCCGGTGCTCAGGGCGTTGGCCAAATTGTCGGCCCCAATCTTGCCGCAACCCTGCTGAGTTATGAACTTGGTTATGACAGCGTCTTTATCATGTGCGCTTGCTCGTCAATAATTGGTATGTTGATTTACGCTTTTGTTTACATGCGCTTGCGCAGAACCATCCCAGCCCTGGCCGATGCCGCATAACCATCCTAGACTTGTTTATCCATTGAAGTTAAACTTCGACCACTGAACTAGGCTGGTAAAAATCGAGGGAATGTATGGCAGGAACAAGAGAGACATATTCCATTAAACTGCAGATCATGTCCGGCAGGAATATTGCCATGGGTCCCGGAAAAGCCGACTTGCTTGAAGCAATTCAAAAAACTGGTTCGATCGCTGCGGCCGGACGGGCAATGGGCATGAGCTACAAGCGCGCCTGGGATCTGGTTGAGATCATGAATGTTTGTTTTTGCGGACCCCTTGTCGAAAAATCGAAAGGTGGAGCCGGCAAGGGCGGCGCGACCGTTACAGCATTGGGGCTTACCATAATTGATCAATATCGAGCACTACAGGCAAAGTCTGACAGCGCTGTTGAGAGAGAAATGCACTCCTTTTTCTCTCTTTTGAAACATGACGATAAAGACAAATAAGCTTGACAGCAACTGGTTATTAATTTACCGATATATTTTCAGAAATATATCGGTAAATATATGAAACAGTTAATATTTATACTTGTGTGGCTCTGCTTAACACCCGCTTTAAATGCTAAAGAAGTGCGCATTGCCGTTGCTGCAAATTTCGCGGAAGCAGCGAAAGAGATCGGCGAAGCATTCGCAGAAAGAACCAAACATAACGCGCTGTTCAGTTTTGGCTCCACTGGTCAGCTCTACACACAAATATCTCAATATGCCCCCTTTGAGGTTTTTCTAGCTGCCGACCAAGAGCGACCGGAGAAAACAATCCGTGACGGCCTCGGGGTAGCAGGTAGCCGCTTCACATATGCCAGCGGTAAAATTGTTCTGTTTAGCATCGACAAGACGCTGGTCAACAATGAAAACACTCTAAAAGATAGCGATTTTACAAAAATTGCAATCGCCAATCCCGTGACCGCGCCCTACGGGGTTGCTGCTATTGAGATCATGGAACAACTTGAACTCTACAACCATCTGAAAAGTAAAATCGTGCATGGAAACAATATTGCACAGACCTATCAATTTGTTCATACGCAAAACGCTGAACTCGGATTTATCGCCTTGTCACAGGTCATTAAAAATCAGACAGGCTCGCGCTGGATAGTTCCAGAGGAGCTCTACTCGAGGATCGCGCAGGACGCCGTATTATTAAAATCTGGTGCTGATAATCCCGCTGCACACGCATTTCTTAAATTTTTAAAAGGGCCGGAAGCCGCAGGTATCATTAATAAATATGGCTATGGCAGTGGCGGCAATGAGAAAACATAATGCCAGAATATTCTGAACTATGGCCACCCATTCGCCTGACGCTTGAATTGGCTGGCCTCACAACAATTCTCTTGCTCATCATCGGCACACCAATTGCGTGGTGGTTATCGCGCACAACTTCAAAATGGAAAGATGTCATCGCCGCCATTGTTACCTTACCGCTCGTTCTGCCGCCAACGGTGATCGGTTTTTATCTGCTCATTGCTTTGGGACCTCAGGGCCCGGGTGGCTGGGTTGCCTCGCTTTTTGGTGGTCGATCGCTGGCCTTCACCTTTGAAGGTCTGGTGATTGGATCGGTGATTTATTCGCTTCCCTTTATGGTTCAGCCGATCCGAAACTCATTCGAAGCTATGGGTAAACGCCCGCTTGAAGTGGCCGCAACCCTTGGGGCCTCACCTTGGAATGCGTTTTGGAGCGTCGCCGTACCACTGGCCAGACCGGGTTTCTTAACTGGTGCAATCCTTGGTTTTACCCATACCATTGGTGAATTTGGTGTTGTACTCATGATCGGCGGTAATATCATGGGCGAAACCAAAGTGCTCTCCATCGCAATTTACGATTATGTCGAAACATTGCAGTGGAACCCAGCTCATATTCTGTCCGCTGGCATGCTTATCTTTTCCTTCGCCATCATCCTCTCAATGATGAAAATAGAAAAATATTTCAGTAGGTCCGGCAAATGAATGGTGCAAAAAATATAAGTGCGTCCTTGCGCGGCAATATAGACAACTTTAATCTGGATATTGAATTTACAATGCCACTTGTGGGCATTACTGCTCTTTTTGGCCCTTCTGGGTGCGGAAAAACAACTATTCTTCGCTGCCTGGCCGGACTTCATAAATTGCATGGCCGCGTGGCCATCGGCGATGAAATTTGGCAAGATGAAAATAAATTTACAAAGCCCCATGAAAGATCAGTGGGATATATCTTTCAGGAAGAAAATCTATTTTCACATTTATCTGTTCGTGAAAATCTCGACTACGGTGCTAACAGGGCCAGAAAACATCACTTAAAAGAAACATTTCATTTTGATGACGTGGTTGACCTTCTTGGCATAAAGCACCTTCTGGATAGAAGTACGGTTTCGCTTTCCGGCGGTGAACGACAACGCATAGCCATCGGCCGGGCCATTCTTGCGCAACCAAGGCTTCTACTCATGGATGAGCCGTTGTCTGCCCTTGATCAGAAATCTAAGACCGGCATTTTTTACTGTTTCGAGAGACTGCACGAAGAATTTAATCTACCGGTTCTCTATGTCAGTCACGATATTGACGAGGTATCTAAGCTCGCTGATCATATAATCGCCATTGATAACGGCAGAAAAATTGGTGAAGGACCAACCGCTGATATTATGGCGCAATTAAACCTGCGTACATCAGTGAGCGCCCGTATCATTCGTCATGATCCCGATCAGAAGTTGACCTGGATTGATTATAACGGCCAAACTCTCAGTATCCCACTTCTGGACTCTGAGATTGACACACGACTAAAAATTGATATTCGCAGCGACTAGAATGGCGCTTCTAGGGTAGTTCATCTTTGTCCACTTCTTGGCGTACGTCTTCAGAAGTTTCCGCTCAAACTCTGCCATTCAGCCTTTAGAACTGTTCTAATAAAGGTAGCAAATACCTTTTTTTATTCATTTTTTGACGATGTAGCTAAAGGTGAAACAAAGACTTATCAACGGCGATCGCAATTGCCTGCGGTATCGTTTCTGCGTGGAGTTTAATACGCGCTGAACAAATTTGTTTTTCTACAGTTCGTACACTGGTTCCCAATTGAAACGCAATTCTTTGGTAACGTAGTCCGCTGGCAAGAAGCGCAAGGCACTCTAATTCTCGTTTTGAGAGCAGTCCTACATCTAACATTTCACTCCCCCCAAGCTTGCTCGATCAGTTTTCCATTGATCCAAGACCAATTCCCAAGAAGAAATAACACGCTTCATCCAGACGAACATTTCGAATGCCACCAGAAAGGATAAGAATATAGATGTTAATAGTTTGTAAATCATTTGTTCCCCGCGAACGATAATTTAACCTATTATCAGAATTATTTAGGCCTTTTGCAAATCAACTAATATCAAATTGTGTTCACACTTTTGTGATAAATACGCTTATTTTATAATTAGTTAGCAACACAATTACTTTTGCAGCAGTATTTTTCTTATTTGGAAAAACACTCGAAATTAGAAACGCTAAATTGCCGCCAAAATGGACCTATTTATCTCTAATATATATGATAAACTCTCTTGAAAGAGCTAAGATATTTCTTGAAATTCGTCAGATTTGAAAAATGGTGTCGATAAACCCATAATATCTGCAAAGGACGCATAGAGACTGAATCTAAAAGCCCCCCATTTCCAAAGAAACGAGGGGCTAATTTTATATTTTGGCACGTGGGCCAGCCGAAGCTGCTCACGCAATCCTAATCAGATTAGAATGCTGCGCTAATACGTGCGTAATATTGACCACCTTGCCAATCAAGACCATCATCGATGTATTTACGACCGGCACGTTGTGTGCTGTCAACAACGAGGCGTTGCTCTTTCGGGAATGTGTTCAAGAGGTTGTTGGCACCAATAGTTACCGCGAATTGCTCATTCACATCGTATGTAACAGCGAGGTCAAAAAATACACGGCCCGGTTGCTTGTCAAGACGGTAAGCAGATAGCGGGTATGGATTACCATCATCATCGTTGGTACCAATAAACGTATTGTCGGTGCCTAGACCAGAAACACGCTCGCGTGTTGAAACCCAACGGGCGCGACCCATAATGTTAATGCTATCTTTGTTCCAGTTCGCTGTGAATGTTGCTCGGTAAGGAGCTGTCTCATTCTCAATACCATGCAGATTGCGAGGTGCTTCATTATGCTCAAGCATCTTAACTTTCACATGAGCAAACGCAGCGACCAATCTCAAAGTAGAGTTTTCAAGATCAATGTTGTGTGAAGCGACAATCTCGATACCACGAACACGTCTTGAACCTTGGTTGGTTGGGAAGTCAACACCAGTAAGTGTTGAAGCACCCTGGAAACCAGCAGCCGCAATCTGTGCGAACTCATTCGGATAATCTTCCACATCAAAGTCAGGTGTTTGTGCAAGTGAGTTACGTAGTTTAA